>Ga0126305_10000301_pt1 | contig 21701 bp, 19 predicted proteins | sample Plot26_FD_92536 | JGI IMG/M metagenome (GOLD analysis project Ga0126305, IMG submission 92536) | Serpentine soil microbial communities from UC McLaughlin Reserve, CA, USA - Plot26 | ecosystem: Environmental > Terrestrial > Soil > Grasslands | place: USA: UC McLaughlin Reserve, Lake County... | reverse complement strand
GTTGTCCATCTCGCGGCGCATGGCCTCGACCGCCACCTGGTCGGAGTACTTGCGCCGGCCGAGGCCCATGGTCTTGGCGGACTCGATGGCGGCCTGCTCGGTGACCCGGATGAAGCCCTGCTCGAGCAGGGAGTCCATGACCATCAGCGCACGCTCCCGGCGGTGGCCGGCGCGGCTTCGGGCTGCTCCTTGGGGGCGTTGCGCTCGGGCGGGTTGTAGGCCGCGATGCCGGTGATCGCCTCGCCGATGATCAGGCCGTGGATGTCGTGGGTCCCCTCGTAGGTGTAGACCGACTCGATGTTGAGCATGTGGCGGATCACCGGGTAGTCGTCCACGATGCCGTTGGCGCCCAGGATCTCGCGGGCGATGCGGGCGCACTCTCGGGCGAGCCAGATGTTGTTGCGCTTGCCCATGGAGATGTGCCAGTGCTTGAGGCGCCCGTTGTCCTTGAGGCGGCCGAGCTGGAAGGCGAGGAGCTGCGCCTTGCTGATCTCGGTGGCCATCCAGGCGAGCTTCTCCTGCACGAGCTGGTGGCAGGCGATGGGCTGGCCGCCGAACTGCACCCGCTCCTTGGCATAGGTGAGGGCCGTGTAATAGGTCTCCATGGCGCTGCCGACGCCGCCCCAGGCGATGCCGTAGCGCGCCTGGTTGAGGCACATCAGGGCGTTCTTGAGGCCGGTGGTGCCGGGGAGCATGGCGTCCGCCGGGATGCGGCAGTCGTGGAAGCCCAGCTCGGAGGTGGTGGAGGCCCGCAGGGAGAACTTGCCGTGCTGGTCGGAGGAGGTGTAGCCGGGGGTCCCCTTCTCGACCAGGAAGCCGCGGACGCCGTCGTCGGTCTTGGCCCATACCACCGCCACGTCGGCCAGGGTGCCGTTGGTGATCCACTGCTTGGAGCCGTTGAGCACCCAGTCGTTGCCGACCTTCTTGGCGTAGGTGCGCATGCCGCCGGGATTGGACCCGAAGTCGGGCTCGGTCAGGCCGAAGCAGCCGATCGCCTCGCCGCTGGCGAGGGTGGGGATCCAGCGGTCCTTCTGCTCCTGGGAGCCGAAGGTGTAGATGGGGTACATCACCAGCGAGCTCTGCACGGAGACGAAGCTGCGGAGCCCCGAGTCGCCGCGCTCCAGCTCCTGCATGATCAGGCCGTAGGCGACGCCGCCCAGGCCGGGCAGGCCGTACTCGGTGAGGCTGGCCCCGAAGAGGTTGAGGGCGCCCATCTCGGGCACCAGCTCGAGAGGAGTGCGGGCCTCGCGGTGGCACTCCTCGATGATCGGCTTGACTTTGTCGTCGACGAAAGCGCGAACGGTGTCGCGCACCAATCGCTCCTCTTCAGAGAGGAGCGCGTCCAGCTCCAGCAGATCGACGCCTGGGAAGCGGCTCAAGGGGATTCCTCCTTAGTAACACGCTCGGGACTAGCGGGCGGATGGTGTGAGGTCATGCGCGAGAAAAACCGCGCGGCGAATGATATCACGGGGCCAGGAGGGCTCGGATTGGCGCTGATTACCTCGCAATAGGTCCGGATAGTTTGGTAATATTTACGGTTGGCATCGCTGAATCCATCGGCGGTCCTTCCCCAGGGAGGTGCACCGTGCCCAGGCGTCTGTTTCCGGCATTGACCGGTGTTCTCGTGCTCAGTCTGGCGTTCGCGGCCTCCGGCGCGTCCGGTGAAGGCCCCGTGGGGTCGGTCGATGAGGAGCTGGTCCGGATGGGCCGGCAGATCCCCGGCTTCGGGGGCCTCTACTACGACGAGCAGGGCCGGCCGAACGTCTATCTCCTCAACCCGGAGGGCGCCGGCAGAAGGGCCCTGAAGAGCCTCGGCGCCGAGGTCCGCGTCCACCGGGGCGACTACGAGTTCGAGCGCCTGCTGGAGTGGCGGCTGGAGCTGCGCCCCCTGCTCGCCGCGCCGGGCGTCGTCTACCTCGACGCGGACGAGTCGCGGAACCGGGTCGTCATCGGGGTGGACGCCTCGTCCCGCACCAAGAGCCTGGACCTCGAGGGGCTGGAGCAGCGGCTCCTCTCGACAGGCGTGCCGCGGGAGGCGGTCGTCCTCCGGGAGACCGCCCGCTTCGAGCCGCTGGCCGGGCTGCGCGACAAGCTGCGGCCGGCGCCCGGAGGCGCCCAGATCGTCTTCGGCCCCTTCGCCTGCACCCTCGGCTTCAACGCCTTCCGCGGCCGCGATTTCGGCTTCGTGATCAATTCGCACTGCACGAACGTCCGCGGCGAGATCGACGGCACGCTCTACTCCCAGGCCGTGCCCGCGAGCGGCAACATCGGCGTCGAGATCGCGGATCCCGGCTACAGCACGGACCCGCCCTGCCCGCCCGGCCGGCGGTGCCGCTTCAGCGACAGCGCCTTCGCGAGGTACACCAACCCCCGCCTGGGCGGCCTGGGAAAGATCGCCCGGCCCCTGTCGAACGGCAGCGAGATGGGGTCGCTGAACCTGAAGCTCCCCAACGCGCGGTTCTCGATCACCGCCAGGAGGGGCTCGCCCCTGGAGGGCGACGTCGTCCACAAGGTGGGGCGGACCACCGGCTGGACCTACGGCCCCGTGGTCGCCACCTGCGCGGACCTCAACACCAGCAGCGCGGAGGTGACGTTCTTCTGCCAGTCCGTGGTGAGGTCCGGCGTCGGCGGCGGCGACAGCGGATCGCCCGTCTTCTACCCGCTGCCCGGCAACAAGGCCCGCCTGGTGGGGATCCTGTGGGGTGGCGGCAGCGATCCGGAGCTCGGGACGCTGTTCGTCTTCAGCCCGCTCGAGAACATCGAGAGGGATCTGGGGGCGTTGAAGGTCAATTAGGCCGTCTGCGGATATGATCCCTCCCCTATGGCATTCCCCGGCGGCAGCGCGTACGCGATGGCGAGGGATGTGGGGGAGGGGTATCTCCTGCTGACCGAGCGCACCTTCAAGACCATGAACCGGTCCGAGCTGGACCAGATCATCTTCGAGCTCGACCGCTTCCTCCGCGAGCTGCGGGGCGAGCAGCCTGCTCTCGACGACATCCCGGCCATCCAGCAGCGGCAGCGCAAGATGCAGCGGCTCAACAGCGGCCTCACCATGGTCCGTAGCTTCCGGATGAAGCAGAAGGTCTGATGACTCCCGAGCAAGTCCTGAGAGTGGCGGTGCCGGTGCTCCTGGGGATTGCCGGGGCCGTCCTGCTCGACCGCCTGTGCAGCGCCCGCGGGCTCCTGCCCCCGGGATTCCGGGTGCCCTGGCGCCGGGCGCTCGCCGGAGCCGTGGTGGCCGGCCTGTTCGCGCTGGGGGTGTTCGCCCCGCTGGGGAGCCTCGGCCTCAGCCTCGAGCCGGACCTGACGAAGATCACCACCCCTCAGCTCTTCGCGCTGCACTTCCTGATGTTGGGGACGATGGGAGCGTGGTTCCTGCTCGGCTGGGCCGGCGTGCGGGCCCAGCCTCAACCGGTCCCGGTCCCGCTGCCGGAGCCGATCGATCCTGGCGAAGATTTTTCACCCCTGCCGTCACCCCCCTCGCCGCTGCCTCCCGCGCCGCCGCCCATGACGCTCTCCCGGCAGTTCGCGGCGCAGTTCGGCTTCCGGACGCCCGACGTCTGGCGGGAGATCGGCCTCGGGCTCGCTCTCGGCCTGGGGGCCTGGGTGGTGGTGCTGCTGGCGCTGATGGCCGTGGGCGGGATCGTCTGGGCCCTGGGCGGCCAGGATGCCGTCCCTCAGTCGCCGCCGCCCATGGTGCCGTTCATCGCCGGGCTGCCCGTGCTCGTCCGGGTGCTGATCAGCCTGTCGGCGGGAGTGGTGGAGGAGAGCTTCTTCCGCGGCTTCCTGCAGCCGCGGATCGGCATCCTGCTGTCGACGGCATTTTTCGCCCTCGCCCATCTCTCCTACGGCCAGCCGTTCCTGCTGGTCGGCATCACGCTGCTCTCGCTGATCTACTCTTTCTTCGTCAAGTGGCGGCAGAACATCTGGCCGGCCATCGCGGCCCACACCCTGTTCGACGGCGTGCAGCTCCTGGTGGTGGTGCCGAGCGTCGTGCGCCTGATCCAGGGTACGGGGGCCAAGACTGCGGCTTTCCTGGCGGGACTCCTTTGATCTCTCCGGAACTCCCCCGGCGATCTGCTAGACTCCCGTCGAGGATCGCGTCGATGACTGAGGAATACCGCTTCCATCTGGCCATCGGGAGCCGGTTCGAGAACATCGAGCTGGTCCAGGTGGTGTTGCGGGACTGTCTCGAACGGCTGGGCATGGAAGAGGATGCCCGCCAGTGGGTGGACTTGGCGGTGCGCGAGGCGCTCGCCAACGCGATCAAGCATGGCAACGAGCAGAATCCATCGAAGCAGGTCCACGTGGACTTCGTGTCCGAGGGCGGCGAGCTGCTGATCCGGGTGGAGGACGAGGGCACGGGGTTCGACCCGTCGCACATCAGCGATCCCCTGGCTCCGGAGAACATCCTCCGCCCCAACGGCCGAGGCATCCACTTCATGAAGAGCTTCATGGACGGAATCCAATACAGCTCCGGCCCCCGTGGGGGCACCACGGTGACGCTCCGCAAGAAGATCACCGGGTCAAGGGCGGACTTCAGCGAGTAGAGGAGGGAATCGAAGAATGGACGTGAGCAAGCGGCAGGTCGGTGACGTGAACATCCTGGACCTGAAGGGCAAGATCACCATCGGCTCGGGCGACGTGCAGTTGCGCAACGCCGTGCAGGAGGTGATCAACAGCGGCGCCACGAAGGTGCTGATCAACATGGCCGGCGTGTCGACCATCGACTCCTCCGGCATCGGCGAGCTGGTGAGCGGCTACACCACGGCGACCAACCGGGGCGCCAAGCTGAAGCTGTTCAACCTCCCCAGCAAGGTCACCGACATCCTGACGATCACCCAGTTGATCACCGTCTTCGACGTGTTCGACAGCGAGGATGAGGCCGTCCGGTCCTTTGACTGAAGCTCCTGCGGCGGCGCCCCCCGCGGCCCTGGCCGGCCCCCTGGCCGCCTGGGCCGCGCGGGTGAACCAGCGCCTGCCGGACCTCCTGCCGCCCCCCGGCGCGCGCCCCGAGCCGGTTCACCAGGCCATGCACTACGCCCTGACGGGCGCCGGCAAGCGCGTGCGGCCGGTGCTCACGATGGCCGTGGCGGACCTCTTCGGCACCCGCTCCGAGCCCGTCCTCGACCTCGCCTGCGCCATCGAGATGGTGCACGCCTGCTCGCTGGTGCTCGACGACCTGCCGTCGATGGACGACGCGGCCCTGCGGCGCGGCCGCCCCACAGTCCATCGGGTGTTCGGCGAGAGCGTGGCCCTGCTGGCCGCCTTGGCGCTCCTCAACCGCGCCTATGCCCTGGTGGCCGAGGCGCACCACCGGCTCTCCCTGCGCCGCTACACCACGGAGGACGTCGTCCACCACCTGGCGGCGGCGATCGGCAGCGACGGGCTGATCGGCGGCCAGGCGCTCGACCTCCTGGCGAGCCCCGCGGAGATGAACCTCGACGTCCTCGAGTACATCCACAGCCACAAGACGGGCGCCCTGTTCATGGCCGCCGGCGAGCTCGGGGCCATGGCCGCCGACGCCCGCCGCCGCGACCTCGAGGTGATCGCCCGCTTCGCCAAGAACCTGGGGCTCGCCTTCCAGATCTCGGACGATCTGCTCGACGTGCTGGCGACCCCCGAGCAGACGGGCAAGGACACCGGCAAGGACGAGAAGAAGGTCACCTTCGTCAAGCTCCTCGGGGCGTCCGGCGCCCAGTCCCTGGCCGACGAGCTGCTCGGCTTCGCCGTCGACTCCCTGGCGCCCCTGGGCCGCAAGGCGGAGCCGCTGCGCGCGCTCGCCTTCTTCGTTCAGCACCGCTCCAATTGATTCCTGGAACCAGAATTCGGGGATGGCCTCCCGTCAAGACTCGGAGTCGAGGTAGTCGTTGGCCTCCGTAGCCAGTGCCTCGGCACGGACGGGATTTTCGCCGATCAGCCGCACAAATGCCCTCGCACAGTTCGTGTGGGGGCTGGCAGGCGAAGTCAGGTTCCTGATGCTTTTCTGGGCGATCTTCTGATCGGCCAGGCTGCCGGTTGACACCAACCGATGAGCGATCCATAACCAGACGATGACGTTGGACCGCTCGCGCCTCAGCTCCTCGCGGTTGTCGAGCTCGAAGAAGTCGACGATGACCTTCGCGCGGCGTGCCTTCGTACCCGTCTTCTCGACAGGGACGGGGATGATGCCGTCGAAAGTCAGGACCTCTTCCGGATCGGCGTCGAAGCTCCCCAACGGATAGATCAGAAAGGCTTGCTCATCTTCCTGGAGGGCCGGATCCTCTCCGGCGGCTTTGCGAGCACCGGCGATGGGAAAATAGTTTGCCTTGAGGGGCGAGTTGCACGGCTTGCAGGCCGTCACATAGTTAAACGGTGAATACGCCAAAAGGTAATAGCCTGGGTCCGCTGCCCCTCCGGTTGCAAAGTCGTAATTGATCCCACGCTTGGCGGCGATCATGGGCGTGGGCCATGCCGCCACCGATGATTTGGGCCGGAAGTGCTCTACATCGTGTTCCACGTCCCCGAAGGGCGGTCCTGCCAGGCGCCGTTCGCAGTAAGCACACTTATTGTGCTGAAGGCCCATATAGACTTCTTTGATTTCGCTCCAGATGCCCGAAACCTCATCGTAGCGCCCGACCTGCCGGAAGTGCTCGGTCCTTTTACTGGCACGGGCAAGCCAGGTAGCAGAGAGCTTGGCGATGGCCTCCTTCAGCTCCGCCGGGGTCGTGGGGAAGCGGATCATCTGCGGTCTATTTGTCCTGCTCCGTCTTGCCGGCGAGCTGCCGGAGCATCTCCAACGCGGCGCCTTCATCGCCTGCCCACGCTCGCTGAGTCAGCCGGCGCATGCTCCTCTCGAAGCCGGGCGCCCGCGTGGAGTTAAGATTGAAGTAGGAGCTTATGAGCACTTGGTCCGCGTTGAGGCCATAGATGCGTTCCTCTAGCTGCCGCACCTCGGAGCTGCCGTCGGGAGCGGTTTCCATGACGAAAATGTTCTCCCGTTTCAGAGTGCCTGCCACGATCGGGCTGTGGGTCGAGAACACCAACTGCATCCGAGGCAAGGCCTTCGCCACCGTTCCGATGACGCTCCGCTGCCACTCTGGGTGCAGGTGCAGGTCGATCTCGTCGATCAGGATGACTCCCGAGTAGTCCCAGAGCTCGTCACCCGGCTTGGCGAAGGAGGCGAGATGGTAGACCAGGTCCGCGACCCATCCCAGATAGGCTCGGTAACCATCGGACAGGGCGCCAAAGGGGACGCTGAGCCCCCGATGCTCGAACAGGTACTCGCGCTCACGCAGATTCTTTTCTTCTCCCTCCATCTCACCGTGGAAACGCAACTCACCAGGGAGCAAGCGGTTGATCAGCCTCAATGCAGCGTCGTGCACCTCCGGCCGCTCGCGCTGGAAGATGGGCAACCAGGCCGTGAGCGGAGTCAAGGCGACTCCCTCCTCGAACAGCCCCGCCACGCGCCGGTAACGCAGACGGCGGCGTTTCTCCTCCGAGCTGGAGCTGTATTCCCCGGTCTCCACGCGGCGTGTGGCACCGTACCCGACGATGAACCATGCAGGTGAGTCGTCCTCGAAGAGCGTCGGCAAGGGCGGTCCTTCTTGGGGAAGAATCTCCTCATAGTCCCCATCGCGCACGATCTTCGAGAGCAGGCTCAGCGGCGTTCCTGGAGTGATTTCCTCGGCCCCGTCTCTCTCGTCCGGAACCAGAGTCGCCTCGACCGCGGCCTCTGCCTCGCCGCGCCGGACCAGATGGTAGGACACGAACCCCGACCGGGCGATGACGCGCGCGAGCACGCCGATGGCGAGGCTCTTCAGCGCCGTCGTCTTGCCTGCGCCGTTGTTGCCGAGCAGGAGAGTCACATTGGGGAACGGCGTGTCGGGCGGGTTCGGCTCGTTCGGATACCGTAGCTGAAGCTGCGCCTCACGGAAGCACCGCAAGTTTTGGACCTTCAGGTTCTGAATGTACATGGCACGCTCACCCTAGTCGCTCTGCAAGTGCATGTTGTCACCGCCGGGCACCCACCGCAACATAGGATACATGGGTCCTGTAGGGCGTACACTACCCCCCGATGACGCCCCCAGGCCATGACCTCGAAGGGGTCCGCTCCGAGCTGCGGCGGCTCGGTTATCTGGATCACGGGTTCGAGCGCTTCCTGCTCCAGGACGCGCTCCGCCCGCGGCAGCCGGCGCGGACGCTCTTCCTGCTCACCGCCAAGGTGGGGCTGCTCTCAGGATTGGCCCTGGCCCTGGTCCTGTCGCTCGCCCTGACGGTGGCCAACGGCAACCTCACCGCCAGCCCGCTCGACCTCGCCGCCCTCTTCCTCCACCTGTTCCCGCCGATCTCGGTGGCGACCGGTTTGGCGTTCCTGGTCCTCTGCGGCGTGATCCTGCTGGTGATCCGGCTCTACCACGTGCGGCGCATCGAGACCCTATCCCTGGTCGTGGCGCTCGCCGCCGGAGCGGGGCTGCTGGCCTTCGCGCTGCGCATCGGGCAGGAGGTGCTGGCCGAGGGGCGTCTGCCGCAGGTGATCCTCCTGGTGATCGTCACTCCACCCGTGGTCTACGCGTTGATCAAGCTGGTCTACCAGGGGCTCCTGACCCTGGCCATCCGGTTCACCGAGGAGGCGCCCCTGGGACGGCTGTTCTCCCGCCGCTGGCTGGGGCTCGCCATCCTTTCGGCCATCGCCTTGCTGACGGTGCCGGCCGTGGTGTCGGCCCGCCGGGCGCCCGCCGGGCCGCCGGCGGCGCTGCCCACGGGGCCCGGCGAGCGGGTGCTGCTGATCGGCGTCGACGGCGTGCTGCCCGAGGAGGCCGGGTACCTGATGGCCCTCGGCGAGCTGCCGGCGATGCGCCGGCTGGCCGGCGAGGGGAGGGTCCTCTCCTACCCGCGGAAGGCTGAGCCCCCGGCCTCCTTCTGGACCGCCGTGGCGACCGGCGTGCCGGGGCCGGATCACGGCGTCTCGTCGCTCGACAGCTTCCTGCCGCTCGGCATGAAGACGCCGCTGGCGCGCACCGGCCCCCTGCGGGCGTGGTGGAGCCGGGTGGAGGTGCCGCTGGGGCTCGCCGAGTACCGGCCGATCCTCGCCAACCGGCGCCGGGCGTTCACGATCTGGGAGCTGGCCTCGCGCGGCGGCGATCCGTCGCTGGCCGTGAACTGGTGGGCCACCTATCCGGCGGAGCCGATCCCCGGGCTGGTGGTGGCCCACGGCGCCTTCCAACTCCTGCGCGAGGGTGCCGAAGGGGCGGTGGCGCCGGCGGCGGCCGGGGGGGAGATCGCGGCGCTCGCCCGCGCCCTCGAGTCCAGCCCTCCGGATCCCCGTCTGACGGCCGCCCTGCCGGCGGCGGCGGCGGCGGCGGTGCTCGAGCGCGCCCTGCGTCCCGACCGCTTCTACCGCCAGGTGTTCACCCGCGGCCTGGCCCAGGCGCCGCGCGCCGCGGCCCTCTACCTGCCGGCCCTCGACATCGCCGCCGACGGTTGGCGGGGCGGCGACGTGGCCTTCGCCGACCTGGTGCGCTCGGAGCTCGCGGAGACCGACCGGCTGCTGGCCCGCGCCCTCGACGGCGTGGGCACGGTGGCCGTGGTGCTCGATCCGGGCCGGCGGCGGCAGTCGGGCGAGGGGCGGGTGATCCTGTGGCGGCGGCAGGGCTGCGGCGCCGGCCGCCAGGCCTCCTCGCCCGAGGCCGTGGCCGCGGGGCTGCTGCGCGCGCTCGGGCTGCCGCAGAGCGAGGAGCTGCCGCCGCCTCCCGCCGGCTGCCGCTGGGCCCCGCCGCCGGTGGCCGTGGCGTCTTACGGCGAGCCCCGGCGGGTGGCGCCCCGGGGGCTGGAGAGCGCGGAGTACCTGCAGAGCCTGCGTTCGCTGGGCTACCTGTAATTCCAGGCTACCTGTAATTCCAGGAATGCCGGCCGGCTGGGGCTTGTTGGATTTTCGACCCCGCGTTTGCCGTGCCTGGCACCGAAAAGCGGGGCAGGAGCACCCATAAAGAAGGAGATCCTTGATGTCGAGGCGGAAAATTCTGGCCCTGCTCGCTCTCGCGGTGGTGCCGGCTCCTGCGGAAACTGCTGAGGCACCCATGCATATGTCGGTCGAGAGCCCTGCGGAGAAGCGGATCGATTACCCGGTGTCGGCTCGAGTCGATCAGGTGGACGAGTACTACGGCGTCAAGGTTGCCGATCCCTACCGCTGGCTGGAGGACCTCGACTCGGAGCCGACCAAGGCCTGGGTGGCGGCGCAGAACCAGGTGACCTCCGCCTATCTCGCCGCGATCCCCGAGCGGAGCGCCATCCGCAAGCGGCTGACCGAGCTGTGGAACTACGAGCGCTACGGCGTGCCGACCCAGCACGGCGGGCGCTACTTCTTCACCCGCAACGACGGCCTGCAGAACCAGAACGTCCTGTTCCGCGTCGACACCCTCGGCGGCGATCCCAAGGTCGTGCTCGATCCCAACACGCTGTCCCTGGACGGCACGGTCGCCCTGTCGGGAGTGAGCATCAGCGAGGACGGCAAGCTGCTCGCCTACGGCCTCTCCTCGGGCGGCTCCGACTGGCAGGAGTGGAAGGTGCGCGACGTCGAGACCGGCCGCGACCTCGCCGACCACCTGCGCTGGGTGAAGTTCTCCTCGGCGGCCTGGACGCACGACGGCAAGGGCTTCTTCTACAGCCGCTACGACGAGCCCAGGGAAGGGCGCCAGCTCGAGGACGCGAACTTCTACCAGAAGCTCTACTACCACCGGATCGGCACCCCGCAGTCGGCCGACGAGCTGGTCTACCAGCGGCCGGAACAGAAGGAGATGGGCTTCGTCGCCGGCGTCACCGAGGACGGCCGCTATCTCGTCATCGACGCCTGGAAGGGGACGGAGACCGAGAACGACATCTACTACAAGGATCTCCAGACCCCCAACGCCCCGGTCGTCGAGCTGCTGGGCGGCTTCGACGCGTCCTACAACTTCATCGGCAACGAGGGCCCGGTCTTCTGGCTGCAGACCGACTCCGGGGCGCCCCGCAGCCGGGTGGTCGCCATCGACCTGCGGCGTCCGGGCCGCGAGCACTGGCGCGAGCTGATCCCCCAGGCGCCGGAGACGCTGGGCAGCGTCGCCTGCCTGAACGACACCTTCATCGCCCTCTACCTGAAGGACGCGCACTCGCAGGTGCGGCAGTTCGATCTCGGCGGCAAGTTCCTGCGCGACCTGGCGCTGCCGGGCCTGGGCTCGGTGGACGGCTTCACGGGCCGGCGCAAAGACCGCGAGACGTTCTACGTCTACACCAGCTTCACGGCCCCCGGCACGATCTACCGCTACGACCTCGAGAAGGCGACGAGCAGCGTCTTCCGCGAGCCGAAGATCGAGGGCTTCGACGCCAGCCAGTACGAGACCCGGCAGGTCTTCTTCACGAGCAAGGACGGCACCCGCGTGCCGATGTTCATCACCTTCAAGAAGGGGTTGAAGCTCGACGGCTCGAACCCGGCCTTCCTCTACGGCTACGGCGGCTTCGGCATCTCGGTGACGCCGGCCTTCTCGCTGGCCCAGGTGGTGTGGATGGAGCGCGGCGGGGTCTACGCCGTCGCCAGCCTGCGGGGGGGCGGCGAGTACGGCGAGGACTGGCACCAGGCGGGGAGCAAGCTCAAGAAGCAGAACGTCTTCGACGACTTCATCGCCGCCTCCGAGTGGCTGATCGCCAACGGCTACACCTCCCGGCAGAAGCTGGCGGTCGCGGGCTACAGCAACGGCGGCCTGCTCACCGCGGCCTCGATGGTGCAGCGGCCCGACCTGTTCGGGGCCGTGATCGTGGGCGTCGGCGTGCTCGACATGCTGCGCTTCCACAAGTTCACCATCGGCTGGGGTTGGACCTCGGACTACGGCTCGCCGGACGATCCGGAGGAGTTCAAGGCGCTCTACGCCTACTCGCCCTATCACAACCTGAAGCCGGGGACGGTCTACCCGCCGACCCTGATCACCACCGCCGACCACGACGACCGGGTGGTGCCGGCCCACAGCTTCAAGTTCGCGGCCGCCCTGCAGCGGGTCAACGCGGCGGGGCCCAACCCGACGCTGATCCGCATCGAGACCCGCGCCGGGCACGGCGGCGGCAAGCCCGTGTCGAAGAAGATCGAGGAGGCGGCGGACGAGCTCTCCTTCCTCTTCAACGCCCTGCGGGGGAGCGGGACGGCAGGGGGAATTAAGAAGGCCGCGGAGCGGTAATCATCTCTGGTGAGCTCGCAATCGTCAGCCCCGCGGGGGCGAAACAGATTGAACAGATCGATGGCCGTGATTCTCCTTCTCCTCTCCGCCGCCGCGCCGCCGCTCGCCGGGCAAAAACCGTCCCGCGAGCAGGAGCTGCTGACCCTGCGCGCGGAGATCGCCCGCCTGACCGACCGCCTCGCGGCGGCCAGGCGCCAGCAGACGGGATTGCAGGGCGAGCTGGCGGCCGTCGAGGTCGAGCTGCGGCTTCAGGAGGCCCGGCTGGCCGAGGCGGCGGCGGCGCGCGACCTCGCGGCGCGGCGGGTGGACGAGGGCGAGCAGGAGGTGAAGCGGCTGGAGGGGGCGCTCGAGGCGTCCCGGACCGGCCTGCGGAACCGGCTGTCGGCCCTCTACCGGCTGGGCCGCCAGGGCTACTTCCGGCTCTTCCTCTCCCTGCAGCCCGACAACCGGCTGCTCCCCTCCATCCGGCTGATGCGCTACCTCGCGCGGCGCGACCGCGCCGCCATCGACCGCTACCAGCAGGCCAAGGCCGACCTCGACGGCAGGCGGGACCAGCTCGTCGCCCGCCGCGAGGTGGCCGAGAAGTGGATCCGCAACGAGCAGGCGCGCCGCCAGCAGCTCGTGGCGGCCCGGCAGCGCCAGCAGGCCCTGCTGGCGCGCGTCGAGGGGGAGCGCCGGAGCCTGGCGGCGCGCACGACGGAGCTCGCCGACCGCGAGCGCAAGCTGGCGAGCTTCCTCGACCTCCTCTACGGCCGCACCACCAGCTCGCCGGCGGGCACTCCCATGCAGCAGTTCCGGGGCGTTCTCGACTGGCCCGTCGAAGGCAAGGTGACCGCGGGGTTCGGCGCGATCCTCGACCCCCGCTACCGCACGAAGGTGCCTCACAACGGCGTCGACCTGTCGGCTTCTCCCGGCGCCGAGGTGAAGGCCGTCTTTCCCGGCAAGGTGCTCTACGCGGCCCCTTTTCAGGGCTACGGCAACACCGTCATCGTCCAGCACCCCGGGCGGGTGTTCACCCTCTACGCCGGGCTTTCGGCCATGAGGGTGGGCAAGGAAGATATGTTATCGTTGGGTGACGCAGTGGGACTCGCGTCGGAGAAGCTGTACTTCGAGATCCGCGTCGAGAACCGGCCCGAGGACCCCCTGGGTTGGTTAAGGTAAGGGGCATTATGAATAGCAGTCGGCCGAGCCGCAGTCGGATTTTCTTCTTCCTCCTTTCCGCCATCCTCGTCTTCCCCCTGCTCGCGGCGACGCTGCTGCGGGCCGCCGACACGGCCCCGACGCCGTCGGACGACGACTCGTTCTATAAGTACCTCTCCGTCTTCAGCGAAACGCTGGGGCTGGTCCGTCAGGCCTACGTCGACCAGCCGGACATGGATACGCTCATGGCCGGCGCCCTCGACGGCACCACGGACGCGCTCGATCCGTTCTCCCTCTACGTGCCGGCCTCCCAGGTCTCCGGCTTCCTCCAGGCCCAGGCCGTGGGCAAGCGCTACAGCGGCCTGACCCTGCTCAAGGAGCGGGGCATCGCCTACGTGGTCGGAGTGGAGAAGGGGAGCCCGGGCGACGTCGCCGGGGTCAAGCCGGGCGACATCATCGCCAAGGTCAACGACCGCTCGACCCGCCTGATGCCGATCTGGGAGATCCAGGAGCTGCTGGCCGAGAAGCCGGGCACCAAGATCGCCATGGAGCTGATCCGCGTCGGCGAGCCGCAGCAGATCTCCTTCGAGCTCAAGGCCTTCGATCCGCCGCCGGTCAGCCTGGAGGAGGTCGATGGGCTGCCCCTGCTGCGCATCCCGACCTTCGACGAGAAGACCGCCGCGGACATCAAGGCGGCCCTCGCCAAGAGCTCCGGGAAGATCAAGGACAAGCTGCTGATCGACCTGCGGGGCGTGTCCTCGGGCGACTCCGAGGCGGCCTACGCCGCGGCGAAGCTGTTCACCACGGGCGACCTGGGGGCCCTCAAGAAGCGTACCGAGGAGCTGCGGAGCTTCCGCGCCGAGGAGAAGCCGGTCTGGCAGGGCAAGACTGTGATCCTGGTGGACCGCGGCACGCTGGGCGCCGCCGAGGTCTTCGCCACCGTGCTGCGGCAGAAGGAGAAGGCCGAGCTGGTGGGCGAGCGCACCTTCGGGCACGCCGGCCGGCAGGGCTCGGCCGAGCTGTCGTCCGGCGGCCGGCTGCTGTTCACCGAGGCGTTCTACACCGGGCCGGACAAGAAGCCGGTGAACGAGGCTCTGAAGCCGGACCTGCTGGTGGACGAGCGCAGCCGCACCTACCTCGAGAAGGACACGCCGATGAACGAGCTGATCCTTCGCCGCGGCATCCGCCGCCTCCTGGGCCAGGAGCCCGAGACGACCGAGGCCAAGGCCGCCTGACCAGCCGCCTGAGCTCCTAGCTAGATGGCTCAACGCCGTTCCCGTCCCCGCCCCCGAGGATCGTCGAGGTCCGGAGGGGCTTGGCTCTTCCTGCTCGGCCTCCTCGTCGGAGCCGGCGCCCTGTACCTGTTCGTCAGGCAGCCGCCATCCCCAGCGGCTCCGCCCGAGCCGCGCGAACGCGAAGAGGCGCCGGCGCCGCGCCAGGCTGCCCGCGCGGAGAGCTCTCCCGCCTCGGCGCCAAAGATCCCCTCGGAGCACGTCGAGCCGGCGGCGAACGCGCCGGTGACGACGGTGCCGGCGCCGCCCTCGGGGCCCGTCCGCGGCGTCCGCGTGGCCCTGGTGATCGACGATCTCGGCACCAGCGTCGAGGAGCTCCGGCCGCTGGAAGGCCTGGGCGTGCCGGTCACCTTCTCCGTCCTGCCCTATGGCGACCAGACGCCCGCGGTGGTCGCCGAGCTGCGGCAGCGCGGAGAGGAGATCCTCCTGCACCTGCCGATGGAGCCGAAGAACGGCGAGAACCCCGGGCCGGGGGCGCTGCTCGCGGGAATGACCGACGCCGAGCTCAAGGAGAAGACCCTGGCCGCCCTCAAGGCCGTGCCGGGGGCCGTGGGGGTCAACAACCACATGGGCTCGCTGCTCTCGACGGCGGAGGGGCCGATGACGGCCGTGCTCCGCGTCCTCGCCGGCCGCGGGCTGTTCTTCCTCGACTCCCGCACCAGCGCCGAGAGCGTCGGCTACAAGGTGGCGAGGGAGCTAGGCATCCCCGCCGCCGAGCGCCAGGTCTTCCTCGACGGCGATCCCACCCCGGAGGCGATCGCAACGCAGTTCCAGCGCCTCCTGGGCCTGGCGCGCGCCCACGGCGTGGCCATCGCCATCGGCCACCCCCACCCCGAGACCCTGGCCGCCCTGCAAAGGGAGGTGCCAAAGGCCAGGGCCGAAGGGTACGAGTTCGTGCCGGTGAGCTATCTCCTGACGCGGACGGACGGCGAGTAGGGGAAGAAGGAACCAAGGACCTCAAGGACTGCAGGGACGGCAAGGACTGCAAGAAAAGCAAGGCAGCCGATTGCTGTCCTTGCAGTCTTTGCAGTCCCTGCAGTCCTTGGTCACTCCGCCCGCAGGACCTCGATCGGCCGCCTCTCCAGGGCCCTATAGCTCGCGGCCAGCCCGGCCACCACCGCCAGGACGACGCTGGCGGCGAGGGCCACGGTCAGGGAGAGGGGATCGAGCTCCCAGGGGATCTCGAAGCCGCGGGTGACCACCCCCCAGGCGAGGACGGTGCCGCCGAGGGCGCCGATGACCCCGGCGACCAGGCCGATCAGGGCGTACTCGACGGCGAAGGCGGCGGCGACGCCGCGGCGGGTCATGCCCAGCGTCTTCAGCAGCGCCACCTCACGGCCGCGGCGGGCCGAGCCGGCGCTGATCGCCCCGGCCAGGATGGCCACGCCGGCCACCACCGTGAAGGTGCCGAGGAAGCGGATGCCGAGGCCGATCCGGCGCATGACGTTGAGGATCTTCTCCAGGATCTCGCGGATGCGCAGCAGGGTGACGTTGGGGTACTCGGCGGCCAAGTGGTCCTGCAACCGCTGCTCGCCGCCGCGCGGCAGGCGGGCCACGGCCAGCCGCTGCTGGGGCGCCTGGTCCAGCACCCCCGGCTCGACGACCAGGAAGAAGTTGATGCCGAACGTCCCCCAGTCCACCGTGCGGATGCTGGTGACGGTGACGTCGACCGGCACCCCCTGGACGTTGAAGCGGAGCGCGGAGCCCAGCCGCAGGCCCATGTCGTCCGCGAACTCCTTCTCGATGCTGACCTCCGCCCGCGCGGGATCGCTCCACAGGGACCCCTCGACGATCTTGTTGTCCTCGGGGAGCTCGCGCATGTAGGTGAGCCGCTGCTCGCGGGTGAGCGCCCAGCGCCGGCTGCCCTCCTCGCCGGTGCGCTGGACCAGCTCCTCCGAGCGGACGCCGTCGATCGCCGCCAGCCGCGCCATCACCACCGGCACCGACTTGACGTTCTCGGCGCCCGATTGCCGGAGCAGCCGTTCGATCCCCGGCCACTGGTCCGGCTGGATGTCGATCATGAAGGCGCTCGGCGCGTTCTGGGGCAGCTCGGCGGCGAGCTGGGCGGCGAGCCGCCGTTCGACCAGCGACATGGCGAGCACCACGAGCACCCCGAGCCCCAGGGCGACGATGGCGCCGCCGGCCGCGGCGCCCGGCCGGGCGAGGGCCGCGAGGCCCTGGCGCATCCAGAGGCGGGCCCACGACGGATAGAAGTCGCGGGGCAGGCGGCGCACCGTCCAGGAGACCAGGAAGGCCGCGAGGGCGAGCACCGCCGTCACCAGCGCCATGCCGCCCGTGAACTGGGCGCCCAGCAGCGGCGAGCCCGACTGCAGCGCCGCCATCCCCCAGACTCCGAGGACCAGCACCAGCAGGGTGGCCGCCGTCACCCAGCGATGGCCGGGCAGCGGCTCGGCGTCGCGGCGCAGCACCCGCGCCGGGGGCACCCGCAGCACGGCGGAGAGGGGCGGCAGGCTGAACAGCACGGCCACCCCGACGCCGAGGGCGAGCCCGCGCAGCAGGGCGGCCGGCTGCCAGGGGTGGATCATGCCGGCGGGGATGAGGTCGGGGAAGAGCGACGGCAGCACGAGCTGCATCGCCGCGCCGGCGACGATGCCCAGCAGGCTGCCGGCCAGCCCGAGCAGGACCGTCTGCCCCAGGTAGAGGGGCAGGATCTCCCGCGGGCGCAGCCCCAGACACTTGAGCACGGCGATGGCGTCCAGGCGGCTGGCCAGCCAGGCGCGCACGCTCTGCGCCACGCCGATGCCGCCGACGAACAGCGACAGCAGCGCCACCAGGCCCAGGAACCGCTCCACCCGGTCGAGGTTCCGCCGCAGGGCCGGCTGGGCCTGCCGGTAGGTCTCGACGCGGAAAGACTCGGTGCGCGGGAGGAGCCGCTTCAGCCGCTCGGCGGCGGCGTCCAGGGCGGCGCCCGAGGTGCCGTCGGGGAGCTTGACCAGGGCCCGGTAGCCGATGCGGCTCCCCTGGTCGTCGAGCTTGGTGCGGGCGAACCCCGGGCCCGAGAGGAACACCCGCGGTCCCAGGGTCAGGGAGATGCTGACGCGGTCCGGCTCGGCGAGCACGATGCCCGCGACGCGGAACGGCTGGCCGCCGATCTGCAGCGTGTCCCCGGCCTCGAGCCCCAGGCGGGCCAGCAGCTCCGAGGCGACCACGGCGGTGCCGGGCGTCAGCAGCTCGTGCAGGGGGCGCCTGGGCTGCAGGTCCAGCCTGCCGTAGAACGGATAGACGCCGTCGACCACCTTCAGCTCGACGAGCTGGCTGGGGCCGGGCCGGCCGCCCCGGGCGGGGGCCGCGGCCACGGTGACCGTCTCCTTGACGTCCGTCCGGCGGGTCCCCGGAATGGCCGCGATGGCCTTCAGGGCCTCGGGCGGCAGGGGCTGGTTGCCCCGCACCACGAGGTCGGCGGCGAGGAGCTGGCGGGCTTCGCGGCGGATGCCCTCGTTGAGGCTGGCGGAGAGGCCCGCGACCGCCACCACGGCCGAGACGCCGACGGCCAGGCAGACGATGAAGAAGGTCAGCCGGCCCCGCGAGCCCCGCGACTCGCGGAGCAGCGTGCGCAGGAAGAAGCCGGGGCTCAAGTCAGCGCTCCGGCCGTGGCCGGGTCCGTGTCCGGGGTGAGGGTGAGGGTGGCGGCGGCCGGCACCTCGCGCTCCACCCGGCCGTCGCGGAGATGGATCTGGCGGTCGGCGAGGGCGGCCACCGCGGGATCGTGGGTCACCAGCACCAGGGTCGTCCCCTCGCGGCGGCGCAGCTCGGTGAGCAGCTCCAGGATCCTGCGGCCGGTGGCGCCGTCCAGGTTGCCGGTGGGCTCGTCGGCGAGCAGGATGGGCGGCCGGGCGGCGAACGCCCGCGCCAGGGCGACCCGCTGCTGCTCGCCGCCGGAGAGCTGGCTCGGGTAGTGGTGGCCGCGGTCGGCGAGGCCCACGGCGGCCAGCAGCTCGTTGGCCCGGGCCACCGGCTCGGGCTGGCCGAGGAGCTCGATGGGGAGCAGCACGTTCTCCCGCGCCGTCAGGTTGCCGAGGAGCTGGAAGCTCTGGAAGACGAAGCCGATCTTGTGGCGCCGCAGCAGGGCGAGCTGGTCCTCCGACATCGCCTGGATCGGCGTGCCGTCGATCCGCACCTCGCCGGAGCTGGGCCGGTCGAGGCCGGCCATGAGGGCGAGGAGGGTGGACTTGCCGCTGCCGGAAGGGCCGAGGACGGCCGTGAACTCGCCCGGCTGGATCGTCAGGTCGACGCTGTCGAGGATGGTCAGCTCCCGGTCGCCGGAGGGCAGCTTGCGCGTGAGCCGCCGGATCTCGATACGAGGTTCAGTCATAGGATAGGGGGGAAATAAGAAGGAGGATCTCCGGTTTTCTTTGATGGAACGCCGCCGGGTACGGGACCGGATACGGGAACAATCAGGCGGCTCGGTCTGGACATGAAATCAGGAAGGTCTCTCTCTATGTGGCGAAATCTCGCAACCCTCGCTCTCTCGCTCCTTATTCCCATGGCGTCGGCGTGCGGCCCGCAGGTCCCGGAGGAACGGCTCCAGGCCTCGCCCGCGTCCTTGCGCACCGCCGCGGCTCCCGCCGCACGCCCCGCTCCACCCCCGGCTCCGGACGTCCCCGTGGTCGTCTTCCTCGGCGACAGCCTGACGGCCGGCCTCGGGCTCGACGAGGACCAGGCCTTTCCCGCCCTGGTCGCGGAGGAGCTGCGGGAGGAAGGGCTGCCGATCCGGGCCGTCAACGCCGGCGTCAGCGGCGACACCACGGCCGGCGGCCTCTCCCGCGTCGGCTGGATCCTCGGCCAGCACCCGGACGTCGTGGTGGTGGGCCTGGGAGGCAACGACGGCCTGCGCGCCCTACCCGTCGAGCAGGCGGCCAGGAACCTGCGCGAGATCGTCCGCCGTTCCCAGGCGGCCGGCGCGCGCGTCCTGCTGCTGGGCATGAAGCTGCCGCCGAACTACGGGCCGGACTACACCAGCCGGTTCGAGGCCATGTACCGCGACATCGCCAAGGACATGAACGTGCCGCTGCTGCCTTTTCTCCTCGAAGGGGTCGGCGGCATCCGGCGCCTCAACCAGGGGGATGGCATCCACCCCACGGCCGAGGGGCAGGAGATCCTGGCCAGGAACGTGCTCCCCTACCTGGAGGAGCTGCTGCGCGAGCCGGAGGCCGCGGCGTCGGCAGGCTCGAAGGGAGCGAAGTGATGGAAGTGCGGTTCTCGTGGTAACATCATTTCCATCATGTGGGCCGGCGTATTTACGTTCGGTCTGTAAAAGGGGGGATTCATGGAAAGCGACCGGAGCGTGCCGCTTGATCGGGTGCGAACCCTCCATCGCGTGATACTGGCCGGTTTCGGGGCCCTGATGAAAGCCCGGGAGGAGGGGCGCGACGAGCTCTTCCGGGAGCTGGTGAAGAAGGGCAGAGAGATGGAGGCCCAGGGAGTCCGAGCCGCGGAGGGCACGAGCGCCGGGCCGGATCTGGCCGAGGAAGGACGGGAGATCCTGGCTTACGCGGGTGTGCTGGAGCGCTGGGCGAGAGAGCGCCAGAGGTTCGAGAGGATGGTCGACGCCATGATGCCGGAGACTCCTCTGCCGACCCCGCCGGCCGTCCTGCAGGCCCGGCGCAACGCGGCCGCCCGGGAAGAGCTGATCTCCGAGTTCGGAGTGCTGAGCAGCACCGGCGTCGCCTCGCTGGCCGGCTCCAAGGCGAAGAACAAAGCTTCCCTGGCGAACCGCTGGAAGCAGGAGGGGCGGATCTTCTCCGTTCCCCATCGCGGCGCGGCGTATTTTCCCGGTTTCCAGTTCGACGGCGAGGGGCGTCCGCGCGAGGCGGTCGCGGGAGTCCTCGAGGCTCTGGGGCCGAGGATCTCGGAGTGGGGGCTCGGCCTGTGGTTCACGGCCGCGAACGGCACGCTGGGCGGCAAGAGGCCGGTCGATCTTCTCGAAAACGAGTCGGAGCGGGTCGTGGGTGCGGCGGAGCGCGAGGCCGCCGAGCTTGTCTATTAGCCTTCCCGACCCTCCTGAACCCTCTGCGATCCGGCCCCTCCTCCATACCTGGAAGGTCGGGCAGTCCCTCATCCGCTGTCACAACATCCGGTTCGGCGCCACCGAGTTCAACCCGGGAGTGGGGCCGTCCGGACGCTTCCATCCCTTCGCGGACCGCGAGGACCGGATGGTCCCGACGCTCTATGGGGCCGAGGATCTCGACGGCGCGCTCTCGGAGACCGTCTTTCACAACGTGCCGGTGCGCGGGCCCGCCAAGCGGATCGCCAAGTACGTCCTGCAGCCGATGGTGGCTTCGAGCCTGGTTTGTGATCGGCCCCTGACCCTGGTCCAGCTCTACGGTTTCGGTCTGCCGCGCCTGGAGGTCTCGCGCCCCGAGCTGATCGAGACCGACGTCGACGACTACCCGCGCACCGCCGCCTGGGCCCGGGCGCTCCACGCCAGCGCGCCGGGGATCGACGGCCTGATCTGGGTCTCGCGTCAGAACGACGCTTCCTTCGCCCTTGTCCTCTTCGGGGATCGGGTGGCCAGGGCGTCGCTGGAGGTCGTGGAGGCGCCAAGGCCTCTCGGCTTCGGCCCTGGCTTCGACGAGGTCCAACGCGCCGCCGAGCAGGCCGGCATCACGATTTTCGAGTAGGCGGGAGGCCGCCCCCTTCCGAGGGGCGCCATTCCCCTCGCGAGGGGAGCTTTCCCCCCACGAGGGGCGGCGTTCCCCTCACGAGGGGCCTCATCCCCCTCACGAGGGGCGGCTTCCCCTCACGAGGGGCGTCATTCCCCTCACGAGGGGCGTCATTCCCCTCGCGAGGGGAGCGTTCCCCTCACGAGGGGAATCACGCCCCTCGCCAGGGGAACGGGCCCCCCGCCTACTCTTTCTTCGCCGCCTGCCACAGCGCGTCCATCTCCTCCAGCGTCGCCTCCGCCGCCGTCTTGCCCTGGGCGGCGAGGCCTTGTTCGATCTTCGCGAAGCGCTGGCGGAACTTGCGGTTGGTGCCGGCGAGGGCGGCCTCGGGGTCCACTTCCAGCTTGCGGGCGAGGTTGGCGACCGTGAAGAGGAGGTCTCCGACCTCTTCGCGCACGGCGTCC
>Ga0126305_10000297_pt1 | contig 21868 bp, 16 predicted proteins | sample Plot26_FD_92536 | JGI IMG/M metagenome (GOLD analysis project Ga0126305, IMG submission 92536) | Serpentine soil microbial communities from UC McLaughlin Reserve, CA, USA - Plot26 | ecosystem: Environmental > Terrestrial > Soil > Grasslands | place: USA: UC McLaughlin Reserve, Lake County... | reverse complement strand
GGTAGTGCAGATTGTTGAAAGTATATTCATCGAAAGACTATTTCTGAAATTGGCCGCTTTTTCATTTCCCCATACTTTCTTCATCCAATAAAGAAAAAATAGTACCACCGGGAACATGGTCAACAAATACAAATAAAAATAGTTCAACTCATTTACCTCTTTAAAACGCAGGTACAACAAAAAGGTTGCTGTTGAAAAAAGCAACATGCTAAAAACAAATGTTCCCTTTTTTCCCAGTAAATAACTGATTGAAATCACACCATCTTTTTTGTCTTCTTCATGCTGGTAAATTTGGGTCAACGGATATAATGCTCCAATTAGCATACTTGACACGATACAAGGAAAAATGGGAGTATCCAATAATGAATCATTTTGAGCTGCATGAAATACCGCAAAAAAAATCAATGCGCCCTGAAAAGTGAATACAGTCAAAAATCCTGGAATCGGATATTTTTTCAACCGGATTCTTCTATAACTATAGGCCCTTGACGCCAGAATGTAGAGCAAAATACACAGGGAAAAGATGGTACTAACAAAAAGGGAAAGACAAAGTGCCAGAACATCCATCACAATTGTTGTATAAAACAATTGCTTTGTAGGCTGCATAGGATATTTTAAGCCACCAATAGGTGTTTTATCCCTATCCATATAAGAATTGTATCCGTTACTGGACGGGTAGACTAATAAATGCAAAATCAAAAAAACCAGTACAGCATTTGTCCAATGAATAACTGTCAGTTGGCTGATCGCAAATAAATAAATAGGTAACAGAAAAAAAGAAAAGTGAAACCGCAGAAGCTGTATTGTGGATTTCCGTAACACAGCTTAAGTTAGGTAGAATTATAAAACCAACCACGTAGAGAGACTAAGTGAGATGCCCAGATGACAGGTTTAACTTCCGTCATAGAACAAACAAAAAAATCCATGATGATAATACCTAATCGAATAGACTATCACCATGGATTTACTATTATAACGTTGCAGGATGAGGGTTACCTGCGCCCTCTTCCTACAAGCCACAAAATCAATCCCACTACCAATACCACAACTAGAATTCCTACCCATACGCCAGCCTTGAAAATGCCGCCAACAACTTCACAGGACGATAACGTCATTGCCGTTGCTAATGCTAAAAGCCCAAATAAAGAATACTGTTTCATGAGTTCGTCGTTTTGGGGAATATTGCAAAAGGTTTGCCGATAGTGTATCTCAGGTATCAGGTGTACGTGAAAAAACCAAACCATTGGGTTCGATATACCTGCGTCAGTATAAATACCCTTTTTTTGTAATAAAAAAATCCTTCTCTTTATTGTTCAACCAAACTAGAATGCTGGTTAAAACTTTTGGCAGTGCTGTTTACGGAGTACAGGGGATCACCATTACAGTAGAGGTAAACTGGATGGCTACCGGCACTAATTACACAATTGTTGGTTTGCCAGATAATGCCGTCAAGGAAAGTTTGCAGCGGGTTGAGAGTACTATCAAATCCATCAATTATAAAATGCCGCGAACCAAAATCGTGGTAAATCTTGCACCTGCTGATATCAAAAAAAGCGGAACCGCCTTTGATTTGCCTATTGCAATAGGAATTTTAGCGGCAACTGAGCAAATTCAGAATCCTGAAACCTTAGAAAAATATATTATAATGGGTGAGCTAAGCCTGGACGGTGAAATTCGCTCAATCAAAGGAGCATTACCCATTGCTATACAGGCGAGAAAAGAAAATTTTACAGGATTAATTGTTCCTAAAGTAAATGCCAAAGAGGCCGGAATGGTCAACCAATTAAAAGTGTATGGTGTTACTCATATCCGAGAGGTAATCGATTTTTTTTCAAACAGCGAAACAGGACTAAATAATACTGTTGTTAATACCCGGGAAGAATTTTTTCATTCTCAATCTGATTTTGAAATTGATTTTTGTGATGTTAAAGGCCAGGAGAATATTAAAAGAGCATTGGAGATTGCCGCTGCCGGCGGCCACAACGCTATTCTTATTGGTCCACCGGGCGCCGGTAAAACCATGCTGGCAAAACGGTTGCCTACCATTCTTCCTCCACTGAGCTTACAGGAAGCATTGGAAACAACAAAGATTCATTCCGTAGCGGGAAAACTTGCTGAGAATTCAACATTGGTTTCGAAGCGTCCATTTCGTTCTCCACACCACACTATTAGCGACGTGGCACTTGTAGGAGGCGGAGGTGTTCCGCAGCCCGGAGAAATTTCTCTTGCACATAATGGCGTGCTGTTTTTAGACGAATTACCAGAGTTTAAAAGAACTGTTTTGGAAGTGATGCGTCAGCCAATGGAGGAAAGAAGGGTAACGATATCAAGAGCCAAAGTAGCTGTTGATTTTCCTGCAAGCTTTATGTTGATTGCATCCATGAACCCTTGCCCTTGTGGTTATTATAACCATCCTGATCGAGAATGTACTTGCCCGCCGGGGACTGTGCAAAAATATTTGAACAAAATATCAGGACCTTTATTGGATAGAATTGATCTGCATGTGGAGGTAACACCCGTGGCCTTCTCCGAACTGTCAACCTTGAAACCACAAGAAAATTCTTCGGCTATTCGGGAAAGAGTAATTAAAGCAAGAGATATACAATCAAACCGGTATCAGTCTTACCCTGAAATTTATTGCAACGCACAAATGAGCAGTAAAATGCTTAAAGAAATTTGTGTGATTAATACAGCAGGTCAAAACTTATTGAAAGCGGCTATGGAGAAACTGAATTTATCTGCAAGGGCATATGACCGCATTTTGAAAGTGGCAAGAACTGTGGCCGACCTTTCACAAAGTGAGGATATCAAAGTTGAACATCTCGCGGAAGCCATTCAATACAGGAGCCTGGACCGTGAAGGATGGGCTGGTTAACCGTGGCATTAAAATTTATGGCCTTAGCCTATCCCAACAACATGCAAAAGACTATTTTATATATCGCTTCTACTCTTGACGAAGTTTACGAGTGCTCATATTCTATTTTAAAGTATCTCGAAGTTTATAATTTAAAACCACCTTCTGATCACTCCCTGATTGTGTTCACCAATTATCCTGATTTACTCGATGCCTATGGAAGCTTTTTCAATCAATTTGAATTGAGACCGATCTCTGAAAATCAAGACAAGCAATCTATCATTTCTGAATTTACACAGCACGATGGAAAAAATGTTTTGTATTTCAAATCAGACGAATACCCGGTAAAAGCAGTTGATGATCAAACTAAAAGTGTTGAATCTTATAAAGGCTTGCAGGAATTCAAAATTTTGCTAAAAGATTTTTTTGGACGATACCAGGAGGAAAGTATTCCCAACCAGGTGAAGTTGATTCGCAATATCAATGCAAAAGAAATTGAAACAGAAAAAAACAAGTTTGAAAGTTTACCTCTTGCTTCTAAGTTGTTCCGTAAAATGATTGGCAAGGGCTGGAATATTTCTAATTATTTAGTTCGCATTTGATTCTGCAACGCCACTTCAATTTCCCTTAACAAAGCAAAGTATTTTAGTTAGTAACTTGTACTCTTATTTTTTGAGTACAATGAAGATTCTTTTTAAATATTTAAGACCTCATCGTTTTTTAGTAGCGTTGGTTTTATGTCTTGCTGCCATCAATATTGGTTTTTCATTGGTTGATCCTATCATTTTCGGTAAGCTAATTAATCTTGCTACTTATCATCAAACCAAACATGCGTTCAATTGGGATGAATTTCTGTTTGCCAAAATACCAACAATTAATAAAGCAGGTAGGGGCGAAATTCTTTATGGCGTCGTATGGCTGTTGATAGCATCTATTTCTGTGGCCATGATCAGCCGCATTGCAAAAAACTTCCAGGACTATTTCATGAACGTGGTAATTCAGAAATTTGGAGCAAAAGTTTTTACAGACGGATTGCAGCATGCCATGAAACTTCCTTACCAGGAATTCGAAGATCAACGAAGCGGGGAAACACTTTCCATTTTAACCAAAGTAAGAGCCGATGTTGAAAAGTTCATGATCAACTTCATTAATATTTTATTTGGCGTGATCGTAGGTGTTTTGTTTGTATTTATTTACGCTGCCATATTCATTCACTGGAGCATTCCGGTGGCTTATCTTACTGGCATTCTTTTATTGACTGTTATTACAAACGCACTGAGTAAAAAAATAAAGTTGATTCAGAAAAAAATTGTGGGTGAGACAACGGCGCTTGCAGGTTCAACCACAGAATCACTCCGAAATATAGAGCTGGTCAAAAGTCTTGGTCTTACCCAACAGGAAGTTGCTCGTTTGAATAAGAATACCTATAAAATCCTTGGGCTTGAATTAACCAAGGTAAAACGCATTCGAAGCATCAGCTTTATTCAGGGCACGTTTGTCAATACTCTCCGGCAAGTCATCCTGTTCATCTTAATGTGGCTAATATTTAGAGGTTTTATGGATGCAGGTCAATTAGTGACTATGCAGATATTTTCATTCTTTGTATTTGGTCCTTTGCAGGAAATTGGGAATATTCTTCTTTCTTACCGGGAGGCCGAAGCATCGCTCAACAATTTTGATAACCTGATGAAGAAGGAACCAGAGAAAGATCCGGCAAACCCAAAGCCATTAGGAAATATTCAAACCTTATCCTTTAAGAATGTGATTTTCAAACACCAGACTGCTAACCAACCAGCCATTAGCAATATCAGCTTTGATGTAACAACAGGGGAAACCATTGCATTTGTTGGGCCTAGTGGCAGTGGTAAATCCACTTTAATGAAATTGTTGGTTGGCTTGTACCGTCCCAAAGACGGTACCATTCTTTACAATAATTTGGATGAAACCAAACTTCGATTCGACGATCTGAGGAATCAAATTGGTTTTGTAACACAAGACACAAACCTTTTCAGCGGAACCATCCGTGAAAATTTATTGTTTGTTAATCCTTCGGCAAGCGATGAAGATTTAATGGATGCTCTGAACAAAGCGGCCTGTCAAAATTTATTAGCCCGTGCAGATAAAGGGTTGGAAACAATGATTGGGGAAGGTGGACTGAAATTATCCGGGGGAGAAAAACAAAGAATTTCTATTGCCAGGGCCTTGCTGCGCCACCCGAAGCTTTTGCTTTTTGATGAGGCAACATCAGCACTGGATTCAATAACCGAAGAAGAAATTACAGATACCATTCGTGATATTTCAAACCGTGGGAACCAGATAACCATCTTAATTGCGCACAGGCTTTCTACCATTATGCATGCGGACAGAATATATGTACTTGAAAAAGGAAGTGTGATTGAAACCGGAACACACGAATCTTTACTGGACGAAAAAGGTTTGTATTATGCCATGTGGCGCCAGCAAATCGGAGAGAGGAAAAATCCGGTTCCTCTTAATACAACCGCAAAAGTTACAGCGTGAGTTTCAAGTTACAAGTTTCAGGCTATAATGGCATTTTATAAAAAACTAACCCGCTTGACAGGAAATTTGTAACCGGTAATTAACTTATGTTTTCAATGATTCCAGCTATACCCTGGCCGCCTCCCACGCAGGCTGTTACCATTGAATATTTTTTATTCAACCTCTTTGCATCATGTAAGGTTTGAATCGTAAGTTTTGCACCTGTACAACCTAACGGGTGTCCTAAAGCAATAGCACCACCATTAATATTAACGGTATCAGGATTTAATCCAGCTTCTCTTATAACAGCAATTGCCTGTGAAGCAAATGCCTCATTCAATTCAATCAGGTCAATCTGACTTAAATTCATATTGGCCTGTTTTAACGCCTTGGGAATAGCTGCCACGGGACCAATTCCCATAATTCGAGGATGAACTCCGGCGGATGCACAAGCCACTAATCGACCGATTGGTTTTAATCCTAACTGATTGACAAGCCTCTCACTCATCACAAGAACAAATGCTGCACCGTCGCTTGTTTGGGATGAGTTACCTGCCGTAACACATCCATTAGCCGCAAAAGCCGGTTTCAATTTAGAAAGCGCTTCTATAGACGTATCTGCACGCGGGCCTTCATCGGTATCAACTACAAAATTTCTTTTTTGCTTTTTCCCCTTTTCATCGAGATAAATTTCCTCCACAGTCATTGGAAGAATTCCGTTTTTGAAAAACCCGTTTGAAATAGCATTCAACGCTTTTTTATGAGAATTGAGTGAGAATTGGTCCTGATCTTCACGACTAACTTTATATTCGTTTGCTACAGCTTCCGCTGTTAATCCCATACTTAAATAATAGTCCGGTTCGTCTTTGGCTATTGAATAAGCAGGAACTGTTTTCCATCCTGATGTCGGAACAAGACTCATACTTTCCGTTCCGCCTGCGACAATGCAATCCGCCATTCCCATTCGGATCTTTGCAGTGGCAATTGAAATGGTTTCCAAACCGGATGCGCAGTATCGATTAACTGTCATACCAGGTATGTCAAAACCAATGGCTCTTGCGGCAATGATCCTTCCCACCTGCAAACCTTGTTCGGCTTCCGGAACGGCATTCCCTACTATAACATCGTCCACTAAATTTTTATCCAGCTGCGGAACGGAATTCAACAAACCTTTAATGAGGTCAATTGCTAAATCATCGGGCCGGTAAAAACGAAAGCCACCGCGTTTTGCTTTGGCAACTGCAGTTCTAAACCCAGCAACTATATAAGCTTCTTGCATAAACCAAATTGAATTTTAAAATTAAGCATTAATCTTTTAGTTGCATGAACAACTAATTTAGAAAAATTATAAAAATGCCATCCTAACTTCGCCGGCCAACATGTATAAATTCCTACGGGGTATACTTTTTTTACTTTCTCCCGAAAAAGCTCATAAAATTTCGATGGGTTTATTAAGGCTGTTTTGTTCAATAGGCTTTTTAAGACGTATAATTTCAAAATCATTCGAAGCCGTTTCAATACCTACTTCATTATTGGGTCTTAAGTTTCGAAATGCTGTTGGCCTGGGGGCTGGTTTTGACAAAAATGCAGAATACCTGAGGGAACTGGACGTACTTGGCTTCGGTTTTGTTGAAATTGGAACAGTAACTCCGCGTCCGCAACCTGGCAATGAAAAACCCCGGGTTTTTAGGTTATTAAAAGATAAGGCACTAATCAACCGAATGGGTTTTAATAACGACGGAGTCGATGTGATTGCAGATCGGTTAAAGAAATGGAGAAAAGGTCAAACGTCAAACGTGAAACGTGAGAGAAAAGACAGACAGGATACGCCTATGACGTCTGATGTTTCACGTATGATCATCGGCGGCAATATTGGAAAGAACAAAACAACTGCCAACGAAGACGCATGGAAAGATTACGAGATCTGTTTCAGGGGTTTACACCCGTATGTTGATTTTTTTGTGGTTAATGTCAGTTCACCAAACACACCAGGGCTTCGGGCCTTGCAGGAAAAATCCTCGCTGCAAAAAATACTAACCCATTTACAGGCACTCAACTCCGAATTTGAAGTTCAAAAACCGATTCTCCTTAAAATTGCACCCGACCTTGAATGGGAGCAAATTGACCATGTAATTGATCTGGCTCTTGAAATAAAACTGGACGGTTTAGTGGCTACTAACACTACCATCAGCCGCGAAGGACTTCAAGCTGCGGACTCCCGAATTCAGAAAATTGGTCCAGGAGGGTTGAGCGGAAAACCAGTTCAAAAACATTCTACAGAAATTGTACAATACATTCATCAAAAAACCCGCAGAAGCATTCCCATTATTGCAAGCGGAGGAATTTTCACAGGAAGTGATGCAAAGGAGAAAATTGATGCTGGGGCTTCCCTAGTTGAAGTATGGACCGGTTTTATTTATGAGGGTCCGTTTATTGTAAAAAGAATTTGCAGGGAATTGACATAAAGCATTTTTATTTGCGCAATTATGGAGCAGTTATTTACTACAGAGAGTTTAATTAGCTTTTTAATACTGGTTATCCTGGAAGTTGTTCTCGGAATTGATAATGTAATTTTTGTAAGCATCATCATTAACCGTTTACAGGAAAAAAATAAAAAGAAAGCCCGTCGTGCATGGATGATAACCGGAATTATTGTACGAAGCATTTTGCTGATGGGATTAAGCTGGTTATTGGCTCAAAAAGGAAAATACATTATACCGGAAAGGTGGTTTGGTAAAGGATTTGATATTGCCAGTCTCGTTATGCTCGCGGGCGGATTATTTCTTATTTATAAATCGGTAAAGGAAATTCATGGTAAACTGGAAGGTGAAGATCCTAATGTGCAGACAAGAACATCCGGGTATTTGACATTGGGCCAGGCAATTTTTCAAATTATGCTGATTGATGCAGTTTTTTCATTTGATAGTGTGATAACCGCCGGTGGTACTGCAAAGCATGTGGAGATTATGATAGCTGCAGTGGTGATTGCCATGATTATTATGTTTTTATTTAGTCCAAAAATTTCTGACTTTATTCATAAACATCCTACACTTAAAATGCTGGCACTCTCCTTTTTAGTAATGATTGGATTAAGCCTTGTAGTTGAAGGGTGGGATCATGATAGGGCCGAAGCATTGCACTTAAAAAATTATATCTACTTCGGAATGGCTTTTTCATTCCTGGTGGAACTTTTGAATATGACGATGCGAAAAAAACAAACCCGAAAGCCTGTCGAACTTCGAGAACATTATGTGCGGGATGAACCCACAGATAATGACGTGGCACATTAGTGAATGCACAATATAGTAGCCGCAACAATAGCCGCGGTCTCTGTCCTCAATCTTGTATGTCCCAGGGAAACAGGAGTAAAGTTATTTTTCAATGCAGCGTCAATTTCTTCACCCGAAAAATCGCCTTCCGGGCCAATTAAAATGAGTTTCGATGTGGAGCTCTTTAGTTGTTGAGACGTAAGAGATTTTTTGACTGAATCTTCGCAGTGAGCAATGAATTTTTCTTCGAAACTTATATACAGTACATTATCAAATTCTGTTGGTTTATGCAAAAGGGGCAACCACAACTGTTGTGATTGAAGCATGGCGCTCATCAAAATATTTTGCATGCGATCATAACGAAATTTTTCTTTTGCTGTTCGTGTGCAGATCATTGGTATAATCTCACTTACTCCAATCTCAGTTGCTTTTTCTAAAAACCATTCAAAACGTGAAGAATTTTTGATTAATGAAATAGCTATAACTACTTTATTCTTTCTTTTTTCTTCCGTTTCAATTAACGAAATTTCAACAACACATTTCTTACGGTTATCATCAACGATAGTTGCGTTTGCCTTTTTGCCCCGGCCATCGGTTAATAAAACTTCGTGTCCTTTCTGCATGCGAAGAACATTGATCACGTGTTTAGACGTGTTTTCGTCCAAAACAACCGTGGTGTTATTCAATTCCTCAACAAAAAAGAAAGGCAAATCCATACGCGAAGAAATAAAAAAGCTCTGAATCCTGATTTTGTCGAAGGTTCAGAGCTTTGGTTTATCACACAAGCTAGTAAGCGCTAAAATGGGTCTTCTTCATCGGCCAGGTCATTCATTTTGCTTCCGGTCTGGATAAACATTCGTGCACCACCGCCAGAGTCCAGTCCTGATACAGGTTTAAAATTTGATGGTAAGCCAGAGCCAAAATCATTTCCTCCCGTGTCCTCGATGAATTTCTGAATATGCAGTAACGCTCTTAGCTTGATGGTCTCTAAAGAACCATTACGATGCTTTGCTATCCTCACGTGGGTTTCACCGCGATTGCTGTCACCCATTTCATCCTGGGTGATATCATAATACTCCGGACGATAAAGGAACATTACCATATCGGCATCCTGCTCAATGGCACCAGATTCGCGTAGGTCACTCAGCTGTGGCATTTTATTTCCCTCTTTACGTTTTTCCACCTCGCGACTTAACTGCGAAAGTGCGAGAATTGGTATCTGTAACTCTTTTGCCAATCCTTTCAATGATCTCGAAATATTAGAGATTTCCTGCTCACGGTTACCGTTCCTGTTTTCTCCTGTTCCGCTCATCAACTGCAAATAGTCAATAATGATCATCCCAATGTTGTTTGCATTTTTCAAACGCCTTGCCTTGGCCCTCAATTCGAAAATATTCAACGCTGGGGTATCGTCAATGAATAATGGGGCCTGGGAAAGTTTTTGTATACCTCGTGCATACAATTGTTTCATCTCGTGCTCTTCCATTTTACCACGTGAAATTTTTTCGAGCCAGATTTCACTTTCTGCAGAAAGAATACGTTGCACCAATTGGCCTGCACTCATTTCCAAGGAAAAGAAGGCGACGGGTGTTGGTTTTGTTGGATGCAATGCCGCATTGCGAGCAAGGTTTAAGGCAAATGCAGTTTTACCCACTGAAGGACGTGCAGCCAGAATGATTAAATCTGTGTTCTGGAAACCATAGGTTACTCTGTCTAAGGATGGGAAGCCGCTTGGTACACCGCTTATGTCTTCATTCTTGTGCCGCAGATCTTCAATCCGCTGTATGGTTTTTACCAGTACAGAGTCAATTGTTTCGTAATTGTTACGAAGGTGAGTCGAGGTTACCTCGTAAATTTTACTTTCGGCCTGGTCAAGCAGGTCAAATACATCAGTGCTATCTTCATAAGCGTCAGAAATAATTTCGCCACTGATGCGTATCAACTCCCGTTGAATAAATTTTTGGAGAACGATTCGGGAGTGGGCTTCAATATTGGCGGACGAAACAACCGAGTTTGTAAGCTTGGTTACAAAATAAGGCCCGCCAACCAGGTCCAGTTCCTCGCGGGTCCGCAATTCTTCCACCACAGTCAAAATATCTATCGGCTGGCTTTTGTTAGCCAGGCTCTGCATGGACCGGAAAATCCGCTGATGGGCATCGACGTAAAAACATTCGGGCTTTAAAATCTCGATTACGGCATCGAAGGCGCCTTTCTCCAGCATGATGGCACCAAGTACAGCCTCCTCCAGCTCCTTGGCCTGGGGCGGCACCTTGCCATATATCATTGTGCTGAGATCGGGAGAGGTCTTTCTTCGGTTTTTTTTATCTCTGTTCAGGTTAGTAAGATCCATACAATGCGCTCAAATAAGGTTAAACATTGATTTTTTCGATCAATGACCTATGGGGCTTTTCAGCTAGTCTTGGTTTATTAATTTATGATTAAGGAAATGTATCCTAATTGTTATCCCAGTAAGTCAGTGGCGAATATATGCGAGGATAAAATCTACAAAACCAATTTTGAGTAGAATATTTTAATTCACGCATTATTCTTCCACTGTTAACCAGTTCCGCATAGTTATCCACAACATTGTTTGTACTATGCACAAAATTCAAACTATTTTCCCATAGTGCAATGTCAAATTCACATCAGTGGTTCAAAAATAAAGCACCATATTTTTTTGGTCAGTTTCGTTAACCACCAATATGGGGTTTCGAAGGAAATTCGTAGGAATACGATACTCAAAATTGCCTTTTAATGCAGTGTACTCGGGCTTTTGAAAAAATAAGCAATATCCAAAAACTTCACGAATGCCTGTTGGATGCGGGTCTTAACAGGGTAGCACACTTGGTTTTTAATACCCGTTTCCCCTGAAATGCTTGCTTGTTATGATTTTGCGGAATTATTGTATAGGCCCGACAGGTGTAATTAGCCCGGTATTGTCTTGGAAAACTAACTTAGCTCAGGTAATTGTTAGCATTTTAAAAATCGAACTCCCTTCTATTCACGTTCCATCGAATACCAAAATAAATTGTTGAACTGCTTTTAGCGGGAGAAATTGCTGTTTCACTTTCTTTTCTTATAACAGCACTTAATTCGAAAAACAAGTTTGGCTTCCACTGGTATGATACCAGCATTGACGCCAATGCAGTTTTGCCGCTGATGGCATCACCAACATCAAAACCGTAATCCCCATGCCGGTACAACGGCGAATTTGGAAGGAAAATATTACTGCCAAAATTCAAGTTGCCTGTATCCTTTCCCTGCATATAATAAATAGCTTTTGCCTGCAAATACCATTTGTCAGCAGGTTGATATCGTGCAATTCCAATTACTTCCTGCAAATTGGCTCCCAGCGGATGTGCCAGGGGCTGATTGTAATGTGTATAGTTAGCAACCGAATCGCCATGTGAATAGGTAAAAGGACGAATGCGATTCGTTTCAATTTGAAGATCTAAATTTTTGATATTGAAAACATCAACGTACTTAGCACCCAGTTGGTAACCGAATTTATTTCCCCACCAACCTTCCCCTTTTTTCATTTCCGTTAAATTAAATTCATCGAGCAGAAGTTGTCCGTAAAATTGAAATTTATGTGCAACATTAGCTTTGGCGTCAACACCAATGACGGCATTATCATAACTGCCCATCTGCTGTTCAACAGAACGGTAAAAAATGATAGGGTTCAGGTATCCAAATTCAAAATGATCTTTTCTTCCAAAGATGATGCCTTCAAAAAATCCAACATTCAGCCACTTCGTTATTCCTAAATCAAGATGATGCATTGCTGCGTACTTTTTAGGAATCAGTTTATCGCCTGGTATTTGACCCATGGTTTGCAATTCCATGAAGAGGTTCTGATAATTAAATTTCCATATGCGGGTATTGAGTTTCAAAAACAAATAAGGAGCAGAGAAATCACTTAGGAATAAACTGCGAAAGCCATTACCAATAAAGTTTTTGTCGTATCCAAACTGGATGTCGATATATTTTAAGGCGTTTAATGTGATGTAACCTCTGGCATCGAAATAATCATAGCCTGTTCCTTTGAAGCTTTTATAAAATCCTGCACCGGGTACCGCTTGTCGTGCGGTTACGTATTCCTGTACGTACAAAGGATCTCTCTCCTGGTTATCGGCCGCGTAAGCGTAAAATCCCAATTTATTGGCAATATTGCCTCGCAGGGATATACCTCTCGTATTCAAAAAAATGGATTCGTCGTGATTGCTTTCCTTTCCAACATAGAACTGAATAACAGGATTCACGGCCAGAAAAAAATCTTTGGCATGAACCTCGTAAAAATTAGAAGGTGATTTATAAAACGTTTTTAGAAACGGTTTTTTGCTTGAAAATTTTTCGGATGACCATTCCGAACTATTCATCAATGCAGCTTTCGCATTGTATGCATCAACCTTTGTGAGTCCTATTCCTGTCTTTAAATAATTTTCAGCTAACGGAATAAGTTGCTTCCGGCTGTAGGGTTTTATTTTTGAAAAATTTAAAATGGAATCTGTTTGCGCTTTAATCTCCAACCTTTCAAAAAGAACATTTTCTCTTGCATCTTGTGGAAGATAAGTTGTGGCCTGGGAGAAAACAGCAAAAGGAATCAGTAAAAAAAATAGTCTTACAAGGGTTTGTTTAAATTGCATGCAGCGCGGCTTTAGTTTTTCAAATTATGCAAAAATACCTGATAAAGAATATTAACCTGGTGAATGAAGGAACGGTTGAGACAGCAGATGTTCTAATTTCAAATGAACGGATAGAAAAAATAGAATTACAAATTACACGAACCCCGTTGGCTATCGGCAGCAATTACACGGAGATTAATGGTGAGGGAAAATATCTGTTACCTGGCTGCATTGACGACCAGGTGCACTTTCGTGAGCCAGGGTTAACGCACAAAGCATCTATTTATACGGAATCGAAGGCAGCTCTTGCAGGTGGAGTTACCTCCTTCATGGAAATGCCGAACACCCAGCCACCTGCATTTACACATGAGTTATTAGAAGATAAATATCAAATTGCTGCCAGGACTTCATTGGGTAATTATTCTTTTTTCATGGGAACATCCAATGACAATATTGATGAAGTGCTGAAAACAAATGAAAAGAAACGCGATGTGTGTGGGATAAAAATCTTTATGGGATCATCCACCGGAAACCTGCTAGTTGATAATTACCTCACGCTTGAAAAGATTTTTGGAGGAAGCGAAGTATTGATTGCTACTCATTGTGAGGATGAGCAAATGATCAAGGAAAATTTGAACAAAATAAAACTGCGGAAACAAGTTCTTGAAACCTCTGACCATCCAATTATCCGGAACGAAGACGTGTGTTTTGAATCGTCGTTCAAGGCCGTACAATTAGCTAAAAAACACAATACTCGTTTGCATATTCTTCATATCAGTACTGAAAAAGAGCTGCTGTTGTTTACGAACATGATTCCGTTGAAGGAAAAAAGAATTACTGCCGAAGTATGTGTACACCACCTGCATTTCACGTCTGACGATTATGCTCAATTGGGTAACCTCATCAAATGCAACCCGGCAATCAAGGCATCAGCTAATCGTGAAGCTCTTTGGCAGGCATTGGTGGACGACCGTCTGGATGTAATAGCCACTGATCATGCACCGCATACATGGGAGGAAAAGAATGAACCTTACGAGAAAGCACACGCCGGGGTTCCGCTGGTGCAGCATTCGCTATTGTTAATGCTACAGTATTACAAGGAAGGCAAATTAACACTGGAAAAAATTGTGCAGAAGATGAGTCATGCGGTGGCTGATTGTTTTCAAATAAAAGATAGGGGCTATATACGGGAAGGTTATTTTGCAGATTTGGTAGTTGTTGACTTAAATAAAAACACGGCTGTAAGCAAAGAAAATATTTTATACAAGTGCAGGTGGAGCCCGTTCGAAGGACAAACTTTCCCGGCAGCAATCACCCATACATTTGTTAATGGCAATATGGTTTATGGAAATGGAGAGTGGAATGAATCTGTAAAGGGAAAACGTTTAACTTTCGAAAGATAAAATTGTTCATAGGTCATGGGTCATAGTTCATTGCTTCTTTTCCATTTCGGCTTCTGGTTTAACAACCAAAAAAAATCGTAGGAACGACTGATTCATGATCTATAAACTATGAGCAACTATGCAAATAGACAAGATCACTTTCAACGACATATCTATATTTCATACGGAGGAAGAATTTTCCATCTTTCATAAACTGAATTTCACCAAAACCACCGGTGGCAAAGAATGGTTGCGGCGTTTTTTTTCAGAGCCACATCATGATCTTAAACGAATCATCGGCACACAAAACATCATCAAAACCATATTGGAACACTTAGACGACTGGCCTAATGAAATTACCAATGGAACGGTATTGATGATTGATAAATTCATGGATTATAGTCTGGATCCGGTACCTCAAAACCTAAATCCTGTCAATGCATTTAGTTATAAGATTTTGCATGCACAGGATTATTCGATGATCAAATATTCGGTAAAGCATCTTTCAGACTTTTACAGGGGATTGAAGAAGTTATTACTGCTGTTGTCAGCAACCCAATTGCCTCCTCATCTGAGTTTTTATATTGACCGCATTAAAAACATTTTGAAAGAGCGACCCTTGCAACAGTTGACAGGTATAATATCCGAACAAAAACTTTCATCACAACAAAACCTGTATTTCGCCTATCATTTACGGGGTCGGTACAAAACTGATACGCTGGAATTGATTGAAATATTCAGCCGGCTGGAGGCATGGTATTCAATGGCAATGGCAGTAAAAAATTTTGGTCTGAAGTTTCCGGAATTTTTAGAACAGGAGGAACCTTATTTTGAAGCAAAAGGCCTGTATCATGTTTTATTACAGGCACCGATCGCCTATGACCTTTCGCTTCAGCCAAATGAAAATTTTTTGTTTCTTACCGGGGCCAACATGGCTGGCAAAAGCACACTAATTAAAGCATTAGGTTCTTCGGTATTCCTTGCTCATATTGGAATGGGAGTACCGGCTAAATCCATGCGATTAAGCCTGTTTGATGGATTACTTACCAACATCAATGTATCTGACAACATTGCAAAAGGGGAGAGCTATTTTTTTAACGAAGTGCAACGGATAAAGAATACAATTTACAAAATCAATGATGGTAAAAAATGGTTAGTGCTCATTGACGAATTGTTTAAGGGCACAAACGTGCAAGATGCAATGAAGTGTTCGTTGACAGTAATAAAAGGGCTGATCAAAATTAAAAATTCGGTATTTGTTCTGTCAACTCACTTATACGAAATAGGGGAGGAACTGAAAAAATATCCCAATATTTCTTTTAAGTATTTTGAAACTAACGTGATGGACGACCAGCTGGAATTTAGTTACCAGCTACGTGAAGGCATCAGTAATGACCGTATCGGTTATGTTATTTTGAGAAGGGAGAAAGTGGTGGAGATGTTGGATAAATTATAGTCTTTACCGGGATTTATGGGAATTTTAGGATAGCCAGGAAATAAAATTTTTATTTTGAAACTCATGAGAATTTATCTGTTTGTTTTTATTCTTGCCTGTTCTCTTTCTTCATTTGCGCAGGAAATAGATGTGCTGCATTATAATTATGCAATTCAGTTAAACGATCAAGACGATACAATTAAAGGCACTGCATTAATTACCCTTGTAAAGAAATCTGATAAACCAACAATTAGCTTGGATTTGGCAAGTGTAAATAAAGATGGTAAAGGAATGAAAGCAACCGTGAACACCGGCGTAGAGGTCTTACAATACACACATACGGCCGACCAGTTAATGGTCGATCTTGCTAAATACAAAAAAGGTGATACAATACAATTATCCATAGTTTATAAAGGAGTTCCTGGGGATGGATTAATCATTTCAAAAACCAAATATGGCGATAGAACTTTCTTTGCAGACAACTGGCCCAACAGGGCTCATTTCTGGATTCCGTGTAAGGATGTTCCAAATGATAAGGCAAGCTTTGAATTTTCTGTAACTGCGCCTTCTCAGTACAAAGTGATCTCAAACGGAATTAAAATTGAAGAAAGGAATTTGGGAAGTGGAAACACATTTACTCATTGGAAAGAAGGCACCCCGCTTTCCACCAAAGTAATGGTTATTGGTGCTGCAAAATTTGCCGTGAAAGAATTTGCCAATAGCCCGCCTGATATTCCTGTTTCCGCCTGGGTGTACCAACAGGACAGTACGAAAGGCTTTTATGACTATGCACCAGCCACAGAAATTTTAAAATTCTTTTCCAGCTACATTGCTCCCTATCCTTATAAAAAGTTAGCCAATGTGCAATCGAAAACTATTTTCGGAGGAATGGAAAATGCAAGCGCTATTTTTTATGCTGAGAATTCAGTAACAGGGAAAGGTGGTGCAGAGGGCCTGCTCGCTCATGAAATTGCTCACCAGTGGTTCGGTGATATGGCTTCTGAAAAATCATTTATGCACTTGTGGTTAAGCGAAGGTTTTGCTACTTATTTCACTGACATTTACTGGCAGCATAAATACGGTGATGAAGCGTTTAAAAAACGGTTACAGAAAGAAAGACAGGAAGTGATTCAATTTGTAAAAACAACTAATCATCCTGTAGTTGATAGTGTTTCGCCTTATATGGATTTACTTAATCCAAATAGTTATCAAAAAGGCGCATGGGTATTGCACATGCTTCGCAATGAAGTGAGTGATTCGGTTTTTCAAAAGATTATCCAATTCTATTACCAGCAATACAAAGGCAGTAATGCTGATACAAGGGATTTTGAGGCTGTGGCAGAAAAAGTGTCCGGCAAAGAGTTGACATGGTTTTTTGACCAGTGGTTGTATCAACCCGGAATGCCACAGTTAGAAATACGGTGGAAACCGGACGCTAAGATTATAAGGATAAAACAAACCCAAAAGGAATTATTTCAATTCCTATTAGAACTATCATTTGTATCAAAGGATGGGAAAAAAGAAGTACAGAAATTTTTTGTGAATAAAAAAGATCAGGAGTTTACGATCAACGGAAATCCAACAAATACAAATGTAATAATAGATCCAAGTCTCAAACTATTGTTTTCAGGCTCGATGGTTAAGGAGGAAAAACCAAACTTCAAATAAAAATCCCGCCGAAGCGGGACCTTACATCTTCATAAAGTTCTTTCTTCACTATACCAACATGGTAACCGGGTTTTCCATGTACTTTTTAAATGTTTGCAGAAACGAAGCACCCACTGCGCCGTCTACACTCCTGTGGTCACAACTTAAAGTAATCTTCATTACATTGGTTACTCCAAATCCTTCACCCTTCCTGACTACTACTTCTTTAATTCGTCCTACAGCCATAATAGCGCTGTCAGGCGGATTAATAATAGCCGTGAATTCTTCAATATCCATCATCCCGAGGTTGGAAACAGTGAATGTGTTTCCCGAAAATTCATTGGGCTGTAATTTTTTATTTCTTGCCTTGCCAGCTAATTCTTTGCTTTCTGCTGCAATCTGGCTCAGTGTCTTTTGATCTGCAAATCGAATAACTGGTACAATTAATCCTTCGTCAATTGCAACCGCCACGCCAACATGAATATGTTGGTACTGTCGAATAAAATCTCCCATCCAGGAACTGTTCACAGCAGGATGTTTACGTAAAGCCATGGCTGCGGCTTTCACAACCATATCGTTAAAGGAGATCTTTACATCACTCACTTCATTCATCTGTGCTCTTGCCGTCATGGCATTGTCCATGTTAATTTCCATGGTGAGGTAGAAGTGGGGAGCACTGAATTTACTTTCGCCCAAACGCTTGGCAATTACTTTACGGATTTGCGAATTATCAATATCCCGGTGGCCTTCCTGCCCGGAAATAATTGGCTGTGCAGTGGACTTAACTGAAGGCTGAGAGCTGGCAGCTTGCTCTGCCGGCTTAAAATTATCTATATCGTTTTTGGTAATTCTTCCGTTATCACCTGAGCCTTGGACCCTGGAAAGATCTATGCCTTTTTCTTTTGCCAATTTTTTTGCGAGAGGGGATGCCTTAATTCTTCCATCGGTGGTACTGGATTGATCGGCTGACCCCGAACTTGTTGGTGTCTCCTGGGTTTTCGCCTGTGCCGCTGGTTGGTTGGCCTCTTGCTTCTGACTCCCGGCTTCTGATTTGCTTCCTCCTTTTGAGGCGTTGACAATTGCATTTACATCCACTTTCCCTTCTTCACCAATTATACATAACAGATCATTGACCGCAATCTTCTGACCCTCTTTAGCCCCCTGGTATAAAAGCTTTCCATTCTTGTAGCTTTCCAATTCCATGGTTGCCTTATCAGTTTCAATATCGGCCAGCACTTCTCCTTTTTTTACAGGATCACCTACTTTTTTATGCCAGGCGGCTATTACACCTTCTGTCATAGTATCACTTAACCGCGGCATCAAAACCACTTCTTCCATCTTACTTAAGTCAATGGACGAAGAACCTTGTCCGGCCGGCGGTACGTCACCTTCACCTTTATCAGGTGTATCAGTTTCTTTAGTGACTGGTTTTTGCATATCTGGCTTTCCGGCGCCTGAAGATTTTCCTTTTATTAATCCGGAAACATCTTCACCCGGATTTCCCAAAATGGCTAAAAGATCATCCACCTGTATTTTTGAACCCTTATCGCCGCCGACATGTAATAATGTACCGTCTTTGTAACTTTCCAGGTCCATTGTTGCTTTATCTGTCTCAATCTCGGCAAGCAATTCGCCTTTTTTTACTTTGTCTCCAACTTTTTTGTGCCATGCTGCAATTACACCTTCTGTCATCGTATCGCTCAGGCGGGGCATCAATATCACTTCAGCCATGTTCTGTAGTTTAAAATTGCGGCGTGAAATTAACGTAAAACAAGGAAATGAGATTAATTAGACAATGTGGCAATATGAAATGGGTCAATGAATAATCTCAGCCACTGACAATTACTGCCGATACCTTAGTGATCGATGTTCGATTTTGGCGTTAAGCTTCAGCGCTTGTACACCGGTAATCCTAAAGATTTTCGAACTAGCTAATCTGATTTTTCAACACATTTTCAATAGCTCCGCAGGGTATCATCATCGGTTTGTCTTCAATAACAATATTCAGTTGGTTACCGGATACGGTATAGCTACCACTGATGGTTCCAAAAACATTGATACTAAAATTACCACCATCGGCATTGCCTGCAAAACTTCCTCCTTGTTTTTCTACTGCAGTTTTAGCTTTATTTAAAACTTCTTCGGGTGACCCGGAAAACGAGATACTGAAATTACACTTCGCCATAAACGTTTTATTAATATCATCAAAACCTATGCAAAGATGGGAAAGTTCATTGTTCATTGTTCATAGTTTATTGATCTTATGTTGTACACTTCCCGGTAAAACAAAGCAGCATTTTTTTCTCCAACAATTATCAAAGACCATGAACCTTACCCAAAAATTCCACAGTTTTTCTTAAAATTTTCTAAAACAACCCAATCGATTATAGTCTGGGAGGCCAAATATCAAGGCATGTGATTTGTAAACTCAACATTATGAAAAATATCTTTTTATACCCTATACTTATTTCAGGCCTGATAGCTGCTTGCCAGAACGGAGGTGCCCATAACGATACCGATGATAACACTGCCGAAGCCAAGAAAAATATAAGCAAACGTAATTATAGCATCAATAAATCCAACTCCTATTCGGACCTTTTTCTGGACAGTATGGCCATGGAGAAATTTATAGTTTCCAAAAAACTTTCTGATTCTCTTGCACGACGCATGCGAAGCTTTTACAATACGCGTAACTACCAGTTTGCGTGGTTTAGTAGTGACGGAATTAATGAACAAACCTACGCATTTTGGAATCTTCACGATTATGTCACCACGTATGATAATGATACTACCTTAAAGGATAAGAAGCTTCAGAAAAAAATGGATGCCCTGGTAGCTGAAGAAAGCCTTTCACCCCGTGCAACTGCAGATTATATCAATACCGAATTGACACTAACAGAGCATTTCATTAAGTATGTTCTCAACAATTATCAAAAGGGTTATGTGAAGCGTAAAGAAATGGAACGGTTCATTCCCTTTAAACGGCAGGATCCTTTATCACTTGCAGATTCACTTTTAAATAAAAAGCACAAGGATGATAAGTATTTTGAAGATGTCAATGCTCCTTATAAAGCACTCAAAGGTCAACTTGCGAAATATTATAACCTTGCAAAGAACGGGGGATGGCCCCAGATAAGCTCTTCAAAAAAAACGTTGAAACAAGGGGTTAGCGAACCTGCGATCCAGATGATTAAAAGAAGGTTGCAGATCACCGGCGAAATGATTGGAAAAGACACTTCACAGGTGTTTAATGATACACTCGAAAATGCGGTAAGAATCTTTCAAGCTACAATGGGCTACAAGGCAAACGGAATAATCACCTCACAGCTGATTAAAGATATGAATGTACCAGCCACTGAAAGATTAAAACAAATTTTGTTGAACATGGGACGCATGCGTTGGATGCCAATAGAACCAGATGGGCGACTGATTATTGTGAACATACCGGAATTTGTATTGCACGTTTATGAAAATAAAAAGAGAGCCTGGGATATGAACGTGGTGGTAGGTAAGGAAGGTCATAACACCACTATGTTTTCGGGCGATTTAAACCAGGTTGTTTTTAGTCCATACTGGAATGTACCACCAAGCATCGTTACAAAAGAAATTATTCCCAAACTGGCTTCTAATCCTGGATATTTGGCAAGTCAGAATATGGAAGAAACAGGCGTGGACGAAAATGGGGTGCCCAAGATCCGCCAATTGCCTGGCGCTGATAATTCATTAGGCCGGGTGAAGTTCTTGTTTCCGAACAGCTTTAATATTTACTTCCATGACACCAACGCAAAAAGTTTATTTGAAAAAGATAAAAGAGCTTTTAGTCATGGATGCATCAGGTTAGCTGAACCAGAAAAAATGGCTCAATATCTTTTGCGTGATCAACCCGAATGGACACCTGAAAGAATCGAAGATGCGATGAACAGTGGCCAGGAAAAATATGTCAAATTAAAAAACCCTGTTCCTGTTATCATTACGTACTACACAGCCTGGGTTGATGATAATGGCCAGCTTAATTTCAGGGATGATATTTATTCGCATGACGAGACTCTGGGAAGCAAAATGTTTATCGGTGGATATTAATTTGCCTTTATTTTGCACCGTCGAAATCAACAATGCAATTAATAGAAGTTACCGATAAATGGCTTGCACAAGATTTT
>Ga0126305_10000296_pt1 | contig 21868 bp, 22 predicted proteins | sample Plot26_FD_92536 | JGI IMG/M metagenome (GOLD analysis project Ga0126305, IMG submission 92536) | Serpentine soil microbial communities from UC McLaughlin Reserve, CA, USA - Plot26 | ecosystem: Environmental > Terrestrial > Soil > Grasslands | place: USA: UC McLaughlin Reserve, Lake County... | reverse complement strand
GTAGGCGCCCTTGCCGCCAGCGCGATCGTCGTGATGGCGGTACGCCACCCCCCGCTCTACCCGATCGTCCCCGCCCCGGTGAAGGACCTGCGGGAGCACCTGCTGGTGGTGGTCGAGGAGCCGCTGGAGGACGGCGCCGCGGTCGAACGGATCGCCGCCGCATCGGCGCCTCCCGATCCCGACCGCCCCGAGGCCGAGGTGCGCGTGGTCGCCCCCGCCCCCACCCGCTTTCTCGACCGCTGGGCCTCCGATACCCGGCCCGGCCGGGACCGCGCCCAGCGCAGCCTCGTCCTCACCCTTGCTTCGCTCGCTCAGGCGGGGGTGGCGGCAACCGCCCGGGTCGGCGATGAGGACATCGTCCAAACCGTGACCGACCAGCTGCACGAGTATCCGGCGACCGAGGTCTTCCTCGTCACAGGCCGCACCGCGAACGGCGCCGCGGCCGCGGCGGCCGAGGAACTGCGCTCACGCCTGCGCGCGCCCCTGCACGTCGTCCGGGCTTAGGCGGGCGGGCGCAACGCCGGCGCCGGTCGGATCAGCCGGAGACTTCGGACTCGACCCAGACCTCGAGCACCAGCCGCAGCCACTCCGGCTCGACCGCGAGGGCCCAGCCGTGATGGGGCTGCGTTGCCGCCCGGCCGTTGCCCCGCTGGACGGGCTGCAGGATCTCGCTCTGCGCCAAAGCCTTCAGGTGGTAGGCGACCTGCGCCACTTCACGATCGAGGAAATCCGCCAGCTCGGCCGCGGTGACACCGTCGATCGTGCCGCCGACGTAGGCGAGCAGGATCCGCCGCCGCAAAGGGTGGCTGACAGCGCCGATCAGCTCTGAAGAAGTGAGTGGCATGAGCGGGGCGGACAGGCCGACTGTTCAGCCTATTTCCGGCGCTCAGGATGTTAGGGCATAAATACTCTAACAACCGGGTTCATTAATAGAAAGGCTCCGGGACGGCGATGCCGCCCCAGCGCCGCAGCAAACCCCGATCTCCCGAACACGCCGCTTTAGGCGAGGCTCTTCGGCGCCTCCGTGTCGACTCGAAGCTGAGCCAGGAGCAGCTGGCCGAACGAGCGGCGACCGACTTGACGCAGGTGGGCGGGATCGAGCGCGGGGTGCGGAACCCCAGCTACACGACGCTGCTGCGGCTGGCCTCGGCGCTGGAGACGAGCGTCGGCGAGCTGACGACGCTGGCCGACCAGCTCCGCGCCTGAACCGTCACCCACCGAGCTGCCGCAGGCGCGGCTCGGTCATCTCGGGCCCGGTCAGCGGCTGGACAAAACCGGGGTACTCGACGCTGAGATTCCCGCCCCAGGACGGGGGACCGCCGGCTGGATCGCGGTAGGTGCCCGTGCCGGCGAAGGGAGCGGGCGGGCTCAGCCTGGCGCTGAGGCCGTTGCGGCCGAGCGCGAAGAGCTCCGAGCCGCCCCGCGCGATGGCGGTGCGCACGACGAAGAAGCCCGGGGCGAGCTCCGCCCCCTCGAAGGCGTAGAAGAAGGCCTCGTCCTCGTTGCGGTTGGCGGTGAAGCTCGCCTCCCCCGAGACGGTGAGGAAAGCTTCCTCCCGGGTGGACGTGGCCGGTCTCCGCACGGGCGCCTTCCCGGTCCGACGCGTCGTGCAGTTGCGGAAAGCCGAGGTCCCGACGGTGCCGGGAACGCTGGTCGCTTCGGCGCTCGTGTAGCCGTTCTCGCCGCGGAAGCTGACGCTGCCGACGAAGTTGCCGAGGTGCCGCACCACCCTCGTCGCGCCGATGCATTTTTCGCTCTTCGCGTTCAGGTCGACGTGGGTGACCTTCTTCTCTCCGGAGGGCTGGAAGACGAGCGAGACGCTGCCGGCCGGGCCGAGGTCGGCCTCGATCACGGAAGGGTCGCGGGAGAGGCCCCGGACCACGTAGGTGCTTTCGCTGCCGGAGCCGGTCCGCGCCGGCAGCAGCTTCCCCCGCGGCGAGATCGTCGCTTGGGCGGGCCGGTAGCGGGAGGCGACGACCGTCAGCATCCGTTTCTCGCTCTTGAAGTAGAGCGAGTAGCCGTTCGAGCCCTGGAGGGTGAAGGTGCCGGAGTCCCCGGGGGAGCGACGGATGTTGGCGCTCGCTTCCGCGCCGGCGGACGCGGGCAGCGCCGCGGCAAGGGCGACCAGGAGGGTGAAGACCAGCCCGACCCGCCGCAAATTCGTCGTCGCGACCTGCATTTCTCCCGACCGCATCCAGTCCCTTTTACCGAATTCGCCTCCGACCCGGTCGGCTCCTCAGTCGGCCGACGCAGGGAAGCGCAGGAGGGGCTAGTCGTCCATCCGCAGGGCGATCTCCAGGTCCGTCGCCGAGTCCTTCAGCGAGCGACCGAGGATCGCTTCGATCGCGCGCAGGCGATTGCTCACCGTGCGCCGGTCGACACCGAGGGCCGCGGCGGTCGAGGAGACGTTCCGCTCGGCCGCGAAGTAGGCGCGCAGCGTCCGCCGGGCGGCGCTGCCGCCGTCGCGGCTCTGCTCCAGCGGCGCCAGGTAGAGCTGCCGCAGCGAGCCGCCGACGAGGTCGTCGCGCAGGACCGAGGCGACGAGGGCAACGTCGACGTAGCGGACGACCGGCTGGCCCCGGCGTTCGGCAACGGGCAGCGCCGCCTTCGCCTGGAGGTGGCTGAACCGCCACCCGGCCAATCCCTCGGCGGGCTCGCCGACGGCGACGAGGACCCCGTCGGGGACGTTGCCGGAGAGCTCGCGCAAGGCCGCCTCGACCTCGAGCGGCCGCCGCCCGCCCAGCCAGCAGGCCCACTTCGGCTCTTCCTCGCGCTGCACCGCCAGCAGGCGCCGGTCGAGGGTCTTGGCGAGCCCCCGCACCAGGTCCTCGGCTCCTTCTCCTTTGGCCATCACCGCGAGGTGGTGGGCGGCGAGGTCGTAACCGAGCTCGGAATGGTCGACCAGCTCGCCGGCGAGCAGGCTCCGCACGCATTCGCGGCGCCGCTCGGCTGCCGTGCGGGGGCGCTCGGTGGCGGCGCGGGCGTACTCGGTGCTGACCGCGGCGAGCAACCGGTCGCCGAGCGTCGCCTGCTCGGCGAGGAGGCGACGGAGGACCGAGCTCTGCACCTCGGCCCGCTCCGCCTCTTCGACGAGGAAATCTCCGAACAGGGTGTTGCCGGCGAAGTAGCGCCGCAGGACCGTGTCCAGCGAGACGCCGTCCTGGGCGTCCAGGCGAGCGTGGGCGAGCAGCTCCGAGGGGACAGGCGGCGCGTGCAGCTCGCCGACCTCGAGCACCCCCAGCCGCAGGTCGACGGCGGCGGCCAGCGCCTTGTTCAGGCCGTCGAGGTAGCCGGGGTCGGAGACCTTGTGGGGGTCGGAGATCGCGAAGACGCGCGTCGCGATCGTCCCCTGCAGCTCCGGCAGCCGCTCGCGCAACCCGGCGGCAAGGGCTGAGCGGACGTCCTTCAGCTCACCCGGTCGCGCCGAGGCCGGCCGATGCCGTCCCGCGCCACCCCCGCGGGAGCCGTTGCCACGCCGCTGCAGCTTCCCCTCACCCATGGTTCACCTTAGCCCGGCGGCAGGCAACGCCTCGGTTAAGGAATCGCTGGGGCGCTGCCGATGCGGCCGAGCCCGCCGAGGCGCTACAGTTAACCCAATGGTTAACGATCCGTTCAGGGCGCTCGCCCATCCGATCCGCCGGGGAATCGTCGAACGCCTCGCCGTCGCCCCGGCCACCGTCGGGGAAGTGACGCGGGATTTCGGCGTCTCCAAGCCCGCGATCTCCAAGCACCTGAAGGTGCTGGAGGAGACCGGCGTGATCACCCGGGTCGTGGAAGGCCGGGCCCACCGGCTCTCGCTCGAGCCAAAAGCGCTCGAGGAGGCGGCGGCCTGGATGGAGCGACAGCGCGAGATCTGGGGGCGCATGTTCGACGTCGTTGACGAATACCTGAAAGAGAAGGAGCAAAGATGAACCTGCCACCGGTTGTGTCAGTCGAGGAGTGGAAGGCCGCCCGCGAGGAGATGCTGGTCAAGGAGAAGGAGCTGACCCGCGCCCGCGACGCGCTGGCAGCCGAACGGCGGCGGATGCCGCGGCTGGCAGTCGAGAAGGACTACCGCTTCGAGGGGCCGCGCGGGTCGGCGAGCCTGCTCGACCTCTTCGAGGGACGCCGCCAGCTGATCGTCTACCGCTTCTTCTTCGATCCCGACGTCTCCGGCTATCCCGACGCCGGCTGCCGCGGCTGCTCGTTCGTGGCCGACCAGGTCGCCCACCTCGCCCACCTGAACGCCCGCGACACCACGCTGGTCTTCGTCTCGCGGGCGCCGCAGGAGAACATCACCCGCCTCAGGGAGCGGATGGGATGGGAGATTCCCTGGTACTCCCTGACCGACGACTTCGACGCCGACTTCGACGTCGACGAATGGCACGGCACCAACGCCTTCTACCGCGACCACGAGGACCAGGTGTTCCGCACCTACTTCGTCGACAAGCGCGGCGACGAGATGATGGGCAACACCTGGAACTACCTCGACATCACCGCCCTCGGTCGACAGGAGCAGTGGGAGGACTCGCCGCAGGGCTACCCGCAGACCAAGTCATACGTCTGGTGGAACCGCCACGACGAATACGACGAAGCGACCGACTTCGAGGAGGCGCTCTCCGACGCGACCGCCTCGCAGCGCGGGGCGACCAGCACGTGATCCCGCTCGCTCACATCGGCGGGCTGCCGCTCGAGGAGCTGCTGCCGGCGCTGGCGGGCCCCGGCGCCGGCCTGCTCGTCACCCGCGCCTGGCTCGCCCTGCACCTCAAGCGCCGGGAGCCCGGAAGATGATCGAAGGCCAGACCCTCGAGATCGAACGCACCTACCAGGCGCCCGCGCAAGCGGTCTTCGACGCCTGGACCAGCGAGGAGGTGATGCGCCGCTGGTTCCACGGCGAACACGCCTGGGAGACCACCGTGGCCCAGGTCGACCTCCGCCTCGGCGGCACCGTCCGCGTCGTCATGCGCGACCCCGACAAGGACGTCGAGTACGGCGGCGGCGGCCACTACACCGAGATCGACCCCCCAACCCGCCTCGCCTTCACCTGGACCTGGGACAACGAAGGCAGAGAGACCCTGATCGAGCTCGATTTCAAGGAGGTCGACGGCGCCACCACCGTGCGCCTCACCCACAACGGGTTGCGAGACGAGGAATCGGTGCTCTCCCACGAAGGCGGCTGGAGCAACTGCCTGGACAACCTCGGGCGGGTGCTGGAGGGGTGGGTGGGCCGCTAGCGACGGGATGCGATTGACTATCGAGCGATGAGCGAGCAGTCAGGCACGGCTCAGGCTCCGGGGGAGGGCGATCCGCCACACGCCGCCTGGATGATCAGGGCCGGCGGAAATGGAGAGGCCGAGCAGCTTTGCCTCCAGCAAGGACTCTGCGGCATCGGCTGGCCGGACCTGCCGGATCTCTCTGTCATGGACGACGAGGCCGTCGATCGCGAGATCGACGTCGTCTACGGCGGCCAGCCCGACGGGCGGATCCGCAACTACAAGATGCAGATCAGGCACTTCCGCTCGATCTTGCAGGGGGACCTCGTCCTCATGCCGCTGAAAACCAAGCCGGGCAAGGTTGCGGTGGGACAAGTTCTCGGGCCCTACGAGTATCGCCCGGACCTCTCCAACCTCACCCGTCACGCCAGGGCGACGAAATGGCTTGGAGACCTCCCGAAGGGCTTGCTAGCTCCGATCAAGAGCTCTCTCGACCGGCCACTCACGATCTCACCGACGCCGGCGATGGCGGAGCAGATCAAGGTGGTCCTGGAGACCCAAGTGCCGCTGTCGCCCATGCCCGACAAAGCGAGGAGGAAGCTGGGGGGCCTACTGGCCCGAGCCCTCCAGGCGCTGCAGAACGGGCAGGAAAAAGACAGGCTCGACGAGACGATTACCGAACTGCTCCCCGAGGCCCTCGAGGAGGCGATCGGGACCGACCGTCCGATCAGCTACGGCGTCGGAGTTGGCATACCAGCCGCGGTGCCATGGGTGGGAGTCCATCCCGCAGGCTCGGAGCCGAAGGCCGAAGAAGGCACCTACACGGCCTATCTGTTCGCGACCGACGGCTCCGCCGTCTATCTATCGGTCACGCAGGGAACCGAGAGGGTCCGCGGCGGCTTCAAGCCGTTGGTCAAGCGTGCCCGCGACATCCGAGCGGCAGCCGGGCTGGACTCTTCAGGGGTGCCGGTCCAACTCGGCAAGAACGACGGCAGGCCGGGCAGGTACCAGGCGGGGAGCGCCTACTCGATCGCCTATGAGGCCGGTGCGATCCCCGATGACGAAGCGCTCTTGGAGGATCTCGACGAAGTCCTCAGCGCGGTGGATCTTGCAAACAAGCGTGGCTTGCAGTTGCACCCCGAGTTCGAGGCGCTGCATCTCATCTTCAAGTGGTCCGCGGACGTCGAGAGCCAGACGGTGGCGCTCCACCGCAAAGTCGCCGAGGAGAAGGGCTCGGTCTGGTGGGGGAAGCTCAGCGCCTCTCAAAGCGGGATCGGCAAGAAGCGGCTCGAGTCGGTGATCGAGCAACTGAAGGCTGGGATCGAGACTTCGGCCTTCCTCTACGGCGGCGGCGAACTCGTCAGGACCAGGCTCCTTGAGATCACCACTGATTCCGAGGCGGTCGACGCAGACCGGCTGCCGGGCTACTACGAGAAGTCCGACTGCAACCTATTCGTGCGCCTGGAGGCGTTCGAGGACCTGCCTCCTGGATGGCTGTTGGAGAACGTGGTCCTGGCGAAGGAACCGCTCGTCTCCGCCGAAGAGATGTCGAAGGCCCTCGGCAACCAGACGACTCCCCTCTTCGCCTACCAGCTCTGGAGCGCCGGCGACGACGCCTCGCCCTCAGCCCCGGCGCCGGCGTTGGACCTCGCCTGGCTCGCGGCCACGACCCATTGGGGGCTAGGGGAGATTCAGGAGATCTTGGGAGCGCTGGACGAGCGCGGTCAGGTGATCTTGGCCGGCCCACCGGGGACCAGCAAGACCTGGATCGCCGATCGTCTTGCCCGCTATCTGACCGATGACCAACCGCTGCGGACCCGGACGGTCCAGCTCCATCCAAGTTACGGCTACGAGGAGTTCGTGGAGGGCTTACGGCCAGTGGCCGACGAGAACGGCGCGATCTCCTTCAAGCGAGTCAACGGCCTGATCCTCGAGATGGCCGAAGAGATGGAAGACTCCGAAGAGACCCGTGTCCTCGTCATCGACGAGCTGAACCGCGCCAACATACCCCGGGTTTTCGGCGAGCTCCTCTTCCTGCTCGAGTACAGAGACAAGTCGATCGACCTCCAGTTCTCGCGAGGGTTCTCACTGCCCAAGAACCTGAAGGTGATCGCGGCGATGAACACCGCCGACCGCAGCACCAGGAGCATCGACGTCGCTTTGCGGAGGCGTTTCGAGATCTTCGAGTGCCCAGCCCGAGCCGACATCCTCGAGGCGTACTACGAGGCCCCGGCCAACAGCTCGAGCGTCAGCAATCTCATTCCGGGGTTCGCGAAGCTGAACGCCGACCTCACCGAGCAGATCGACCGCCACCACACGATCGGTCACTCGTTCTTCATGCGCCACCTCTTCACGCCGGCGCATCTCCGGCGAACCTGGGAGCGCCAAATCAAGCCGCTCCTTGAGGATTACTTCTTCGATCGGGAAGACCTAGTCGATCAGTTCAAGCGCGAGGCTTACTGGCCTGACGACTGAGACTCTCACGGAGTCGGACTGGAAGACGCTGACGCTGAGCGAGGCCCAGTGCGAGGCGCTGCGCGAGGCGGGGCGCTCGCTCGCGAAAGGAACGGGCCGTTACGGGGAACCGCTAGAGGAGTCGACGGCGACCTTGCTGCAGGTCGAGAGGCTGGGGGGAGGCAAGGCCCGGGTCAAGGTCGTGGACGCGGTAGGGATGGTCGCGATCGAGGGCCTACAGCTGACGGTCGAGCCGAAGATCCCCCCGAACCACTTCCTCGACATCGTCTCCCGCTCCAGGCGGCTGCCGTCGATCGCGGCCTTGCCGGGCGTCGTGCAGAAAGGGGTGGGGTTCGCCGAGCTGATCTGTCAGTGGTTCGTCAGCGCCCTGGAACGGATAGTGGCCGAGGGGCTCCTGCAGGACTATCGGGAAATCCGCGACGAGACCAAGGCTGTGCGGGGACGCCTGGAGCCGCTCGGAACCGCCCGCCTCTTCTATGGCGGCCGGCTGGCCGTCGCCGCCCACTTCGATGAGTTCGGGTACGACCACCCGCTCAACAGAATCCTGCTCGAGGCTGCGCGGACCGTCTCCAAGGCATCTTTCCTCACCGGTGAGTTACGCCGTCGGGCGAGGCGGGTGGCAAGGCAGTTGCCCGGTGTAGGCGAACTGAACCCTTCGGACCTAACCGCGGTGGTAGACCGGAGCGGCGCCCACTACGCGGACGGAATACTCCTCGGAAAGGAGGTGATCGCCGCCACCGGCCGAACGTTCGCGACCGGCAACACGAAGACCTGGACCTTCCTCTTTCGCACCGCGATCCCCGTCGAGGATGGGCTCAGGACGATCCTCTCCGAGGCCTTGCGGCCGGTCCCAGTCCGCAAATCCTCCTTCTCCATTGGCGGACCGTCGATGCGAGTCAACCCGGACCTCTCCTTTGGCGACACCTCGGCCGTCGGAGACGTCAAGTACAAGATTGGTGACGGCACCTGGGACCGAGGAGACCTTTACCAACTGGTCGCCTTCGCCTCCGCAGCCGGCGTCGAGACCGCGGTTCTCGTCAACTTCAGGCCCCCCTCGCAACCGCCTCTTCCCGCCCTGAACTTTGGCGGCATCAGCGTCCTCAACGCCTCTTGGCGGCTCCTCGCCGACAAAAGCCCGGACACGGCCCGAGAAGAGTTGATCCAAGAGGTCGCCAGCTGCGTCGATCTCGCTCTCGCGGACCCCTGAGCGGAGGGCCGACCCCCGGCCATAGGGGCAGTCGAGATCCACGTCACCCGCTGGATTCGAGGGGCCAGTGTGACGACGTCTACATCGGCCCCTTCGCACTCCTAGCCAGACGACGGAAGTGGTTCGATCGCCCCGCGGCGACTCGAAATACTGGGTCGCCCGCTGGCGCTGCACGCCCCGAGTGAGCACCAAGCCTTACCCCGTAACTGGCTAGCGCATCCCGACGGCGGTGGCGCCCTTGCCGTCCTCGGCGAAGCCGGCCAGAACCGGCGGCCTCCGCCGTGAGAACAGCGTCCTTCGGCTTGAAAGGAGGAGGGGCGTTGGCGCCGGGAGTGGGATTGCGGCGCCGATGCGACCGAGACGAGACCCGCAGAAACAGGTCCGTTGGATCAATGCGTCTGGAGCTCCGGCTTGAGGACCCGAGTGCTGCCGTCAGCTGAGACCAGAACCACCGAGAGACCTTCGTCCGCGGCGCGCTCGATGTCATGGCCGGCCGAGGGAGCGTCGGCGTCGACAAAGGCGGCGCGCTCGGGATAGGGCGAACGGCCCTCGATCGCGAGGTCTATTGCTTCGGCCATCACCGTGGCGGCGGGCGAGCGCTTGCTGTCGGCGGTCATTGATTCTTCCATCCTTCGATCATCTCGCGGTATCCGCACTCGACCTCGGTGATCGCAGCGCGCATTCCTTCCGCAAGGTACCGCGGTGGAAGACCTTCCCCGTCTCCTTGCCCCCGCTGCGCGTGTATCGGTGCATCTCATTGTGGCCGTGGGCTGCGTCATAGACACGGACCGCCTCCATCCCTTCCTCCGTCTCCAAGAGCAAGATCACTGCGAAGTCGAGAACTTCGCTGCCTTGGGTCGTGAACTCAACCCGGAGCAGCGCCCCAAGGGCGCTGTCGAGGATGCGGCAATAAAGGGCTTCATATGTGCAGACAATAGCTCTCGGCACGATCAGGCCTGCTGAAAGTTCCGCTCAGCAACTCTCGCCATCTCAGATCACTCTGCGAACAGGCGTCGCGCGCAACAATGGAACGACCATGGCTGCTCAAGGCCAAGACCGTTCGCTTCCAAAACATCTCGCGATGCTGATCGCCAAAGGCGAGGTTCGCCCCGGCAAAGGCCCGCGGTTCCTCCCTCGGCCAATAAGGATGCGACCCAGCGACAAGAGGGCGGCGGACTGGGTCGCCGAAGGACGGCGCTAAGTCAGAGGGAAGCGCTCTCCGTCAGATTGAAAAGAGGTGGGTCCTCGGCGAAGTACGGGATTGCGAGGACAATGCAACCGCGAAGTAACCGAGAGATCCAGTTAGAACCGGCACGTGCCTGGTTCGCGGCAGCCTCCTCAATCACTCGACATCTCTCCGTTCTCCTGTGCGAGTTCGGGCCGACTTGACGAACCGCTGCGCCGAACCAGCTACTTCCTCCTCCCCCCGACTTCAACTACACGGTCCGCCTCGGCCGTCAGTTCACGTAGCTCTTCAAGGAGCGCCGCCAGGAGCGTGAACCGTTCCAGGCTCTGCTTCAGCGACTCGGTCATCTCCGTCGCCGGATCCTCGAGCGCCTCCGCTCCGACCCTGAGCGTCGCCAGCCGTCGAACCAAATCCGTGTCTTCCGACTTTTCCTTCGCCGGCCGGGGGAGATCGAGCAGGTACTCGGCCTCTACACCGAGGACGCCTGCAACCGCACGCACGGACTCCACTTTGACCGCACGTATTTGACCTCCCTCGTTCTTCTGGGTCCAGAGGCTAATCGTTCCTTTGTCGACTTTGCTCTTTTTCGCCAGCTGCCGCAGGTTGAGCTCGCTCATATCGAGGACGCGCTTCAGGCGCTCTGCAAGCTTCGGCGCGCGGACCAGAACTGCTTCGGCGCTGTACGTCTCCATCCGGACAGACTGACAGATATTGTCCGGACCTATCCATACAGTGCAGTCCGTGGCGGTCGCGAAAACCCGTACGGCGGGGTCTCTCCAGGCCTTGGGCGGCGGCAAAGGAGGTAGGCCGGGGCAACCGGAGCTGATCCGGCTTCGCCCTTCCCCGCGCCTTCAGTGCTTCGTCACCACCGCCGCAGAATCCGGGCTGGAGGCACAGGAGGCGGTCCAGCTCGGGCTCGAGCACGCCCTCTGCCTCCGAGATGCCGGCCGCTTCGCGGCCGACGTCGAAGCCGGGCGCCACCTGCTGGTCCGGGCTGCATCCAAGGCGCGACCGGTGCACGCGATGGTGCCGGCGCAGGCAACCTACGTTCGCAAGCTGACTACGAAGCGTCCCATCGGCGCCCTCGACGTCGCGGAGGGACTACAGGTGAGAGTGCCCGACCGTGTGCTCTGCCGTGCACGTGCGGCACTGCCGGAACACAGCCTGCATGCGGCGATCGTCGAGGAGATGATCGCCTGGGAGATAGCGGCGATACTGTGCGGCCGAACGATGAACGAGTGGGCGCTGCTGCACTTGCTCGAGGATGGGCTGGGGGAGTAAAACGGCTCAGCCGTCGGCGGCGGCCAAGCCGTCGTCCTGGCCGCCCGCGTCCTCTTCTTCCTCAGTCTTGATCGACGGAGAGACTGGAGCCTGCTCCGCGACGCGCGCCCGAATGGTTACGGCAAGCTCAGCGAGCCGTTCGCAGTAACGCCGCAGGAGCCGCTCTGAATCCATTGCGATCGGTTTCAATTTGGTCCCGTCGTCGAGCTCCACCTCGTCCTCCCACTTCTCGTCCCGCAGATGGGCATCTCGAAGACCAGCCGAGCAGTGGTCCCACGCCTCAGGAGTGACATAGACATAGCTGGTATCTGCTTTGGCGTCACATGCCTTGGCGACCCCGGTGACCCGATCCATGCAGGAGCCCTGCGTATTGCCCTTGTTCCCCTGCTCCAGCTCGCCAGCGTCGACGGCAGCGTGGAACTCGCGTTTGATCGGGTCCAATTGGGTCGAACCGAGAGCCGTGGCTTGGCACTGAACACAGGCGGCGGCGAGGATCGCGCTATCGCCGACCGGGAACTCGAACCAGAGATCGTCTCCCTCGCGATGCTTGCCCTCACGCCCACCGAAGGCGCGCCCCCACTGAGCCGCGATGTCGAGGCCGTCGCTGCGCCATTCCCGGTGGGTTTGCGGATATTGACGCTCGTGCTGACGTGAGCCGGCGATGTCGAGTGAGAGCACTGACGAGTTCCGTTTATCCACTGGCGGCGGTGAGATGCGGGCGTCCTGCGCGCCCCGGTAGATCCCGGTCACGGCGGCGAGAAACGCCTTCAGGAGGCGCGTCGCATCGGTCAGCCCATGCGCGGCTGCCTGGATGGCCGGGCCCGGATCCTCAGGAAGAGTCGAAAGCGTCGGCTCCTCTTCACTGAGCGAGGTCAGCCTCTGACGGACCTCCGCGGACACGTGTATCGCGAGCCGCGCGGTCTCCATCGCTCCCTGGACATCCGAATCCCGCCAAAAGGCCACAGAGACGGAGTCGATGCGTTCAACCATCAGGCCGAGCGCCTCCAGTAGCGTCGCCAGGGCGGCCGGGAACTGGTACAGATTGAGCGGCTTGTCGGGGACGGCCATCGATTCAATCGTCACTCGCTCGAGTTTTAGTGGCGATTTCCATCTCTCCTTGGCGGGCTTCTCCCAGGGCTCGCCAAGTAGATCCAGCCGGCGCTCCGCGGCGGCGCACCTGGCAAATACCCGGTCGGCGACATCTATCGTCTGCTCGTGCCGTGAACCGCGCCGGATCAGCCGCAATGGACTTTCCATCTCTTCGATGGCCGAGAGCAGCGGCCATCGAACGTGGGTCAGGCCCAGACGCCAGTCGGTGCTCATCGCCCAACCCCGTGTGAGCAGGTCACGTTCCTCCTGACCCAAGGGCTCCAACAGCGTGAGCAGGATCTTGACCCGCGCCTCGACGTCCTCGACGCTGTGGCGAAGGCTGATCGCGAGGGTGTCGTCGTCGTACCCATGAGTGAACGTGGGCGACGGCTTCAAATCTCCCTCCGCGCCCTCGGTGTCGAGATAGGTGCTCGACGAGGCTCGTTCCTCGAGGCGCACAGGACGCTCCTCTTTTTGCAGAAGCACCTGGGGGACGTCCTCTAGGGGATCGTCCTCGTTGGTACTTGCGGACCCGTCCCGCGGCTCGACCGCAAGCGGGATCGAGTGGTCGATGAAGACCAAAGGTCTGAGGATGGCGACAAGCAGAGCGACTTCACTCAGAGTGATCGCTTTGCGCCCGTCGTTGCAGCGCTCAATCAGGTTGTGACAAAGGAGAGCGACGGTCTGCTCGGACAATTCGACCCGCGTATCGCTGATGTCGTCGTAGTTCTCGGGTTCGCCGCCGCGCTTGATCTCCGACACTCGATATTTGCGTTCTACAACCAGCGCATCATCAAGTTCCTCGTAACCCGTGAACGGGACCAACACGGTCATTGCGAGGCCGTAGTCGATGCAACGGGAGATGAGCAATGGGTCCGGGTTCCCGAGCGCTTCACTGATCTCGGAAACGGCGCGCCCGATTCGCTCATATGGGTCGTAGTCGGGTTCTTCCCGGCGCTTGTCATACATCTCGCGGAGCCCTCCGACGATCGCCTTCGTCGTCTCGATGACCTCCTCGTCCAGATAGATACGTCGGAAGCTCAGGCTGCCTGCGTCCATCGCGCCGGCCCCGGCGGTCGGCTCAGACACCTCCTCCAGGCGACCTTTAACCACCGATGCCACCAGGTGGCCACAATTCTGGCCGTAAAGATGCTCGAAGGAATCCAGCTGGGGCTCGATCGATGCGTCTGGGAATTGCTGCCAAACGCTGCGGATCAGGCCGAGGATGGACTCGAACTCCGCCCCGGTCGAGATCGCCCGGAACAAGGTTTTGGCGTTTAGCGTCTTCGCCTCGTCGATGAGCACGGCGGCCGGGCCGGGCGAACTGAGCTTGGCCTGCTCCAGCTGAGCTCTCGCCTCCTCCATCGGGATGATCTCGGTGACCTTGGCCGGAGGTAGCTGGATGGTGGGAAACTTGACCGGGATCACGTAGAAGCAGTTGTTGACGAGATCCGGGAAGAAGCGGATCTTGTCCACGTGGTATTGGTCGGTGTCACCGTTTCCCTCGAACCGCGGAAAGTGAAGGGTTGCGGGAAGCAGTTCGTCGCTATTTCTCTCCGAGCTGTCAATCGTTAGCTGACCCAGCTCTGCCAGATGGCGTTGCAACTGGTCCCAAGCGCCGGCAATCCGATACGGGAACCGGATCTCAAAGATGTGATGGTCCACCTCAGGTGGCAGGCCGCGGGCGGCGACGAGCTCGGTCAGCTGCCACACATACTCGTGATATAGCTCCTCGCCGACCGTCAGATAACAATCGACGTTCTCGTGCTCGTGCGCCCCATCGCCAATGCAGGCGACGGCTTGAATGTCCGTCGCGCCGTAGTTGTGAGCACGTGTGCGATGGTGTTGCTGATTGGCGCCCGTGCGGACGGCATCGTCGACCAGCATCAGCCGCACATCTTTGAGGTCGGCTGGGTCCATGTAGGCAAGTGCAGTCCCGTAGATCACTGGCACGGGTATGGGTGAGCCGAGCTCGTCCGAGGCATATCTCAGGACGGTCTCCAGAAGCCTCGCGCCTTTGCTCTCGACGGGCACCAAATAGTCCGGGCGTCGCCGGTCGATCTCATCCAGCAGCCACCGCGCGAATCCGGGCAGGATGTTCCGCTCGAAGGCGGTCTTCCCGCCGCGCCGAGTGGCACGGTCGAAAGGTGGGCGAGAGAGCAAGGTAGGCACGGGGAGTGTGGAAGAGTACCCAGATTGGTACCGGAGCAGGTCCTAGATCCCTGCACCTAGCGAACTTTTTGCAGTAAACCCTTATGTTTATGCTCGACCTTGATCATCTTCGATCAGCTATGTGACTTCGCTCCGATTGTGACCCTTTTCCTGTCATCGCCGAGACCAGCTGCTGACGGGGCTCCGAAGGCCGGTGATCCTCGGTGTCCTGCGGGAAAAGAGCGAGGGTTAGCACTAGCCCAACTACCCCAACCACGAATATGACAATGGAGGCCTGCAGCCAGGCGTGCTTTCTCCATGCCACACGCGCCATGATCTCCAGCTGTGCAGCCAGTTGCTCGCGCTCCTCATCCACGTCCATGGAATGAAGCCTTTTCCCGATCTCTGCCACGGTCAAGGCCCGAAGGTGGCCGAAGTACAACAAGCCGACTCCCTGCGCACTCTGTCGCCGTGCCAGGCGAGGAAAGACAACGCCGAGCGCACAACCCACCGACAGTCCCAACGCCACGAGAGTGGCGATGATGGCGAACAGGTGCCCTCCGCCGACGACGTCAAGGTCGCCCGTCAGCGTCTGCACCGCGCCGCCCGCGACCGCAACCTCGACCACCAACACAATTGATGCCTTTGCATCAACGCTCGCGGTCCAGCCTAGCAGCGCCTCGTGCGCCCTCCAAGCGAACTGATTTCCCCTTTCCCCCGACACCTGACCGGCACGCTACCGAGCAACCGCTCAAGTCTGTCGCCAGTGCCCATATTCAGAAATGTCGGCCTAGCTCCGCGGGCTAGGCCAAGTTGCCCGTCCCAACTACGGCCCGAGGCTGGACGCTGGTGGGCTTGAAAGGAGGAGGGGCGTCCGCGTGGGGAGCAGGATCGGGGCGGCGATGTGACCGAAATGCAACCGCCGGTGGTGCCGGCTGGCCTATAGCCCGTATAGCGTCACTGACATGCGATGTGCGTTCTGCGGCGACATGAGCAAAGGGAGCATTGAGCACGTCATTCCTCGGTGGGCGGGCCGCGTACTCCTTGCACTGCCAAGTACCGGAAGAACTCGAGGGGGGAAGCGGATGACTCACCGCTTCACGCCGGGGCCAGACGATCCAGACCCTGGATACGAATGGGAAAGTGACGAGCCAAGCCTGACTACTGCGGCAGTGTGCCTGGATTGCAACAACGGCTGGCTCGGCAAGCTCGAGAATCAGGTGTCGTCAATCGCCAAACCGCTCCTCTTGGGTGAAGCCCAAGCCCTCGACGCAGGCGACCAAAGATGCATTGCCACGTGGAGCTATAAGACCGCTCTTATGCTCCAGCTTGTTCGTAGGCCAAGCTTGCGGGTCATTCCAGAGCAGCGCTTCAGTGAACTGTATCGCCTGGGCAGACCCCCACACGATGTCCGCGTTTGGCTTGGAAGTCCGGGCAACGCATCGGCCGTACACGAGGCGTCGGCGGAAATCAGGCTGGCAGGGCGAGATCTAGCGGTGCCAGGTTTCTTCACCGCATTTGCACTAGGAAGGCTTCTCGTTCTATGCGCCGGACGGCTTGTGCCTGATCCCGAGCTAATACGCCCCGGCTCCACTGTCAATGCAAGGATCACCGTTGAGGTCTGGCCCGCTTCACTAAGACCGGTTTACTGGCCTCCCACCCAATCCGTTGAGGACCTGCGCCCTAGCAGCCTCGTGCAACTCCTCTAGCGGCGCATCCCCGCGTCCGCCCCGATAGGTGACGTCACTATTTTTTCGCAACGACAAGAGACTCTCGTGCGTATCCATTTTTTATGTTTCTTGGCCTGAGGTCCCGAGCGCTGAGTATTTCTACGGACTCGAAGCCTGCAAGCAGAGCAAGGTGCCCGAGAATTACATCGGTCAGAATAGGTAAGCGCCACATCTCTTGCCAGCGCCCCTCCTTATCCTTCTCTCGTCTAGAAAACGTCGAGTTCGCCACCACACACACGGCAGCCGCACCGGGCCGTAGGAGTCGTAACTGTTCCTGAAACACCAGAAACATGTCTTCAAAATACTGCTTGACTATTGTCCCCGTAGAGGCCCGTCGGCTGTAGTCGGTCATCCACTTGGCGAGTCCTTCGATGAGTTCAATTACTTTGCCTTTGCGATCCCCGAAGTATTGAGTCTGGGGAAACTGGATGGATGGGTGACTTCGCAGCGTTCCGAGACGCGTCTTCCTAAAGCCCTGTTGATCGACGACATGCTCCATTAGCCAAAGCTCAAGCTTGTAGAGCTCCGTGTAGTCGATGCAGTTGAGATAAGGGGGGGAGAACACTGAAAGATCCGCCCAGCCTTCGGGAAATCCAGCGGTGCCTGCATCGAACTTCACGTCGATAAGGTTTCGCGCATCCCCCGATAGGTGATGGACTGCCGTCAGTTCCGCTTGCTCTCGGCGGACCGCAACTTCTTTCAGATCTTGGACCATACTGCTCCACTGCCCTGCTAGCGCACGCTTTACCGTTCCCTCAACACGGAAGCCAGGATCAGCATCCGCCAACGAACGCGCTCGTCGTGACCTGCTCCTCTTGATACGGAGAGCCCGTCCATCCTTCATCGCCCCTGACAGATCCTCCGTGACCCCAACTATGCCAAGAAGAAAGAACCGCAACTCAGCCTCAGATATATCCAATTCTCTTACATGGTCTCTTGCTGCAAGCAGCGAATGAAGACGGGAGCGTGGGAAAATCGATGGATTCCTGAAACTAGAAAGCGAAGGAAATTCGACAGGCCGCTGATGGTCATAGTCGAGAGCGATAGGGACGAGCCGACAAAGACGGTCGGGGTCGAGCTTGGGCCACCCAATCTTCGTTTGCCCTACGAAATGTGCAAGAGGCGAATACTCCAAGCTACGCACCTCTTGGACGCTGGGATGATCCATCCCTGCGAGTGCGGTCGTCGCCACACCGCCAAACACGTCAGCAACTTGCATCTCGTCGGGTAGCTGCAACTCTTGGATGACCTCCCCGAGCAGCGCCGGCGAAAATCCCTCCTTGTAGGAGAACCAACGATGTAACGGAGCGACACGTAAGTCGTCGGAACCCACTAAGGGTCCGAACCGTTCTCTCCGATCGATGACCGGAAGGGTGGCAGCCAACTTTTGGCTTAGGTCACAGAGACGGCGCCACTCGACTTGGTTAATCTCAGCATTCGGCTTCCCCCAAAGCTCCCTGAATCCATCGTTCCCGCTCTGCTCAGCGGACCCGGCTACATCTTTCGACATTTGCTTGGAGACGAAGGCCGCGGAGGTGACCTCAGTCTCGCTGTCAACTACCTTCACGATGGGGCGAGCCGGGGCGAAAGAAAGAACCGACGGGGTCGCTCGAAATCATGCCGAAGCTCAGAGAAGTCGGGGTTGTAATCGATGTCCTGAGTCTCGTAATAAAGGGCATGCTCATCTTTCAGGGACGTGGTCTCAAGCGATACTCCCCAACGCCGTGCGTCAAACACTGCAAGATACCCGGCCCTCTGCTGCCGCGGCGCCGCTTCTTGGTCCCTAGCCAGATACACCGCAAGCTGACCCGCACCTTTTCGTGCTCTAACTTCGGTGTGCTTCGCCAACTTCTTCTTTTTACTTACGCTCTTTCCGAGCCACTTAACCTCGATATACGCAGTTCGGTTCGTAACCGTCCACATGACCTTAATGTCCGGAGTATGCTCTCCATCTATCGGCTGCTCCGGCCTAATATCGATGTTTTTATGTCCGCGCAGGGTCACACTCAAGAAGTCGTGTAGAGAATCACGCATATATTGCTCGGGGGAATCTGCCAACAGCCACCGGTTCTCGTCGTGCCAACACTTGCTCAGTATGGGACACTGCGAGTAGAGTGCACGGTTATCGCGGTAATCCGTCAGCGCATCGCCTAGCTCGTAGAACGTTGGCAATCCAAACACGCTTGGGTAGCTGGTTTGATTGATTACCTCTTGCAATTCGCCGTCGATCACGAAATGATCCGCACCATCGAAGTGATACACGACAGCGGTATCAGCGAAGTCCCTGGGGTCAGATGCAGTTGGTTGCAGGCAATAGTCATTGCTATCACGCACTTCAATAGTCGCCCCACCCTTAACGAGGCTAGGCAACTGCGCGCTATCAGTTCGGATACCGTCTATTAGCAATGATCCTTCTTCGAGGGGGACAAACACAGTCAATCCATCCCGCATCAGCTCGTAAGCCAGCGCATCGTGGATGACTCGGAGCGCGCGCGTCAGCTTCCGCAGCGCCTTGGTTCCCTCCCGCCCATAGTTCTTAAGAACGCCACTCGCGAACTGCAGGCGCGCCACGCGCTCCGCCGCATCACGATCGATCGGGTCGCTCATTTGCTCGATGACGACTGCTGCTCATCCAGCAGATAGCTAAGCCAGAGGACCGCTGGGACCATGAGGTCTTCCCGGGCATCTATTTTCTCCTCGCTCAGGCCCTTAGTTACAGCATCGAACTGCTTGCGAATAAGGTCTAACCCATCCGGCTCTAGCAACTCGGTGGTGGCCGACCACTTGAGAGCGCGCCTCAGCTGTGGCTCAAGCGTTATGGCTGCAGGTACAGTCGGGAGAGGCATCATCAATGCCGTAGCCGTAGCGGCCTCCAAATAGTGGTCCCTCTCCCCCAGACTTGAACCCCGTAATAGGTTCAACTGAGCCTCACCTAAGTCGCTAAGAACGAGCCCACGAGATCCAGGCAGTAGTGCACCAGCCGCCCCCAAGGCTTCTAGCGCCTCCGACAGAGCATGAGCGTAGGGTGCGCCGGCTGAAGTTGCAGTGAACCTATACCGCCACCACGCTGGGTCGTCGCGATCATAGAACGACACAAGACAGCCGAGATAGGCAAAGGAGTGTATCTCTCCCTCCATGGCACCTCCTGCGTCATGCTGGAGGTGCGAGGTGATAGCCAACACGTCGAGCGCAGCCCCGGCCATACTCATTTCTCTCCCCTTAAGGCAGCCTCGATCTCCCCAAAGGCTTGATCAAACAGGTCCTCCTCGTCAGCCTGTACGTCACTTAGCACGGTCCATTGAGTCATACGGACCAGCTTCATATTCTCTTCTCCGCAAGCTTCCGCCATACGAAGAAGCAGCTGAGAGGTGTTGATATTGGCCGTCACCATCATTTGGGCCCCTTGTGCCACAAACAAGGCGAACATCGACCCTGCACGCGCCTCGTACGCAATGTCCAAGGAGCCCTCGGGGGTATCGATGTAGAGGCACGGCCGCCCACCCGCTACCGATAACTGACGGGCTAAGGCCATCCGAAGTGCAATGTCAAGGAAAAAGCGCTGGCTCTCCGAGAGTTTGTCACCCCCGCGCCTACGCGACCCCTCGACACTAACTAGGAGAATCGGACCAGCGGATCTCGATACCAGTTCGATCGTTAGGTCTAGCCCTAAGAACTCCCTAGCAAGCTCCGTGAAAGCTGGAACAAAAGTCTCTTCGGCTTCAGAATAGGCTGCGAATAGATCCTTTTGAAGTTGATCCAACTCTTTCCTAAACTCATCACGCTGCGCCCTAGCCTCTCTTTTTCTCGCTTGAAAGTCCGCGATCTGGGCTCGATATCGCTCCGCAACGGCCTCAAGCCCGCCGGGACCTCCCATGGTCCTCACCAAGGCAAGCTCGTTCTCCTGCTCGAACGCATCGATGTTTCTAGAGATGGCTTCGAGGTTCTTGCGCGCAGCATCCACCCCATTCGCTGACTCAATCGCGACCTTCTCTGAAGCCGCCAACGCCTCTTGAAGATCAGAAACCCTCTTATCAACTTCCTCTAGGCGACTAAGAAGCTCTGCCGGATCCTGGTCCGTCTCTCCAAGCGTCGTTCCACATAAAGGGCAACGGTCGTCATTCAGGGCTGCTTCCACCACTGAAGCTATCTCGGGACCCGTGGCATCACACACTGAGCAGCGCTGGTCAGCGATAGAATGAGTTATGACAGGATGCGATTTGGGATGACCATGTCCGCGCAGGCTCTCCTGCCATAGGTCGTCGTACTCCTGTCGAGCCGACCGAAGTTCACCGCTTTGCTCTGCGATCCGCAGTTGAACATCCGTTAGCTCATTGGCAAGACGCTGGGAGATTCTCACTGCCTCCTCTTGGTCCGCGACAAGCTGGCGGTGCTCCTCATCTACCTCGGGGAGTAGGTCCTCCTCGGATGCCTCCTCGCTGACCTTCTCCATGTTTTTTAGCTGCCTCCGAAGATCGGAGCTTTGCCATTGGAGGTTCCGCGCGCGTGAGTCAGTTTTGGAAATTTTGGCGGCCAACGTGTCAGCTCGGGCAGCCCGCTTCGAGTCGATTCCAAATACCATGTAGAGAGCCGTCCGAGCTACGTCCTCGTCCCAAAAAATCAGACGGCGCTGCTCGTCAAAGGTGAGAATGAAATGCTGAAGAAATGCAAGCTGTTGGAATTCATCCAGCCCACAGTCAGCTTTGATTTGCTCTTTATAGAGTTCATGGCGATCCGTGTCGGTTAGCTTGTCAGCGTCCGCCACAGCAGGTATCGCATTGCCATCCTCATCGGTGATATTCAACGAGGTGAGCGCGGCGGTCTCGAAGGGACTCCGAGAGACTTCGTACCGGCGGTCCCCGATCTTTAGGTCCACGGTTATTTGGGCTAAATCAACGTCTTGGTCCCGAATTCGACCTTTGAAGAAAAGTGCAGAGTAAGGCTGAGAGTCCTTGTACCATTTCGGAACATTCGTAAAGCTCCTACCGGGCTCTGCGACGATTCCCGTAATGCCGAAATTTAGGGCCGCCAAGAAGGTTGACTTACCTAAGCCATTCGCTCCCGCCAAGCAGAACACTCCGTCATCGAACGTGATATCGATACTTGGCTCACGCGAGTAGAGAGAGAAGTGCTCAAGGCGAAGCCTTTGAGGATGTGGAAGTCGAATGTTGTTCGCAGCCAAAATGGTCTCCCCGCCAGTAGCGACCGAATGCGCAGCATCCTATCGGCCAATACAACTTGCTGGCTCAGCCAATCGCGCCGCGGATTTTCGGGAAGCTGTCGTTAAGTGCGTGCGTGTAGCGAGCCAGCATCGTCTCGACGCGGTGCCCTGAGATTCGGCAAGGTCAGCATCGTTGACGCCTGCGGCTCGTAGGTGCGTGATGTAGCTGTGGCGGCACTCGTGGGGGCGAATGTCTAGATCGAAGGCTTCCTGCGTGGGCTTCCAGAGGTCGCGGTAGAAGGTGCGCTCACGCCAGAGGCGACCTCGGGGCGTTGGGAAGAGGAGCTGGCAGTCAGGGCCGTTGAGGTTGATCTGGGCTTCGAGCATCCAGGCGAGCGT
>Ga0126305_10000294_pt1 | contig 21940 bp, 24 predicted proteins | sample Plot26_FD_92536 | JGI IMG/M metagenome (GOLD analysis project Ga0126305, IMG submission 92536) | Serpentine soil microbial communities from UC McLaughlin Reserve, CA, USA - Plot26 | ecosystem: Environmental > Terrestrial > Soil > Grasslands | place: USA: UC McLaughlin Reserve, Lake County... | reverse complement strand
AATAAAATCGGGTTTGCCTATAAGATGCCGACCGATTATTTGTGTATATAGATGGTATGGAAGAAATAAACTGGGGTAACAACTCCATTTACATTGCAGGACTTGATCTCGTTACCGCACACAACTTTATCGGTGGCAAAGATACCGCCACAATTCTGGTAAGCGATCGCTTCATTAATTTCAAAAATTCTATAAAGATTGCCCGTTGCTGGGAAAAAGATCTCATAGTTATAATTACTTTCAAGAAGCGCATCGCCGGTATAGGCTACCAGTTTAAGCGTATCATTGAACCTTGTATAACGATTATTATGCAAAAGAAAGCTGTCTTTAAGTAAATTAAAATTGCCATTTAGATCAAAACGTCTCAGGATGATTGTGTCGGCTTCGGAATCTGAAAAGCCTATCAGGTCAAATTTAAGTTGGGCTTTTATACAGGGACATTCTTTACACGAGTGTAATGCCACCGATAAAACAATGAGTGAAAGAATATAGATGTAATAATTTCTCATAAAAACTTAAGACTTGCAAACAATTAACGGGTTTAATCAATATTTATTTTGATATTCTGCCAAGTTTCAGATAGATCGGGAATACAACTTTCTTCACTTCGCCATCTGGCCAAAGCTTATTTAATTCTGCTTCAATGATCGGGATAGGAGAGTGACCGTTTTCTTTACTATATTTTTGAATAGCACTCCAACTGCTTATATAACCGAGCATATCTTTCCGTTTCCAATTTAAAGTTGTTTCAAATTGTTTTGCAGGTAATAATTCATAATCGAATTCAACGGTCTTATAACGTTCGTCAACATATTTTCTTTCATAATCCCAATAAGGTTTTGTTACGTTTTCATAGAAGCTATAAACGGCGTCATCAATTTTTTTGTTGCCTATCTTGTTCCTGCTATAGGTCCAGATGGCGATAACAGCTTCGGGTTTGCAAACCCTGGTGGCTTCTTTTTTAAATTCATCCCACTTTATCCAATGATAGGCCTGGGCGACGGTTACAAGATCAAAAGTATTTTCTTTAAATGGAGTTGATTCGGCAGGACAAACACTGTACTCAATATTTTCTTTTTTGGTCGCTTTATCGATCTGTGCAGCGCTGATATCTGTTGCCATAACTTTTTTAAAATGATCAGCCAATACAACTGCCGCTTGTCCATTGCCTGTTGCGCAATCCCATGCAGTATTTTTTTCTTTTACAAAAGATAAAATGTATTGGTAGAGTTCTGTTGGATAAGTAGGCCTGTACCGGGCATAAAGATCAGATTGGTTGCTGAACAGATCTTTTGCCATGGGGGTTATAATTTTTTCAGTTGTGCAATAGTTGCTTTTGGATCGGGAGAACTGAACACGGTGTTGCCAGCAACCAAAACATCTGCGCCGGCAGCCACAATAGTTCCCGCGTTTTCTAATGTAACTCCCCCATCGATCTCTATTAAGACCTTACAACCTTTTTCATCGATCATTTGACGAAGTGTCTTTATTTTTTTCAATGTATGATGAATGAATTTTTGCCCGCCGAAACCGGGATTCACACTCATCATGCAAACAAGATCAATATCAGCAAGAACATCTTGTAAGTTTTCAACCGGGGTATGCGGATTGATAGCAACGCCGGCTTTCATGCCCAATCCTTTTATCTGCTGGATATTTCTGTGCAAATGCGGGCATGCTTCAATATGTACGGAAAGAACATCAGCTCCTGCATTTTTAAACTGCTCGGCATATTTTCCGGGCTCTTCGATCATTAAATGAACATCACAAACTCTTGTTGTTGCTTTTCTAAAAAAAGAAACGAGCATGGGTCCAAAACTGATATTGGGAACAAAGCGGCCATCCATTATATCCAAATGATACCAGTCTGCCTGGCTTTCGTTCAGCATTTTACAGTCAGCATCAAGATTCAGGAAATTTGCAGAGAGAAGGGAAGGAGCAATGATGGGCATTGAAGTTATTTTGCAACGCAAGATACAAAGCCGGAATTATTAATTTTTAAATATTAATTTTTAATTCTATCCGCGGCTTTCTTTGCTTCTGTGAGTGATTTATCAAATGCATAGGCGCGTTGATAACTGATCTTAGCTTCTTCTTTCAAACCCAATGCTTCCTGGCATTTTCCTTTCCAAAAATGTGCATCAGCATAGCTGTTGGACACTTTTATTGCCATATCATATACTTGCATCGCTTCTTTGAATTTTGATTGTTTATAAAGTATATTCCCTTTTTCCATATAGGCATCCAAAAAAGTGTAATCTTTTTTTATACAGGAGTTGAATAATTCAAGAGCCTTTGTATGATCACCAAGATTGTAATAATAAACGCCTTTTAAATAATCGGGATTCGGGTCTTTGTTGCTTTCATCATTTTTATTCATGGAATCGCAAAAGGCGATGGTTTTTGGATTTTTTGTTTCGGCATAAAGGTTTGCCAGTTGTAAGCCGGCTTCGGTTAATTCACCGGGAATAACAAAAAACTCAAGCGTTTTGATAGCATCGGCAGTATCGCCTGCAAGCACCAATAATTCTGACCTTTTAAATAAGTAATCAAAGTAAACTTTCATTTGAGTGGAATCACCCATTCCAATATTCATTGAATCCAGCACATTGACAGCTTCTTTATACCTGCCTGCTTCCTGTAATGTGAGCACAAGATTGTATTTAAGAAGCGTGTCTGTGGGGTGAATTTTTAATGAATCACGATAGACCTGAGCCAACCGTTGCAGGCTATCTTGCGTCTGTTGTTCACTGGTGAGTTGGGTGCCGTCATTATTACAGGCAAATGATATCATTAAGAGAACTAAAAAGGCGACAAGATTTTTCATAAAACATTTTGGTGATATGACAAAAGTCTGACATTTGCGGGGGTTTCTGAAAATAGTTTTACTGAAATTTTTTGACTAATGAATTATATTAAATTTCTGACCGCTGGTTTTTTTATCGGACTGGTTTTTTTATTCTGCCTCGCCTTTACAAGTAAGAAAGCAACGACGAACCCACTCATTACCGCGAACTTAAAACATACGACAGACACGTTGCAATATCCAAGTGAAGCACATCTGAAAAATGTTCAGCAGCTCACTTTTGGTGGCGACAATGCGGAAGCCTATTTCAGTTTTGACAACAAATGGATAATCTTTCAACGTACGCAACCCAAAGATGGGTTAATGTGCGACCAGATCTTTATTGGCAAAGTTCCAAAACAGGGTGAAGCATTTACTTATAAAATGGTAAGCACTGGCAAAGGACGAACAACCTGCGGTGCATTTTTAAAAGACGGAAAACATATCATATATGCTTCCACTCATTTAGGTGCTGATACATGTCCTCCTGTTCCTGATAGAAAACAATATGGCAATAAGTATATATGGCCTCTTTATGATAGCTATGACATCTTCATGGCAGACCTGGATGGTAAAATTGTTAAGCAATTAACGCATAGCAAAGGGTATGATGCAGAAGCAACTATTTCTCCCGATGGAAAGAAGATGTTGTACACAAGCGATAAAGATGGCGATATTGATCTGTACATGATGGATCTGCAAACCGGTGAAGAAAAAAGGATCACGAATACTCCTGGTTATGATGGGGGATCCTGGTTCAGTCCGGATGGTAAAAAAATAATATGGAGGGCAAGCCGTCCAAAAACAGATGCTGAAGTAAAAGAGTATAAAGACCTTCTTGCCGAAAATTTAGTGGCGCCAACAAATATGGAAGTGTTTGTTGCAAATGTTGATGGCAGTAATGTAAAACAGGTTACAAAATTCGGTCAGGCAAATTGGGCGCCTTATTATATGCCTGATAGCAAACGAATAATCTTTGCAAGCAATCATGAATACAAGAGGGGATTTCCTTTTAATTTATACACGATCAATGAAGACGGAACTGATCTGAAAAAGATAAGCCATGATAATGGTTTTGATGCATTCCCAATGTTCAGCCCTGATGGTAAAAAATTAATTTTCTGCAGCAACAGGAATAACGGGGGTACGAGAGATACCAATGTTTTTATTGCTGATTGGGCAGAATAAAAGCAAGGGTTAATATGCATGCGGTGGGAAATAGATTTTAGATTTCGGGTTGCAGATTTTAGATTTGCCGAAATCTTCAACCATGTATAAAGGACTGCTTGACCTCCACAATGTTCTTCGCTGGGTAATATTGATCTTATTATTGATCGCACTTTTACAGGCTTTTAGTAAAAGGGCAGGGATCAGGAAATCAAGTTTATGGTTATTAATATCTGCCCACATTACTTTACTTATCGGCTTATACCAATGGTTTGCTGGCAACCTGGGACTTAAACTTATTCAGAATGCCGGCTTTGGGGTGGTGATGAAAGATTCCGCATCCCGTTTTTGGGCAATCGAGCATATTACGGGAATGCTGATCGCAATTATTTTAATAACCATTGCACGAGGCAAAGCAAAAGTTTTGAACTACAATGCAGCTGCGTGGCTATATTTAATTGCACTTATATTAATATTGGCAACAGTTCCATGGCCATTTAGAGAAGGTATTGGCAGACCATGGTTGCCGGGCATGTAAAAATAGTAAAGCGGCTCTTTTATTGACTTACCAGATCTTAACGCGAAACCATATTGTTTTTTGGATCGCCAATAACCTGTATAAATTGTTTCATTTCATCTATTGTTCCTATACTTACCCTTGCCCATTGCTCATCACTGTATTTATTTGACCGCATGATTATTTTATGTTTGTCAAACATATCAGCCGAATATTCGCCGGGATAATTTTTTACCGGGTAAAAAATAAAGTTGGTATATGAAGGAATGAACTGGATACCCATTTTTTTCATTTCATCCATTGTATATTTTCGGGCAGCTTCATTCTTTTGTTTGCTCATTAATTTATGTGGTTCGTCGTTCAGGCTGGCCATTGCTGCATTCAGGCTCAATACACTCACTGCTAATTGGGAGCTTTGAAAATAATCGGGTTGCAGTTTTTTTATTAAAGCTGAATGCCCTATAACAAAACCAATTCTCAATCCTGCCATTGCATGTATCTTGGAAAAAGTTTTAATGACAAGAATGTTTGGATTTTTTTCTATCAGGCCGATCATTGATTGGCTGTCAGCGTTGTCCAAAAACTCATTATAGGCTTCATCGATCAGCACCACTGTTTTCCTAGAAGCCTCCTCACAAAATCTTTTTAATTCATCTGCTTTTACAATAGTGGCGGTCGGGTTTGCCGGGTTGCAGATATATACTAATTGTGTTTCGTTATTGATCGCTTTCATGATGGCCGGCAGATCATGCACTTTTTCTTTTGTAAGGGGTATTTCTATCACTTTCGTACCGATCTTTTTTGCGGTATTGGGAAGCACTCCAAATGTTATATCTGCTGTAACAATATTTCCTTTATTGAAATGACGGGCCAGCATAGCTAATCCCTCACCTGATCCTGCTGTTATTAATAGCTGGTCTTCGGAGACTTTATAATAATCACCAAGCATTTTTTTTGCTGATTGCAATGAAGCGACATTAAAGGGATAGCGATTCGTTTCACCCATCATGTCAAGAATGGCCTGTTTTGCTTTTGCAGAAATGCCGTAAGGATTTTCATTTGAGCCTAAATTGATCAGGCCATTTTCAATACCAGCAATTCTTTTGATGCCTTCCTCGTTTCCCATTGATCGAAAGGAAATGCCCAATCCCAAAAAAGCGAGTGATGACTGTTGTAACCACTGGCGACGTGATGAATGAACTGACATGCTCTGAAAATTTTATTTACAGAAAAGCTACATCAAATTTTACAGAGGGAAAAGAAATTTTATAAAAAAGGTTCTGTAAGTAACTTTATCATGCATGAATCAGCAAAAATTAAAATTTGATCCATTGACTTCTGCCAACTGGAAGCAGTTCGAAAGATTAATGGGAGAGAAAGGAGGCTGTGGTAATTGCTGGTGTATGTACTTTCGATTGCCATACAAAGACTTCCAGGAAAATAAACCGCATGGGAATAAAAAATTGATCAGGCAGTTAGTGAATAAAGGGTTGCCACAGGGATTAATCGCATCAATCAATAATGAGCCGGTGGGTTGGATCGGTTTAGCTCCGAGGGAAGATTATCTGAAACTCGAAAATTCAAGAGTTTTTAAAAGAATTGATGATAAGGCGGTATGGAGTATTACCTGCTTTTTTATAAAGAATGGATTTCGTCATATGGGTTTGTCGCAACAATTAATCAAAGCTGCTATCAATTTTGCAAAAAAGAAGAAGATAAAAACTCTCGAAGCTTATCCTGCGATCCCGTATGCTGAAAAAGTCCCGCATCCATTTTTATGGGTAGGAGTGTTATCGTCATTTATAAAAAATGGATTTAAAATAGTCAGACAGAATAGTAAGAGCCGGGCAATGGTAAGAATTGATCTTTAACAACGGTCATTTTTTTGTAGCATATTCGTGACTTTATGAAATAGTAAGTTAATAACTTAGTTGAATTTAGTTTCAGATAAGCGTGTTATGGCAACAATTTTGCGGCATAGACGGTTCCACTTATTTTTTAAAACACTTGTTGAAACTTATTTTTTCACTTTAAAATTGTTTACCATGGCAAAAATTTCTTATATCCCAAAGGGATATCATAATGTAACTCCATCATTGTCATTTAAAGGAACAAATGCAGCCATCATTTGGTATAAAAATGTCTTTGGTGCCAAAGAAAAGATGAGATTGGATGGGCCTGACGGAAAGGTCATGCATGGAGAGCTTATTATTGGTGATTCATTAATTTTCGTGGCTGAAGAAAACCCACAAATGAAAAATAAAACGCCTCAGTCAACCAATGGTAATTCTATAAACCTGCATGTATATGTTGAAGATATAGATGAGACAATGAAAAAAGCGGTGCAGAATGGCGCAACGCTTATAATGCCAGCTGAAGATATGTTTTATGGTGACAGGGTAGGTCGTGTTGACGATCCGTTTGGATATGCCTGGGTATTGGCAACCCATGTTAAAGACGTTTCCGATACGGAAGTGCGGCGCAAAGCAGAGGAAATGGCACAAGAGAATGCCTGATCATTTTTTTCCTAATTCGATTACTTCACAATTCTTAATGTCAGAACCATCGATCGCAAAACGAATGATGGTTCTGACTTTATGCCACCCTTGTTTACCTGCTGCGCCGGGATTTACGTGCAGGCAATTTATTTTATCATCATAGATCACTTTTAAGATATGTGAATGTCCGCTGATGAATAGTTGCGGCTTATGAATTGATAATACTTTTCTTGTCCCGGGATTATAATTAGGTGGCGAGCCTCCAATATGACGCATCATTACCTTTACTTGTTCGCAATTAAAAACAAGTTGTTCGGGAAACTCATGACGTATCTTTTGATCATCGATATTGCCATAAACACCTTTTATACTTTTTACACCTTTTAACTTATCAACGACTCCCTCTCCAAAGTCGCCTGCATGCCAAACTTCATCACAATCCTTGAAATAGTCAAAGACTTTTTCGTCAAGAAAGCCATGGGTGTCTGAGATGAGTCCGATTCTTGTCAAGCTAAAATGTTTTACATTTGAGTGAGCAAATTACGGTAAATGCCATTTCATAGAAACTTCACCTACTGGATCGATAAAAGAAGATGGAAATATGTTTTCCTTCTTGCTACCTTAGAGTTATCACGAGGATAATTGCCCTGTAAAATTGTTGTTGCAGAAGAGAACGACGCAACAGAAGCTTAATAGTAGTAGCTTAGTTAGGTTCATAACTACAAACTTCAAACCTCAAACTTCAAACCTCAAACTTCAAACTAACATGCCTCATTATTATAAACTCGGAAGCATCCCTCATAAACGCCATACACAATTCCGCAAGCCGGATGGAAAATTGTATAGCGAACAATTATTTTCTACAGAAGGATTCAGCGATGATTATTCATTGCTTTATCATAGTCATCCCCCGACACAGATCATTAAAACCGAACCACAGGTAGATGTGAGTCCGCAGGTGGCAGAAGAAAAAATGCTCAAGCATCGTTGCTTTGAAGGGTTTCAGATAAAACCCGGCGGGGAATTTTTGGAAAGCCGCGTGCCGGTATTAGTGAATAATGATTGTCATATCGTGCTGGCAGCTCCGCAAGCCGGGACTAAAGATTATTATTATAAGAACACGGATGCAGATGAAATGATCTTTGTGCATGAAGGAAGCGGCACAGTGCATTCGCAATATGGCGAGCTACCCTTTGGGTATGGTGATTATATTGTACTGCCAAGGGGAACTATTTATCAAATTGAATTCAATGATGAGAAGAATCGTTTGTTCATCGTTGAGTCATTTACCCCGTTGCGTTTTCCAAAAAAATATATGAGTCGCTTTGGGCAATTGATGGAGCATTCACCTTATTGTGAAAGGGATATTCGTCCTCCACAGGATCTGAAAACGTATGACTTGAAAGGGGATTACCTGATCAAAGCAAAAAAGCGCGGAATGATGTATGGTTTGCATTACGGCACACACCCTTTTGACGTGATCGGTTGGGATGGTTGTTGCTATCCTTATGTTTTTTCTATTCATGATTTTGAGCCGATAACGGGTCGTGTGCATCAGCCACCACCGGTACACCAGACTTTTGAGACAAATGCGTTTGTTGTTTGTTCGTTTGTACCGCGGTTATTTGATTATCATCCGCAGGCAATCCCTGCACCGTACAATCACAGCAATATCGACAGCGATGAAGTGATCTATTATGTGGATGGTGATTTTATGAGTCGCAAGAATGTAACAAGAGGAATGATAACGTTGCATCCTGCCGGTATTCCGCATGGTCCGCATCCGGGTGCGGTGGAAAAAAGTATTGGTGCCAAAGAAACAAAGGAACTTGCCGTGATGGTTGATACATTTCGCCCATTGATGTTGACAAAGCAGGCATTGGAGATTGAGAATACGAACTATATTATGTCCTGGGCAGAATAAGGGAAGTTGCTAGTTAAGAGTCGATAGTTAATAGTCATTTAAAGATTGTCATCCTTGTCACCCTGAGCATGACGAAGGATGGGACTGAGAGATGAATGGTTTTTATTTTCTGCATTACCTCTCAAGTGCTTTTCCAATCAAAGTTTCATTAATCTTTTTAGTGGATTCTGTTATGGTGAGCGCAATTGAATTGCCCTTAAAAATAATTTTAAATTTAAAATCCTCAATTCTGCATAATCTATTATAGTTGATCTCTAACGTACTATCATTTATCCATCGGCCTTTGACGGCCATTGGCAATCCAAAAGTTGGTTCATTAGAAATTTTATATTGATCATTCATTCCTATCGGATGTTCTTCTTTTGGGCCATCAGTAAAATCAAGAAGGATATAATGATCTTTATTTCTTTGTTCAAACCGAATAGCTTTAAGCTCTAAATCATTTTTATTAAATTGGAAAGTTTTGTTCAATTTGTTTAATGGAAACGTATGTTCAATCGTGTGAGGGCCTGTTATATCCTGTGATGCGACGGCTTTAACCTGGTCTTGTAGCTGGTCATTATAGTTTTTATTTTTGGTAAAAGCTTTAATTGATTCAAGCGCATAGTCGTCCCAATCTCCGGCATCAAATCCTCCCCCGGTTGTTACTATCACCATTTTCTTATCCCTGAGAATAAACAATCTTTGCCCGCCTCTTCCCATGGCCTGGGTTTCATCAGGATTTATACTATCTAACCACCAGCCGTAGCCATAAGATTCGGTACCATGTATGTAATACAATGGTTTTATTTTTTGAAGCCATTCAGTTGAAATAATCTGCTTACCATTCCATTTACCATCATTGAGTAGTAAACACCCGATCTTTGCCAGGTCATAAGGATGAAGGTGTAGGTCACCCCAGCCCTGGTTCACATTCTTGTAATTTTCTGACCAGTAGGATTTGCCAAAGTTCAAGGGGTTAAAAAGATATTTTTTTGCAAATTCATGGCATGTCATTTTAGTAGTTCGTTGAAGAATTTCTGCAAGCAGATAAAAATTGCCACTGCAATAAGAAAATTTTTGTCCGGGCATTGTATAAAAAGGAAGACTGAACATGAATTTAACCCAATCAGCGCTATTCGTCATTTGATTTAATTCCTTTTCGCCATCATCCCCACTACACTGCAAGCCGGAAGACATGTTTAGCAAGTCTTTTATTGTTACTTTCTTTAACGTATCATTTGTTATTGTATACTCCGGAAAATATTGAAATACAGGTTCGTTCTCATTTTTGATAAGTTTCTTATCTATTGCAATTCCAATTAAAAGCGAGGTAATGCTTTTGGTAACGGATGCTAAATCGTGAACATAATTGTTTTGAAACGGATAAAAACAAACATCCAGCACAACATGATCATTTTTAATGATCAATACGCTATGAATGTTAATACTATTTTGTTTAAAATGCTTTATTGCATTAAGTAATATTAAGGAATTCATGCCCTGCTCTTCGGGTGAGGAAACTTTCCATGGCTTTTGTAGCTGGGAAAAGGATGCGCCAAAAAAGAGTAAAAAAATAAAACCTAAAGCAAGTTTTTTATAAATCATTTTATTTTAAAACTTTAATCGCATTTGAAGAAGAGGATACGGAATGAACAGTCAACTCACAAATACAAAGGTTCAAAATCTTGGAATAGTGATTGTCGGCAATTTTTTTTGAATTTTTAATTGTTCCATGATTGAACTTTGTCGCGACGCTCCGTTCGGGGTTCAAGCCTTGATTGTGCAAATGGGAATGTTTGAATTTCGTTATTCATATATTCTTCCCATTTCCAACAATATTCCCAACGTTTTCCAGCTTACATTCATTTTTTGATCTTCTTGTTTTAAATCACTTAACCAAGCTGCTCCACATTCCAGATTAGTAAATGGGTCAAAATTGTACCATCTGTTTTTTGTTTCGGAATCGATACCAAAATAACGCAGCTCGTTTTCCAATTGCTTATTCTGCATTTTATGTAAATCTGATATTTGAAACTTGATAACATCCGTAGTAAATTTTATTTCTTCGTTCAAACCTGCTTTATTGTCAACCGAACTTATATCGAACTCGGGCGGAGAAATTATCGTTAACCACTCCGAGTTAAATTCTAACGGCTCTGATTTAAAAGATGTTTCTAGGAATGTCAATAATCGCTCTATAGTAAGTTCTTGTTTGTTTTCTTTTTCAATTTGTAAATAAAGCGCAGATAAATATGTTTCGAGATCTCTATGTTGAAATCGTGAAGGCAGATCATCAATCCACTGATAAAATTCCTTATATGTCATTATAACTTATCCCTACTTTTTTACATGCGCCTTATATGTCCCGTTTGGTTGGGTTGATGTAAGGCCAACTGGTTTATTGCCATCCATTTCAAATTGGATCTTGTAGCCCGACATTCCTTTTATGGTAAAAGCATCGGTTGACAAAGGCATCAGTTCGAAATCGCCCTGGCCGGGTGCAGATACCCAAAGAGCATTGTCTTTTATCATAGTCGTGGCAGTAAGAGAAATAGTTTCAAATTCAAAAGCTCCAACATATTTTTCCAATTCTTTTGCAGTGAGTGTGAATGTTGCTTTGCCTTCCAACTTGTCAAGTTTGTGTTTGGTTTCTTCACTCTTAGTTATCGCATACGCTTTTTTATAATTGACTATTGCTTTCACAGTGTCTTTTTGAGCAATCAAAACATCTGCATACGAATCGTACACATTGCCACTTTGAGGATAGTTTTCAATATTCATTTCAAATAAGGCCGCCGCTTTTGGATATTGTTTAAGTGAAAGCGCATTATATCCCAAACTGTTTATCTGCATTTCCGGGGGAGAAACTTTAAAGCCAAATTCTTTTGAGACTGTTTGGTAATGTTTTTTCATCCTCGTAACTATTTCTGTACCCGGTTCCATAAAATCTGCACGGGTAAACGTAAAACGATACCAACTAAAAATAAACCGCAGTCCATCATATTCACTGATAAGTGGAACCGAACCATGGTCATCGTCTCCATAATACTTACTTGCATACTTTAATCCATTTTGAGTATTAGACTTAATGAATTTATCCAGGGCAAAAATGGAACGAATATGTCTTGTATCACTTGTGGTATCTTTTTTCATTTTCTCCAGCGTCATCCCTTCGGCCATAGTATTGGCGATCCCAACATACAAGCTTGTGCCATTATACTTTTGTGTTGCGAGTTTCTGTTGTGTGGCTTTTAAAAACTCTTCTTTATTATACCACATACTTGGATCAATGGCTATGTAGGCGTTAAAGAGTTTGGTATGATTGGTAATTATATTCATCACTGTCAATCCCCCAAATGAGTGGCCTATCAATACTCTGAAAGGTTGTGTAGGATATAATGAATCGATATGCGGCATTAGTTCTTTTTCCATGAAAGCAGTAAAGTTTTCACCACCGCCGGTAGTTTTTGTAGAATTACTATCCATCATTGGCAGATCGCTTGTGATATGTGTTGGCGTTAGATCCCTCGTTCTGTCGGTGTTTGGAATACCAACTATGATCATTTCCGGAACAACGGTATTACCATTAACCTGGCTTAACTGCTGTATCATTCCAACCACTGATTCAAAATGGCCATCACCATCGAGCAGGTAAACAACAGGATAACGCTGACCGGGATTTTGCATCCCTGGTTTCATATTTGGAAGGTATACCCAAACTTTTCTTTGCTCTTTAAGTATAGTTGAGTATACACTATCAATTTTTCCAATTACAATTTTATTATCTGTTTGAGCGTGACTGCCCAACGAGACAATTAGGAGAAGGATGAATAGGATAATATTTTTCATATCATGTCATTGAATATTTGAAACGAACGTTATTCTTACCAAATGTATCTTAATTTCTATTTACAAAACAAATGGCCACCTGCCTGGGTGGCCATTTGAATTCAGATATAACTATTGGATCAATATGAACCGTTCCAGTATATGCCGACGTTATAATAAACATGTTTCAGCTCGTCAATTTTCAAGGATTCGTTCTTGTTTGTGGCATAGCTGAATCCGACATTGCCGTGAATACCAAAGTAATTACTAAGTCTGAATAACAAACCTGCTTCTGGCCGGGCTACAAAACCCCAGTTATCCTCTTCGGTAACGGAAATGTTATAATAAGCGCTTTGCTCGCTGTATTGTGCACCCAGCCCAATACCGGCATAAGGTTTCAGTTTATCGCCACCTTTAAAGTAATAGTGAGCATTCAGATAAATTGGTAATGTATAAACCTGGTGAACGAAATCTGTATAGATCTGCCGGGAACCATCAGGTCTGTCATAAACTTTTGGGGGAATATATTGTTCAAATGAATTCCAACTGAACCCAATACCAACACTCATATTAGGCTTAATAAGCCTTCGATACTCAAAATTTCCACCTGACAGTGAAGTTTCTTTAAGATAATTAGTACTCAACGGTGTTGCGATCTGCCAGTTTATGGTCATTAAATTATCCAGGTGCCAGTCTGCTTGCGCATTTATTGATCCGGCACAAGCGACATAAATAAATATCAGTATAATTAACTTTTTCATGTTTGTAAGGTTTTACTTTTTGAGGTAAGTGGATTGAGCGAAAGCCTGGTTGATCGCTGTTGTTGTGAGATCAGCATTGGTTTGATTATTCGTAGTGCTGAACACCCCAAACATCGTCGCTCCCCAAAGAGCCCGGACGTTATGATTGGTTCCCTGGTTTTTGACATCGAACATATATAGAGCGGAAGTGCCGACTGTATAGGTATAAGTGGTACACCAGGGATAATAATATCCACCACAATAATAACAGCCCCAATACCACGGAGGATAATACCCATACCAACCATCCCACCAACCACCGCAAACTGTTGTACGGGTAACGTCTTTAATAACAGTAAGCCTCAAACCAAGATCAGCAAGTCCCTGGGACCGGGGTTTAAATGTATATCCCCTTGCCGTCATGTTGGTTTTAACTGCGTTCACCATTTGCAGCGCCATAGGCCCGGTTAAGATACTGTCAGTAGAAACAGATGCCACAATACCTGCTCCAGTTTGAGATCTTCAGTATTCGGTTCTTTCCGGCGGGAAAACAATACCGATACAAATAGAATTACTAAGAAAGGTTTTGGGTTCATACGATTTTAATTAAGGTTTAATGTTTGTATGTAGGCAACGAAGCCAGGTTAGATGCTGCAACAATATTTGCCGGCATAAAAAAAAGTAATGGCAAAAAACGGTCAGTTGACGGCGATCCGTTTAAAGGGCGCGGCGTTAAAAAATAATTTGGTACCAGCTATTTACTTTCATAGTTTTGTTAACCGTTTGGTTAAACTATATGGTTAAAAAAGAAAAACATCTTGCTTCCGAGGAAAAAATTTTGTGTGCAGCCAGGAAAATATTTACCACAAAAGGTATGGCTGGTGCCCGTATGCAGGACATCGCCAACGAAGCAGGGATCAATAAAGCTTTACTTCATTATTATTACCGCGATAAGGAGAAACTTTTTGAAACAATTTTTTTGGAAGAGGCACAAAAATTCTTTCCTAAGATCAATGCCATTTTTGAGTCAGACGACCCGCTGTTTCAGAAGATCGAAAAATTCGTGGATGAATATATAGATGAGATGTTGAAAAATCCATACCTGCCATGGTTTGTACTAAATGAGATCAACCGCGATCCTGACCAGTTTATGTATAAGATCTGGGGCGAAAGCAATCTTCCTAAACCGGCCCGGTTTCTCGAGCAGATCGAAAGTGAAATAAAAAATGGAACGATAAAAAGGATTAACCCCGTTCATTTATTAATGAACCTTTTGTCAATGACCATCTTTCCTTTTGTAGCCAGACCTATGATAACCCGTAATCTTCACATGAGTGAATTACAGTTCCGGAAAACTATGGAAGAACGAAAAAAGGAGATACCAAAATTTATTATTGATTCTATCAGGAAATAGTTTGTTATGAAACGAATACTGCTAATAATTATTAATTGTTCATTATTAATTATTAATTCTAATGCACAAGAGCCAACTTTAAGTTTACAAAAAGCTTACGAATTAGCACAGCAAAATTACCCGCTGATCAAACAACGCGAGTTGATAAAACAGACGAGTGAGTATAGTGAGGAAAATCTTGGTAAAGGCTTTCTTCCTCAAATAAATATAAGTGGCCACGCAACATACCAATCGGCCGTCACCCAAGTAAAGCTGCCAGCTCCTGGCATTTTGATCGAGCCGCTGAGTAAAGACCAGTATAGAATAATGGGCGATGTGAACCAGTTGATCTATGATGGCGGATCAATAAAACAACAAAAAGGAATTCAGGAATTATCTGATGAAGTTGAACAGCAAAAAATTGAAGTTGAATTGTATAAGCTCAAAGAAAGAATTAACCAGATCTTTTTGGGAGTATTATTTCTCGATGAGCAATTGAAACAGGTTGACCTGGTAAGGACTGATCTGAATAATGGCATCGCAAGAGTGGAAGCGCAAGTAAACAACGGCGTGGCACTAAAATCAAATTTGAATGTTTTGAAAGCAGAATTGCTCAGGACCGATCAAAGAGCCATCGAAATAAAATCATCAAGAAAAGGATACATTGATGTTTTAAGCCTTTTTATCAATCAAACTTTACCAGAAAATATAAAACTGGAAAAACCAGTTGTTGCAGGTTCAGTTCTGATGAATGATATACAAAGACCGGAGCTGAAATTATACTCTACACAAGAGAAATTGCTCGGAGGACAATACAAAATGATCGGTTCAAGAAATAAGCCTAAAGCAAGTTTGTTTTTCCAGGGAGGTTATGGACGACCATCTTTGAATTTATTTACAAATGATTTTGATTTTTTTTATACCACGGGTTTACGTCTCAACTGGGCGATCGGCGGTTTTTACACAGAGAAAAGAGAAAAGAAAATTATTGAACTGAATCAGAAGGCAATTGACATTCAAAAAGAAGTTTTCTTATTCAACACAAACACTCAGTTAAGGCAACAACAATCAGAAGTTGAAAAATTGCAAAAGCTGATCGCTACTGACAACGAGATCATCGACCTGCGAATAAAAGTAAAAGATGCCGCAAAAGCCCAGCTCGAAAATGGAGTGATCACTGCCAATGATTACCTGCGTGAAGTGAATGCCGAGGACCAGGCACGGCAAACGTTGATCTCGCACCAGATACAATTATTACAGGCACTAATAAATTATCAAACAATTTCAGGAAAACAATAAACCACCGGCTATGAAGAATTTAGTTTTTGGAATAACAGCAATGGCTTCCCTTCTAACTATAGGCTGCAATAGAAATGAAAACAAATTTGATGCTTCCGGCACTTTTGAAGCGGATGAAACAATAGTTTCATCAGAGATGCCTGGTAAAATTCTTTCATTCAATGTAGAAGAGGGAATGGAAATACCGAAAGATAGTATTGTAGGTTCCGTTGATGCAACTAATATTGATCTGCAGCAGCAACAGGTAGAAGCTAGCATTAAGGCGTTAAATGAAAAAACGGCGAACGTAAATCCGCAGGTTGAATTATTGCAAAACCAACTGGCCGTTCAGCAATCACAGCTTGATAATTTATTACATGAAAGAACAAGGATCGGGAACCTGTTAAAATCGGATGCCGCAACTCCCAAGCAGCTTGATGATATCAATTCGCAGATCGACGTGGTGAAAAAAAGTATGGGAGTAACCCAACAGCAGATCAATGTTAAGAAAAATGATATTGCTACTCAAAACCGGTCCATACTCAGCGAAGCCGAACCGTTAAGAAAAAGGGTGGCTCAACTGGAAGACCAGCAGCAGAGAGCTAACATTGTGAACCCGGTTAGCGGAACAGTTATAGCCAAATATGCGGAGGCAGGGGAGGTGACCTCATCCGGAAAAGCTTTGTATAAGATCGCTGATCTTTCTGAATTGAATTTAAGAGCCTATGTAACCGGTGTGCAACTGCCAGTTATAAAATTAGGACAGCAGGTGAAAGTGTTGATCGACCAGGGAGAGAAGAAGTATAAAGAGTATACAGGGAATATAGTATGGATATCGGATAAGGCTGAATTCACTCCGAAAACGATTCAAACGAAAGAAGAAAGAGCAAATCTTGTGTATGCTATAAAAGTAAAAGTGAAGAATGATGGGTTTTTGAAAATTGGAATGTACGGGGAAGTGGATTTGTAACCCCCTGTCCCACTAAAGGAGGGACTTAGAGTGTAGGTATCTTTGTCCCGTAGGGACAAAATACCAATAGCCCCGGGTTTTAACCCGGGGATCGAATGGAAAATTTTTTTATCGAACCCCGTAGGGGTTCAACATTGTAGAATTGACTTACCGAACGGTTACGATGGAAAGTGAGGCAAGTGTTGAACATTTAACAGAAAGATGAACGGAGCCCGCCCGGATGATACGGTCGGACGGGTGTCGCAAAGGACGATGATAGTAGTAATGCGGTTGACGAAAAAAAGAAATATTCAAATGAACGCAGTAGTTGCAGAAAATATCATCAAGACTTACGGAAAGAAAAAAGAAGTCACGGCTTTAAGTGATATTTCTTTTGCTGTTCCGCAAGGTGAATTATTTGGTATCATCGGTCCTGATGGCGCTGGTAAAACTTCCTTATTTAGAATCCTTACAACATTATTGCTCGCTGATAGCGGGAAAGCAGCGGTGGATGGTTTTGACGTGGTGAAAGACTATAAAGCTATCCGGAAACGTGTTGGATATATGCCGGGTAAATTTTCATTGTACCCGGATCTTTCAGTTGAAGAGAATTTGAATTTCTTCGCTACCATTTTTAATACAAGTATTGCAGAGAACTATGATCTTATCAAAGATATTTATGTGCAGATCGAACCATTTAAAGATCGTAAAGCGGGAAAATTATCGGGAGGAATGAAACAAAAACTTGCTTTAAGTTGTGCATTGATCCATCGTCCATCGGTTTTGTTTCTGGATGAGCCAACCACAGGCGTTGATGCGGTAAGTCGTAAAGAATTTTGGGAAATGCTGAAAGGATTGAAAAAACAGGGGATTACGATCCTGGTTTCAACGCCCTATATGGATGAAGCCGGTTTGTGTGACCGGGTTGCTTTAATTCAAAGTGGCAAGATCCTTTCTATCAATACACCGCAAGGCATTGTTGAAAATTTTTCAAAACCATTGTGGGCAGTGAAGTCGTCACGGATGCTTTCATTATTGAATGAGTTGCTGCAAAAAGATTTTGTAGAAGATGTTTACCCTTTCGGTGAATATCACCATGTGGTGATGAAAGACAGCTCCGGTGAGCCTTTGCTTCGCGAGTTTGTCCGGGAACACAATAATGAAAAGGCAGTTTTGCAGGAAGCGCAGCCCGATATTGAAGATTGTTTTATTGCATTAATGAAAAACTAAAATGAGTGACGATAAAGTAATAACGGCAAATAATTTAACCAAGAAGTTCGGTGACTTCACAGCTGTCGATCATATCAGCTTTGATGTACATAAGGGGGAAATATTTGGATTTCTTGGTGCCAATGGCGCCGGTAAAACAACGGCTATGCGAATGCTTTGCGGTTTATCATTACCAACATCGGGTGAAGCAACGGTTGCGGGCTTTGATGTGTATAAGGAAAATGAAAAAATAAAAAAAAGCATCGGCTACATGAGCCAGAAATTTTCTTTGTACGAAGACCTTACCGTAAAAGAGAACATGGAATTCTATGGTGGCATCTATCATATGACCGATAAATTCATTAAAGAAAAAACAGGCTTTATACTTGAGCATCTCCATTTAGAAAAAGAGGCGAATGCATTGGTAAGATCATTGCCATTAGGTTGGAAACAAAAGCTTGCATTTTCGGTTGCGATCTTTCATGAACCCGGGATCGTTTTTTTGGACGAACCGACAGGCGGGGTAGATCCGGTCACAAGAAGAGAATTCTGGAACATGATCTACGAAGCGGCAGACAGGGGCATTACCGTATTCGTTACGACACATTATATGGATGAGGCAGAATATTGTAACCGTGTTAGTATAATGGTCGATGGAAGAATTGAAGCGTTGGATACACCATCTCAATTGAAAAAAACTTATGAAGCCACATCAATGGATGAAGTGTTTTTAAAGCTGGCAAGAAAAGCGGTTAGAACCGCAGATTAAGCCCATCCCCTGAAGAGGGCGGCAGACATTGTTGATTTTTTTGAAATTAATTACTAAAATCCTCCGCTTAAGGCGGAGTTACAGGCATGAAACAATTTTTTGCATTTGTAAGAAAAGAATTCTTCCACATCTGGCGGGATAAACGAACTATGTTCATCCTGCTTGCAATGCCTATAGTACAGATCATCATATTTGGATTCGCATTAACCAATGAAGTGAAGAATGCAAATATTGCAATACTGGACAATTCAAAGGATGCAGCCACTGCTTCATTGACCACCCAATTAGATGCAAGCCGTTATTTTGCGCTGGAGAGAAATATTGTCACCTACAAACAAATAGAAGAAGAATTCAGAAAAGGAAAAATAAAGCTTGCTATCATTTTCCCGCAGCATTTTGGAGAAGACCTGCAGCATTTCAACAAAGCCCAGGTGCAGCTGATCGCTGATGCGGCCGATCCAAACACAGCGACCCAGCTTACCAATTATGCAACAGCAATTGTCAATGATTATCAAAACAGGATCACAAATGAGAGAAAGCTGCCTTACACAATAAATACAGAAATGCGGATGCTTTACAACCCGCAGCTAAAAGGTGCATTCAATTTTGTTCCCGGTGTAATGGCGATGGTACTGTTATTAGTATGTACGATGATGACCGCTATCACCATTGTGAAGGAAAAAGAAATGGGCACTATGGAAATAATGCTTGTTTCACCTATGGTGCCACAATTAGTTGTTCTTGCAAAGGCGGTTCCTTATTTAATATTATCAAGTATCAATATTACTTCTATCCTGTTATTAAGCGTCTTTGCTCTTGAAGTTCCGATCAATGGAAGTATACTGTTGCTCGGTTTTGAAAGTATTTTATTTACGCTCGTGTCATTATCACTCGGCTTATTAATTTCTTCCGGCGCTGCGTCTCAGCAAACTGCTATGTTCATTTCATTAATTGCACTATTTCTTCCAACACTTATGCTTAGTGGGTTTATGTTCCCTGTTGAAAATATGCCATTGCCTTTGCGTATTATTTCTAATATCGTTCCTGCAAAATGGTTTTACATTATCATAAAATCGGTGATGATAAAGGGACTCGGTATAAGTGGTGTTTGGAAAGAGACGCTGATAATGGCGGGGATGATGATATTCTTTTTAACCATGGCCATTAAAAAATTTAAAATAAGATTAGGATGATGAATGAGTTTCTTATTGAAGTAAACCTTTGTTCCCTGATTCAACGTCCCTTGCGACGCTCCGTTCAAGGTACCGTTCGCTACTCACCACTCACTCCCGATAGCTATCGGGATCACCATTCACAATTATGAGGACATTAAAATTCATATTACGCAAGGAGTTTCGCCAAATATTCCGCGATCCCGGAATACTCCGGGTAATCCTTATCATGCCGGTAATTCAATTGCTGATCTTACCATGGGCAGCAGACTATGAAATTAAAAATATCAGGCTCGCAGTTGTTGATCATGACCATTCCGAGTATTCGCGTCAATTAAGAAATAAGATCACCTCATCGGGATATTTTATTCTTACCGATTATTCATCGTCTTATGAACATTCTTTAGAACAAATTGAAAATGATAAAGCAGACCTGGTTTTGCAAATACCTGATCATTTTGAAAAAGAGCTGGTAAGAGAGAATGAAGCAAAACTATACATGGCAATAAATGCGATCAATGGTACGAAGGCAAACCTGGGAGGAGCGTATTTGCGCACTATTATCCAGGATTATAATAAACAGGTAAGGACTGAGTGGATCCAATTCCCAAAATTCAGTGCTGAAACACAAATAGAGGTGACATCTTCCAATTGGTTCAATCCATTGATGAATTATAAATATTTCATGGTCCCGGGCATTCTTGTTATTCTATTAACCATGGTGGGTACTAATCTCGCAGCTGTTAATATTGTAAAAGAAAAGGAGATCGGCACAATTGAACAGATCAATGTGACCCCCATAAAGAAGTTTCATTTTATACTCGGGAAGCTTTTACCTTTTTGGATGCTGGGTTTACTGGTCCTCACAATAGGTTTAACGATCGCCCGGCTGGCATATGGCATCATTCCGGCAGGAAGTTTTCTAACCATTTATGTTTTTGCAGCTGTTTATCTCTTAGCAGTGTTAGGATTGGGTCTGCTTATTTCCACCTACTCCGTCAATCAGCAGCAAGCCATGTTACTTTCTTTTTTCTTAATGATGATATTTATCCTGCTTGGCGGCCTTTATACCTCTATTGACAGTATGCCCGAATGGGCCAAATGGATAACAAGGTTCAACCCGGTCTCCTATTTTATTGAGGTGATGCGAATGGTAGTATTAAAAGGCAGCAGCCTGTCTGATATCAAGTACCACCTGCTGAAAATGGGCGGGTTTGCCCTCGTGTTCAACGGCTGGGCAATTATCAGCTACCATAAAAGAAGTTGAGAAAAATCCTTTTATGGGTTTGCTAAACTTTTTTATATTCGGATAATTAAATCTTGCTATATGGTAAAACTAGGTCAGCTGCAGCCGGGCGATATTGTAATGGTAAATGACGAAGGTGTGATGCGTGAAGGTATGGTGGTACACACCAATGGTGAGGAGCATATGGCCCTTATTGATAACGGCGTCCAGGAGTTCTGGTATTCACCGGAGGACATTTTCCCGGTAGCATTGGATGAGGCCCAGCTGATAAAATTCGGATTCGAGAGAGAACCGCTGGATGGGAACGCGGTCAAATATAAAAAAGGGGTCTTCAGACTGGTTACCCCGGTTGCAGGAGATTTTTCTCACGTGGATATGTGGTACAGGGAGGATAACCGGCATTTTCATGTACCAATTGCCGTT
>Ga0126305_10000293_pt1 | contig 22017 bp, 22 predicted proteins | sample Plot26_FD_92536 | JGI IMG/M metagenome (GOLD analysis project Ga0126305, IMG submission 92536) | Serpentine soil microbial communities from UC McLaughlin Reserve, CA, USA - Plot26 | ecosystem: Environmental > Terrestrial > Soil > Grasslands | place: USA: UC McLaughlin Reserve, Lake County... | reverse complement strand
GCGATGGGATAGAACATCTGGTAAAAGATATCGATCAATTGCGCCATGCGGCTCAGGATCACATTCGCTCTTGCCCGAAAGATAGCCCGCGGAAGAAATTCGGCAAATACAAGAACAAGAAAGGTTGATAAAAGTATTTCTATTATTATGCGAAGAGAATCAGAACCAACATCCAGCCTGATCCACAGCGGTTCCATCACCTTGCTTATTTGTAATCCAAAGAATACAAGAAAGACATTGAAACCAATTAACGTAGTTCCCAGAAAATAAACCGGGTGATCAACGAACTGATCCAGAATTTGTCCGCTGGCCCTCCCTTGTTTCTTTTTTAATTCAATGCTCATGCGGTTGGCGCTGTAAAATGCCATTTCAATACCTGCAAAAAAACCCATCAGCAGGATAGTAAGAACGAACCATATAATAATGCGAATTTCAAACATGGGACAGTAAAGATAGAAAAAGCGGGGAGATGTTATAGGAAGGAAATACTAAGTAGTTATTACAGGGTGGAAGTAGAAAAGGTATATAACGTATATAAAGTATAAAGTTTCTTCCAGGTAGACAGATATATAAAGTATAAAAAGTTTAGTACTTACAGGTGGTATAAAAGGCATATAAAGCACAAAAGCTTATAAGGTCAAGATACCTGGCGACAAGCGCAAAATACCTTATATACTTTATATACTATTTATACTTTTTCATCCTTCAACAAACGCCCTAACAATCGCCTCCGCTTCGGTACAGGCTTTTTCAAGATCATCGTTTACGATCACTTTGTCAAAATGTTCTTTGAAGGAAAGTTCATAAGCAGCCTTATTTACACGGGTGGCTATACTTTCCGGGGTTTCAGTACCGCGGGTATTCAATCTTTTTTTCAATTCGTCTACCGAAGGCGGCTCAATAAAAATAGAGAGAGATTTTTCGGGATGCTGTTGTTGCACATGAACGGCGCCTTTCACATCAATGTCAAGCAACGGAGCTTTCTCTTCTTTCCAGATGCGATGGATCTCAGATTTTAAAGTGCCATAATATTTTCCTTCATACACCATTTCCCATTCCACGAATGCACCATGCTGAATTTTTTCTTTGAAATCGTCCACACTCATAAAATAATAATCTACGCCATCTTTCTCGTAACTTCTTTTTTGCCTTGTTGCTGCCGAAACAGAAAAAGCCAATTTATCCGGAAAAGTTTTCAGCAAATGTTTGGTGATAGAAGTTTTGCCGGCACCTGACGGAGCGGTGATGATGATGATCTTGTGTGATGAAGACATGTGCAAAGAAAGGGAGAAATTTTAATTGGCTGAATTAAGCCCCGATGCGATCTACTATTCTTGAATTCTATCTAATCTTTCTTTATTTCATACCATAATTCCACCATTCCGGTTTTGTAAGCTGTCACGTCTTTTAAGTGTAATATTTGCTCTTGCCCGAGATGGTCAAAGAACAGTATCCCATCGCCTAAAATAATGGGCAACACAGATAACCTTATTTCATCGGCCAACTTCAAACGAATAAAATCTTTGACAAGCATTGCTCCCCCCACAAGCCAAACATTCCTGTAGTTTGGTTTTAGTCGCTTATTCACAAGGTTGTTCAAATCGCCTGTATAAAATTCAATGTTCTGTCTTTCAACCGGTAGGTTTCTGTGGGTGATCACAATTGTAGGCACGTCTCCATAAACCCACCCATAAGACTTTGAAAGCTCCAGGGCATGTTCATACGTCCGTGCACCCATTACATAGCAATCTATTGTTTTCAGAAATTCCTCTGTGTTTTGTTGTGAGACACCTTTCTCGTAGTAGTCGGATGTCTCAAACCACGAAACGCTGTTGTCTTTTTTGGCAATAATGCCGTCAAGACTTGAAACCATATGTATCGTTACTTTAAACGCGTCTGTCGCCATTTGTCAGAGCTCAATGTAAGATTTAAATAAGAACCAAGCTTGCATATCTCCGTAACGTAGAACTTCGAACACAAGAGGGCGTTTGTATTTTTGAATTTCTGCGTCAGGATTGTTTAACGATGTGATATACGACATGCCTGGTTATTTTCTCCCAATCAAAATTTTCCACCCCGGTAGTGACATCGGCGATACCGGCTTTTCAATTTTTAATCCCGCAGATTTTTGCCATGCTTGCATCTCCTCTATGGACCATGTGCCCGACGAACTCGTGAGTGAAAAAAAAAGCCCCGTAGTGGAAGCACTCACACCACCTTCACCAGGTTTTGATTGCCGGATAAATTCTCCGATCGCATAAACACCTCCGGGTCTTAATGCAGCAGCAATTTTTTTTGCCAACACGAGATTTTGTTCATTGGTAAAATGATGAACAACATTATTGACCATTACAAGATCATATTTTTCTTTTCCAAGATCATCAGTCAATGCGTTTCCCGTTACATAATTTATGCGATCCGTTGTATCGTATTTCCTGGCAATTGCACGTGCCGCTTCTATTGCTCCCGGCAACTCCATAATTGTACTTGATAATGATGAATGCCTTTTGCATAATTCGATAGAAAATAATCCATGTGAGCCGCCAATATCAAGCATAGACGTTGCACCGCGTGGTAAAGAAATTTTCGGGGCAATTTCTTTTGCTATGTTAATTGAAAGATCCCGCATCCCCTGCTGATATAACTGCCATTGTGCTGGCGACATAGCTCCATGCATCTCCAATGGTTTGCCGGTTCGAACATAGTCTTCAAGTTTTGCCATCCATTCCCATTCAAGTACTTGAAAGCGCAACTTGCCCACCAGGTTTGATTCACTTTCTTTCAGCAGCCATTTATGAAATTTTTGTTTTAGTGTATAATGCCCATTGTTCCATTGTAAATAACCAATGCCCACGAGAGCATCCAGCAGATGTTTTGTTGCTGCCGGATGTGTGTTGCATGCTGACGATATCTCGTCTGCAGTTTTTGAATTTTTGCCTATCGCTTCATAAATACCTAGTTCTGCCGCTGCCATGATAGCACGGGCGGCGTTAAATGCAACCTGTGTATCTATTAGCGGAACAGGGGCAAGGTTTGCTTTCAAAGCGACCCATTCCAATATATTTTCTGGTTGAGTTTTAATTTTCATATCAAAATTTTTAAAGCATAGCCTGAATAAATATAGCAAGTTCCTTTTATTTCGATGGTCATGCGCAACTGGGAGTATGGCAGGTAAAGAAAAATATCTACCTTCGCCGCTCAACAAAAACCAATTGAAAAAGGCATTAGCTGCTTCATTTCTTTTAATTCTGTTTACCAGCCAGATTGGTTATTATTTTATCTATACTATTCACCAGCATATCATTAAGGAGAAGATAGAAAGGCAGTTGCTGGCGCATATTCCTGAATCTTCATTGGAAGTATTTGTTGCGGAAGAATTAGGCGATAAGATCGTTTGGGAAGAGCAAAATAAAGAGTTTTCTATTGATGGCGTTTTATATGATGTTGCCCGCATCAAAAAAAGCGATGGAAAAACGTATTTGTATTGTATCAATGATCAGCAGGAAAAGCAATTGCTTGATAGCTTTGCAAGAGCCGTAAATGCAAATCATAGCAATAAACAAGAAAAAACTACTATAAAATCTTTGCTGGTCGACCTGGTGTGCATGAGCGATGAAGAAGAGCCAGGAACTTTTTCGACCCTTTCGACATATTCAGGTTATAATGTAGCTCTCGTTTCTTCTTTCAAAGAAATAAATAGCCCTCCCCCAAAGGCATAGCCTTCATTTTATTTTATTAGAACGATATGATCCCGCTTTGGAGGGATCATGTTCTGCTTCATGCTACTATTAATAATTATTAATTGATATCAACTTACATTATGAAAAACACAATTCTATCTGCTTTATTCTTTTTTGCTATCTCATCAACCAGCTTTGCACAGCAAATGCTTCACGGAAAAGTGACCGATGCGGCTACCGGCAAACCACTGGTTGGAGCTTCAGTAACGTTTGCGGGAGCTGGCGGTACCACGACAGATAATGATGGTAACTTTTCAATGGACTGTAATAAAACAAAAAAAATTACGATCAGTTTTGTTGGCTATGAATCTTATTCTTTAACTACAAAAAATTGCGACGCTGAATTAAAAGTTGCATTACAATCATTAGGAAGAACTCTTGATAATGTGGAGATCAGCGCTACTTCTTCAGTCAATAAAAGACTACTTTATCAGCCTGCATCTATCACTAAGTTAACTCCTGTAGAATTGAAAAGAGGCCAGGGAATATTCTTAGATGATGCAATACAAACAAGTGTCCCTGGTGTCATCATGAACAGGAGATCCGTTTCAGGAGGTCAGCAATTCAATATTCGTGGTTATGGAAATGGTACAAGAGGTACCAATGGCATTAACAGCAATTTTGATGGCCAGGGTTATAAGGTTTATCTGAACGGGATACCTGTTACTGATGCTGAAGGCATCAATACGCTTGATGATATTGATTACGCTTCTATAGGAAATGTTGAAATAGTGAAAGGGCCTACTGGTACTTTGTATGGCCAGGCAATCGCTGGTGCGATCAATTTTAAGACGCTTGCACCTGAAAAGGGAAAAACATCTATTGGCCAGGATATCATGTTTGGTAATTATGGATTGCAGCGTTACACAACGCACCTGATGGTCGGCGGTGAACGCAGTTCCATATTGCTTAATTACGGAAAACAAAAATCTGATGGTTTCTCTATTCATAACAAATCACACAAAGACTTTGTGAACTTTGCAGGGGATTTTCGTCCGAATGAAAAACAAACTATCACGAACTTTTTTGGATATACTGACAGTTATGATGAAAGATTGGGCGAGCTGACGATCGTTCAGTGGGCAGCGAAGGATTATTCAGGCAATCCAGAATACATTAAAAGAAATGCTCATAGCCATGTAAGTACTTTCAGGGCGGGAGTAGGACATACTTATGCTTTCAGCAAAACAATTTCTAACACGACTTCATTTTTCGGAACTGGTTTTAGAAGTGATGCAAGCTCTGCTGGAGGCTGGACCGATAAGAGCACTGTCAATTATGGTTTCCGTTCTTCTTTTGATACGAGGTTCTCACTGGCTAATAATGTTTCTCTGAGTGGTATAACGGGATTAGAGATTCAGCGCCAGGATGCACAGACAGTAGGATACAATATGAAAGCTGATCCAAAAGACCCCAATCCAACTGTATGGACTTATGGCGTTAGTCCCTATTGGGTAGTAAATGCAATGACATCGAATACAGCGCATGTAACCAATCCTACTTCTTTGTTTACCGAATGGACATTAGCATTGCAACATGATCTTTCAATCACAGCAGGAGTAGGGCTTAGCACGCAAAGAATAAAACTTGACGACAGGTTCAACGCGGCTACTGCAACAAACCCATCGCATTTTGATACAACATATAAGAAAATGGTTTCACCTCATTTCGCTATTAATAAAGTGTTCAGTAAAGAGATCTCAGCGTATGCTTCTTATAGCCGTGGCTATAAAGCACCGGTAAGCTCTTATTTCTTTATTGTAACACCAACAACTGTACCTCCCGTTGTGGGTTATGTAAATTATGACCTGAAGCCGGAAAAAGCTGATCAGTTTGAAATTGGAACAAAAGGCGCATTGTTCAATAACAGGTTTATTTACCAATTGGCGTTATTCCAAACAAAGTTTGCTGATAAGATGACTTCTGTTGCTGCTCCTTATAATTCTACGACAACTGCATACAGATATGTTGTCAACGGTGGAGAGCAGGATCACAAAGGAATTGAACTGGCATTAAAATATTCTATCGTTAAGGATGCTGATGGATTATTTACAAATGTTACTCCATTTATCAATTTTACTTATTCTGATTTCAAATACGGCGATAATTTCATTTTCAAAACAGGTACAACAACAACCAATGGTGGAATTGATACATTGAATTATAGCGGTCTCGATGTTTTTGGTGTTCCGAAAATTATGAATGCCTTAGGCATCGATGTGTCAACTAAGTATGGGATCTATGCCAACATCTCACATTTATACAGAGACCCGGTAAACATTTCTTTCGAAAGATTAACTAATAACCCGGAGACTTATGCATTGCGTACGGCAAGTGGCTACAATTTACTAAATGCAAAGATCGGTTTTAGAAGAAGCATTTCTTCTCACTTTGACCTCGATGCATTTTTTGGGGTAAATAATATTACTGGTGTGCAGTACCCGATCATGATCTTTATAAACCAATTACCTGATGCTTATATCCCGGCTGCTCCGAAGGCAGTATATTACGGCGGGATCAATTTAAAATATAACCTATAGCCTTGTATCTATGGGATCAAAATGGGGCAGTTGTTTTGGGCTGCCCCTTATTTTTAAAACTTTTGTTATGAGAAAAGTTACTTTGTGGTTGCTTGTGCCTGTTCTATTGTTTTCATGCGATCGATTCGGTAACAAAGAAACGGATGCAAAAAAAGATCTGCGTATAGTCTGTCTTTCAAAGCATTTAACTGAAATGGTGTTTGCTTTGGGAAAAGGACATGATCTTGTTGCGGTTGATCTCAGCAGTACTTACCCCGACAGCGCGAAACTATTAAAGACAGTTGGCTATCATCGTGCATTAAGCCCTGAGAGTATTATCTCCATGGATCCCGACCTGGTGATCCATAGCAATGATATCGGGCCTGAGACTGTGTTACCACAGATAGCAAAAGCAGGTTTGAATATAAAAGCATTTGGTGGCGCCAATACAGTCGATAGTGCTAAATTATTATTGAAAGAACTCGGTAATTTCTTTGGCGAAGAGAAAAAGGCCGATTCCCTCATCAAAAAAATGGAAGAAGCCATTGCAAAAGCAACCGATACTCTAAAGGCAATGAATATCCACGATTCTTTACGGGTCATGATCATTCATTTCGGTTTGCGCAATAATAATTATTTTGTAATGAGTGGGCGAAATGGAGTGGGGGATAAGATGCTTCGTTTGGCCGGAGCCACAGTAGCGTTGTATGACGGTAAAGGATCACGTGAAATGAGCGCAGAGGCAGTTGCAATGGCTAACCCTGATGTGATCATCGCAACTGATTTTGGATATGACCGTATGGGCAGTATGGACAAATTCATCACCGACGTTCCGGGTGTATCGCTCACCAATGCGGGAAAGAATAAACGCATTGTGCGTTTTGAAGAACATGACATCATCTATTTCGGTCCCCGCACCGGCGACAATATTCTCAAATTAGTTCACTTACTTTATCCAGATCTGAAAAGTGTTGCGCAATAATAATATCTTTTTTCCTGTACTGATCGCTTTATTGATCATCGTTGTGCTTTGTGCAATTGCATTTGGCACTGTGCCGGTAAGACTATCGGATATGCGTTCCGGGATCGATAACTTATTAGCCGGGCATAAACCTGGCAACATCCGTGAAGCAGTCTTTGTTCAACTACGATTACCAAGAGTGATACTTTGTTCGATCACCGGGGCCATTCTTGCCGTAAGTGGCGTGCTCATGCAGGGATTATTCCGTAATCCCATCGTGGAACCCGGGTTGATAGGAACCAGCGCCGGAGCATCTTTAGGTGCCGCCATCATTTTTGTAAAAGCTCCTCAATTTAGTCCAGCGTTAAAAGAACTGGCAGGCCCATTATTAATGCCTATTGCTGCATTCCTTGGTGCGTTGGTTGCCACGATTGCGGTTTATTCACTGGCAAAGAACGCTAAGCGCATTTCTATCATGTCATTATTGTTGGTTGGCATTGCCATCAACTCCATTTGTCTGAGCGGAGTAGGTTTTATGAGTTATACTGCAAGAGATGCGCAAGCGAGAAGTATCACGTTTTGGAACCTGGGGAATTTTAATGGCGCTACGTGGCAGCAAGTCGTGATCGTTGGCATCGTTGCATTGATCGTATTCATCATTTCATTCAGGTATTCAAAACAATTGAATGCATTGTTGCTGGGTGAAGAGGAGGCAACTTACTTAGGTGTGAGCCCTGATGAATTAAAAAGAAGGATATTACTGTTGAACACGATCATGGTATCGGTAGCTACCGCATTCGTAGGCGTGATCACGTTCATGGGTTTGATCGTACCACATGTATTACGACTGTTGATCGGCAGCGATAATAAGCGATTACTCCCGGCCTCGATGATACTAGGTGCAGCGTTATTGGTGGTGGCCGACCTTATCGCAAGAATTGTTTTGGCCCCGGCGGAAGTACCGATCGGTATTATCACTTCTCTTGTTGGTGCGCCGGTCTTTATCATCCTGCTCAAGCGTTTCAATTTACTGCAGCAGAAAGGAGGTTACGATGCTTAGAACGCAGAACATAAGTTTTAGCGTTGGTAAAAAGCAGATATTAAAAAATGTCAGCGCTTCATTTTTACCTGGGGAGTTTAATATGATACTTGGGCCAAATGGTTCAGGTAAATCTTCTTTCTTAAAAATTTTTAGTGGGGAGATAAATAAATTCCAGGGAACCGTGTTATATGATGATAAAAAAATAAAAGAGCTGCGAAAAGAAGAGTTGGCTAAAAAAAGGGCAGTAATGAGCCAACAGGCAGATCTTGGTTTCCCTCTATTGGTAGAAGAAGTGGTGATGATGGGTCGCTATCCTCATTTTACTTTTAATCCGAATAAAAAAGATATTTCGATCTGCAACGAGGTGATTGAGCGAATGAACCTTGTAGAATTTAAAGAAAGAAATTATCTGACGCTAAGCGGTGGAGAGAAACAAAGAGTACAGTATGCCCGCGTGTTAGCACAGGTTTGGGAAAAACCAACTGATGGTTATCGTTATCTTTTTCTCGATGAGCCTCTGAACAGTCTTGACATTAGTTACCAGCATGAATTTCTGCAGTCAGCGGTTGAATTAATGAAGGATCATACTGTTTTAATTGCCGTTATGCATGATATCAATCTTGCGGCACACTATGCAGACAACTTATTTTTTTTAAAAGAAGGCGAGTTGGTAGTGCACGGCAAACCCAAAGACATTTTAACTGAAAATGTTATTGAACAAGTATTTAATATAAAAACTAAGGTTATTGAAAATCCTGTTACCGGCAAACCATTAGTGGTTTATAGCTGATATATCTTGCACTAGCTGTGTAGCAATAGTTTTCTTAGCGAAGCACTTCTTAAATATAATCCCAGCCATATAAATAAAAGAATATACACAGGAAACAATGTGTGGCTGAATAAAGGATTGTTAATTCTACGCCGATCGAGTACAAAGGAAAATATTCAAAGAAATAGATTGCTTTTATTTTTGATAAAAGATGGTTGACACAAAATGTTGGCGATCTGCTTAGAATTGATCAATTTTCTTCTGGATCGTCTGCTGGTCGGTTAGCGTCTTTGATAGCTCAAACGCCTTTTTAAAATTGTCTTTTGCCTTAATATTATCTATCTCTGTATAAAGCTCACCAAGAAGTGTAAAATAAAAATGATTGCTTCTTAGATTCAGTTTTTCTGCTTCACGGATAGCCGCTTGTTTCCCTTTAACTTTTGAGAGAGCATAGGTTCTGTTCAACGCGGCAATTGGTGAATATTCTACTACCAGTAACTGATTATAAAGTTGAAGAATATTCTCCCATTTTTCTTTTGTATCAGATTTTATAGTATGCCAGTAGGCAATACTTGCTTCAAGATGATACTTTGAGATCTCATTTCCTTTTGAAGCTTCATGAAGAAAATAGATTCCTTTGATGATCAGTTCCTGGTCCCAAAGCGATTCGTCTTGCTCGTCATATAAGATCATTTCACCTTTGTCGTTTTTTCTGGCAGCAAACCGTGAGGAATGAAAACACATTAAAGAATACAGCGCATTTACTTTTGGGGTACTGGTTTGCTCGTTTTCAATAAGCATAAAAGTTAATCGCATTGATTCATCGCAAAGATCCTCACGTAATATCGTGTCATCATTTTCAGAATAATATCCTTCGCTAAAAAATAGATACAATGTTGTAAGAACAGTTTCTAAACGATTATTAATCTCTGTTTTGCCAGGGAACTCAATTTTTACTTTTTCTGTTCTCAGTTTTTCTTTTGCCCTGGATAACCTTTTATTGATCGTTTCATTATTTGTTAAGAAAGCAGTGGCGATCTCATTAACACCAAACCCACAAAGAATGCGAAGCGCCAAACCTATTTGTGCTTCGGCTGGAATAGAAGGGTGGCAAATGGCAAATAGCATTTGCAGTTGGCTGTCTGTAATATTTTCATCTGATAGATTAATTTCTGGCTCTTCTGTTTGCGGGGAAGAATTCTTTATATCGCCGGCAATTTTTTCTGAAAAAAGAGTACTGCGATGAAAATAATTTTTTGCTCTATTCTTTGCCACGGTATAAAGCCACGCGGTTGGGTTAGCCGGCAATCCTTTATAGGTCCATGTTTCAACTGCTTGTAAAAAAGTATCGCCGGCTATGTCTTCTGCTGTTTCAATATGTTCAATTCCAAAATGTTTGCAGAGTACGGCTGTTATTTTTCTGAATTCAGTTCTGAATAAATGAGGTATTAATTCTTGCTGCTCCATGGTATTAGTTATTAGTCCAAAGTCGATAGTCATTAGTTACGCTTTAGTTACTCCGCGTTATTTGGGCTACTGATTATCAACTAAAGACTACCGACTATCGACTGCTAATGCACTCCATCCCCTTTTGCAATTTTTCTCACTTCCATACTATTGCCTTCGCCTTGCAACACCGGGCAACCCTTTGCAAATTCAACAGCTTCCTCAAATGAATCGGCTTTTACCACGATCAATCCGCCAATAGTTTCTTTGATGTCGCCGAAAGGGCCATTGGTAACAACCGGCTTTGAATTTTTTGTTCTTATAACCTTTGCGCCTTCAAAAGGCAAACCGGTGCCACTCACAAATTTGTTCTGTGCGGCTATGCCCCCGATCCAGTCCATGGTTTGTTTCATCCAGGCCTGCATTTGTTCAGGCGAAGCGATCTTTGAGCCGTCTTCATGTCTCATAATTAATGCGTACTCTTCCATTTTTTTAATTTTTAAAGTTATTAAATGATGTATACATTAATAACAAACGTGCTTCCCAAAATTGGACAAGAAAAAATTATTTATTAGATATTATTCTTTTCGACATTTCCATCAGCAAATAAACTACCAAACCAATGGCTATTGAAATAGCTATATCTCTTAACTCGCTGGCTTTGGAGCTGCTCAATAGCCAAAGAGTAATTAAAACGCCAAGTACAGCGACAATGTTCCCGTATTTTATTTTAAAGAAATTAGCCTGTTCAGATCTCTTTTTGCGAAGCACTATTAATGTAATGCAAACAACGGCATAGATTATCACCCTTGTAATGGCGCTGATAGATGCCGCGGCCAGGAATGAATAGTTAAGCGAGATGATTATTGTTATGGTCATAAACAGCAACAGCGACCACGTGGGCGTTTTGTATTTTGGATGAATGAAAGAGAAGATCGCAGGAAATTGTTTTTCTTCACTGAAAGCAAAAGGTAATCTTGAACCAACCAGCATAATTGCATTTAAAGTTCCTGACACAGAAAACATGGCACCGAAAGCAATGATAACAGCACCGGCTTTTCCCATAAACAGACCTGCCGCTTCTGCCAGTGGTTTGCCTGATGAAGCAAGAGACGGCAGTGTGCCGATACTTACAATTTGAACCAGTATATAAATACCTGCAATGATCAAAGCCGCAAGCAGCAATGCAAAAGGAAGATTTTTCTCCGGGTTCTTTACTTCTCCTGAATTGACGAGTACTGATTCGAATCCACCGAATGCAAAAACTAATAACAACACAGTGGATGAAAAGGAAGAGAAACCTGGAACGTATTTTACTTCATAATTTTCTGCCTTGATGAAAAAGAAGCCCACAATAATAAATAGAAATAAAGGCAGTAGTTTGGCAAAGGTTAAAAAATTATTTACACGTGTACTGTTCTTTACGCCGACATGATTTACATATGCCAAAAAAAGAGTGAGCAAAATGATCGTGATGATCCGTGAAGATGCTAATGTGAACCAATCAGAAAATACGGAAAGATAGGTGACCAATAAATTGATTAGTGCCGCATACGTAATAACTCTTGTTACCAATAGCAACCAACCGGTCAGAAATGCAGGTAAAGGACCGAATGAAGACAATGCATAGAGATAGGGACCACCGGTTTTATCAAACCGGCTGCTTACTTCTGCAAAACATAAGATGATAACAAAGACCGCAACAGCACAAACGAGAAAGGCCGCTATGCTATAAACACCAACTTCTTTAAAGGTTTTAGAAGGTAAACCAAATATACCCGAACCGATAACACCATTGATCACGAGCAAGACCATGGCCCATCTACTTATACTCCGGTTTAGCATTGGCAAAAGATAGGCAAAAAAACAAGAGCACAAAATGTGGGGATAGACAGAATATCATTCCTTTTTCTCACCTTTCCAATCATTATATTCTTTCACCATTATTTCCAACTCATAGGTTTCAATATCTCTACCGATTTTTTTTGTTAATTCGGGATAATCTCTAAAATAATTCTTTAGCCATTTCTTATCATTATTCACCGAAACTCTGACGTGAAGGAAAAATCTCTTTTCACTCGAGATGGAGGCATATTTTGTTTTTGAAGAAAGTAATAAAAGTATCGTTGTGAAACATTTGTGGCAGTAGGGACATTGGGGCTTAAACCTGGTTTGATCTTTACGTATTCTGTATTAGCAGAATATTCATATAGAGATATGTAACCTTTAATAATACGAAGAGCAAATACATATTCTGGCTCTTTTTTGAGGTTGTCGTTAAGATTTATTTTTTCGAAATAATAATTTTGAATTTTATTGCTGAATTGGAATGATGAAATACATTCATTTGGACGAACCGTAATTTGCTTGCCTGTACTGTCAATATAAGTTACCTCTCTAAAAAGATTGCTTAACTCAATATTATTTGAATGTTCTGATACAATTATCTGAGCCTTGATTGTGTCATTATTTGTCGCAATTAAAAATCCAGGAAACTTGGAAGAGTTTTTTTGTGCAAGTAAAACCGTAACTGATAAACTAAAGATAAATGAGGTAAATATCTTTTTCATTTTTAAAATCTAGTATTAAACCCTTTTTATTTCAGCCCCCAACATTCTTAATCGTTCATCAATATTTTGATAACCTCTATCTATCTGTTCAATGTTTTGAATGATGCTGGTTCCTTCCGCACTGAGTGCCGCGATCAATAATGCAACCCCAGCCCGAATATCAGGACTGCTCATTTTAATGCCACGAAGTACTTGCTTACGTTCCAAACCGATCACTACAGCCCGATGCGGATCGCAAAGAATAATTTGCGCACCCATGTCGATCAGTTTATCGACGAAAAACAAACGGCTCTCGAACATTTTCTGATGGATCAATACACTTCCTTTTGCTTGTATCGCTGTTACTAAAACAATACTTAAAAGGTCCGGGGTGAAGCCCGGCCATGGGTGATCATAAATTGTAAGAACACCACCATCGAAATAGCGACGTACTTCATAAATTTCCTGTTCGGGAATATGAATATCATCGCCATTAAAATTCATTTGTATACCTAACTGCTGAAATTTTTCCGGAATGATACCAAGATGATCAATGCCGGCATTTTTAATTAGTATGTCACTTTGGGTCATTGCCGCAAGGCCAATGAATGATCCCACTTCGATCATATCAGGCAACATAGTATGCGATGTACCACCAAGATAACGAACACCTTCAATGTAAAGCATATTACTGCCGGTGCCGCTGATCTTTGCACCCATGTTGATCAACATCCTGCAGAGTTGCTGGATATAAGGTTCGCACGCTGCATTATAGATCGTAGTAACACCATTTGCCATCACCGCAGCCATAATGATGTTGGCTGTCCCTGTTACTGAAGGTTCATCAAGAAGTAGGTGCGCGCCTTTTAGATCGGGAGCCTCCAGGTGAAAGAATCCATCTTCTTCATGATAAGTGAATCCGGCCCCGAGTTTTTCGAAGCTGATAATATGTGTATCGAGTCTTCTTCTTCCTATTTTATCACCACCTGGTTTTGGAATAAAAGCTTTTCTGAACCTGGCCAGCATCGGGCCAGCGAGCATCACCGATCCCCGGAGCCGTCCACTTTTTTTTCTGAATGTTTCACTGTGTAAGAAATCAATGTTCACATCATTTGCCTGGAAAGTACAGGTATCCTTTTTAGGTCTGTCAATTCTTACATTCATGTCTGCCAGTAACTCGATCAAAAGATTTACATCGAGTATGTCCGGGATATTGTTGATCGTAACTTTTTCAGGAGTTAGCAGAACAGCGCTAATGATCTGCAGCGCTTCATTTTTTGCACCTTGCGGAATGATCTCACCTTTCAGTTTTTTACCACCTTGAACTTCGAATGAATGCATGTTGTCGTAAGTATTAAAAGTATAAAAGTATATAAGGTATATAAAGTGTATAAAGTATGTGAGTCTTAAGGTGACTGAAAATAAAAAAAGCTGGCCACAGTTGGTCAACTTTTTATACTATATATTACTAAATACTCTTTAAGAGTTTAATATCTTTTCTTCTTATAACCACCACCGCCTCCGCCACCGCGGTTGTCACGGTTGTCGTGTCTTCTGCCTCCGCCATTACTACCGCCGCCACCACGTTGTTGAAACTTCCCGCCTCTTGGTTTCCCGTAACTACCTCTATCCCTGTCACGCATATCCTGCTGTGGACGGTATGCTTTTACAAATGGAGTGTTCGTAAAAGTTAGTTGACCATCAGTGATGCCCGTCAATTCGCTTTGGATGGCGTCATCATGCACTATTTCTTTATGCCAATTATTATAGGCAAGTTTCATATAATAGGCTACAGCATTTGCAAAACCAAGTCGCTTATCAGGATTATCTTCTTTCAATGCCTTATTGATGACTACCTCAAGGTTCTTACCCAGGTGTGAGAATTTTGGATAACGTTTTGGATAATGAAGAGGTTTGGGCTTTGCTTTTAATGTTTCTTTTGTAGGGATCGGGTAGGGCGACTTTACTTCAAGTTTAAAATCTGAAATAAGGAAAAGGTGATCCCAGAGCTTATGTCTGAAGTCTTCCACGTTCTTAAGATGCGGATTTAAAAAACCCATCAACTCAATAACTGCCTGGGCGTTCGCCTGGCGACGGTCCGGGTCCTCAATGCTAAGTAAATGCTCGATCATCTTTTGAATATGCCGGCCATATTCACGCATTACCAACTGGTTTCTTATAGTATTATATTCCATGAAATGTGATTAGAGAAGTAACAAATGTAGATAAAGAGTTCGAAATGTTTAAAACTTTGAAGCTTAAAGGAAAGGAAAAAAGGAAAGGAAAAAGAAGGGGCCCCGAACCAAGGCCCCTTTTACAAGCCACCATCCTCTTCCACCTAAGAGGTCGTTTAACGATCAGAAGTTGATTGACGACTGGACAGCGGACTCGTTACATTCTTACAACTGCATTCCATTTTCGCTTTGTAACGGTGGCTCTTCATAGGTCAGCACTGGCGTCTCGACTCTGATCTGCTGTAATATTTTTATATAAATAAGAGCTTTTAAAATAAATTTTCGATGCATAGAGCATCAAATATGATACCAATAATGGTTTATGATTTTAATTTATACGAATAATTTTTTTTGAATTTCATTTTCCTTGTCGGTGCGAAAATCCTCGCCAGTGTTTTGGTGATCATTCCCTTACTATTGACAAATGTATAACCCGCTCATATCAATTACAATTGTAAATATGCCTGCTGTTTTATCTGTTCATAACTTATTTTAAAGGTAAACTTTCAGGAATAAATTACGTCATTTGATTGTAAAAGAAATTCGTCTAAAGTGATTTTTACTACCTGCCTTTCTGAGATTTTTAGAGGCAAGGAAGGATTTTTCGATGCGAAAACCGCTTCGGTTAACTTTGTTGCATATGAATATCGCTGTTGCCCTTCCCGGCTCCTCACCAGAGGGGTTTGATTCGATCGGGAAGTTTATTGTTGAAACATCCTTTTTTCTGGTCCGCGAGCATTTAGATCATAAATTCATCATCATTACTGATAAAAGGCCTGCAGTTCACCCTTTTTATTCCAATATTGAAACCATTTTTGTAAAACCCGTCTCTAAAACTGCGCTATTAAAGAAAATATGGTGGGATATAAGACTACCGGCGCTACTAAAAAAAGTAAAAGCTGACCTCTTTATTTCATTCCAGGATGCGTGTTCTGGAAGGACCCCTATAGCCCAGTTTTTATTTATCCGTGACATAGAAAAAGCTAAAAAGACGCATGTAAGGAACGCTCAATTATTGTTAGTGCCAAATGATTGGATGAAAAGAAAATTAATTGAAAACTATGGCGTCGCGGAAAAAAAAATAGCGGTCATATATCCTGCGGCAAATAAAATATTTGAGCCAATTAATGAAGAAGAAAAAGCGGCCATCAAAAACAAATACAGCGAGGGCAAAGAGTTTTTTTTATTCAATAGTATTTTTTTCGGGCAGCGGGCCTTTATAGATCTCTTAAAATCTTTCTCTCATTTTAAAAAAAGACAACAAAGTAATTTCAATCTGTTATTAACTACCCCGGTAAATTCATTTTTTGAAAAAAGTCTGGCGGGTTACAAATACAGAAGCGATGTAAAGTTTAATGATGTAACCCATGAAGCGGAGGCAGCGTTGATCACGGCGGCCGCCTATGCGGTTGTTCTACCCTTTAACACCAATGAAAACTTCATAGCCGCATTAAACGCAATGCGATCAGGTGTGCCCGTGATCGCTTTAAAAAAATCAGCAATAAATGAGGTGGCTAAAGATGCCGCCTTGTATGCCGAAACCGAAACCACAAAAGAGGTTGGGGAAAAAATGATGCAGGTATATACAAATGAAAGCTACCGTTTCAAATTAATTGAAAAGGGAAAACAGGTAGCAGCAACTTACACTAATGAAAAAGCCGCCGAAATCTTATGGCAATCTATTGTGAACGTCTTAGAATGATTTAAGTATTTTTGGCGTCAATTTACAATTGTATAAAATGAAGACGTCAACCATTACAGTAGATGTTCAACTAAACGAGGACAGGGTACCCGAAGCCATTTTATGGAAGGCTTCAGACTCAACAATAGAAAATGCGCAAAAAGCAAAGGCAATGATGTTGTCTTTTTGGGATGGAGCTGAAAAGACAGCATTACGTATTGATCTTTGGACAAAAGAAATGATGGTGGACGAGATGACCGATTTCTTTTATCAAACTTTGATCACCATGGCCGATACTTATGATCGTGCAACTCAACATGAAGAATTAGTGGAAGAGATGAAAAAATTTGCACACGAGTTTTATCATAAGTCAAGGGAAAAACAAATGAAGGAAAATAAACCGTAAAATTGTTTGATGTTCGAGGGTTGATGTTTGAGAGTAAGCGAATATCAAAACAGCATGCAATAACTTCGAACCTCAACCTCAAATCTGAAACAATATGAGCCTGGAGCAAAAGATAATGGGTGAATTGAAAACTGCAATGCTCGCAAAAGACGAAAAAGCATTGCGCAGCCTGCGAGCTATCAAAGCTGCTATTTTATTAGCAAAGACTTCTGAAGGAGCCAGCGGTGAGTTGAAAGAAGATGATGAGATAAAGCTGTTGCAAAAATTAGTGAAGCAGCGCAAAGACTCACTCGAGATCTACCAACAGCAAAACCGTACTGATCTTGCACAAAAGGAAAGCGAAGAAATTGAGATAATTGAAAAGTTTTTGCCAAAACAACTTTCTGTTGATGAATTAAGATCAGAGGTAGCCGCAATAATTTCTGAAGTTGGCGCTTCGTCTCCGGCAGATATGGGAAAAGCGATGGCTGCAGCAACCAAAAAGTTAGCAGGAAAAGCTGACGGTAAAACTATATCTGCATTGGTAAAAGAGATGCTTGCGAAGTAGATCCTGAGTGAATGGCTTCCAATAATGAAAACCCGAGGTTAGCGGTCTTGAAGTTGGTTTCTTAATTTTTGGGATCGGCCTCACTGTTTTTTCGGTCATTTACACTATTACTGATGGATTCTCTTTTTGTTTGCCGTAAGCCCCAAAGGGACAAGATTAACAGGCATTCCGGGTATTTTTATTTTACTAAGTGAGTTTATTATGATTTATTTTTCCTTTCGGAAATTTTTTTTTCAAAGAAAAAAAATAAATGATCCTTGATATCATTGTTGCTGTGATCCTGATCCTTGCCATTATCAAAGGATACCGGCAAGGATTGATCGTTGCATTTTTTTCATTCATAGCATTGATAATCGGACTTGCCGCGGCCCTGAAGCTTTCAGTGGTGGTAGCTGGTTATATTGGAAAGGCAGTTAATGTTTCTGATAAATGGTTGCCAATAGTTTCTTTTGCCGTAGTTTTTCTGATCGTTGTTTTACTGGTAAGATTGGGGGCAAAATTTATTCAAAAAACAGTGGAGCTTGCCATGCTTGGATGGGTAAACAGGGTGGGCGGGATTTTACTATACGCCGCTTTATACATTTTAATTTTCAGCGTATTGCTTTTTTATGCGGATCAAATGAATTTTATAAAGCCTGAAACAAAAATAGGGTCAGTCACTTATTCTTATATTCAACCCTGGGGGCCGAAATTCATGGACGGCATGGGAAAAATTATTCCAATTTTTAGAGGAATGTTCAAAGACCTGGAAGATTTTTTTGATAGCGTTTCCAAACATGTTCGACCGGCCAATTAATTTTTGAATGACGGCATTCAATTAACCCTGAACTTTGCAGTAAATCAACTATTTTAGCAAAAATTAATTGCTGGGAATATTATGCCTTACGAGGTAAAAAATAAGGATAAATTTAAGTTCGTGGAAGAGGGTCAGGGAGAGCCTCTTGTATTGTTACATGGTCTTTTTGGAGCACTTAGTAACTTCGAAAACCTGATAGAATATTTCCGTCAGCATAACACGGTAATTGTGCCCCTCCTGCCATTATTCGAATTAGATATTCTTCATTCAACAGTTGGTGGTCTTGCTAAGTTTGTACAAAGATTTTTGGAATCAAGAGATCTGAAAAATGTACACCTTCTCGGTAACTCACTTGGCGGCCATGTTGCCCTCGTTCATGTATTAAAGCACCCGGAGAGGATCAAATCACTGATATTAACAGGAAGTTCAGGGCTATTTGAAAACGGAATGGGTGATAGTTATCCTAAACGTGGCGATTATGAATATATCAAGACAAAGACCGAATTAACCTTTTACGACCCAAAAACAGCGAGTAAAGAATTGGTGGATGAGGTGTATGGCATTATCAATAACCGCATCAAAGCGATCAAGATAATTTCCCTTGCAAAAAGCGCCATAAGAAATAATCTTGGCGAAGAACTCAATCAAATCAAACAACCTACGTTATTAATATGGGGAAATAATGACAATATAACCCCGCCTTTTGTAGCCCGTGAGTTCAACAAGTTGATACCAAACAGCGAGTTGCAATTTATCGACAAATGCGGGCATGCTCCAATGATGGAGGTGCCTGATGAATTCAATATCATCTTGCATAAATTTTTAAAAAAACTCAACGAGCCTGCAACAGTAGCATAGGAGTTGCTGTCTCTAAATGAAAAGCCGCTATTCATGTTAACCCGTGAACTCATATCCCCATCCTTGCCCGTTCTGCACTTGCATGATAAGGTTTTTAATTCACTGCAAATGATGAATGATTGTCATGTTTCTCACCTGGCCGTTGATGACGATGGAAAATATGTGGGGTTAGTGAATGAAGAAAGCCTGATGCAGGCGCCGGATGACACAGTTGAGATCAGGGAAATGAAAGAAAGCTTTACCGGCTTTTTTGTAAATGAAAATGATCATTTCCTGAAGGCATTACAGCTTGCCGTGGAAAACAGACTCAGTGTTATACCCGTGATCGATGAAAATAAGGATTTGCTTGGTGTTGTAAGTTACCGGGAATTGCTGAAACAAGCATCTGAATTCATGAATGTAAAAGATCCTGGCGGGTTAATTGTATTGGAATTGGAAAATAGTAGTTATTCTTTTAGTGAAATAAGCCGGCTTGTCGAGACAAACGATGCACAGATCACTCAACTAAACACCTATACTAATCCGCAGACAGGATTAATGCAGGTTACAATAAAGATCAATAAAACTGAAATTTCAGATATTGTCGCCACTTTCCAACGCTATGAGTATAATATAAAGTATTATTTTGGCGAAGAATTGTATGAGAACGAATTACGGAGCAACTATGATAATTTGATGAATTATCTCAAACTCTGATGTATTTTTTCTCTCTTTCTTTTTAAGCCACAAAATCGATTATCTTGGAAACTGGTTTTATACAATAGAGTATGCAGCGGATGGCGAAATTTTCCGTGATCTTTTTTATCACACTTATGTTTGCAGGGTTTGTAATGGCACAAACCGGTAAGTCAGGTCTATCCTTAGCAGACACTTCCATTACTCAATACATTCAAAAACCCAGGGCAGAAAACTCTTTTACTGTCAGGGAAATTGCTATTTCCGGAAACAAGAAAACGAAAGAATCAATTATTCTTCGGGAGGTTCCTTTTGCATCAGGCGAAATTTATGCCTTATCAGAGCTTGTGAAAAAATTTGAGATAGCAAGGAAGCAATTGTTAAATACTGCATTGTTTCATGAAGTGGTGATCGCCTTAAAAGGTTTTGAAGGCAATAATGTAGATATACTTATTGCCGTTAAAGAAAGATGGTATTTGTTTCCTGTTCCGTATATTAAATTCGTTGACCGCAATATCAATCAATGGGTAGTGGAGCAAAATGCAAACCTGAACCGGGTCAATTATGGACTAAAATTATTATACAATAATGTCAGCGGCCGAAATGATAAATTAAATCTATACCTGATCAATGGATATACGAAACAAATATCGCTTAGTTATGACAGGCCGTTCATTGATAAGAAAATGAAATGGGGTATCAATACCGGCATGGCGATTGGCAGGAACAGGGAAGTAAATTATAATACCATCAACGATAAACAGGTATTTTTTAAAGACACAAATAACTTTGTTCGTTCTTTTTTTAGGGCGTATGGTGAAGCAGTTTATCGCCCTGAAATAAAAACAAGACATCGCTTTGGCATGTCTTACACCGTAGAAACAATAACCGATACGATCGTAGCACTTAACCCATCTTATTTTACAAAAGGAAGAGAGAGAATTTCGTTTCCCGAATTTTATTATCTCATGAGTTATATTGATGTCGATTACAATCCTTACCCATTAAAAGGATATATAGCCGAACTGTATTTGGCAAAAAGGGGGCTTAATAATGTAATTAATATGTGGTTGCTGAGCGCAAAAGCAAGCGGCAGCTGGGAGATAGCAAAAAAAACATACTTCGGTGCGAAAGTAGCGGGCGCTATAAAATTTCCTTTTAACCAGCCTTACTTTAATCAACGGTTGCTTGGATACGGCGATTTTTTTATGCAGGGATATGAGTACTACGTGATAGATGGAGTAGCCGGTGGCTATACAAAAGCGCTTTTATCCAGGGAGATCCTGAACGTGGGTTTTCATGTAAAGAGAAAGAAAGACGTAATACCATACCGGATACCTTTCCGGGCTTATGCAAAAACGTTTGTGAATGCAGGCTATGCATACCATCCGGATCCGGAAACGAATAAACTTAATAATCGTATGCTATATTCCTGGGGTGTCGGTATTGATGTGATCACTCACTATGATTTTACGTTGAAGTTTGAGTGGACTTTCAACCTGATAGGCGAAAACGGTTTATATTTACACAGAAAGTCCTATTTCTGATTCTCCACATTTATGAAGATCGCTATTTACAGCAGGTTGCTCGAAGAAGATAAGCGAAGCGACGTTCAGTTCTTTTTTGATGAACTGGCCCGTCAAAGAATTGCCGCAGCAGTTTTTTTACCTTTTTACGAAGAAATAAAAGACCGGATCAACCTTCCCGCAGATACATCAACTTTTTATTTATCCGATGATCTTACAAATGATATAGAATTTGTCATCAGTCTTGGTGGCGATGGTACTTTACTCG
>Ga0126305_10000292_pt1 | contig 22032 bp, 18 predicted proteins | sample Plot26_FD_92536 | JGI IMG/M metagenome (GOLD analysis project Ga0126305, IMG submission 92536) | Serpentine soil microbial communities from UC McLaughlin Reserve, CA, USA - Plot26 | ecosystem: Environmental > Terrestrial > Soil > Grasslands | place: USA: UC McLaughlin Reserve, Lake County... | reverse complement strand
TATTCCAAATCAGACCCTTCCAGCATGCTTGGAGTTCCGCCCCCAAAATAAATGGTGTTTATAGTTTCGGGTTGTACATATGCTTTCTCTAGCTCAGCTTCCTTTGCAAGTGCCTGTACCATTTCATTTTTAGATCTCAGAGAGGTGCTGAAATGAAAATTACAATACGTGCATGCCTGTTTACAAAAGGGGATATGCAAATAAATTCCTGCCAACTTCGTTTAGTGTTTAGTACAACCTATTTTTGAGACGGATAGTCTTAGTGTTGTCCCATATTCAATGGCGAAGTTAAAGTACCTGTTAGCTGCAATATCCTTTTTAACAACCTACTTTAGTAGTGAGGCGCAATCCTATTTTGTTTATTATACAACACCGGAGGGAGATACTTCAATTAGCCAAAAGTTGTCTTTGCAAAACGTTTTTTCTTCGCAGGCCGAAGCAAGTCTTTATGTTGTTCAGATTCCTTCAAAATTGCAAAACAAAGGTTATATCACGTCATCCCTTGACAGCATTCGTTTCGATTCTTTATCTGCATCTGCTGTGATTTATTTAGGAGAACAATACAAATGGGCCAAAGTTACCACGCTACAGCATGATGCTTCCATTTTGCAATCAGTCAGATGGCCAGAAAATTTGGAGGGCCCAATTGATTTCAACGCTTTGCAGTTGTGGCAGAAAAAAATTCTCGATTACCTGGAAGAAAACGGACGACCGTTTGGAAAAGTTTATCTGGACAGTATTCATCTTGAAGGAAACAACATAAATGCGGTTTTGAAAATTGATCCCGGCCCTTTGTATAAAATTGATAGCATTAGGGTATTTGGGGATGCTAAAGTGAGTAATGAATTCTTACAGCGTTATTTAGAAATTCCGAATGGAAGTATTTATAACAAAAAGAAACTGGAGAGAGTGCAGAAACGAATTTCAGAACTTAGTTACGTGCAACAGGACCGTCCGCCGAGTGTGGATTATCTGGGAACGGGTTCTGTATTGAATTTGTATCTGAAACCCAGAAGGAACAGCCAAGCCAATGCTTTAATTGGTTTTTTGCCGCGCAGTGATGTATCCGGGAAGCAAAAATTACGTCTTACTGTTGATGCCAACATCCTATTACGTAATTCTTTAGGAAACGGCGAAACAACAGGCTTGGTATGGCAACAACTTCAACAAAAATCACCACGCATAAATATTTTATATGAACAGCCATATATTTTTCATTCACAGTTTGGTTTCAATTTCTCCTTCGATATGTATAAAAAGGATAGTGCCTATCTGAATATAAATATGAATGTCGGCACCAGTTATCAGCTTGAAGAAAAAAAGTTAGTCAGATTGTTTTTACAAAGAAAACAAAGCATTGTAAGTAACCTTAATGAAGAGGAAATCATTCAAACCAAAACACTTCCCCAGGAGGCAGATGTAAGTTCTACTAATCTTGGGATTGGCTATGAATTCAACAATACCGATTACCGGTTTAACCCGCGAAAAGGAAATGAATTTTTGATTTCAAGCACTGCGGGTACAAAGAAGATTAGAAAGAATCTTCAGATTTTGGATTTAAAAGACCCTGCCAATCCGGACTTTAATTTTGAACAGTTATACGACACTATAAAATTAAAAGCATATCAGTTCAGGATCACAACTACAGCCGTACGTTTTATTCCATTGGGAAAACAAAGCACCATTAAGCTAGTTGGCAATGCTGGAATTTACCAGAGCGCTAATTATTTTCGAAATGAATTGTTTCAGATTGGTGGCTATAAGCTTATGAGAGGTTTTGATGAAGAGAGCCAATTTGTTTCACAATATGCAGTTGCTACCGCCGAGTATAGATATCGCATAGGATTGAATTCCTTTTTTTTCGTCTTTACTGACGGTGGACTTGGAAAGCACATCCTTGAGGAGAAAAAAGAGCATTCCTATTTAGGAACCGGAGTAGGACTTTCACTTGAAACAAAAGCAGGCATTATCAATCTGGCAGGTGCTATAGGTAAAAGAGATGATACTGAGTTTAATTTTCGGCAATTTAAAATCCATATTGGTTTTGCGAGTTATTTCTGATTCTTTGGCCGGGGAGAATATTTTTGCATAGAATGAGAAAGAGCCTTGCCTTAGTTTTTGTAATCTTTTGTAGCTTATGTGCCTTTTCACAGGATAGTTCAACAATAAACCCTGATACAACTTTAAATACGACTCCTGTCATTAAAAAAAAGCCGTTTGCAAAGCCAAAAAAAATTCGTAGAGATACAGTATCCGTATCTGATTCAACCGGGGTTACCGATACCTTAGCCAGGTATGAATCACTAGTTTTTGGCAAAATAATTCGTCCAGGAATTCTCTTTTTCAACAGGCAAAAAGACAGCTCCGTTCTGGGATTCAACCTTTTTTTTCGATTTACAGACCCCATGCGCTATTCGATAACTGTCAAAAAGTGGCAGGGAAAAGAAGCAATTTTTTATTCGATTATAACACTCCTAATTTTCTTTGCTTTGGTTAAAAATGGGTTTGGCAGGTACGTTGACGATCTTTTCAAAACTTATTTTCGTACTGGAATCAATCAGAAACAAGCCAAGGAACAGTTATTACAAAACCCACTACCCTCCCTGTTGCTGAATCTTTTTTTTGTTTTGAGTATTGGAATGTTTGTAGCATTGTTACTTCAATACTTCAGGCTTGGCCTCGATGTCAATTTTTGGTTACTTTATCTGTACTGTGTATTAGGATTGGTGAGCATTTACCTTATAAAATTCATTTCATTGAAATTCATCGGTTGGATTTTCCAGGTTTCCGAATCTACCAACTCCTACATTTTTATTGTGTTCGCCACCAATAAAATCATCGGTATGGCTTTGTTACCTTTTTTGGTACTACTTGCATTTACCTATGGATTGATAAATGAGGCAGCTATGAGCTTAAGTATAATGGTGGTCTTTAGCATGATTGCCTATCGTTTTTTTCTGTCCTATATATCGATTAGACGACAATTAAGAATCAGCTTTTTTCATTTTTTGCTTTATTTGCTTGCGTTTGAAGTGGTTCCACTATTGTTGATTAACAAACTGTTGTTTAGTTTTCTGGGCGAAACCTCTTAATTTTGCGCAACGTTAGCCGAACCACACCATATGGTAAAAAACGGGGGGAAAGCCGGTGCGCCGGTAACAAATAAGAAAAAAGTCTTGATTACTCAACCAAGACCAGAAAGCGATAAATCGCCTTACTTCGAGCTAGGTAGGAAGTTTGATGTTGAGCTCGATTTTTATCCATTCATCAGGTTAGAGGCAATTCCTGCCAAGGAATTTCGCAAGCAAAAGATTGATATCCAGAATCATACAGCGGTTATTTTTACCAGTCGCAATGCTATTGATCATTTTTTCAGGGTATGTGAAGAAATGAAAGTAAGTGTATCACAGGACACTAAATATTTTTGTATTACCGAGGCGGTTGCCCTTTATCTCCAGAAATTTATCCTTTATCGAAAGCGCAAAGTTTTCTACGGTGCAGATGGTAGTAATAAGAGTTTGTTTGATGTCATTAACAAACATAAAACAAATGAAAGATTTTTGTACGTATGTTCTGAAAATCAGCAGGATAGTGAAATTACAGGTTGGTTAAAGGCTAATAATTGCGACTTTTCGCTTGCCTTCATGTATCGTACAGCCAGTAATGATGTAAAAGAAGTATTAAGGAAGGAATACGATGTCATATGTTTTTTTACACCAAGCGGTGTCAGAAGTCTATTTGACAACCTGCCAAAGTTCAAACAAAACGGAACCGTGATTGGCGCATTCGGTAACAATACTTCCAAAGCGGTTGAAGATGCCGGGCTAACGTTGACCATTAAGGCTCCTGAACCACAAGCTCCTTCTATGGTGGCTGCACTTGAAAAATATTTGTTGGCCGAGACTAGGAAAAAATAGTTTCATGGCGCGTAATTGAATGCATCACTATAGTGATGCCTTTTTTATGCCTTAAATATTTGTTGGACTCATCTGAAAGTAACCTTTCCTTCTTCAATAACTTTACTCAATGCACTCTTATACAAATCGACTTATTAATGAGTCAAGTCCGTATCTGCTGCAGCATGCACATAATCCTGTAGATTGGTATCCATGGTGTGAGGAAGCCTTTGAAAGAGCAAAGAAGGAGGATAAACCAGTACTGGTAAGTATTGGTTACGCGGCCTGTCATTGGTGCCATGTAATGGAAAAAGAGAGTTTCGAAAACTCTGAAGTCGCGGCAATTATGAACGAACATTTTATTAATATAAAGGTCGACCGAGAAGAACGTCCGGATGTCGACCATATTTACATGGATGCAGTACAAGCTATAACCGGTAGTGGTGGGTGGCCACTCAATGTTTTTTTAACTCCAGACATGGAACCGTTTTATGGCGGTACTTATTTTCCACCACTACAGATGTTTAATCGACCTTCATGGAAGGATATAGTTTTGTTTGTTGCAGACGCTTATAAAACACAAAAACAACAGGTACTCGAACAAGCTCAAAACCTAACCGGGCATTTACAGAACTCGAACATTGTAAAACTTCCTGAACTCGACCATGGTAGCTTTGATGAATCCAGTGTGGATCTGGCATTTAAAAACATCATGAAAACGGCCGATAAGGAGTGGGGTGGTTTTGGAAGAGCGCCAAAATTCCCCCAAACATTTACCATAACTTTTTTGCTGCGTTATTACAGTATTAAAAACAATAAAGAAGCATTAGATCAGGCCTTACTTAGTCTCGACAGGATGATCTACGGGGGAATTTTTGACCAGGTTGGGGGTGGCCTGGCCCGTTATTCAACTGACGATGAATGGTTGGCTCCTCATTTTGAAAAAATGCTTTATGACAATGCGCTGTTAGTTTCCACTTTGTGTGAAGCCTACCAACTCACTCATAATGAAACCTATAAAGTTGCAATTGAAGAATCGTTAGCGTTTGTCGAGAGAGAGCTATGGCATAAATCGGGTGGATTTTTTAGCGCATTGGATGCCGATAGTGAAGGAGAAGAAGGAAAATTTTATATATGGGACTATCAGGAGGTAAAACAGATCTTACAGGAGGACTTTCAAATATTTGCGGAATATTTCGATATTACCCGGGAAGGAAATTGGGAACACAAAAACATCCTTAGGGTAAAAAAGCCGCTAAAAGAGTTTGTTAGGCACAAAAATATTTCCCCGGAAGCAGTGAAATCAATTATCAAATTGGGCAAACAAAAACTGTTGAATGAGAGGTCGAAAAGAATACGCCCTGGTTTAGACGATAAGATTATTTTAGGATGGAATGCTTTAATGAATTTAGCTTATAGTAAGGCCTATGCAGCAACATCAGACGCACATTACAAGTCTGTAGCAGAACAAAATGTGCAATTTCTGCTTTCAGCATTTACTGATGGAAGGCAATTATTGATGCATACATGGAAGAATGACCAGGCAAAATTTCCTGGTTTTTTGGATGATTATGCTTACCTCATTTCAGCCCTTATAGAGCTTGCTCAGGTTACGGGCAAGCTTGAATATCTCAACAAAGCAAAAATATTGACTGAAACGGTTATTGAAAATTTCGGCGATGGAGAATCGCCTTTGTTGTTTTATACACATAAAGCTCAGGCGGATGTTTTGATGCGAAAAAAGGAATTTTATGATGGTGCCACACCTTCGGGGAATGCGGTAATGGCTTATAACCTTTATCGCCTTTCTATTTTCTTTAATACAAAAGAATGGAGAAACAAATCTGAACAAATGATAAGGTCAATGGCAGACGTTACAATTAAATATCCAACTTCATTCGGTGTCTGGCTTTGCCTTTTATTTGAAATAATCTTGGGAACGAGCGAGATAGTAGTCCTGGGAAAAGATTGGGAAATTTACCTACAAAAAATACTTGGCATTTATATTTCACATAAATTAGTGCAGGCGGCTGAAACCCCTATGTCCGGTTACCCTTTATTAGGCGATAAACCTAATACAAGCGAAAATCGTATCTATTTGTGTGAGAACTACGCATGCCGCCACCCGGTTAACACTATACAGGAATTCGTAAGCTTGCTACAACATAAATAATTTTAAAAACAGGTACAATAAGTAGTTATTCTATACCGTTACTGTTTGTACGCCGAAAAACATTTTTGGTACTTGGAAATGAGAAAATTAAATTTTAACCTTGTGTTACCGTTAATTCAAAAACGAATTTTTAGCCCAATACCCACTAATATGAAAATGAAGAACCAGTACTACACTCTTGCCGCCCTTGCTACAACCGTATTCCTTGCAAGTTGCGGAGCCCTTGGGAAAAAAGACAAAGGTGGATCGCTGCCAAATGATGGTCAGTTGCACGGTATTGCACCAGGTAATAAGTATAGTTTGCCTAAACCACCTGGAATGGTATTTATTCCTCAGGGAACATTCCATATGGGTCCAAGTGATGAAGATCCATCTTATGCATTCAGTGCCCGCAACCGATCTGTTTCTATCAGCGGATTCTGGATGGATGCAACTGAGATTACCAATAACGAGTATCGTCAATTCGTGAATTGGGTTAGAGACTCAATTGCAGCCCGTGAGCTTGGATATGTGAAGAATGATAAAAGCGGAAACGAAATGGTTGATTGGACCAAAGTAAAAACTATCAAATGGAATGATCCAACCACTTTGGAAAAAATGTCCGGCCTAATTCTTCCTCCAGAAGATCGAATCTTTGGTAAAATGGAGTTAGACCCTCAGAAAATGGTATACGTTTCTGAATACTTTGATCTGAAGGAAGCAGCAAAAAGAGAAAATGCTACTAAACCACGTTCCTCATTCATTATGAAGGATACCACAAAGGTTTATCCTGATACACTTGTTTGGATTCGTGATTTTGCCTACTCATATAATGAGCCAATGACAAAGCGTTACTATGCGCACCCTGCTTATGGAAATTATCCAGTTGTAGGTGTAAATTGGAAAATGGCTAACGCATTTTGCCAGTGGAGAACTCACTATCTAAATTCCTACCTGGATTCCAAGAAAAGACCACAGGAATCAGACTTCCGTTTGCCAACGGAAGCACAGTGGGAGTATGCAGCCAGGGGCGGCCGTTCTCAATCAATGTTTCCTTGGGGTAACTATTATTTGAGAAACAAAAAGGGTTGTTTACTGGCTAACTTCAAACCGGGTCGCGGAAACTATCCTGAGGATGGTGGTTTTTATACTGTACGTGCAGATGCGTACTGGCCAAATGATTTTGGACTGTATTGCATGAGCGGTAACGTCGCAGAATGGACCTCTTCCATTTATTATGAAGGCTCTTACACGTTCCAACACGATATGAATCCAGATGTTCGTTGGAATGCAAAAGATTCTGATCCTCCGAGAATGAAACGTAAAGTAATTCGTGGGGGTAGCTGGAAAGACGTGGGTTATTATCTGCAAACTGGTACCCGTACTTATGAGTATCAGGATTCTACCAAATCTTATATTGGCTTCCGTACGGTAATTGATTTACCTGCGCCATCCAGTCGTAAAAAATAATTCAACAAAACTTATATAAGGGGTTCAACGAAACCCCTTCTTCAACCTATCGTTTAAAATTCAATATTAATAACCAACTATTCTTTTAAAACTTCAAAAGTAATTTTATGGCAGTAGTTATTCCTCCTAAAGTAAGTAAATACGTAGACGTAGCTGTATCATTTGGTGCCTCACTAGTAATTTGGGGTGCATTAAGAAAAATTGTTCACGCTCCTGACGCTGAAACATGGCTCTGGATCGGTTTAACAACTGAAGCTGTAATCTTTGCGCTTTACGGAGCTCTTTATCTAATCTATCCTGTAGAAGCTTCTTCTGCACACAGCGAAGAGGTAGCATTCGAAGGAAACAAAGGCGTTCTAAAATCAATGGATAAAGCTCTCCTCGAAGCGAATATTACACCCGACCAGTTGAACCGTTTAGGTGATAACTTTAAAAAGTTAAATACTACAATCACAAATATGAACGACATCACTGATGTTGTTGCTGCAACTGGTGATTATACAGCAAAAACCCGTGAGGTGACCACTGCTTTATCGCAGGTAAAGGATGCTTATATTGGTGCAGCCAATTCTGTTGGAGCATTTAATTCTGCATCAGAGGGTGCTAGATTGTTTCATGACCAAATTCAGGTATTAACAAAGAACCTTTCTTCTTTAAATACAATTTATGAGCTGGAACTGCAGGAAAGCAACAATCATTTGAAGACCTTGAACCAGTTCTATGGTAAACTTGCCGAAACTTCAAGTATCATGGTGAATACCGCTGATGACGCTAAAAAAGTTGGTGAGCAAGTTGCCGGTTTAGCCAACAACCTTGGCCGCCTGAATAATATTTATGGCAATATGCTTAGTGCTATGCAAGGCAGATAATAATTAACAGCACGCAACGTTTATAACCAACAACCAATATTCCTAAAAGCGACTAAATTATTGAAATATGGCACTACCTAAAGAGCCACGGCAGAAGATGATCAACATTATGTATTTGGTGCTGACAGCATTGCTGGCACTGAATGTATCGGCTGAGATTCTTAACGCCTTCAAAACTGTTGATAACAGTTTGATAGCTACGAACAGAACGATTAACCTTTCCACAGATGCAGTAATGAAATCTCTGGAAGATAAAAAGAACGATCCTACATCTGCTGTAAAAGCCAACATATGGTACCCAAAAGCAGACCTGGCGATAAAATTAAGCCGCGAGATGTATGACTATGTTCAGACTTTAAGAAACAGAATTTTGAAAGATGCCGATTTTAATCCAGCGGATTCGTCTTTCAAGGCTGATAATCTTGATATTGCTACAAGAATCATGATTGATGAGAAAGAGGGGCCAAAGCTTCGTGAAAGATTGGATAAATATAAAAGAGATCTTTTAGCTATTGATCCGCTAATTGCGGCTGAATTTAAAAACTCTTTGCAGATTGATCTAAGCATGCCAAAGGTACAAGACAAGAGTAATAAAACCTGGGAGTCTGGCTATTTTCATATGGTACCTACTGTTGCTGCGATTACTATTTTGAGCAAGTTTCAAAATGACGTAAAAACATCTGAAAATAAAGTGGTGAACTTTTGTCACCAGCAAGTAGGACAGGTGGTAGTTCGTTTCGACAGATTTGAGCCAATCATTGGTCAGAGCTCCAATTACCTCATGCCGGGACAGGCTTTAGAAATTAAAGCTGGTGTCGGTGCATTTAGTAATGCGGCTAAGCCAACAATCTCTATTGGAGGTGTAACCCAACAGATTGGTGATAGTGGTTTTGTAAGATACACTACCCAGGCTGCTGCTGGTTTAGGCCAAAAATCAATACCGATAACCATTTCATATAAAGATCAGGATGGAAATGACAGAAGAATTGACAGAGTAGTCAGCTACACCGTAGGACAATCTAGTACTGCAATTTCTTTACCTGAAATGAATGTACTTTATATCGGTTATCCAAATAAAATAACTGTGTCCGCAGGCGGGGTCGGAGCTGAAAAAATCTCAATAAATGTTCAAGGTGGTGGTGGAAACATCCAAAAGGTATCAAATGGGGAGTTTATTGTGAAAGTATCTCAGCAAACAGATAACTGTGTAATTGGAGCATATGCAGATGGCAAACAAATAGGTGCCTTAACTTATCGCGTTCGTCAAATGCCCGAGCCTACGGCCACTGTTGGTGGACAAAAAAGCGGTGCCTTTGTAAATGCTGCAACACTGGCTGCACAGGGTGGCGTTGGTGCTTATATTGAAAACTTTCCGCTGAATCTCAAATATAGTGTTACAAACTTTAATGCTGTGGGTGTGGATGAAGATGGAAACGTTATGACAAAGCCTTGTCAGGGTAATTCATTTACCCAGGATGCTCGAAACATGATTAAGAAAATGAGATCCGGAGATATTCTTACCATTGAAAGCATTTATTGTGTGGGTCCTGATGGCAGACGAGTGAAATTACCATCACTTCTTTATAATATCAATTAAAACGTTCCAGATGAAACGTAATTTTCTGAAAATATCTTTAGTTGTTGTATTGCTATCGGCAATGATGGTTGATGCGAACGCACAAAGACGGGGAAACCGTCGCGGAGCACCACCTCCAACCAATGATCAGCAACAACAAAACAATAATAATAATCCGCCGACCAATTTTCCGCAGAACGGCAACATTCCCTATCGCTTTGACAGTTCGGCTGAAGGCGGACTAGATACAAGCAGAATTAGGTCACTGCGCCAGGAGGGGGCATTCCCTGAGGATACGTCAACTACTCTAATTCCTCTTGACTATGAGTTTTTGAGGAAGGATGACGCCTTGTACGCTGAAAAAATTTGGAGAGAGCTCGATTTAAGGGAAAAACTGAACCAATCATTCAGGTATGAGGGTAAAGAGAATGACGGTGATCAGCAATTCATGACCATTCTCTTGAAGGCTATACTGGCTGGTAAAGTAATGGCTTTTGATGATGACCGTTTTACAAAACCTTTAATGGTAGCTGATATTCAACAAAGGTTAGGTGGTGGCGGTGCTGATACCAGCAAGGTAACAGATATCAATGACCCCAGCAAAATTGTTGAATATGTAGTTACTCCCAAGGTTTTTAACGTGAAGGATATCCAAAAAATCAGGCTGAAGGAACAATGGATATTTGACCGTGAAGCCAGCCGTATGTTCGCACGGATTATTGGAATTTGCCCTGTAAAAACGGCATATTTTGAAGGTACAAAAAGGGAAAGGGGTGTTGAACCATTATTTTGGGTGTACTATCCTGATTTACGCCAGTTACTGGCGTCTTACCAGGTATATAATCCAAAAAACATGGGCGCAAGCCGTATGACCTGGGAAGAGCTACTGGAGAGCCGCATGTTCAGTAGCTATATCATAAAATCAGAAATAGATAATTCAGGCAATAGAACTATAGCAAGAATGATTAAAGACCCGATCCTGCAACTCCTCGAAGGAGATAATATTAAGAACAGGATATTCGATTACGAGCAAAATCTTTGGTCTTATTAAAATTATCTAAACAGCATTTCAAAATAATCCCGCTTAACGCGGGATTATTTATTTCATAAATCACTAAAACCGTGTGGAAAGTTTTTTTCAAAAATGTGGGAACTACGTATAGGAAATGTATGGAATAGTAGTATTTTTATCTCGGTTTTTCATAGGATATTGGATTTTAAAAACGGGGCTGAATTTCCATTCCGGCCCCTTTTCTTTTTATTGTATTGATAGATATTTGCGTTCATGAGACACAGGTGATTGAGTATTATTGTTCAGAGTTGAAATATTTTTTTACCAGCCTGGCTTTAGACAACCCCACAATTTTCGCTAATTCTTCTTCAGATTGTTGTTTAATGTTAGTGACAGATCGAAAAGTCTTCAATAAAACATTTGCTGTTGTTGAACCAATACCTCTGATGTCTTGCAACGAATTTTTAAAAGTTCCCTTACTCCTTTTTTGTCTGTGGAAATTTATACCAAAGCGATGTACTTCATCCCTGATGCGGCGGATTAACTTATGACTCTCACTATCATACGGCAGTTTTAGCGATTGCTGGTCACCAACAAAAAAGATCTCTTCCTCATTTTTAGCTAAACCGATTAATGTCATTTGACCTTTCAATTCCAGTTCTTCAATTGCCTCATTGGCTGCACTTAACTGACCTTTCCCACCATCTATTATCACAAGTTGCGGTAAAGATTCACCTGCTTCTTTCAGCCTTTTATAACGCCTGTAAACCGCTTCTTTCATGGTGGCAAAATCATTTATGCCTTCTACTGTTTTTACATTAAAATGTCTATAATCTTTTTTGCTAGGTTCACCATTCTTAAAACAAACCATAGCCGAAACAGGAAAGCTACCCTGGAAGTTGGAGTTATCAAAGCATTCAATATTAATGGGAACTGTTGTTAATTGAAGATCTTCCCTGACCTGAAGCAAGGTATTATATTTATCAGCGTTTTTAACACCGAGTTGTAAACGCTCCGTTGCCCGAACATTATCGATAAAGTATTGAACATTTTTTTCTGAGAGGTCAAGCAATTTCTTCTTGTCACCTCCTTTGGGAATGACCATAGTCACTCCCGGTTCCTGGTAGTCAAGTTCAAAAGGGACAATAATTTCTTTTGCCCCACTATTAAAAATTGTTCTTAGCTGACCAATGGTAAACGATAAGGTTTCTTCAAGGGATTCATCCAAGTGAGTTTCAACCTCGAGCGTTTTTGTTTGAATAATGGCACCATTCTGCACCATGAGGTAATTAATGTAAGCAGTATCTCCATTTTTTAAAATCGTGAATACATCCACATGCAGAAGCGTCGTGCTTACCACAACTGATCGTGATTGATAATTTAAAAGGTAATCTATTTTCTTTCTTAGCAATTCCGCTTTTTCAAATTCCATACTGCCGGCACACTCTTTCATTTCATTCTTAAAATGTTGAATCACTGGATTTAAATTTCCTTTTAATAAATTTTTTACCTGTTGAATATTTTCATTGTAATCCTGTTCGCTTTGTGTGGCTTCGCACGGGCCTTTGCAATTACCCAAATGATACTCAAGACAAACCTTGAATTTTCCTTTACTGATATTTTTTTCGGTAAGGTTTAAAGGACAGGTACGTAATTGAATGGTTTGTTTAATAAAATTCAAAAGCTCTCTCACTTTTCCTACCGAAGTGTAAGGCCCAAAATATTGAGAACCATCGTCGATTTTCTGTCTTGTCAAAAAAACTCTTGGGAAGGGCTCGTTTTTGATTACAATGTATGGATAGGTCTTATCATCTTTAAGATTGATATTAAAAATTGGCTGGAACTGTTTTATTAATGAGTTTTCAAGGAGGAATGCATCTTGCTCTGTATTTACAATAGTAAATTCTATTTTATGAATTCGTTTAACAAGTTCATGTGTCTTATAACTTGCCAAGGTTTTATTGAAGTAAGAGCTAACTCTTTTCCGGATGTTTTTTGCCTTGCCTACATAAAGTAATTGCTCGGACGCGTCGTAATATTTATACACCCCAGGCAGCGTGGGTAACGTTGAAGAAGTCTGTTGAAACTCTAGCTGCGTCATTGCACTTCATTGTATACTATTATTAAAAAATTATTCCCAACTAATCACGGTGGTGCTAATTTTTTCAGGCTGCCCGGTCTTGCTTGTTTTGGTTACTATCTGAAAACGTTTATCAATATGCCACGTCATATTTTTAACAACCACTGAATCTTTATTAGTTTGTATAGCGGTCACAAGAATTGTTTTCACATGTGTATTTCCTATATCATCAGGCTGCATCATTATAGTTTGGCTTCTGACAATTTCATCCTCTCCTTTTGCAGTATACATCAATAATACATTGTTAAGCACTTCATCAAAATCATTAGCCTCACTATAGTCATCCATTTTATCTGAAGAAGCAATATCAGGCAGGTTTAGGAATTCATTTACATACTTGTGAAATTCATTCTGGCTGATTGCAGAAGTATCATTAGTGCTCTCCGTGGTAGTAATCTTTGTAAAATGCAATGGAAGAGTGTCCATTTTTTTTACTTCTGTCTTTAAATAATCTACAACGGAGAAATAGGCTTTAGTACTATCCAGTTTTTTATTTTTACACGAGAACAGACAGGCAATAATTAATACCAAAACGAGCAATTTATTCATAGGATAAAATTACATTTCCAAATAAAACGAAACCCTGCAAAGATTGTTGCAGGGTTAAATAAGCAATTAGGTTTTCTGATGGATTATTTATTAGCAGAGATACCTATTTTAAATCCGAAATCAAATAAATGCTCTTTTATCGGGTATTTTTTCAAATAACTGGAAAGGACCTGGTATCTAACTTGCGGCCCTACTTGCCAGTTTAAATGACCAGTAGAATAGGCCACAAAAGTTTCTAAACTCGTATTGACATTCCATCTACGTACAAGATCAGGTTCTTCTATGTAGTTTCTATAATCTGCAGATATTAAATACGCTTTATCGCCAAGTAAATAGGTAGGTTGAACCGTTGAAGCTATCCCAAATTGTACTTTTTCATCCCCGCTTAATTTTACCTCAACACCCACCGGAGTTGAAACCTGCAGGAAAAAGTTCTGTAACCAATTGGTTTGGTACCCACTTAAATTGTTATAGTTTGTAATTTTTGTAACATAGCCAACTTTATTCCCATCAACCAGCTTGATAGTAGCAAACTGGGCGTATGAATCCCAGGTTTTTATTTCATATCTGTTTACATTAAATTGAAGTCCCGCACGCAGTTTTGTATTTTTTGATAGCGGGTATTTTGCTGAAGTCCCCAGTTCGAAACCAAAAGCGGGTTTATGAGGTACTATATCATTAATCTTACTGTCATTTACATTACGATAACTAAGTGTCGGAGCAAAGTAAAATTGCCATGCTAATTTTTTTGCTTTAGACTTATAGCTGTTCAATACACTTTCAATACTTAAAGGGTTTGACACAATTACTTCTTCTGGACTATTAGATATTTTTTCAGCAGGCCATTCGTTTGCCAAATAGGAGTCAACTATAGTAGGAGTGAAAGCATTTTGTGTAAGTTCTTCAGGTCGTTGAAACAGCGTTTGCGTAAATGTAAATTTTTGATCTGGTACTGGGTTAATGGCGATCTGACTGAGGTTTTTTAGAGAACCACTTTTACTGGAATAACTCTTTAAAGGTTCAGAGTAAGGAATTGGCTTTTCAGCTAATCCGGTTATAGTACCAGGTTTTGAATTTTGTTCAGGCTTGGAAGTGGAGTGGACTGTAGAAGTCGAATAATTGCCCGAAGATTCGTTTACTAATACATACCCAAATGCAGTGGTTAATAATAATGAGGTTCCAAGTATAAATCCAAATTTTCTTCTACGCCTGTTAAGGTGGCTTGAAATCCCCTTCCATACTTTTGCTGACGGACGCATCTTAAGCCCATCGGTGTTTCGCCGAAGAAACTCCTCCATGTTTTCATTTGCAAAATTTCTCTCCATATACAGTTGTTTTACGGATTAAACTCATCTGCCAGAAGCAGCAAGCAAAACTTCTTTTGGTTTATATATAATGTTCTTACGAACTAAAATATCTTCCAGCATTGCCTTAGCCCTCGTATACTGACTTCGACTGGTGCTTTCCTCAATGTCGAGCATGCCCGAAATCTCTTTATGTGAATATCCTTCAATTGCGTAAAGGTTTAAAACTGTTCGATAACCAATAGGCAACATTCGGATGCACTCAACTACCTCCTTGGCCTGAATAATGGATGGAATGCTTTCTTCACGAACCAGCACACTGTTAGCATGAATAATATCTACGCTTTCGTTAAACCGCTTATTCTTCTTTAAATGGTTGATACAAGTATGAACCACAATCCTTCTAATCCATCCTTCCAATGCGCCTCTGTTTTCAAAGGTGTGGATCTGTAAAAACACTTTAATAAACCCTTCCTGTAACATATCCTCCGCATCTTCTCTATTGTGACCATAGCGGTAACAAACGACTAACATTTTTGCGCTGTACTTTTGATACAATGCCTTTTGTGCTGCACTATTGTTTTTTAAACAGCCTTGTAAAATGGCTTCCTCGGTCATAATCTCACTTTGGTAGCCTCAATTTAAGACAATTTCCGATTATAAATGCTGCACCATTTGTCGGCAGTACGTAAAAAAGCTATCTGGACTCGTATTTTGGTAGATGAATAGTTTGATCGCCGTAAGAGGGTTACTGGAATAAAATTTCTCCGGTCATTTCTTTAGGGATCGGCAAATTCATCATTTTTAAAATCATTGGTGCGAGGTCCGCTAATTTTCCCGGAATTATTTTTCCTCGCCAGTCATTGTCGATAATAAAAAACGGCACAGGATTTAAAGTGTGCGCAGTGTTAGGCGTCCCGTCCTCATTGATCATATAATCGGCATTTCCATGGTCTGCAGTAAGGAAAATGGTATACCCACTCTTTAATGCTGCAGTAACCACCCGCTCAACGCATTTGTCCACCGTTTGGACCGCATCTATTGCTGCTTCCCAAATTCCGGTATGACCAACCATATCAGCATTGGCATAATTCAGACACATGAAATTAGCCTCTGCTTTTTCAATTTCCGGAATGATGGCTTCTGTAACTCCATAAGCACTCATTTCAGGTTGTAAATCATATGTGGCCACTTTCGGGGAAGGAATCATTATCCGGCTTTCACCTTCAAACGGTTTTTCCCTGCCTCCATTGAAAAAGAATGTAACGTGAGGATATTTTTCTGTTTCTGCTATCCTGATTTGTTTCAAATGATTTTGCTCCAACACCTCACCTAAAGTATTATTGAGATTGTCGTTTTCAAATATTACCTGCACATTTTTAAATGTGGCATCGTACTCGGTCATGGATGTATATTCCAATTGTAATGGATACATATCCTGTTGTGGAAATTCCATTTGCGTTAATGCCTTTGTTATTTCCCTGCACCTGTCCGTACGAAAGTTGAAGCAGATTGCAACATCTCCATCTTTGATTTTTGCCACGGGTTCACCATCCTCAATAATAACTGCCGGCTTGATAAATTCGTCGGTGATATTTTCCTGGTAGGATTTTTCGATTGCGCTAACTGCACTACTTGAATGTTCTCCGATCCCTTTGACCATTGCGTCATAAGCCAGTTTCACTCGTTCCCATCGATTATCCCGGTCCATGGCATAATACCTGCCATTGACTGTTGCAATTTTCCCGACAGTTTTTTTTGCATGTTCTTCCAGCTCTTTAATGAATCTTATTCCGCTTCTTGGATCACAATCTCTTCCGTCTGTAAAAGCATGAATGAAAACTTGTGATTGTGATAGTTGTTTGCAAACATCCAGAATTGCTTTTAAATGATTGATGTGAGAATGCACTCCGCCATTACTTACAAGCCCTAATAAATGCAAAGCCTTTCCATTTTGTTTTGCACTGTTAATAGAGGAAAGTAAGTTTTTGTTTTTTGCGAACTCGCCTTCACGAATGGCGACATTTATTCTTTGTAATTCCTGGTAAACAATTCGTCCGGCTCCAAGATTCAGGTGGCCTACTTCTGAATTGCCCATTTGACCTTCAGGCAATCCAACTGCCTCACCACATGTTGTTAATGTAGTGTTAGGGTACCTGGAATATAAGGAAGTAACAAAGGGCGTATTGGAATTTTGGATGGCGTCTGACGACTTTACTTTTCCCAAACCCCAGCCGTCCATTATAACCAGTATAACTTTTCGCTTAGACATGTTGTTGAATTAAAGAGCGCAAAGCTATAAAAAGGTGAAGGTTTTGTTTAATTTAGTCTCGTACATTTTGAATACAGTTAATGGCATATTTTTCGTCTATAGCCAGTCAAACAAATTATATGAGAAAGATTTTCTTTCTTTCAACAGTTGTTATTGCGTTTCTAATGTCTGCATTTAAGCCTATTACAGGTTTGGATGATGTCATCAACGCATTAAAAGGAGGCAATGCTCAGGAGTTGTCTAAATATATTGACGAAAACATTGAAATATCTCTTCCTGACAAATCGGATAATTACAGCAGAACCCAGGCCGTGATGGTGCTGAAGGATTTTTTCAACAATAATGGGGTTACAGGTTTTGACGTCCAGTTCAAGGGAGAGAACGGAGGCGGACAATATTGTATAGGTAATCTAAAAACAAAGTCGGGCGTATATCGGACAACGGTTTTTATGAAATCTAATGAAGGAAAGCAGGTGATCAAGGAAATCAGGTTTAAATCAAATTGATTATAGTGGTTAAATTTTTTTAAGCCCTCATTGCGATGAGGGCTTTTATTTTTGCTAAATGAAAGATTTTGATGCCCGCCTCCACAAATTAATCAATGACGCTTTAGAGGAGGATGTCCGTGACGGAGATCATTCCACTTTATGTTGTATTCCGGCCGATGTAAAAGGTACAGCGGTTTTAAAAATCAAACAGGATGGAATTTTGGCAGGAGTTGATATTGCTGAAAAAATTTTCAAATATAAAAAGCCGAATTGCAATTTCATCCGGCGTAAAAACGACGGAGAGCAAATGTGGCCGGGCGAAGTGGCTTTTGAAGTGGAAACCTATGTTCATAGCATATTACAATTAGAACGCCTGGTGTTGAATTGCATGCAAAGAATGAGCGGTATTGCAACGCTTACCAGTCAATACACTAAAAAACTTTCGGGTTATAAAACAAAACTGCTTGACACCAGAAAAACCACACCTAATTTTCGACTTTTAGAAAAAGAAGCAGTTAGAATAGGAGGAGGTATTAACCATCGCTTTGGCTTATTTGATATGATTATGCTTAAGGATAATCATATTGATTATTGTGGTAGCATTGAAGAAGCAATTAGCCGCGGCTTTGACTACGTTCAACAATATATGCCTCACCTAAAAATTGAAGTAGAAACAAGATCGATTGAAGATGTTGAAAGAGTATTAAGAGCTGGCAAAGGAAAGGTGTTTCGGGTGATGCTGGATAACTTTATGCCGCAACAACTGACCGACGCACTGAACTTAATCGACGGCGTATTTGAAACCGAAGCAAGTGGTGGCATCAATCTGGATAACATTGAAGAATATGCTGCCACTGGTGTGGACTATGTAAGTGTTGGAGCTGTTATTCACCAGGCCACGAGTGTGGATTTAAGCTTGAAAGCTGTAATAGTTGAAGCGGTTTGAAAGCCTAATATAAGATTTTCACCACCGATCCGGGCCTTTTAAACCATTTGAACTTTTCGAACCTTTGAAATTCTTGAACCTCCCAATATTTTTAGCTATGAACAAAAAAAATATGACCGATAAAAACGGGTTTGTTTACAGTACTGATCCCAATTTTAAATTCGAAAATGATCAAGAAGCCTCGACGGAAACATTATTTCCAAAACAGCAAAAACTAAAAATTCGGCTGGATAAAAAACATCGCGGCGGAAAAACAGTGACTTTGGTTACAGGTTTCATAGGTAAAGAAGAAGATCTTGAAACTCTTGGAAAGAAATTAAAAAATTATTGTGGAACGGGAGGTTCTGCAAAAGATGGAGAAGTAGTTATTCAGGGAGACCAACGAGATAAAGTATTGCAATGGTTACAAAAAAATGAGTATACCAATTCGAAAAAGGTCTGATTAATTCTGCAGTACTCTTCCTGTTTTCATTTTTTCTAATGATATATCAAATTCTTTTGTTGGCAAACCATGCTTTTGTTGTAAAGTAATTGCTTCGTTCATGATGTCAATAGCTTGTTCTTTTTGATTCTGTTTGTATAATAATTTAGCGTAAGTATCAAGCACTTGCGGAGTTTTATAAAATTGTAAAGCCTTTTTGGCCCACCCCGTTGCAATTGTAAGTAAATACTGATTGCCTGTTCTTTTGTAAAATTCATAAGCTCCGTCATTTAACTCGCGGGCAAAGTTTTGTGCAATTGGAGCATAAGAAACACTACCAACAATTTTTATGCTGTTGCCTTGGCGGAGTGTGTCCTTTTTTCCCGATTCCAAACTTTGTCTGACATTTATGGAATCCATTCTTTTAACAGAATCAGGACTAACAGTTAAAAAATATCTCTCGAAGTAAGCAATGGATTTTCTGAAATAGGAAACGCTATCACCCGTTTCATCATAAAAGCGAAGCAAGTTCTTGTCATACGCTTTAGCACCTGCCGTGTAATTGCTATTAGTTCCTTGCGCAAAAGATGCAGTACGAACAGCATATTGTTCATCTCTTTCTTTAATTGCCTTAGACATGCTTTTATAGATAATTACATTGTTAATACTGATGCGCATTTGCAGGGCCATCGCATACCACACCTTGTTAAACGTAACGGGGTCTTTTCGCAGAGCTTTATCTGCTCTGCTGTCAAGTAAAGGCGCCATTTGCGCAATGAAGCCTAATGTAGATACTGATTTTAGTGAATCAATCGGCAAAGCTTCAATGTATTTATCCAGCAACGAATCAATAGGGAAATTGAGTGATCTTCTTTTTTCCAAAAGGCTTTGAAGAAAACCAAAGCTTCGGTTACCCTTTTTATACTCGTTCTCCAACTCTATGATCTTCATATTTTCACCGGCTTTCAGTAAGGCAACATCTACCTGGTTTAAATATTCCTGTGAAAAAGAGGTTGTTTTTAAAAATTTATGAATAACAGTTCCATTGTTATCAATAAACAAAGTGCCGAAGCCTTTGTCAGCGTTGACATTGTAGGTAGTTGCTATTTTGTTTCTGTCGGGATGCTGGATATCTATTTTGAGACAAAAGAAAGTCTTGTTGATCTTTTCTGCTACTTCTTTATTTTCAAACCCTTTATTGGCAACATCGTTACATTGATTACAACTTGCCGCTTCAAATTGAAGGAAAATGATTTTGCCTTGTGATTGTGCCTTTTGCAAAGCATCGGTAAATGAAACCGAACTAAAGTTAACCTGTGCTGAGGAAAGACTAAAAATGAATACGCTTAAAAGAGAAAACAAGGATCTCATAACAGCAATTAATGGTTATTAATTGCAATATAAATTTATTCTTTCAGATAAATATTGACTGCTCTGCCTTGATTATAAGAATTCAAAACAACACAAAACTGCAAGTTCGCTGTGGTCGGAAACTTGGAAACAGAAATTACATAGGATGAACGGCCCATTCGGGCAATGTAAAAATTTATCTCTCAAAGAGGGCTGACAACCCAGAGAAATACATTTGATATTTGAATAACAACTTCACCGCAAACAAAAAAGTCTTCAATAGCGAAGACTTCAACTCTTTTCCCAGTAATCGAACCGATTCGCCCAAATCCAGGTTCAGACAGCTAATTATATTTAAATGGAGTTACCATATCAAAGGCAGGAATATTTACTTCAAACAATTCCTTTGTGTGTAAATTTTCCATCAGGTAAGATCCATGCATTCTGCCAATCTCTGTATGTAAATTACACCCGCTTACATATTGATACTCCTCGCCTGCGCTAATTACGGGCTGCATACCTACAACCCCTTCGCCCTCTACTTCACGATTACTTCCATCACTATCAAATATATGCCAATGACGACTATGTAGTTTAACAGGAAAACCATTGTGATTTTCAATTGTAATACGATAAGCGAACATAAACTCCGATTGCAAGGGGTTTGAATAATCCTGCTGATAAAATGTTTCCACGCTTACCTTAACGCCTTCCGAAATCATGCTTACCATAACCATTCAAATTTTGATTCAATTACTATAAAACAAAGTTGCTGCCAATTTATACAGGATTTATTTTGGGGAAAAACTTTCTACAAGATTTATTTTTGCCGCACAAAAACCTATACGAAATGAAGATAGCTGTGGCGAAAGGTGATGGAATCGGCCCTGAAATCATGCAAGCAGTGTTGAAAATTTTCGACGCAAACAAAGTGGGTCTCGAATACGAATTTGTTGAAATGGGTAAATGGGTATTTGACAAAGGATTCTCGAACGGAATGACCCCCGAAGCCCAAAAGACCATCGAGGAATTAGGAATTTTATTTAAGGGCCCGATGGAAACGCCCAAGGGCAAAGGTGTAAAAAGTGTGAACGTTACTGCAAGAAAAACGTGGAATACATACGCCAATAAAAGGACCTTTCAAACATTATATGGTGTTGATACGGTTTTCAGTAAAGCGGGAATTAATATCGACATTACCATTGTTCGGGAAAATATTGAAGATACTTATGGTGGTATTGAGCACATGCTTACGCATGATGTGGCCCTAAGCCGTCGCTTTATTACCAGGCCCGGGAGTATGCAGGTCATCCGATACGCATTTGAAATGGCGAAGCAAAAAGGTGCAAAAAGAATTACCTGTGGTCATAAGGCCAATATTATGAAGCTGACCGATGGATTGTTCCTCGACTGTTTTTATGAGGTGTCGAAGGAGTTTACTGACTTGAAAGCTGATGATAAAATTGTTGATGATCTTGCTATGCAATTGGTAGTAAAGCCGGACCAGTATGACGTGATTGTAATGACCAATTTGCAAGGCGATATTATTTCTGACCTTTGTGCCGGTTTGGTTGGAGGGTTGGGCTT
>Ga0126305_10000291_pt1 | contig 22083 bp, 18 predicted proteins | sample Plot26_FD_92536 | JGI IMG/M metagenome (GOLD analysis project Ga0126305, IMG submission 92536) | Serpentine soil microbial communities from UC McLaughlin Reserve, CA, USA - Plot26 | ecosystem: Environmental > Terrestrial > Soil > Grasslands | place: USA: UC McLaughlin Reserve, Lake County... | reverse complement strand
GGAAGAGAGGATTTGAACCTCCACGACCTTGCGGCCACTAGCTCCTGAGGCTAGCGCGTCTGCCAGTTCCGCCACTTCCGCACTGAAGAGGAGAAAAAACAACCGGCTGAATCACCGATTATACCGAACGCAGACCCGCCACACAACGCGCCTGTATACTCGAATCACTACCCGGTGTTCCCCCCCAGGAGGCAGGTCGTGGCAGCAAGACGTGGAGTGTGGCTCGTAGTCGGACTCATCCTGATCGCCATCATGGTATCGGCCGCCGGCCTGATTTTCACCGCCATACTGGTCGGCCGCGAAGCGACGGTCGCCGGTAACTCAACACTGGTGCTGAAGGTCTCGGGTGACCTCCAGGAGCTCGACGCCGGCGGCGTCTTCGGCCAGTTCTTCGACGGATCCCCAACGGTTCGGTCGATCGTCGACGCGCTGCGCAAGGCGAAGGTCGACAAGCGGATCACGAGCGTGGTGATCCGTCCGACCGGCACGGCGGCACTCTGGGGCAAGGTGCAGGAAGTTCGCGATGCAGTCGCCGATTTCAAGCGGTCGGGGAAGCCCGTGATTGCCTTCATGGAGTACGGCGGCGAGCAGGAGTTCTACCTTGCCAGTGCCTGCGACAAGGTCTTCCTGCTGCCGACGGCCTCGCTCGATCTCACCGGCATCGCCAGCTACGAGCTCTTCCTGCGCGGCACGCTCGACAAGATCGGCGCCTACCCGGACGCGCTGCATGTCGGGCAGTTCAAGACCGCGGCAAACACCTTCACCGAGAAGACCTTTACCCCGTCGCATCGTGAGATGGCGCAGTCGCTGAACTCCGATCTCTACGAACAGCTGGTCCAGGGTCTCGCCAGCGGGCGCCACAAGAATCCGGCGGAGGTGAAGACGCTGATCGATCACGGGCCGTTCCTCCCGGAAGACGCGATCCGCGCCGGGCTGATCGACGATGTTGCTTATGAGGATGAACTCGACGACAAAGTCCAGCTCGGTAAGGGCTCGACACATTTTCTGACGGATGCCGATTACCGGAAGGTGAGTGCCGCATCTCTCGGTCTCAATCGCGGTCCCAGGATCGCCCTCGTGTACGCGGTCGGTGTCATCACCAGTGGCGCAAGCAGCTATGACGGAGCGTCAGGTCCGAGCATCGGCTCTGACACGCTGGTGGAAATTCTGCGGAAGGTGCGTGCTGATAACTCGATCAAGGCGATCGTGCTGCGCGTCGACAGCCCGGGTGGATCGGCGCTGGCGTCCGACGTGATCTGGCGTGAGGTGATGCTCACACGCGAGGCCAAGCCGGTGATTGCCTCGATGTCGGATGTCGCCGCCTCCGGCGGTTACTACATCTCCATGCCGGCCCACGCCATCGTCGCGCAGCCCGCGACCCTGACCGGATCGATTGGTGTCGTCCTGGTCAAATTTGCCATCGGCGGAACCCTCCAGAAGCTCGGCATGAATATGGAGCGCGTCACCAGCGGCCGCTACGCGGATCTCTACGCCCCCGACAAGATCTTCACTCCGGACGAGCGCGCCAGGATCCTCGAGCAGATGCAGGCCACCTACGACGCGTTTGTAGAGAAGGCCGCGGCGGGGCGGAACACCACACCGGAACGCATCGATTCGATCGCGCAGGGACGCGTGTGGACGGGCGCGCAGGGCAAACAGATCGGACTGGTCGACGAGCTCGGCGGACTGGACCGTGCGATCGAAATCGCGAAACAGCGCGCCAGGATCGACCCCAAGTCAGAGGTCGAACTGGTGGTCTATCCGCAGCGGAAGTCATTCTTTGAACTGGTCGAATCTCCGTTCGGCGCCTCGGCGGCCGGGCTGCTCGGCACGCTCCTCGGCACCCACGAAGCGCAGGCCGTACAAAAGATAGCGGCTCCGCTGCGCCTGTTCAGACGCGGGGAGCCGCTGGCCATCATGCCCAATATTTTTGTGAGATAGCCAAACTCCAAACTCCAAAAATCAAACTCCAAAAGGAGAGCAACTTTGAAGTTTGGGATTTAAAGTTTGAATTTTCGTCTATCCGATCACCTGCGTGATCAGCTGACGATTGACCGTGACCCTCATCCGGTCGCGCGCCTTGGCCATGTATGAACCGTAGAAACGGCCGCGGCGCTCGTTGAGCAACTGGTCTTTGGTCTGCGGCAATCCCGTTTTCATCTCGTCAGGCGTCGGATCCTTACGTTCGATCACCTTGACCACGACCGCGCCATTGTCGGTGATGATCGGATCGGTGACGCTGCCGGCGGGCAGTGGGAACGCAGCGGCATCGACCGCCGGGCTCACGCCCGCGTCTCCGACCGGGGCGCCCCTCGAAATCAGCTCCGTGGTCTTGACCTCGAGTCCGGCTCCCTTCGCCACCGCGTTGAAATCTCCGGACTTCAGTTGCGCGGCGAGGGTGGCGGCCTGCTGGCGCGCGGCCTCGAGCGCTTTCTTCTTCAGCACGTCGTCGCGCACGCGCGCCCGCACTTCATCGAGCTTCGGCGTATAAGCGTCCTGCTTACCGGTGACGGTGATGAACGCGAAACCCTGCGGCGTCCGGATGGCGTCGCTGATCTCTCCCTCTTTCAGTTCGTATGCGCGCTCTGCCGCGGCGGGCGCCATGCCCAGACCGGCAATCGGCTCATCTTTCGCGAAGAAACCAGACTCGGCGACCGTGAGCCCCCGCGGCTTGGCGACGCTATCGAGATCCGCCGGTTTCTTCATTTTCGAAGCGAGGTCGTCGGCGGTCTTCTGCGCCTGGTCCTGCGCGCGCTGCCACTTGATCTGGTCCTCGATCTGCGCCTGGACCTCTGCCAGCGGACGCTGCGTCGCCGCCTTCTTCTCCGTCAGCTTGATGACGTGATATCCATACTGTGTCTTCACCGGATCGCTGATCTCTCCCGGCTTCATCGCGAAGGCCACGGTATCGAACTCGGGAACCATCTGTCCCTTGCCGAAGAAGTCCAGGTCGCCACCCTTGGTGTTGTTGGTGTCGTCCTGCGAAAACTTCTTCGCCAGTTCGGCGAAATCGGCGCCCGCCTTCGCCTTCGCGGCCAGGTCCTCCGCCTGCTTCTTCACCGCGGCATCGTCTTTACCCTCAGGCTTCAGCAGGATGTGGCTGGCGCGCACCTGTTCGGGAGTGGAGTACTGATTCTGGTTGTCTTCGTAGTACCGCTGCGCGTCCTGGGGCGAGACCTGGATCCGCTCGCGGATTGATTGCACGTCGACGAGCGCATACCGGATCTTTCTCTTCTCCGGCATTTTGTAATCGGCCGTGTGAGCGTCGAACCACGACTGCACTTCGGCGTCACTCGCTTCGACGTTCGCGCGGAACTTGTCGACCGGGAACGACACGACAGCGAGCTTCACTTTCTCGTTGCGCTTCTTGAACTCCGCCGCGATATCGGCTTCCGGAACGGTGATCCAGTTGGTGATCGCGGCCTGGAGCTTTTCCACGGTGATGCTGCGACGGACCTGTTCTTCGAACTCGTTTTCCTTCATCGGCGTTTCCTGCATCGCCAGCATCTGGCGATACCGGTCGTAGCCGATGAACTGGCCGTTTTCCTGGAACGAAGGGATGGCGACGATCCGCTGGGTGACTTCCTCGTCGCTCGCCGTGATGCCCAGACGACGGGCCTCCGCGACGGCAGCCTCTTCCTCGACGAGTTGCTGGACGATGCGCTGGTCGATGCCGAGCTGCTTGAGCATCCGCTCGTCCATGTTCGCGCCGTAGGCGGCCCGATACTGCTGCATCTGCCGTTGATACGCGCGGCGGAACTGGTTGACGGTGATATTCCGGCCGTCGACCGTCGCGATGGCGTCGTTCAGGCCGGCAGCGTTGGAGCCGCGAAGGAAATCCGGTATGTAAAGAAGGACGAACGCCAGAACCACCAGGGCAAGGCTCCACTTGAGCCAATTCCTGTGGCGGCGCATCCGATCGAGCATCGTCATGGTCGCTGAGCCTCGTATTCGGGGCGGTGGAAACAACGATTATGCCACGTTTTCCGAGCGTGCTGATGTGCTATATTTTCGGTGAATAGAACGACTTAGAGGGAATCCGCCATTCCAATGGGACGCAGAGCCGATTGACCCGGGCTGGTCGGCAACCTCGCGCCCGTCGATCCACGAGCAGGAATACCGGGACGGTCCGTCCCGACCTTGCGGCGCGGCTCCGGCAGTGCCAGGCGCCGCTTCGACGTCAGCTTTCCCGCGCCGACGCACTCGCCGAAATGACTCGCGCGGTGAACGGCAGCCTCGATCCTCAACGGGTGGCCGAGGCGCTGCTGGCGCGCGTAGCGGACTGGATCCCGGCACCCGCCTGGCTCGTTCTGGCGACGGATGCGCAGGGAGAGATGCGGCCGATGGCCACGCGCGGGCTCACGGCTGCGGTTGAACCTACCGCGCACGCGATCGGGCGCCTGGTGATCCGCTCCGGAGAAGTATTCACGGCTGCCAACGTGGCGGCGGACCGCCGTGTTCATGATGGCTCCAGAGTCGCCGCGCTCGGATTTCCGTTAGCCACGAGAGGGCGGACGATCGGTGCGCTGGTAACACTGGACCGCCGGTCGTCTGCGAAAGCGCCGGCGCTGAGCGAGGACACTCAGGTCGTTTTAGAAGCGGCGATCGAGCCGGGAGCGGCGGCGCTCGACAGCGCGATGCGGTTGCAGCGTGCCGAGGCGCTCTCGCTGACCGACGATCTGACGTCGCTCTACAACTCGCGATTTCTCGGACAGGTCCTGCGGCGCGAAACCAAGCGCGCGCAGCGGAGCGGCCGTCCGCTGTCGCTGCTGTTCGTGGATCTGGATGGATTCAAGTCCATCAACGATTCGTACGGCCACCTGTTCGGCAGCCGGGCGCTGGTCGAGGCAGCCACGGTGATCCGCGCGAGCGCGCGTGAGACCGACATGGTCGCCCGGTACGGCGGTGATGAATTTGCGCTGGTCCTGCCGGAAACGGCGACCGAAGGGGCAACGGCGGTGGGCGAGCGTGTCCGGGAGCGTATCGCCAGGCATGGTTTTCTGCAGCCCGACGGGCTGAACATCCGGCTGACTGCGTCGGTGGGGGTCGCCACCCTGACCGAAGCTTCGGCCTCCGTGGAGTCCTTGATAGAGGCCGCCGATAAGGCGATGTACCGGGTCAAGGGACGCGGAAAGAACGGCATTTTCGTAGCTGGGAGCGACATTTGAGCCTTCGATCACTGTTTTCACTGTTCTCGAGCGACCTTGCCATCGACCTTGGCACGGCGAATACGTGCGTGTACGCGCGGGGGAAGGGGATCGTCGTCAACGAACCCTCCATCGTGGCGATCAACAAGGTCAATGGACGTATCGAGGCGGTCGGCAAGGATGCGAAGGAAATGCTGGGACGGACCCCGGGTAACATCGTCGCGATCAAACCCATGAAGGACGGAGTCATCGCCGACTTCGAGGTCACCGAGAAGATGTTGACCTACTTCATCAAGAAGGCGCACAACCGCAATGTGTGGGTCCGCCCGCGCATCGTGATCGGCGTTCCGTCCGAGATCACGCAGGTAGAGAAGCGCGCGGTGAAAGACAGCGCGTATCGTGCGAAGGCGAGCGAAGTCTACCTGGTCGAAGAAGCCATGGCCGCGGCAATCGGCGCAGGCATGCCGATCACCGAGCCCTCCGGCAACATGATCGTGGATATCGGCGGCGGCACCACCGATATCGCCGTCATCTCCCTGGCGGGCATTGTTTACAGCAAAGCGGTCCGCGTTGCCGGAAACGAGATGGACGACGCAATCATCCAATACATAAAGAAGACCTACAACCTCCTGATCGGCGAGCGCACGGCTGAAGCCATCAAGATGGAAGTGGGTTCGGCCTTTCCGCTCGAAGAACGGATGACGATGGAGATCAAAGGGCGCCACCTGATCGAAGGCGTGCCCAAGACCATCACCATCAGCGATGAGGAGATCCGCGAAGCGCTGGCGGAGACGGTCAACGTCATCGTCGACGCGGTGCGGGTGGCACTCGAGCGAACGCCGCCCGAGCTTTCCGCCGATATCGTCGACCGTGGCATCGTGCTCACCGGAGGCGGTTCCCTGCTCAAGAATCTCGACAAGCGGCTGCGCGAAGAAACCGGCTTGCCGCTGGCCATGGCGGAGGATCCGCTGTCCTCGGTCGTGCTCGGCGCGGGCAAGATGCTCTCTGACTTCAACCTGCTGCGCAAGATTTCGATCGATTAGCGGCCTGATAGCTGACAGCTGAGAGCTGATAGTTGTGCTTGACATACGGAAGCGCACCGGCGTCGTTTTCCTCATCGCCATCCTGGCGCAGGTGATTCTCGTCTCCGTGCAGGTGCAGACCAGGTCGGGGGTGAGAGCGATCGAAGCCGTATCGTTCGGTGCTTTCTCGCGGGTGCAGCTCGCGACCTCATCGTTCGTGCGCGGCGTGCGCGATGTCTGGACCAACTACGGCGCGTTGCGCGGGGCAAGAGACGAGAACACGGCACTGAAGAGTCAACTGGCGGAGCTCGAGATCCGGCTGCAGGAACAGCGCGCGCTCGCCGGGCGCACGGCAAAGCTGCAGGAACTGCTGGACTTGAAGCAGAACACCGAGCTGCCGACGGTGGCCGCGGAAGTCATCGCCGGGAAGCCGAATCCTGACGTGATGCAGATCACGATCGGCCGGGGAGCAGCCGACGGTGTTCAGGCCGACATGGCGGTGATCGCGCCACGTGGCATTGTCGGGCGGGTGGTCGGTGAGCCGGCGGCCCACGCAGCCCGCGTGCAGCTGATCATCGACCGCAGTGCGGCAGCCGGTGCACTGAGCGAACGAACGCGCGCAGGTGGATTGATCGTCGGTGTTGATGGGCAGCCGCCGCTGGCGATGGATCTCGTTCCGAACCTGACTGACATCAAAGAAGGAGACGTCATCGTGACGTCGGGCGTGGACGGCATCTACCCGAAGGGATACGCGATAGGCGTGGTAGAGAAATCCGAGGGGGGAACCGCCTTGCACCGGCTGATAACCGTCCGTCCGGCGGTCGACTTCACGAGCCTGGAAGAAGTGCTCGTCGTTCTGGTGCCGGCACGCGGGGCCACACCCGCGCCGCCCAGGGCTGCCGTACCAGAGAAGCCTGGCGCCGCAGCGGGAGCGGTCAAGTGAAGGGCGCGGTCGTCTTCGTAGCGCTCTCTCTCGCCCTGCTGCTGCAGAGCACGCTCGGCGGCATCTCGCTCGATGCAGGCACGCGTGTCAATTTCGTGCTCGTCGCGGTGATCTATTGCGCGCTCTCCTTCGGGGCGCTGTCAGGACTGCTGGCAGGACTCGCCGGCGGCCTTGCGCAGGATGCGATCGCCGGCGCGATCCTCGGCATCGGCGGAATCTCGAAAACGCTGGTCGGGTTTGTCGTCGGGGTGCTCGGGGCGCAGTTCATCGTCTCCCAGCCGTTGACGCGCTTCGTCATGTTTCTCGGCGCGTCCGTGCTGCACGAGCTGTGCTTCCAGGCCCTCACGGCCGTGGTCGAGGCGCGCAGCCTTCGTTTTCATTACTCGGCGATTTTGACGCAGGCGGCGGTGAACGGACTGGTCGGTATCCTGGCATTCCAGGTCGTCGAGAAAGGGCCCGGGCTGATGCAGCGGCGCGACGCCCGCCGCGCGTCGTTCGGCTCGCGGAGACAGTTTTAAAATGGGAAGGGTGCGCGTGCACCATTTGTGAGGCCCCGATGGAACCAATGATGCCCGACGACCGACGAAGCCTGGCGCTGCGTCTCTCGGTGCTCCAATACGCCCTCGCGACCCTGTTCGGCGGGCTGGCCGTGGCGTTCTGGATCTTTCAGATCGCCAACCACGAAAAGTTCCGCGAGATGGCGGAGAACAATTAGATGCAGCGTCTGCCGCTGCCGGCGCCGCGCGGCGTGCTGTACGACCGTGACGGCAAGGTGCTGGTCGACAACCAGAGCGCCTCGAATATCGCGCTCGTCCGTGAACAAACGAAGGATATCGAGCACACGCTTCACGTGCTTGCGCTCGCCACCGGTGTCGATGAGACGGCCCTGAACGAAGAGGTGCGGCGGCGCCGTCGCGACCCGAGCTATCGTCCGATCGTGCTGATCGAGAATGCCTCGTTCGAGCAGATCGCCGCGGTCCGCGCCCGCCAGCTCGAGTTGCCCGGTATCATCACGCCGCCCGTTCCGTCACGTAAGTACACCGCGATGGAGACCGCGGCGCATTTGTTCGGGTATGTCGGCGAGATCACCGAACGCCAGTTGCAGCGGCCGGAGTACGAGGGCATCGAAGCTGGCACCATCGTCGGGCAGGCCGGCGTCGAGCAGGCCTACAACAAGCTGCTGATGGGCGTTGACGGCAACAAGACGGTGGTTGTCAATAGCGTCGGCCGGGAGATCGGAGCGCCAGTCGATGAGCGGCCCGCCCGGGTTGGCCGGCCGATCCAGTTGACGCTCGACGCGGACGTGCAGAAGGCGATTGAAGACGCATTCACGGCAAGCGGGTTCAACGGTGCTGCGGTTGTTCTAGACCCCCGCGACGGTGGCGTGCTGGGCTTCACGAGCCGGCCCGCATACGATCCGAACGCCTTTGCGGCAGGCATCGACCGCGCTACCTGGGCATCATTGAATAACGATGAATTGAAGCCGATGCAGAACAGGGCTTTGCAGGGCCGATACTCGCCCGGCTCGACCTTCAAGATGGCGGTCGGGCTCGCCGGGCTCGAGGAGGAAGTGATCACGCCGAGCTTCCAGGCGTACTGCGGAGGCGGCGCCACGTTCTACGGACACCGCTTCGCCTGCTGGAAAAAAGGAGGGCACGGCACCGTCGACCTCCGCCGCGCAATCGAGCAGTCGTGCGACGTCTACTTCTACACGGTCGGGAACATGCTCGGCGTAGACCGGATCCACAAGTGGGCGACACTCTTCGGCCTCGGGGTGAAATCGAACATCGATCTTCCCAATGAGCTGGTCGGGCTCGTTCCGTCCACGGAGTGGAAGCGCGAGAGAATGAAAGAGAAGTGGTACGCCGGCGAGACGATCTCGGTCGCCATCGGCCAGGGAGCGGTCGCGGTGACGCCGGTGTCGATGGCCGTCTACGCAGCGACACTCGCCAACGGCGGCACGCGCATCACACCCCATCTGATCAAGGCGATCGACGACGGCAATGGATTGAAGCCGGTTCCTCCGCCGGCACCGCAGTCCAAGGTGGAGGTGACGCCCGAGAAGCTTCAGGCGATTCGCGACGGCATGTGGGGGGTTGTCAACGGCGGCGGCACCGGCGGGCGTGCGCGGATCCCCGGGCACGACGTCGCGGGTAAGACCGGCACCGCCCAGGTGATCTCCAACAAAGGACGCCTCGCGGCGCGGAACAGCACAAAGGATCTGCGCGACAACGGCTGGTTCGTCTTCTTTGCCCCGCGCGACAATCCCATCATCGCCGGCGTCGTGTTCATGGAGCACGGCCTCCACGGCCCGAATGCAGCGGCGCTCGCTCACCATATTCTCGACGTGTTCTTCGCGAAGCAGGATGGCAAGCCCCTGCCGCCTCCGCCCACTCACGACGAGCTCCGTCTCGATTACAAGGATCCCTACGCCCGCGGCGGAAGCGCGGCGGTTGGAGGCGGCCACTAAACACCATGTTCGAACGTCGCCTCTACTTCCACATCGACTGGCTGCTGCTCGCCGCCATCCTGGTCCTCGCCGGGATCGGCGTCGGCATGGTGTACAGCACCACGTATGTGGTCAGTCCGACCGGCGGGCGCTCGGCGCCCCAGGTCTGGACCCAGATGTACGCGCTCGGCATCGGCTTGGTGGCGCTGCTGGTCTGCCTCACGATCGATTACCGGATGCTCGGCGAGAACTCGCTGTTCATCTACGGCGCGCTGCTCGTCCTGCTCGTGTTCGTTCTGCTCAAAGGCCAGACGCAGATGGGCGGGCAGCGCTGGATCCCGATCGGGCCTTTTCACTTGCAGCCCTCAGAGTTCGGCAGGTTGACGATGGCGCTCCTGCTGGCGATGTATTTCGCCGAGAACCGGCGCGGCGCGAAGAACACCAGCGATCTCGTTCTGGGCGGCATCCTCACGCTGGTGCCGCTGCTGCTCATCGCCAAGCAGCCCGACCTCGGCACCGCCATCACGCTGCTGCCCGTGTCTCTCGGGATCGCTTTTCTCGCCGGACTTCGCATGCGGCTGCTCGCAATCCTCATCCTCGCCGCGGTGCTTGCCTCCCCCTTCGCCTGGAAGTTCGCGCTCCAGGATTACCAGCGGGGCCGCATCGAGACTTTCCTGAATCCCGAGCAGGATCCCCGCGGGGCTGGATACCAGACGATTCAGGCGCGCGTAACGGTCGGCTCGGGCGGGCTCACCGGCAAGGGTTTTCTCAGGGGTACCCAGGGGCAGTACAAGTTCCTGCCGGTCGCCCACAACGATTTCATCTTTTCCGTATTGGCAGAAGAGCACGGGTTCATCGGCGTCCTGACGGCCCTGGGCCTGTATCTCTTCGTCATCATTCGATCTCTCGAGGCGGCACGTCTTGCCAAGGACCGTCTCGGCGCGTATCTGGTGGGAGGCATCATCGCAGGCTTTTCGTTCCAGGTGATCTACAACGTCGCCATGTCGGTCGGGCTTGCCCCGGTAAAGGGCATCACCCTGCCGCTCATGAGTTACGGGGGGTCGTCCCTCATCGCGACGATGGCAACTTTCGGCCTGATCCTGAATGTCAGGATGCGGCGCTTTACCAACTGACGATTTCAAGGTTCACCACTTGCTGACGCTGTTGCTTTTCGTGCTGCTCGCTGGCCATCTCGCCGGGCTCCTGGCCCGTTGCGCAGCTGTGTCCGGCGGGCACCACCCGGCGTCCCCATTCACTTTCCGGAGTTTCATTTATGAACAAGGAGATGATCATCTCCTCAGGAGGGCACGACACCCGCGTCGCCATCCTGGAGGACGATCAGGTCGTCGAGATCTTCATCGAACGCGAGAATCAGCGCGGAGTGGTCGGCAATGTCTACAAGGGCCGGGTATCCAAGGTCCTCCCGGGCATGCAGTCCTCCTTTGTTGATGTCGGCCTCGAACGCGACGCGTTTCTCTACGTCTCTGAAGTCGTCACGCCGGCCGAATTCGACCGGCTCGAAGGCTCAGACGACGACGAAGGTGCGAGCAGCCCTCCGGTACCGGTCGAGATCGCCGAGCCTGTGCTCACCGAATCGGGCGCGGTCGAAGTCGTGGTCGATGGGCAGGACAAGACACCGGATCGCCGTTCGAAGGAACGTGATGGACGCGCTCAGGGGCGCCCGGATCGCCGGGACGACAGGGACCGGCCCGACGTTCGGATCGAAGACCTGCTCAAGGAAGGGCAGGAGGTACTGGTCCAGGTCGTAAAGGAGCCGCTCGGCACCAAGGGCGCGCGACTCACCTCGCACGTGACCATGCCCGGACGGTTCCTCGTCTTCATGCCCACGGTCGACCACGTCGGCGTCTCCCGCAAGATCGAATCGAGAGAGGAACGCGCGCGTCTCCGCGGCATCGTCAAGGAATTTCGCGAGGAGCACGGTTTCACCGGCGGGGTGATCATCCGCACGGCGGCGTCGGGCCGGTCCAAAGAAGACATCGTCACTGACCTGGCCTATTTCCACCAGGTCTGGACCGAGATCCGCCAGAAGATGGAGACCCGGCGGCCGCCGGCCGTCCTGTTCCAGGAGCAGAGCCTGGTCACGAAGCTGCTGCGCGATCTGCTGACCGACGATTACAGCGCGATCAGACTGGACAACGAACAGGAGCACCGCCGAGTCGTCACGCTGATCGAGCGGATCATGCCGAGCCTGCTCCCGCGAGTGAAGCTCTACTCGAAGGAATACCCGATCTTCGAGGAATACGGCGTCCAGGCGGAGATCGACAAGGCGCTGCGAAGCAAGGTCTGGCTGAAGTCGGGCGGCTACCTGGTCATCAATCCGACCGAAGCGCTGGTTGCGATCGACGTCAATACCGGTCGCTACGTCGGCAAGAAGAGCAGCGGCCGGCTCGAGGACACCATCGTGAAGACGAACCTCGAAGCGGTGAAGGAGATCGTTCGCCAGATCCGGCTGCGGGATCTCGGGGGCATCATCGTTCTCGACCTGATCGACATGGAAGAGAAGAAGAACCGCCAGAAGGTGTTCCAGGAAGTCGAGAAGGAGCTGCGGCGCGACCGGTCGCCTTCCAAGGCACTGCAGGTCTCCGACTTCGGCCTGGTCATCGTCACGCGCAAACGCGTGAAACAGAGTCTCGAACGTCAGCTGACCGAGCCGTGCCCGTACTGCTCGGGGAGCGGTTCGATCAAGTCCAGTTCAACGGTGTGCTTCGAGATCCTCACGGAGTTGAAGAAGATCGGCAGCGATATCGAGGGGAGCGGCGTGATCCTGCGAGTCAACCCCGACATCGCCCGCGCGCTGAAGGAAGAGGAGAGCAGCGTTTTCAGGGAGATGAGTCACGTGCTGGGCAAATCCATTACGCTACGGCCCGACACGCATCTTCATCACGAACAATTCGACGTGATGGCGACATAGCACGGTGCCGAGGTGTCGGGGTGCTTCGTGGCCGTACCTGGCACCGAGCACCTGGCACCCAGGCACTCGGCACCCTGGCACCCTTACTTTGTTTCGGCCGTGCCCGTCGCGAGATTGATCAGGTAATGATTTCCGCCTTTGTTGAACCAGACGCGGACGTATTCATTCCCTTTCAGGCTCTGCACCTTTGCAGGACCGCCCGCGGCCGGAGCGGCGTCTTTCACGACCTGCTTGGCTTCCGCAGCCGGGACGATGCTGACAACTTCGCGGCCTTTGACCTGACCACCCTGGACGAACTCGACCCATCGTTCGAGCGGCTCGGTCGTACCGACCGCCTCCGGCTTGGCCTCGTCGGCGGTGACGCGGACCTGGTAGGTGCCGGCGGGAAGTGCTTTGCCGTCGGCCATCACCCCTTTGGTCAGGCGCGCAGTTCCGAGCGCTACGGCACCGGTTGGTGCCGTTGGCACCTCAGCCGTCGTCGGCTGCTGATTTGGCACCTTGTGCTGCGCGAGCGCATCACCGGCGAAGAGCGTCCCCGCCAGGATTCCCACCACAACCCACTGATTTCTCATGTCCATCTCCTCGCAACTGGTACCGGCGAACACAGCAATTGTATCGCTAATCGTTGACACCGGTCCGGGCGAGGATCAGCAAACGAAGTGCCAGCCGCTACTTTTTCCCGATCCAGACGTTGCCCGAGAAAGTCGTGATCTCGAGAACTGCGTTGCCGTCGCCCACCACGCCCCGAAGAGTCTTGTTGTGCCGGCCGGGACCAGGGCGGTCCTCATTACCGTGTTTGGTGAGTCCCTGCATGTCGCTCTCGACCTTGCCGCTCCAGGAATTCGCTTCGACTTCGAACCCCGTTCCACCTGCGACTGCGATGCGAACGTTGCCCGAATGCGAGTTGAGCTCGTAGCGGCCGCCCTTCGTCAGCGAGCCTGTGAAGTCGACATCACCACTCAGGGATTGCGCCTCGATCCTGGCCGACTGTACGTCTTGAAGCGTCACTTTGCCGCTGATCGTGCCGAGCTCGAGCCTCGGTGCTTTCACCTGGCGCATCAGCACGTCGCCGCTGATGGTTGCGGCTTCGATCGGGGTTTCTGAGTCGCTGTCGGTGACCTCGATCGATCCGGACGTCGATTTCACCGAGTCGATGCTGCGGGCTCGCGTCACCTGCACGTTGCCGCTGGTGGTGATCAGCGAGAGTTCGCCGGCAATCTCGGTGACGCGGAGGTTTCCCGTCACCGACCGCGCCGTCACGCTCGTGCCGGCGGGAGCGGTAATCGTGTATTGCACCGAGACGTTGATGTTTCGCCGATTGCGGAACATGTTGTCCTGCGACGGATACACCGTCCGCACCTCCACCCGATTCGCTCGGTCGTTGATCTCGACCTTCACCAGCGGTAAAAGGTCGCGGGCCGCCTCGACGGTCTGTGCGCGGGCGATCTTCGTGACCTCGATCGTGGCGTCGTTTCCACCGCCGCGAACGAAGGTGATGTCACCAACGATGTTGCTGACGTCGAGCTCGCCATTGCCGCCGATCCGCACGCTTTTCTTGAAGGTCTCGGTTTGTTCTTCGCGCCCCTCGCGCCCGGGCTGAAGGGTCACGCGCTGACGCTGGCGCTCCGGTTGGACCTGGGTCCGGCTCACAACCCGTGTCGTCGGCGCAGCCGCCTGCGCGGCCGCGGCCGTCGCCACCGCGAGCACGATCGTGAAGGCAATGACTGTCTGTCTCATCTTTCGTTCCATTTCGCTACGACTTGCTCCCACCTTCGACGATCTGTGCGGCCCCGGCTGAATTCCCTTTACGCATTTCGTTCATCAGCGCAATCGTGTCCTGCAGCAGTGTGACTTTTCTTCGCAGCGCGTTGAACAGACTGTCGCGAGCCGGCTGGCTCTGTGGTTCGCTCTTCAAGACGGTGCGGCTTTGCGCAATTGCCTCGTCGATGACGGTCAGATTTTTTTCGAGGACCGCAGCCGTCTGCGGGTCGATCGATCCGTCGTTATTCTTCGCTGCCTGTTCGAGCTTGGAGATGGCCGACTGATAGTACTGTTCCGCCACCTTCAGGTCGTCAGTGATGCTTTGGACGGCATCGCCCTGGCCCGGGTTGCCCTCGCTCTGGATCGAACTCTGGACTTGCGTCGCCGCCGCCGGTCCGCGGTGGGAAAAGAGCAGCCACAAGGACGTGCCGACCGAGAGCACCAGGGCGGCGGCAATCGCCAGCAGCGCATAGTGCTTGCGGTGTGATGAAGACGCCGCGCTTACACGCCCTTCCTGTCGCAGACGACCGGCGATCTGCATCCAGACGTGAGCGGGTGGCGCCGGACGGTCGAGTGCGGCTGCCGCTTCGCGAATCTTGCGCAGGTCCGCCGCGAGAGCCGTGCACGCGTCGCACTGATCGAGGTGCGTCTGCAGCTCCGCCCGCCGGACGGGGCCGATCGTGCCGTCCGCCAGTTCCTGAATCGCTTCCCGGTATTGATTGCAATACATAAAATGGTCCCGCCGCCTACGTGCCGGTCCCGCTCAGAAGTGCCCGGAGCCGCAGCCTTGCTTTGTGCACCTGCGACTTCGACGTCCCTTCGGCGATCCCGAGCGCTTCGGCAACCTCCCGGTGTTCGAGCCCCTGCACATCATGCAGAACAAACGCCGCCCTCGCACCTTCAGGGAGCTGCGCGACGGCCCGCTCGAGGTCCATCTTCGACACGGTGCGCTCGGCGATGCTGCGACTGCCGACATCCGGCAACGGCAGCTCGTCGTCGATCGCGTCGGTCAGCTGGTTCGACCGCGCAGCGCGGCTGCGCAGGTAGTCGAGGCACTGATTGGTCGCCAGCCTGTATAACCAGGTACCGAGTGCCGCCTCGCCGCGGAAGCCCTCCAGCTTGCGGTGGGCGGAGAGGAAGATTTCCTGCAGAAGGTCCTCCGCATCCGCCGTATTGCCGAGCATCCGGCAGGCCAGGCTGTAAAGCTTCCCCGCGTGCGCCTTGTAGATCTCCTCGAATGCTGCCAGGTCTCCACGGGAGCAGCGCTCGACCAGTGCCATCTCCTGCGCCCGGCCGGCGTGTACCGGCGGTGCGGCAAGCGGCATTGGTAGCTTAGACGGCACGGGGACCTCGCCGCGTTGCCCGGGCACCCCAGCGCCGCTGCTGGAACTCCTTCACCCGATCCCCCACGACGAGAACGCCCTCGGCCCGCAGCAGCGCGCGCTTGAGCTCCAGGTTGCCGCCGAAGCCGCCCAGCCGTCCACCGGCTGCGATGACCCGGTGGCACGGGACATCTGAGGACTTGCAGTCACGCATGATGTTACCGACGGCGCGGCAGGCGCGCGCGTTCCCCGCCGCCGACGCGACGTCCCCGTACGTCGCGAGCCGGCCCGCCGGAATCCGACTCACGATCGACAACACGCGTGCCCTGAACACGACCTAGAACTTTATCCGCAGCCCCGCACCGACTTGGAAGCCGCCTGCATCTGTTGAGACGCTGTGACCATCGTCAGCGTTGAGTCGCACCTGGCCGGTGGCGTACCTCGCCAGTACGCCGGCGCCGGCAGAGCGCGAAAACATCCAGCTGACGTCCATCCCGATGTTGCCACCGACGGCCGATGCCTTTACCCGCTTGCCCGTGACATCTCGAAAGGCGGCAGTGTCGTAGGGGTATGTCTCCTGAAGCGAAACTGCCGTCACGAGCTGCTGGTCGACGTTGAACCACGTCGGACCACCCATCAACATCAGGCGCAGTTTCCCGGACGTTTTGAGGTAATAGCCGTCCACGTGAATTGCCGTCTCGGCTCGCTCGAGGCCCGTTCCGTCGCCGGAGACCTCACGATCCTGGTTGTCGAAAAAAGGATGCGGCACCTGCGCGACAATCGCCGCTCGCGCGGATCCCGAGGTGCGCGTCGCTGCGAATGCGATCCCCACAATCTTCTTCCAGACATGAACGCCAACGGCGGCGTCAATCAGGAGCGACGTCTTCAGATGGTACTGCGCCTGCACCGTCGCGTCCTCGGCGTTCACCTGATAGGTGAAGTTGTCGCTGAAGGTCCCGGAAGTCGCCTGCACGCCGGCGTTCAACGCGATGAAGCCACGATCCTTCGGCGGCTTGCGGGGCTTGGGTGCCGGGCGCTGCGCAAACACCGGCGCGGACAGGAACAATGTGAGGGCGACTGAGCTGAAGACGAGCCGGATCGCCGGCGACTTCAATTGACGCCCACCGCAGTCCACGCTTCCGTAATCGCCCGTTCCGGGTTGCTGCCCGCCCCGTACAAGTCCCTCGCCGCCTGGATCGTTGCCATTCTCGCAACCGCGAACGTCGAATTCGCGGTCATCAACTGCGTGAACGCGCGGTAGAACACCCGCTCGATCTGCTCGCGGTTGCCCGCGCCTACTCCCTGGACCGTCAATCGCGACACCCGGTTAGTGCCCCCTTCGATCGCGAGATAGAACGCATGGTTGGAAATGCCGGAATTGGTGTGAACGCCGCCGTTGTCGCTCGACCCCAGGACACGGCGCGAGTAGTGGTCCGGATGCCCATACGCGTTGGGATCGGCCAGCGACCGGATGCCGTTGGTCGCGCCTGGTGCAGCTGCACGGACGATGTCCTCTCCGCATAGATAGTCGGCCTTCTGCAATCCGTCACCGGGCGCCTGATAGTAGAACTCGACTGCCGTACCCATGATGTCCGAGAACGATTCGTTCAGTGCCCCCGACTCGTTCAGATAAATGAGGTCGGATGTGTAGTCGGTCACGCCATGGGTGATCTCGTGGGCGACGATGTCGAGCGCCCCGGCGACACGGTTCCAGGAGCGGCCGTTCGACGTGACATTGGATGGAAGGCCTTCGCCGAGGACCATGTACCCGCCCCCGGCATAGAACGCGTTGGCGAACAGGGTCGGGTAAAGGCTGCCGTATCGGCCGAAGTCGGACAGGTTCACCGGGTGCACCAGCATGCGCATCGAGATGTTGGCGTCGTTCAGGCCTCGCCGTGCGTACTTGCGGAAGTAGTAGTCGTAGGTCAGTCCGGTGTAGACGTGCGCATCTACCACGGCGCCGTCGAGCCACAGGTTGTCGCTGTCTGCGGCGAGATCGGCAGCCGCGAGCGTCGTAAAACCGTTGACTACGCTGAAGGTACGTTCCGGATTGCCCTTCATGTCGTAAGTGCGGATCGACGGTGGGCGCAGGCCATCGGTCAGGTTGAACCCGCCGCTCGCCGACTGCGTGCTGATCTTCTTCGAGTCACCGAGCACACCAGTCGCCCGGCCGACAGCATTCTGAGACTGGAGGTCGCTGTATTCGAAGATCACGGCGCCGCTGGTTGCATCGACGAAGTACTCACGAATGTCCGCATCGACCGCCACCCGTAGCCTCCACGTCAGCGCGTAGCCGCCGGACGCAAGCGGAAGGATCACGAGCTCGCCCGCACGCGAGCGACCAGGCGCAAGGCCGGTTCTGGCCTCGATCGCAGCTCGCGCGAGAGGTTCGTCGATCACCGGGTTGGTGTCGATCCCAATGTCGTCGTACAGCGTCCCGAACACCGAGACGGTTTGAGACGCCGCTATCTGCCGGGCGACATCGCCGCCGAACACGCGCACACCCTGGTGAAACTGGTCGGCGCGTTCGATCACGCGGCCCGACATCACTTTGTCGGCCCGGCGCTCGCGCACGCGCAAGTCTCCGCCGCGCATCATTCGCGTCACCCGGTCGTCGTGGGCGCGCAGCTCAGTCAGCGACCGGGCGGCGAGGACGCGCGGCTCTCGCGTGCTCTGCGCGCTCACGGGTTCGAGGCGCAGCAGTGCCGCGGCCGCGGCCGCCGCGCACGCGGCCAGGGCGAAGGAACGTGGTCGCGTCACCTGGGTACCCAGGCGGCCAGCAGGGGAGTGCCGTCCATGCGATCGAACTTCACGCCTGCCAACCCGGCGAGGGTTGGTGCAATGTCGGCTGGCGTTGCCGGGTCGTGGTGCACGCCCGCCGGCACGCCGGAGCCGTAAAAGAGCACCGGGACGCGCTGGTCGTATCGGTAGAGCGTTCCGTGGGTCGTCGCCGAGCTGGCCGAGAGCATCCAGTTCTCCTTTGGTACGATGACCAGGTCGCCGCTGCGACCCGGATAGTAGCTTAGTGCTGCAGCGCGTTTGACCGGATCAGTACTCGTCCGCATCTCGGGTCCGCTGATCTCGTCGGCAAGGAACGCATCGGCGAGGGCGGGCAAATCCCGGAGCGCATCCAACATTGCGGCGGTGGCGCTGTGGTTCTTCTTCAGTTTGTCCAGCACCCCGGGAGCGAGATAGATGTCGGTGTAGCCGGAGTAGACGGCGTGCCTGCCGGGCCCGAAGTACGGAGCCAGAGCCCGATCGATGGCGGCCAGCACCTGGTCGCCGCTCTGACGGCCGCCTCCGGTCTGCTCGGGCAGCGCCCCGACACCGTGGTCGGCTCCAAGTGCGACAACGTAGCGTCCGCGTCCGACGACCGCGTCCAGGTGATCGAGCAGCGCCCCTATTGTGCGGTCGAGACGCAGAACCACATCCTGGACCTCGTGGCTGGCGGGCCCGAACTGATGACCAACGAGGTCGAGCGTCGAGAAGCTGACCGCGAGCAAGTCCGTCCCCGTTCCCTTTCCAAGCCCCAGCGCATCGACTGAAGCGGCGGCCATGCGTCCGAGGTACTCGTCGGCAAACGGAGAACGCTGCCATTGCAGGTTGAACTCCGATCCAGCACTCTTTCCCAATACATGCGGGAAGCTGGTGGTCCATCCTTGCGGCGAGCGCTCGCCAACACCCTTGTCGGACCCGGAGTACTGCGCCTCCGGTAACAGGCGGTTCCAGACGGCGCCGACGTCCTGCGAGGCCGGACGCGAGTCGATGAACGCGGAGAGCCAGGCGAGCTTCTCGGCCGTGAAGGCCGACGAAGTGGCCCACCCGGCACGATCGTCGAACCATACGACCGATGTCGGATGACGCCCGGACAAGGTGATCGCCGAACGTGGCTTGAGCGACATCGCCACGACCCGCGCCTGGGCGCGCTCACGCACCTGGTCCGCCAGCGTTGGAACGCGCAGCGAGGCCGCGCTGTCACCTCCGCTTGCGATTCCGCTGTAGCCGATGTTCCTGGCGGTGCTGTCGGCGGTGCACGCTCGCGACCTCGCGGTGGTCCGATCCCACCAGGTGTTCAGCACCATCCCGTGACGATAAGGGAACGCGCCCGTGCCGATGGTCGAGTGCCCGGCGCACGTGATCGTATTCAAGTACGGGTAGGCGGCATTCTTGAACCACGCGCCCTCAGCCGTCAGCCGTTTCAGCCCGGACGTGAACTGCGGCAGGGCGCGTTCGAGGTAGTCGGTGCGCATCTGGTCCACGACCAGCAGCACGATCAACGACGGCCGGTCGCCAGCGGTAGTCTCGATCGCACGTGGTGCGGGGCGCACAGCCGTTGTGCACGTGGTGATAGCGACGATCAACGCGGCCAGGATGATCGGTCTCATGGACGCTTCAGGATCGGCAAGTAACAGAGTGCACCGATATACACGTCAAAGACGGCGCAGCCGATCGTGTACCAGCGCGGGACCACGCCTTCGGCCAGCAACCCGGGCCGGTGAGCGACGTCGAGCAGGGCATGCGCTGCGAACGCCAGTGCCAGGACGGTCAGCGCCTGGCGCGGATCGCGAGTGAGGGTGAAGGCCGACGTGACGAAAAATCCCACCGCAAAGGCAATGTCGAATCCGACGCCAAGCTGGTCTTCGTGCGACGCCGCAAAACCCAGGTAGGCGCTCGCCGACATGGTGAGGATGAGCGCCGCTATTTGGGCCAGGCGCAGCTCCGCAACCAGCCGATCCGGTGATGATGCAGGAATCGCGGCAGTGCGGAATGTTTGCCAGGAGAATCCGGCCGCGAGAGCGGTGCATGCCACGGCCAATGTCCGGAACCCCTCGGTCAACCCGACAAGTATAAAGCTTCAGGTCTGAAGGAAGCTGAGAGGATCGACGTCGTAGGCATCGGGATCCACCGGGCCGGCGATCGATTGCGCATTCTCTCCCGCGCTATCGAACAGGTTGCGCTCCTCGGCGTCGTCGAGACGTGTGCCCGCCGCGTCGAAGAGGACGCGCACGCGCGGCCGGTATGGGTCCGGAGCATGGACCTGCGTCACCACCGCGATCTCGCCGGTATTCAAGCGGACCAGGTTTCCCGGGGGGTAGATGCCGAGCAGCTGGACGAACCGCCGGACCAGGTGCTGGTCGAACTGCGATCCATCGTTCCGCTGCAGGACCGCGAGGATCCGATCGGTCGGGAAGGCCTGCTGGTACTGACGTTGCGATCTCATCGCGTCGTACACGTCCGCGATGCTGCATAACATCGTCGCCAGGTTCAGCGCGCTGCGCCGCGCCCCGGCGGGGTACCCGGTGCCATCGATCCTCAGGTGGTGCTCGAACGCGACGACGGGCGCCAGCACCGGCATCTCAGGTGTGCGTCGAAGGATCTCGGCCCCATCAACGGTATGCCGCTGCATGATCTTGAACTCCGCGTCGGTGAGCTTCTCCGGCTTGGTCAGGATCTCCTTGGGCGTGCGTACCTTGCCGATGTCGTGCATCAGCGCCGACAGCCCGAATTCCCTGAGCAGGCGTCCCTCGACTCCAAGCGCGCGCGCCTGCCCCATGGCGAGAATCGAGACGTTCACCATATGGGTGAACGTGTAGTTGTCGTAACTGCGCATCGCCGTCAGCGCCATCAATGCGGTGCGGTTCTGCGTCACCGCATCGGCAAGGCCGTCGATCGCCTGCACGGCAGAGGGAAGATCCGGCTTGCCCTCGGCGTCTGCCGATTGCCACGTCCGTTCGGCGGTCGAAACTGCGCCGGCATACAGACGCCGGATCGCTTCCATGTCACCGGCGACACCGTCGGAATACTGTTCCTCGGCGCTGATCCGGCCGATCCTGATGTGAGGAAAGTTCCAGGCGAGCTCCTTCTCAGCCCTCGGACCCAGTGCGGCGACGGCCAGCATGAAGCCGAGCGCCTCGTCGGCGGTCAAGCCGCGCTCGAAGGCGATCCGTTCGATGTGCTGGTCCTTCAAACGTTTGATCAGTTCACCCATCGCCGCGCTGGCCTTGGGCATCGGCGTGTCGGCGACCACGAATTGCGACTCGACGATGCCGACCGCAACCGAGGGAGACAGCTGCAGGAGCGGCTTGAGCGCCGCAATCAGGCCGTCGACGCTTCGCGCCACGAGCGGGTGGTCGCGTCCGAGTTGGCCCCAGATCGCGGCCGCCTCCTGGTACGAGACCCGCGCCCGCCCGGCCTCGCCGCGCGTGGCCCGCCGCTGCCCCGCGTTGAAGTGGCTCCGCGCCAGGTCGTCGCGGTATCGCGTCACCGTCGGCCGGTCCCTCACCAGTCCCTTGAGTATTTCCTGGGCCTCTTTCTCCTCCTCTTCCGACTTCGCCGCCTTGCCCTGTCGGTCGCACACGACCGCGAGGTTGTCGCGGTTGACGGCCAGGTCGCGGATGATCGGGAACCCGGCGGCCCGCCACGGTTCGATCGTGATGTTGTCGCCGTCCTCGAACTTCCGCATGTGGAGCTGGCAGGTGGCGGTGCCGAGCTGCGGCCCGTGGGCCT
>Ga0126305_10000290_pt1 | contig 22116 bp, 19 predicted proteins | sample Plot26_FD_92536 | JGI IMG/M metagenome (GOLD analysis project Ga0126305, IMG submission 92536) | Serpentine soil microbial communities from UC McLaughlin Reserve, CA, USA - Plot26 | ecosystem: Environmental > Terrestrial > Soil > Grasslands | place: USA: UC McLaughlin Reserve, Lake County... | reverse complement strand
TTCCGGCGGAATCTCCGCCGCCAGCTTGTCCACGTCAACACCCTGACGCAGACGAGCGGCGCGAGCGATGAAGAACGTCAACAGCGCTGCCCCGAGGATGATCGCGCAGTCGCGGAAGAACTGACCCTTGTCGATGCCGAGGTCGGGGTAGCGCAGGAAGACGTAGTAGAGGCCGGCCAGCAGAACCGCGACCAGCCCGCCGGCGATCGCGACCACCGGGATCCCGAGAAACCGGCGGGTGGTCGCCGAGGAGCGCCAGGCATCGGGCTGCCGGTAGGGCAGCAGCACCGCCGCGACCCCGATCAGGATCATCGTCACCAGCTGCAGCAGGATGGCCTCGACCAGCACGCTCTGGAAGCCTTCGTTGTTGAAGACTGCCCAGCCGAGAACGACGATGCTGAGGGCGACCGTGAGGCCGATCGCGTAGTGGGGAGCGTGAGTCCGGGAGGACACCTGGGCGAAGCGGGTGGGCAGCAGGCCGTCCAGCGCCCAGGCGAAGAAGGTCCTCACAGCGATCGTGATGTTGGGGATCATCAGCAGCGGAAAGGCGGCTGCAAAAGCGAGGAACAGCCACCAGGCGAGCAGGGTGCTGCCGCCTGCGATCGAGACCAGGAAGGTGTAATAGGGCGGCGCCGCAAAGGGGTAGCTTTCGCCCAGCGAGTTGATCGCGACGAAGAAGTCGTGACCGAACCTGGCGAAGAAGAGGACGGCGAGGATCGCGGCGATCCCGATGTGGAGGACGGCTCCGAGGCTCATCACCTTCATCTGGGTCGTGTCCCTCGCTCGCCGCACCTCGCCCGAGATGTAGATCGAGAGCCACCCGAACAGCGAGAGGCCGCAGATCGACGCCCACACCGGCCAGGTGTTGTCCATGCTGAAGGCAGGGCTGGTGTCGATTCCTTCTTCATGGGCGCTGTCGATCACCGTCTGGTAGGTGTCAGGTTCGCCCGTGATCGAGCCGGCGAACTGGTTGAAGCTGTTGACGAAGCCATCGTGGCTCTTGAAGAGGAGCACCAGGAACACAGTCGCCAGGCCGAGCATGGTGATCGCCCACAGCCCGTTCATGATTCGCGTGGTCCAGCGCCAACCTCCGGCCAGCAGCACAGCCGAGCCGAGGATCAGCGCCGTCCCGATTCCGAACTGCCAACCCTTGCTGACCAGGATGTCTTCCCCGGCGGTGACGAGCGAGTCCTGGCCGCTGACCAGGCCCACCGCCGTCAGCGACGGCCCCAGCGCGACAGTGACGAAGGCCAATGCGATGAAGGCGATCGAGAGGATCACCCCGGAGGTCCAGAAGAACGAGGAAATCAAGCCGATGACCGGATGGGTGACACGGCCGACGAGGACGTAGTCACCACCGCTGCGTGGAATCGCCGAGGTGAAGAGGCCGTAACAGACGCAGATCAGGATCGCGACCACCAGGGCCATCGCAAAGCCGAGCCAGATCGATCCACCCGGGTAGAGCCCAAGGGTGAAGAAGATCGAGATCGCGAGGAAGACCGCCGTCGGCTGCCCAGCCATGTTGAAGACCAGGGTCGAGAAAGGAGAAACTTCCCGCACCAAGCCGGTAGCACGGCGCGCATAGGTCCCGGTCGACTCCCCCTGCGAGGCCATCTCTCCCCTTTTCATCCCCGTCTTCAACCCGACACCAAGTACTGATTTACCACTCGATCGGCCGCCAAGTGAATGAGGCAGCCGTCGAGGTGGCCGCTACCGTAATCGGAACCGGGGTTGATTGCCACCGTATGTCCGATACTCGTCACACCTTTGCTCTCGTGGATGTGACCGTGCAGGCTCAATAGCGGCTGCGTCTCCTCGATTATCTGGCGAACTGCCGGACTGCCGGTGGCGATCTCGTGCGGCCGCCCCCCCTTGGTCACGTAACGAAGGTCCTCGCCGACCTCGTAGGCGGTGTCGAGGCTGCTTTCGTAAGGCGGGACGTGGATGTTGAAGATTGCCCGTTCCGGCGCCTCCAACTGGTCGGCGAGAGGCTTCAACCGTGAGTAGATCTCGTCCTCGTCCAACTCTCGCGGGGTCTGCCAGGGAGTGCGGTTGGAATATCCGAACGAGACCATCTCGTGCGGTCCCACCATCCGTATGGTCTCATCGCAGGCATCGACGCAGGTTCCCGACGCAAGCACTTCGTCGATCGACCACGGGTCGTCGTTGCCGGGGATGACGTAGGCGCGGGCTTCGGTCCCGAAGAGGCGCTCGTCGGCGAACTCGATCCAGAGCCGCAGCTCGTCCAGCAATGCCTTTTCGAAAGCCTGGTCCCGCTTGGCGGCGTCCTCTTGCAGGCTGCGCGCCTCGTCCTGATCGACGATCAGCGCGTACATCCCGCTCGTCGAGATTGCCTGCTGCATCTGATCGAGCTCCTCGGCGGTGCGGGCGACCCGCGACTCGCCGATCACCCGGGCCCTGTAGGAGCCGTCGCCTTCGCGCACGATCGGAACCAATGCCTTTCCGGTCAGGTCTCCACCCATGACGAGAGCATCCGCCGGGTAATGGGCAGCGGCGTTGATGAACTTCTTCCAGCAGACCCGCGACCCGTGCACATCCCCCGCGTAGAAGATCCGCGTGATGCTCTGATTTTGACGCCGCCTGAACATCTTCCTCCTCAGTTCCCTTTCGGGTAATCATCGGGTATCGCCCGGACTGTTGCCGCCCCCTATCCGGCCGTCGAGTGGTCTCCGTGTCTAGTTGCGGACAAGCTGGAGCTCTCGCTGCAGAAGGCGGAGCGCGGCATCGGGATCTTCCGTTGCGAGGAGGCCGGCGGCGGCGAGGATGTACTTGCGGTCGATGCCGACCTCGGCGTCTCGGGGCGCCAGCGAGCGGGGAGCGCGTCGGGCGAGCGCCTGCCGAAGGACCCCCTCCCCATCGCCTCGATGGGCGAAAACCCCACCAGTACCCAGCACCCGCGTCACCTCCCGGAGGTCAGGGCCGGAACGGACCAGCGTCGGCGGCCCCGCTTCGCTGCGACTGAGCAGCATCGTCCCGCAATGCCGGGTGAGGGCTTGGGTCGCGCAGCCAACCGCGATGAGACCGTCGAATCGGGCCTCCTCCGGGTCCTCCGGAATCCACTCGGGGCTCGCGGCTCGATACGAGACAGTTCGTCTGATCGCCTCCTCGCCAAACCCCGACTCCGACTCGATCCAGGGACGGTCGGCGGCGAGCACGCCCGGGGCGCCGGCGCGGAGACCGAGGTCCCCCTCGACCGTGCGAAGCGTCGGCGGAGGCGGCAGCAATGGGTCCTCCACCCCCGGCGCCGCCACCTCGGCGGCACGGTCGGAGTGGACGTCGGTGGTGGCGCCGCCGACGTCGACCACGATCAGGTCGCCGAGGCCGGGCTGGGCATCGGTACCGCGGGCAAGCAGCCGCGTCGCCTCGAGAACGGCCTCCGGGGTCGGCATCCTCACCATCCGCTCGAACTCGGTGCCGGCGCTGAGCCCCTTGCCGCCGATCACGTGATCGAGGAAGGCGCGCAGGATCGCTTCGCGAGCCGAGTCGATCTCCAGCCGGCCCAGCTCCGGCATCACGTTGCCGGCCACTTCCGCTCCGATGCCCGAGGAGCGCAGCAACCCCGCCGCCTCCTCGGCCACCTCGGCATTGCAGGCGACGACGGCGAACCCGTCGAGCCGCCGTGAAGCGAGACGGCGGGCGTTCTCCATGACGAGGTCGGCCTGGCCACCGTCGGTGCCTCCGGCAAAGAGGACGATCTCGGGCCGCACCGCCTCCAGCTCGTCGAGCTGCTCCTCCCCGAGGCTCCCGGCGAGGACGAGCTCGACTCGAGCGCCGGCGTTCAGCGCCGTCTGGCGCGCCGCGGCCGCCGTCATGTCGGCCACGAGGCCGACCGCAGCCACCCTGAGCCCGCCCCCGGCGCTGGAGACGGCAAGTCGCTGGTCGATCGACAGCGGCCCTTCCGCTGACTTCGTCGCAGCCTCCAGCGCCGCGGCATAGCCGTCCATCAGGTCGGTGCCGATGCTGGTGGGTGCCTCGGCCTGCGCCACGAGCCGACCCTCGTCCGGGTCGACCAGGCGGACCTTGGTGTAGGTGCTGCCGAAATCCGCGAGCGCGACGACGCTCACGCGCTCGTCACGCAGGGACCCCGCCGCTGCGCCTCTCGCCGAGCGCGTCGACTAGGCGGTCGATCGTGCCCGGCGTGCCGATCCCGTTTGCGTTGAGGTCGGCGCTGACGTCGATCGGGATCTCGGAGCCATCGACATCTTCGTTGAGGACGCCGCCCATAAAGACGGCGACGCCGCCGGCCCCGGCAGATGCGAGCTCCCCCATCAGGCGCTGCCCGAAGGAGCGGGCGACGCCGTTGTGGGTACTGATGACGACGGCGTCGGCATCGGTCTCGATCACCGCTTTGACGATGTCCTCGGGGTCCCGGTTGACGCCGAAGTCGATCACCTCGGCCCCGACCGCGGAGAGCGTCGAGGAGAGCAGGAACTCGGCGAACTCGTGGACGTCGGTGGAGGTGACGAGCACCTTCATCCCGCGGATCGCCTCCTCTTCGCTGCGGCCGCGCAGCTCGGCGAGAAGCCGCTCGCGCTCCTGCATCGTGCTTTTGACCAGGTCGGTTTCGAGAACCGGGCGGCGGCCGCGGGGGTACTCGGGGTCCGGCGTCCCCGCTCCGAACAGCTCCTCGCAACGGGCCGAGCCGAGCCTTTTCACAACCAGCAGCAGCTGCGCCGGATCGCGGACGTCGATGCCTGCGCTCGAGAGCCCGGCGATCGCCGCCTCGAAGAAGGCGCGCCCCCCGCGGACGAGCTCGTCCCGCAGCGCCTCGATCTTTCCCCAGTCGACCACCGGGTCGACCATCGGCGCGTAGTCCTCCAGCCGGCGGCTGATCGTCTGCACCGTCGCCACCTCGTCCCAGGAGGGGATCCTTTCGGTCTCCGTGACGGGAACCGCGATCGGGGCGGTGCCGAGCCGGTAGCGCCGGTCGACCATCTTCATGAAGAGGACGTCGGTACTCAGGACCGCCATGTTGGCGTCGAAATCCGGGGTGTTGCCGATCGTGTCGCCCTGGACGTAGGAAAGCGGGACCCGGTCGGGGTTGACCGCTTCCAGGGCCAGCGTCACCGCGGACTTGACCACCGGGTTCTGCGTCAAGCCCCCCCAGGAAGGAGAGTAGGCGGCGCCGATCAGCTCTTCGCTGATGTAGCGCTCCAGGATCGCCCAGCCGACGTAGTTGGCGTAGTCGTGGAAGACGCCTGGGTAGCCGTCCTCCAGGTAGGAGTCGAAGATGACCCCGTCGTCTTTGAAGGCCGCAAGCAGCCCGGCTGCCTTCAGCACCTCCATCGTCTGGGTGACGTCGTCGTCGAAGTAGGGCCAGCGCCAGGAGTACTGGGAGAGGACGCCGATGGTGGTGATCCCGGCGCGCAGCGCGTCGATCGCGTTCTCCACCGACCCTGGCCCGCCGATCGTGTTGTCAGCGGCCTCCGGCTGGATCGGCACCGTGTGGGCGAGCTCCCACCAGTCCTGCTCGGTCATCATCACCGGCCCGGTTTCCTGTGCCGCCTCGGCGCGCTCGGCTTTGGGCAGCCCCATCCGCCGCTCGGCGATCAGGTTGAAGCGGTCCGGGGGGCGCACCCCGCGGGAGAGCGCGTCCTCGTGGATCAAGGTCAGCGCCTCGCGAGTGTCGGTCCAGGTGGCGAGGCCGATGTTCATGCAGGTGCAGGCGAACCCCTCGCTGCGGGCGCGTTCGCGCCACTCGCGCTCCGAGGCGACCCCTTTCTCCTCGCAGAAGAGAGAGCGGGAGCGCTCGACCTCGCGGGCCAGTGCTCTTCCCTCTCGAACGGCTTCCCGGCCATCGGGCAGATCCGGAGGAAGCAGCGCCGTCAGATCAACGTCGATTTCGGTCATCGCAGATAAAACTAGCGCTCCCCGATTTCCTACATCGGGGTTTCTAAGACAGCGAATTTCCTGGGAGTGGGCCCCCCGCTGGGAGCCCACTCCCAATGCTCAGGCTCGAGCCTGCTCTTTGACTTCCTCCGCGCTCTCTTTGGCGCTGTCTTTGAGCCCCTCGGCCTGCTCCTGGCTCGCTTCTTTGGCGGTGTCCATCGCCTCCTGGCCGACTTCTTTGGCGCTTTCGACAGCCTGCTCGGCCACTTGGCTGGCAACCTCGCGGCCGCGCTCGAGCGCCTCCTGACCCGTTTCGGCAGCGGTTTCCTTCACCTGGTCGGCGATCGGGCCGACCCGTTCATCCTCGATCCTCGTGCTCGGCAGCAGCATCCCGGCGAGGAAACCGGCGGCGATGCCGCCGATCGCCAACCCGAGCGGGTTCTCCTGGGCGACGCCGACGGCCTGCTGGGCGCCTTCTTTGACCTGGTGGCCGTCGGGGGTGGCTCCGCCGACTTTGTCTTTGGTCCCCTGGACCTGCTCGATCAGGCGCTCCCGCTTGTCGGAGAACGACTCTTTGACGCGGGTTTTGACGTCGGTCTTGTAGGCGAGAGCGTCGACGGTGTCACCCATTTCGGCTCGCGTCTCCTCTATCTCCTGGCGGATTTGGCTTTGGTCTTGGCCCATTGCACGTCCTCCTTCACGGTTTCGACGGTCTGTTCGGGGGCAGGCGGCATCCCCTCTTTGACTCGGTCCCTTCCCCGCATCGCCAGGACCGCGGCAACGGCCCCGTAGACGAGGGTGACGATGAGGGCGGCAACCCAGAGGTCCATCGCCTTGTCGAGCAGGGCGAGGATCACCACCGTCAGGGTTCCGAGGGCAAGGAGCCCGGCTACAGCGGCGCCGCCGAACATGCCGGCGCCTTCCCCCGCGACCTTGCCTTTCGCGGTGAGCTCGGCCCTCGCCAGCTCGATCTCTTTGCGGACGAGCGTGGTCGTCTGCTCGGAGAGCTGTTTGACCAGCTCGCCGGTGGAGTGCGACCGCAGCTCGTTCGCCTCTCCGTTCGCGGTGCTCATGGCGTCGTCACCGGAGTGGCCGGAGCCGAGTTCGGCGCCGGGGTGGCGGCGCCGAGACCACCGACGCCTGGTGCCGGCGTGCCCGGCTGGGCGGTCGGGGGCGGCGGCGTCGCAACCGGCTCCACCGCGGAGCGGCGGGGAAGCTGGGCGTCAGCCCGGCTGCCGTTCCGCTGCTGGTAGCGATTGCGGCTCGAGGCCTTGAGGAAGCGCGCGGCAACCACGCCGACCGCGACCCCGCCGGCGAGAACCGCCCAGGGACGCCGGCGGCCGAAGTCCTCGACGTCTTCCAGCATCTTGTCCGGCCCATTGTCTTTCAGGTAGCCGCCGACCCGCTCGGTCTGCTCGGCCGCCCGGTCGGCCAGTTTCGCCGGCGCGTCCTTGCCCTGTTTGCGCAGCTCCTCGCCGACTGAGCGGAGGTCTTGGGCGGTGCCGGCCACCCGCTCCCCTGCCTCGGTCGAGCGTTGATCGATCTGCTGGCGAACGCCCTCCTGCGCTTTGCCGGCGGCCTCGCGTGCTTTCTCCTGCGCCTGGCCGGCTACTTCCTGCGCTTTGTCCTGCGCTTCGCCAACGCTTCCGTCAGCCATTTCCATTCCTCCAAGTCGTGTCGGTTGTTTGCCCGCGCCCGTGCAGGGGCGCTCACGGCCTGTTGCCGTGTGCTTCGTGCCTTGACCGGCGGCCAGGTCCGAGGTTCTTCAACCTCGCCACTCCGCAGTCCCATGTGTCCGAGATCGGCGCGAACCTGGGCGAACGGCGCGACATCGGGCTCACGGTGCGAGTACCCCCGGGTGCGATAGACAAACAGCTCCTTGGAATCCCCAGGTGCCATCTTCCTCCGCTTTCTCAAGTTCGGATGCCTTGCCTGGGGAGGCCCCGCGGCGCAGATCGCGATGATCAAGCGCGAGTGCGTCGACGAGGAGAAGTGGATCGACGAGCTCAGCTTCCAGCGCCTGCTGGCCGTCTACCAGGTGCTGCCGGGGCCGGAGGCGCACGAGCTCTGCGTCTACTTCGGGCGAGTCCGCGGCGGCAAGCTCGGCGGCTTGATGGCTGGGCTCGGTTTCATGCTGCCGGGCTTCGTGCTGATGCTGGGGCTCTCCGCTCTCTATGTCGAGGCGGACATCGCCGAGAACCTCGACGCCCTCTTCTACGGACTGAGCGCGGCGGTCGGGGCCCTGGTGGCGCGGGCGCTGGTGCGGCTCGGCACCTCGTTCATCAAGGACGTGCCGCTGGCCCTGATCGCCGTTGCCGGCTTCGCCCTCACCTTCTTCGCCGACGCCAGCTTCGTGCTCGTCCTCCTGGGCGGCGGCATCGCCTACGAGCTCTGGCGGGGCGCGCGAGGCTGGTTTGGCGGCGGCGCCCCGTCGATCGCCATCGGCCTGCCGGCGCTGCCGTGGATCGCCGCCGGTGCGATCACGATCGGCCTCACCGGCGAGATCCTCCTCGAGGGGCTGAAGGCGGGCCTGCTCACCTTCGGCGGCGCCTATACCGTGGTGCCGCTCCTCCACGCCAGCGCCGTCGACGGGCACCACTGGCTGACCGAGAGCCAGTTCGTCGACGGCCTCGCGATCGGCGGCATCCTGCCGGCGCCGCTGATCATCTTCGCCACGTTTGTCGGCTACCTCGCCGGAGGCCCGGTGGGCGCCATCGTCATCACCCTCGGCATCTTCGTCCCCGCCTTCTGCTTCCCGATCTTCCTCCACCGCCAGCTGGTCGCGATCGCCGAAAACGAGCGCCTGCACCAGTTCCTCCTAGGCATCGCCGCCGGCGTGATCGGCCTGATCGCTGCCGTCACCGTAGAAATCCTCGACACCAGCGTCGTCGACGGCTACACGGCGGCGCTGGCGCTCGGCGCCTTCCTCGCCCTCAACAGGTGGCACGGCAAACTGACGGTGCTGTGGGTGGTGCTTTCCTGCGGCGCGATCGGGGCGCTGCTGCAGCTGACCGTCGTTTAGATGGGGCAGCCTGGACTCGAACCAGGGACCGACGGATTATGAGTCCGCTGCTCTAACCAACTGAGCTACTGCCCCGAAGCTGCGATTGTGCCCCTAGGAGGTGCTCGATCGCAAGCTCGCGGAGCGTATCCCGCTAGGCGCTGAAGAGCTGGGCGAGGGAGCGGCCGATGTCGGGCGGCTCTTCTTCGCCTTTGGCGGCGGCGGCGGCGCCGTCGGCGAGTGCCTTGGCGGCGTCGGCGATCTGGTGGTCGCGGCCGCCGCGAATGGTGCCGGTCTTCTTCGCTTCGGCGAGGTCGGACTCCATCAGGCCGGCGAGCTCGGCGAGGCGGCGCAGGCCGATAACGCCGGCGGTTCCCTTGAGGGCGTGCGCTTCGGCCCGCATCGTCTCGAAGTCCGTGGTGGCGGTGGCGAGGCCGGCGGCGATCACGTCGCAGCGTCGCTTCGCCTCTTCGGCGAACGACTGCAGGAGCTCCTCCTCGGTAGCTGCAGATTTCTCGTTCATCTAGCGATCGCCTTGTCGACTGCTTCGTGCATCAACTTGAGCCCAAACGCTCCCTCGACCGCGTCGGCGACGACACCGCTGCGGTCGATCGTGAACAGGTAGGGCTCGGTCGGCAGGTGGAACTTCCTCACCTGGGGCCGGACTCCTTGCGCGGGGTCGTTGTCGTTGTAGATCTCCATGTGGATGAAGGCCGCTTCGCCACCGTATTCCTGCTGTGCCTGCTCCGCCACGTCGACGACGGGGCCGCAGACCCGACTCTGACAGAACTTGGGGGTCGCGAACAAGAGCACGATCGGTTCTTTTCCGAGCGCTTCCGCGTAATCCACCTTGTTCTGGTCGTCAGGGGGGACGCGGGTCGTGAGCCTCGAAAGGTCTCCGCCGACGTCCTGCGGGGTCGGCGTGTGGATGACCGGGGCGTTCTGGCCCGGCCGCGGGATCTTCTTGAACTGTCCGACGACGATGCCCGGCATCTGAGCCCCCATCGTTTCCCCGTCTTCATTGAGGATCGCGGCGACCTTCCACTCCCCCGCGCTGGCGAGATCGAGCTCGGTTGAGTAGACGACGGTTGCTGCATCGGGGTCTCCTCCGGTCGACGCGGAACGGAAGGCCGGCTTCGTCGCCAGGCTTTCGATCGAAGCGGGGAACGGGCCGCGGGCGGGTTGGTCGAGCCCCTGCGCTTGGGCTTTGGAGAGCGATCCTTTGTTGCCGGGCCTAGATTCGGCCCCTGGCTTCGGCGCCGGCACTTTTGCCAGATAGAGCGCCACTTCGGCGTCTGAGATCTGGCCGTCCTCCTGATCCAAGACACCGAACGGATACCGGTTCTTCCCGGGGTAGAAGACTTCCGCCGGAGAGGACACCTTCCCTTCGAACCGTCCGTCGGCCGCCTTCAGCACCTCGCGCAGGGTCCTGCCCTCGGCGCTCGGGAACTCGCTCCTGGGTGGCGCCGGCCTGCCCTCCGCCGGCTCCTGCCCAGAGCCGGTCGAATCCTGGTCGGAGCCCCCGCCGCAACCGCCGAGGAGAAGGCCGCTCGCGAGCAGGCAGAGGAGCGCTGGGGCGAGGCGGGGGGCGCGCATCGGCGGCATGTTATGGAGAGATAGGGTGCGCAGGGTTCGCGACGAGAAGGAGATGGGATGGCTGAGCGTGCGGCACTTGTAACCGGGGCTTCGAGCGGAATCGGGCTTGCGATCGCGAAGACGCTCGGCGAAGAGGGGTACGCCCTCACCGTTTCCGCCCGCCGGCCGGAGAAGCTCGAGCAGGCGGCCGAGGGACTGAAGTCCGAAGGCTTCGAGGTGGAGCCGATCCCCGCCAATATGGCCGAGGAGGACCACGTCGTCGCCATCTTCGCCGCCCATCGGCAGAAGTACGGCCGCCTCGACGTCCTCGTCAACAACGCCGGGGTGGGGATCGGGGCGCCGATGGAGCAGATCCAGACCAAGCACCTCGACATGCAACTGGCGGTCAACTTGCGGGCGCTGATCCTCGGCACCCGCGAGGGATTGCCGATGCTGCGCGAGGCCGGGGCCGAGCATGGCAAGGCGCTGATCGTCAACACCGCCTCGATCGCCGGCAAGAGTGGCCAGGCCTGGCTCTCGATCTACGCGGCGACGAAGGCTGCGGTGATCAACTTCAGCCAGTCGACCCATCGCGAGACCGGCAACGCCGGCATCCAGTGCACGGCCCTGGCCCCGGGGTTCGTGGAGACGCCGATGACCGAGTTCGTCCAGGGGCAGATCCCGCCGGAGGAGATGATCCGCCCCGAGGACCTGGGCGAGGCGGTCCGCTTCCTGCTTCGCACCTCACGCAACTGCCACGTGCCCGAGATTGTCTTCACCCGTCCAGGCGAGGGCCTGGACACGCCGTGACGGCCCCTGGCGTCGTCATGCGGCGTCCTCAGTCGCCCAAATGGCGCTGCCATTAGGGCTCCCTGCGTCCTTGCCTGACAACGCCAGGACCTCGTCACTGCGCGTACTAGTCGCCGCTTTTGGCGACGCCGGCCATGTCTTCCCGGCGATCGCGCTCGGGAAGGCGATCGCCGCTCTCGGGCACGAGGTCGTGATCGAGACCTGGGAGGAGCGTCGGGAGGCGGTCGAGGGCGCGGGACTGGGCTTTGCCGCCGCCGAGGAATACCGAATGTTCCCGCCTCCGGACCCCGAATCCGAGGAGGGCCAGCACGCGGCCGAGGCCGCCAAGGCGCTGCAGCCGCTGCTGGAGGACTTCCGCCCCCACGTCGTCGTCAGCGACATTCTCACCCTCGCCCCCACCCTGGCCGCCGAGCGAGCCGGGATCCCGCTGGCGACCCTGATCCCCCACATCTATCCCGTCGTCGAGCCGGGCTCACCCTTCTTCGCAATCGGGCTGCGGCCGCCGCGGACGGGTCTGGGCCGGGCGATCTGGCGGACCGGCCACGACCGGGCGCTGCGAGTCGGACTCGAACAGGGGCGCCGGGACCTCAATATCCAGCGCGAGCGGCTCGGCCTGCCGCCAAGCGACCGCTTCCACGGTGGCATCAGCCCCGACCTGGCGCTGGTTGCCACCTATCCGCAGCTGGAGTACCCGCGGCCCTGGCCGCAGGGGGTGGAGATCACCGGCCCGATGACCTTCGAGGTCCCTCACCCCGACATCGAGCTGCCGCCGGGAGACGACCCGCTCGTCCTCATCGGCCCCTCTACCGCCCACGACTCCGAAAACCACCTGGTGCGAACGGCGCTGGCGGCGCTGGCAGAGGAGCCGGTCCGAGTCGTGGCGACGACCAACCGCGTCGCCCCCCAACACCCGATCGAGGTCCCCGCCAACGCCGCCCTGGTCGAATGGCTCAGCTACAGCCAGCTGATGCCCCTCGCCTCCCTCGTCATCTCCCACGGCGGCCACGGCACCGTCGCCCGCTGCCTCGGCGCCGGCACCCCGGTCCTGATCTGCCCGATCATCGGCGACATGAGCGAGACCGCGATGCGGGTCGCCTGGGCCGGCGCCGGCCTCTCGCTGCCGTGGCGACTCTGCCGCCCGGGGCCGCTGCGGTGGTCTGCACGGCGGCTCCTGCACGAGCCGAGCTTCACGGCGAAAGCGGAGGAGATAGCCGCCTGGGGACGGAAGAACGACGGCGCGGCGCGAGGAGCGGAACTGGTCGAGCAACTAGCCCTGCGACAGGTCGCAGTCGCCTAAAAGCTCCGGGGGTGGGACTCGAACCCACAACCGCTCGATTAACAGTCGAGAGCTCTTCCTATTGAGCTACCCCGGATCGTGTTATGCCAGTTGTACTACCCCGGACACGCGTCTGGAACAGAATTTAGCGGCACCGTGGCATTTCCTGCCTCTACCTCTGCGTGGCAATTGGCGCAGAGGAGGACGCACTTTCGAACCTCGGCACGAGATCTCGACAGCGAGCGGGCCACGCCCTTCTGAGCCAGATTGAACTCCTTGGTGCTGGGGTCGAGATGATGACACTGCAGACTCTGCTGACAACGGTCGTAGCCGCAGATCACACATTTGCCTCCCGCCTCTTCAACCAGGATGCGCTTTACCTGCCTCCGACGCTGCGAAGCCCGTTCTACGCGGCAACGTTTGCATCGATACGAGCCGCGACCCTCAAGGACAAAGCTGGTCCTTCCGTGATGACGGCAACTCAGCGCGGTTTCGCGAGCTCCATCCGTCGGGCCATGATGCCGATGAGGCGGCACTTTGAGCTCATATCGCCGTAGCCAATGACGGATCGTCGTGAAGCTTCGATCCATCTCGGCGGCGATTTCTCGCACTGTTCCAGGAACTCCTTCTCCATGACCTGCATATTCCCAAATCATGCAGACAGGAAAATGCGGATGGAATTCGTTACACGCTGCCCGCTGGGCGCTCGGTGTGGGCGATTCGTTCTACCAGCGCCGCGCGTTCTCGGCTGAGGGCGGCGCGGCGCTCGTAGTCGCCTCGCTCGCCGGCGGCGGCGATTTCGGTCTCGAGGCGGCGCTGCTCGAGGAGGAGGAAGTTGAGCTCCATCGCCTCATGGGAAGCGGGCTCCTCGCGGGAGACGATCACTAGTTCGGCGATCAGGCCGGCTAGGGCGTCGTCGTCATGGGGGAGGTCTGAGGCCGGGTCCTCCGGGTGCTCGCGCAGCCAGGTGGCGGCGCGGAGGCCGGTCGGCGAAAGGTGCGCCTCGGTGAGCCGGCCCAGGTACTCCTTGCCCTCGCTCGGCAGCGCGATGCACATCGCCAGCAGCGCCCGCTCGCGGCGCTCGCGCGAGGTCAGCTCAGCCGGCCGCTGCTGCCGCGGCGCCTGGGGGCGTGATTCCGCGGCCGCCTGCTCCGGACCGCCGCTGGTCGGGGTCGCAGCGACAACCCTGCCCATCACCGCCGCCGGCTCGAAATCGAGCCGCTCGGCCACCCGCCGCACGAGGTCGTCGCGGCTCGCCGTCTCCCCCAGCCCGGCCAGGACCGGCGCCACCTCGGCCAGCGCCCGGTCGCGCTCGACCGGGTTGCCGACGTCGGTGCGCTCGAGGACCAGACCGACCTGGAAGGCGACAAGCTCCTGCGCCTCGTTGAGGATGCCGCGGAATCGCTCCGCCCCGCCCTCCGCAGCCATCATCTCGGCCGGGTCCTCCCCGGCTGGCATCGCCGCCACCCGCAGCCGCATCCGCCGCCCCGCGGCGACGGTCTGGGCGCGCAGCATCGCCTCCTGGCCGGCCGCGTCGGCATCGAGTGCGAGCACCACCTCGTCGACCATCCCCGAAAGCGCTGCCACCTGCTCGCCGGTGATCGCAGTCCCCATCACCCCTACCGCCTCCTCGATCCCGGCCTGATGCAGGGCGAGGACGTCGGTGTATCCCTCGACGACGACGGCGCGGGCGGCTTTCGCGATCGCCGCTTTGGCCCGGTCGACGCCGTAGAGGATCTGGCTCTTGTGGAAAAACTCGGTCTCGGCGGTGTTGACGTACTTGGCGCCCTGGTCGGAGCGCATCGCCCGGCCGCCGAAGCCGAGGACGCGGCCGCGGCGGTCGCGAATCGGGAACATGATCCGCTCGCGGAAGCGGTCGTACTCGCCGCCGCTGCGGCCCCGCTGCACCAGCCCCACCCCGCGCAGCTCCTCAACGCTGAACCCGGCGCGCTGGCCGCGGACCAGGAGCTTGTCCCAGGCGCTCGGGGCATAGCCGACGCCGAAGTCCCGCAGCACCTCTTCCCGCAGTCCCCGCTGCAACAAGTAGTCACGCGCCTTCCCCGCCTCGTCTGACTCCCACAGGTAGCTGGAGTAGAACGCCGACGCCCGTTCCAGCAGCTGCTCGAGGCGCCGCCGCCGCTGTCGTTTCGCCTCCGCCCGCGGGTCCTCCTGATCGCGCTCGAGCTCGACCCCGTAGCGATCGGCCAGCAGCTCGACCGCCTCCGCGAAGTTGAGGCCGTCTTTCTCCTCGACGAACTTGATCACGTCGCCGCCGACCCCGCAGCCGAAGCAGTGGTAGAGCTTTTCTTGCGGCTCGACGGAGAACGAGGGCGTGCGCTCGTCGTGGAAGGGACAGAGGCCGACGTAACGCGCCCCCTGGCGGCGCAGGTCGGTGTGGGCGGAGATCACCTCGACGATGTCCGCGGCCTGCTTGACCCGGTCGACGCTCTCGTGGGAGATCAAGGCCATCAGAACCGCGACTCCTCCGGGACCGTGAGCTCGGTGAACTTGGCGATGCAGAAGCGATCGGTCATCCCGGCGATGTAGTCGGCGACCCGCTGCGGGTCGCTCGCCCCCGGGTCCCACTCGGGGATCTCATCCGGATGGTCGAGGTAGTGATCGAAGAGGCCCTGCATGGTCCGCTGTACGCGCTCGTGCTCGCTGCGCGCCTCCGGCCCCAGATAGACACGGTCGAACATGAACTTGCGCAAGCGCAGCATCGCCTGGCCGACCTCCCTGCCCTGGGCGATTTCCTCGCCGCCGGCGGAGTGGTCGACGATGTCGCGGACCAGGGTGTCGATCCGCTGCGAACCGGTCGGGCCGAGCAGCGCAATCTCCTCGCTCGGCAGGTCCTCGGGCCGCAGGATTCCCGCCCGTAGGGCGTCGTCGATGTCGTGGTTGATGTAGGCGACGCGGTCGACCAGCTTGACGATCTGCCCCTCCAGCGTCGCCGGCTTGCGGGAACCGGTGTGGTTGAGGATGCCGTCGCGGACCTGCTCGGTCAATTTGAGACCTTCGCCGTCGCGCTCGAGCACGTCGACGACCCGCAGCGAGTGCTCGTTGTGGCGGAAGCCGGTCCCGCAGCGGTCGCGCAAGGCCGCGTCGAGCGCCTCCTCGCCGGCATGGCCGAACGGAGGATGCCCGAGGTCGTGTCCAAGCCCGATCGCCTCGGTCAGGTCCTCGTTCAGCCGCAGCGCCCGGGCAACCGTGCGGGCAATCCCACAAGCCTCCAGGGTGTGGGTGAGCCGGGTCCGGTAGTGGTCGCCCTCCGGAGCAACGAAGACCTGCGTCTTGTGCTTCAGCCGCCGGAACGACTTCGAGTGAACGATCCGATCCCGATCCCGCTGAAAAGGCGTCCGCAAGGGACTATCCGCCTCTGCCCGCTGTCGCTTCGCGGGGTACGACCGAGTCGCCTCCGGAGCCAGGAACTCCTCCTCCAAAGCAACTATGCGGTCCTCAAAAGAGACGGTGACAGGCACCGCCCGATCATACGGCGGCCCTGGTGGGCGAAGGGAGAGGGGGTCGGCGGACAACAGCGGGGAGGGTCCGGCGACCCCCTCTCCCTTCGCCCTAAGCGGCCGCGCGCAGTTGGACGTGCGCGTGGTGCTCCAAAGTCTCGCCAACTGCGCGCTCTACCTGGCGCAAAGCCCGCGGCTCCGCCTCCGGCGCCTCGCCAAGCGGGCTCGCAAGGCTGCCGACCATGAACCTGTGCGCCTCCTCATCAAGCGGAAAAGCCCCCGCTTCGCAGCCAGAGCAGACGACGCCGCCGGCGGCGCCGGAGAAGCCGACCAGGTGCTCGGCCTCGCCGCAGAGAGCGCAGGAAGCGAGCTCGGGGGCGAAACCGGCGACGAGCGCCAGCTTGATCCGGAAGGAGAGCGCGGTCTCCAGCGTCGCCGCCCGGGTCTCGGCGGGATCGTCGAGCAACGTTAGGTAGCGGCAGAGAAGGTTGTACGCAGGTGGATTGGGTTCTTCTGAATCGAGCAGGCGCAGGACGGCGTCGCAGGCCCGGGCGCCGGCGGTGAGCGCGGCCCCGGAGGAACGCAGGCGCGGGTACCCCTCGACGGTCGCGGCGCTGGTCACGGTCATCAGGTCGCTGCGACCTTCGTGGAGCATCAGGTCGAGCCGGAAGAAGGGCTCCAGCCTGCCGCCGAACCGGGATCGGGGTTTGCGGGCCCCCTTGGCGATGGCGCCGATCCGGCCGCGGCTCTTCGAGTAGAGGTGGAGGATGCGGTCAGCCTCGCCGTAGCGAATGCTGCGCAGCACGACCGCCTCCGTCTTGACCGTGGTCCCGGCCACGAAACCAAAGATGAACGACGGATCGGACGGAAGCGCTGGGGCGCGGGGAGGTACCGGCGCGCGGGGTCGTGCTCGGCACCTCCCCGCGCCTACCGGGCCGTCCTCTTTTTCCGCTTAGCTCGCTTGCGCAGCCTTACCTGGCAACTCGGGCAGAAGTAGGTGGAGCGGCCGCCGACGACGATGCGGGCAATCGTGCTGCCGCAGCGAGGGCAGTCCTCCCCCTCCCGGGTGTGGACGAGGAACTCGTTCTGCATCGTCCCCTTTTCGCCGCGAGCGTCGCGGTAGTCGTCGATCGAGGAGCCGCCTGCGTCGATCCCGGCCTCCAGAGCGGCGACGACGGCGTCGCGCAGCGCCTCCAGGTGCTCGGGCTTCATCGAGCCTGAGGGCGAGAGCGGGTGCAGCTCGGCCCGAAAGAGCGCCTCGTCGGCGTAGATGTTGCCGACGCCTGCCACGCCCGATTGGTCGAGCAGGAACGACTTCAGCGGCGCCGTTCGCCCGGCCGCCATCTCCCCCAGCGCCTGCGCCGTGAACTCCGGCGAGAACGGCTCCAGGCCGAGCTTCGCGAACCGTGTTTCGAGGCCGTCGTCGTCGACCAAAAAGGCCTCACCGAAGCGACGCGGGTCGGTGAACCAGAGCTCGCGCCCGTCGCCGAGAACGAAGCGGGCGCGCAGATGCCGTTCCTCGGTCGAGCGCTCGCTCTCATAAAGCCGTCGGCCCTCGGAAGGATCGATCACCTCCTCCCCCTCGCGGAGGATCAGGTTGCCGGTCATCCGCAGGTGCATGACCAGCGTCCGACCGCCGTCCAGCTCCATCAGGATGTACTTGCCGCGGCGACCGAGGTGCTCGATCGTCGCCCCGCTCACCGCCTCCCCCAGCTGCTGCGGCGGGACCGGCCGCGACCAGCGCCCGTCCAGTACTTCGAGCCGCTCGATCCGATATCCCTCGACCTCGGGCTCCAGCTGCCTGACGACGGTCTCCACCTCCGGCAGCTCGGGCATGCCCCCGTTCTACCGGATGACGTGTCTGAGTTTGCCCGTCATATGTGACGGAGAAACTCAGACACCCTAAGTTATGCGTCGGTGGCGCGGGGGTGGGCGGAGAAGTAGACCTCCTTGAGGCGGTCGCCCGAGAGGTGCGTGTACATCTGCGTGGTCGAGATGTCGGCGTGGCCGAGCATCTCCTGGACCGCGCGCAAGTCGCAGCCGCCGGCGAGGAGGTGGGTGGCGAAGCTGTGGCGCAGGGTGTGCGGGCTCATCTTGCCGGCGAGGCCGGCGTCGCGGGCGTGGCGCTGGACGATCTTGTAGAGACCCTGGCGGGTCAGCGGGCCGCCGCGGAAGTTGACGAAGAGCTTGGGCTCGTGGCGGTCGCCGATCAGCTTCGCCCGGCCGCCGCGCAGGTAGCCGTTGATCGCCGCGATCGCCTGGCGGCCGAGCGGCACAAGCCGCTCCTTCGAGCCCTTGCCGCGGGCGCGCAGGACCCCCTCGCGCAGGTCGACGTCGCCGAGCTCGAGCCCGATCGTCTCCGAGGCCCGCAGCCCGCAGGCGTACATAACCTCCAGCAGCGCCCGGTCACGCAGCGCCGTCGGCTCGCTCCCCTTCGGCGCCGCCAGCAGCTTCTGCACCTCGGAGTAGTTGAGGACGTGCGGAAGTTTCTTCGAGCGCCGCGGCGCGCTCAGCGCTGCCGTCGGGTCGTCGACGATTAGCTCGTCGCGGCGCAGGTGCTTATAGAAGGACCGCAGGCAAGCCGCCTTGCGATGAATCGTCGCCGCCGAGCAAACGGGCCGACCCTCCCCCGTCGCCAACTCCGCGAGGAAGTCAGCGACATCGGCCGCACTCGCCTGCAGCGCGTCGCGGTGGTGCGCGGAGAGGTATTCCCCGTACTGGAACAGGTCGGTGCGGTAGGCGTTGAGGGTGTTGCGGGAGAGGCCCCGCTCCAGCTCTAGGTAGGAGAGAAAGTCAAGGACGAGGGACTCGAAGCGGGCGTCTGCGCCGGGTTTCGCCGACGCCACCGGGGACCGTGGCTTGATCGCGACCGCCATGGCCGCTGTTTCTTGCTTAGTGGCTACAACCCTTGGCCCGCAAGGGACCGTGCGAGCACCGCCCCGGCCGCGAGGGGCGCGGCGAAGAAGAGCGGGTCCTCCGCGAGGCTGCGCCCCATCGTCGCGGTCGGCAGGCCCGAAGCTCCGTAGCCGTCGAGGTCGGCCCTGGCGCTGAGGACGCGGTGCCCGGACAACTCGACCGCCTCCGCGATCTCGGGCTCCCCCTCGGGGACGGCGACGTCGGCCTTGGCGAGGAGAAGCGCGAGAACCGTGTGGGTGTGATGGCTGAGCCCGAGGTGTCGCTTGCGGGAATCGGCACTGGAGAGCCGCGGCGAGACCAGCGTCGGTGCGCCGAGGGCGAGGGCCGCATGGGCGCTGTCGAGAGCAGCCATCCCTCCGTGTCCGTAGGCCGTGTCGGAGCCGATGATCCCGGGCCCGGGGCCGACCAGGACCACGTCCCAACCGAGCGCGGCGGCGGCGTCGAGGGCCCCGGCGACGCTGAGCGCCTCGTGTTCGCCCCCGTAGGCGGGCGCAGCCGTGATCTGCCCGGCAAGTAGCGCGCGCTCCCGCAGCTCCCGAACATCGCGAGAGAGAGACCCCGGCAGCGCCCCACCTCCCGTCTGTACGTAACCGACCCGAAGCCCCGGCGCCGCTTGCGCGATCGCCCAAGCGGCCGGCGCCAGGTGTCCGTGCAGCGGCAGGACCGCCACCGGCACCCCCTCTCCCCGTTCGAGCCCCTCCACCGGCTCCACCGGGTGCTGGAGCGAGGTGTAGTTCAGCTTCATCACGTGGGCATCCCCCTCTACGCCACTCCCTTCGAGGCCGCGGGTGAGGTTGACGTGGACGACGTCGAAGCCGCCGGAGCCGAGCCCGAGGTCGAGGGCGGAGACGTTGACGACAACCTCGTCGCCCTCGCGCATCTCGCCCAGCAGAACCTCGTCGGCCCAGGCTCGCCGGCGCTCGCCGCCGACCTCGACTTCGAGCGGATCAGCCGAGACGACGACCCCCCGGCGCAGCTTCAGGCGCCCCGCCACTACTGCGCCGGCGCCGGCTGCGCGGCGGCGGCGAGGATCCGCTCGCAGACCTCGAGCATCTTGTCGAGACTGCGTGCCGGAACCATCTCGTCGGAGGTGTGGACGGCATCGGTGCCGTTGGAGAGGAGGAGGCAATCGAGGCCGTCGCGGCGGAAGACGTTGGCGTCGCTGCCGCCCCCGATCGCGACCCGCTGCGGCTCCAGGCCGGCACTGCGCAACCCGGTCTCGGCCAGCGCCAGCGCCGCCGAGTCCTTCGGCACCTGGTAGCCGCGGAAGAGCTCTTCGATCCTCACGTCGACGTCGCAGTCGTGCTCGCTCGCACCCCAGGCGCATGCGTCGGCGATCTTCCCTGCCACCTCAGCCGCCCGCTCGGTGTCGAGGCTGCGCGCCTCGGCATGGATCGCGCAGTGGCCAGGGACAACGTTGCCGGAGGTTCCACCGGAAATCAGGCCGACGTTCGCGGTCGTCCCCTCGTCGAGGCGGCCGATCTCCATCCGCGTTATCGCCGCCGCCGCGGCGGCGATCGCGTTGCTTCCGTCCTCCGGTCGAATCCCCGCGTGGGCCTCGACCCCGATGAAGTCGGCGAGGATCTTCTGCTGGGTCGGAGTCGAGACGATTACCTCGCCGACCGGGCCGGCGTGGTCGAGGACGAAGCCCGCCCGCGAGCGCAGCTGCGAGGCGTCGAGCGCTTTCGCCCCCCGCAGCCCCTGCTCCTCGGCGACCGTCAGCACCAGCTCGACGCCGATGGAGCCTGGCCGTTCGACGTGACGCGCAAGCAGCTCCATGAAGACGGCGACGGCCGCCTTGTTGTCGGCACCGAGGATCGTGTCGCCGCGGCTGCGGAAGACCCCTTCGTCCTCCACGACCTCAACCTGGCCCCGGTGCGGCACGGTGTCGACGTGGGCGCAGAACATCAACCACTCCTCGCCGGTCCCGGCGGAACGGACGATCAAGTTCCCGGCACCGGCCTCGGCCGCGGCAGCAGCCTCGTCTTCTGCCACCTCGAGCCCCATCGCCCGCAGCTCGGCCGCCAGCGTGTCGGCGATCTCGCGCTCCTCGCCGGTCGGGCTGCGGACCTCGCAGTAGCGGACGAATCGCTCGTGGAGCCTCGAACTCACGAGCAGAAGGCTAAACGGGAATGCTCAGGCGTCGGCAACCCCGCCCTAAGCGGAGCGGCGGACGCTGACGTCGTCGCCCTCGACGCTCGGCTCGGCGCCGATCTGGTCGACGACCTCGACCTCGCCGTTGTCGGCGGAGGCCGTACCCGCGTGCGCAGCCGCCGCGCCGACGAACTCGCGGAAGAGCGGCTCGGGACGGTTCGGGCGCGAGTTGAACTCGGGGTGGTACTGAGAAGCGACGTAGAACGGGTGATCGTGCAGCTCGACCATCTCGACCAGACGCTCATCGGGAGAGGTGCCGCCGCAGACAAGTCCTTCGTCTTCGAGCCGGCGCCGCAGCTGGTTGTTGACCTCGTAGCGGTGGCGGTGGCGCTTGTAGATGACTGCCTCGCCGAAGATCTCCCGTGCTTTCGACCCCTCGTGAAGTTTCACCGGGTCGGCGCCGAGCCTCATCGTCCCGCCCATGTCCGAGACCTCCTTCTGCTCCGGCAGCAGGTCGACGACCGGGAACGGCGTCTCCGGGTCGAACTCGGCCGAGTTGGCGCCGTCCATACCGGCGACGTGGCGGGCGAACTCGACAACCGCGATCTGCATCCCGAGGCAGATCCCGAAGTAGGGGATCGATTTCTCGCGGGCGATCCGGGCGGCTTCGATCTTGCCCTCGATCCCGCGCTCGCCGAAGCCACCGGGGATGAGAATCCCGTCGCAGCCCTCGAGCTTTTCCGGGTCGAAGTTCTCGGAATCGACCAGCTCGACCTTGACCTCCACCCCGTGGTGGAAGCCGCCGTGCTCGAGCGCCTCGATCACCGACTTGTAGGCGTCGGCGAGCTGGACGTACTTGCCGACCACCGCGATCCGCACCTGTCCAGTGGCAGAGTCGGCGCGGCGGACCATCTCCTCCCACTCGGCGAGGTCGGGCGACGGCGCCTCCATCCCGAAGTGGTCGAGGACGAGGTCGTCGACGCCCTCAGCACGGAAGACGAGCGGCACCTTGTAGATGTTGTCGACGTCGCGCGCGGAGACCACCGCGTCGACGGGCAGGCTCGCGAAGAGCGCGATCTTCTTGCGGATGTCGGTCGAGAGGCCGCCTTCGGAGCGGGCCATGACCATGTCCGGCT
>Ga0126305_10000289_pt1 | contig 22156 bp, 16 predicted proteins | sample Plot26_FD_92536 | JGI IMG/M metagenome (GOLD analysis project Ga0126305, IMG submission 92536) | Serpentine soil microbial communities from UC McLaughlin Reserve, CA, USA - Plot26 | ecosystem: Environmental > Terrestrial > Soil > Grasslands | place: USA: UC McLaughlin Reserve, Lake County... | reverse complement strand
CGTCGCAGCTGCGCCCGCTGCTCTTCCGCCGGCTGAACCGCTGGCTTGCGACCGACCCGGCACGGGCCGGCGCGTTCCTGACCCGCTTCTACGCAAAGGATCTGCTCGCGACCGACGATCCGCTGTACAGCCACCGGCTCCGCTTCGAGAACACCGCCCGCTCGCTGCGGATGCTCAACCCCGAACTGGTCCGCCAGGCCGAGCGCGAGGGTCAGCTCACGGAGCGGCTCCGTGCGGCGCTCCCGCCCGGCTTCGAGCGGTTCTCGCCGCTGGCCAGGGCCCAGTACATCGAGATCGCGACCTTCTTCGAGGGCTATCTGCTGCACACGCAGGGCGACCGCATGCTGATGGCGCACTCGATCGAGGGCCGCTTCCCGTTCGTGGACGTGCGCCTCGCCGAACTGGCGGCACGACTCCCAGATTCGCTCCGGATGCGCGGGCTCCAGGAGAAGTACGCGCTGCGGAAGGCCGTCGCGCGCGTCCTTCCGGAGGCGATCCGGTCGCGGCCGAAGGTGCCGTACCGCGCGCCGATCCGGGACGTCTTCTTCGGGCCCGGGAGCGATCGCTCGCTGCTCGAGCCCGAGGCGGTGCGCGATGCCGGCCTGCTCGACGAGACCGCCGTCGCCCGGCTCGTAGCCAAGTTCGCGGACGGCCGCCCCGTCAGTGAGACGGACGAGATGGCGCTCGCCGGCTCGATGTCGCTGATGATCCTCAACGACCGGCTCGTGGCGAACCCGCGGCCGGCGCCGGCGCTCGAGCCCATCCGGACCGTGGTCGGAGACGAGGTCCTCGCGGGTCCGATCGCGGAGGCCGTCTGATGGAGCTCGTGCAAGCCAGTCTCCTCGCTTCTGCCGAGAAGGCGCCCGACAAGGTCGCGATCGTCGACGAGTACACGAGCGCGACGTACGCGGAGCTTCGTGACGACGCCCTCCGTTTCGCGCAGGCTCTGCAGGATGCAGGCCTCGAGCACGGCGATCGGGTCGCGCTCTACCTGGACAACACGGTCGACTGCGCCGTCGCCATCTTCGGCGTCCTCCTCGCGGGTGGGGCGTTCACCTGCGTGAACCCGCAGACGAAGGCCGGAAAGCTCGCCTTCATCCTGAACGACAGCGGCGCGAGGTTCCTCGTAGCCGAGTCCCACTCGGCGCAGATCGCCGACGCCGCGGTCGCGGTCTCACCGCGCGTCGTGCGGACCTTCACGACCGGCGTCGTTAGCACGTTCCGGGAGGCGATCCAGAGGTCCGCCGGAGAGCCTGCGGCCCCCGAGGTCGATCCCGCCGAGCTCGCCTCGCTCGTCTACACCTCGGGCACCACCGGAGAGCCCAAGGGCGTGATGCACAGCCACGCGGGCCTCGTCTTCGCGACGGCGACCATCGCGGAGTACCTGCGGCTGGACGAGAACGACCGCATCCTCAGCATCCTTCCGATCGCATTCACGTACGGCCTGAGCCAGCTGCTCCTGACCGTGCACCTGCGGGCGACGCTCCTGCTCGAGCGCTCGTTCACGTTCCCGGCGAAGACGCTCGCGCGCCTGCGCGAAGAGGAGGCGACAGTCTTTCCCGCCGTGCCGACGGTGTTCGCGACGATCCTTGCCATGTCCGCGGACAGCAGCTTCCCCTCGGTGCGCTGCCTGACGAACGCCGCCGCGGGGCTGCCGCCGGCCCTGCACGAAGGGCTGCGGCGAGTGTTCCCGAACGGCTTGCTCTACCGCATGTACGGACAGACGGAGTGCATCAGGGTCTGCTACCTCGAGCCTGACCTGATCGACGCGAAGCCGACCTCGGTCGGAAAGGCGATCCCGGGCACCGGGGCCTTCGTGCTCGACGAGGACGGGAGTCCGGTGGAGCCGGGAGAGGTCGGCGTCCTCCATGTGCGCGGGCCGCACATCATGATGGGTTACTGGGGCGCGGCCGAGCTGACTGCCGAGAAGCTCGTGGACGGGCCCGATCCGGGCGAGTGCACGATGTCCACGCTCGACCACTTCACGGTCGACGAGGACGGCGACCTCTACTTCGTCGACCGCAGCGACGACATCATCAAGACGCGCGGTGAGAAGGTGAGCTCGGTCGAGGTCGAGAACGCGCTGCACGACGTTCCTGGTGTTCGGCAGGCGGCCGTCGTCGGAGTCCCGGACGAGCTGCTCGGACAGGCCGTGCGGGCGTACGTCCTGCTCGACGAGGACGCTCAGCTGACCGAGCTGGACGTGATCAGGGAGTGCCGGACGCGGCTCGAGAACTTCATGGTCCCCCAGGACGTGGTCTTCATGACCGAGCTCCCGCATACCGACTCGGGGAAGGTCCGCAAGAAGAGCCTCTCGCGAGCCGCTTCCCAGGCCACGACTGATGAGGATGGGCGCTCGGTGAGCAACGAGAGAGACCCGCGGCGCGGAGAAGCCGGCCTTCCGGGGCCCGGCCAGAGCGAGTCTTCGGCCGACGCGCCCGCCGCCCCGCCGCCCGCGCCTCCCGAGGAGAGGCCGAAGATGCGGCGGAACGTCACCGTTCTCGCGGGCTCCCAGCTGATCACCTGGACGATGACGCTCGCCTGGACGCTGGTCGTACCGCGGGCGCTCGGGCCGTCGGGCCTGGGCACGATCATGGCCGCCTGGTCGATCACGGGGATCCTCGGGGTCGTCCTCGGGCTCGGCACGCGGAACTACCTCGTCCGTGAGAGCGTCGTCCGGCCGGGTTCCGCTTCAGGGTTGATCGGCACGGCGCTCGTGCTGCGGGTCGTACTCTCGCCACTGCTGATCGTCGGCGCAATCGTTTACGGCCAGCTCGTCGGCTGGGGGCACGAGGCGGAGATCGTTCTCTATCTCGCTGCCGCCGCGACGATCTTCGTCCAGATCGCGGAGCCGCTCCAGGCGGGCTTCCAGGCCACCGAGCGCATGGAGTACCTGGCCTACTCGGACATCATCAGCAAGTCCGGGCAGGGCCTGGTCGGCATCGTCATCGTGTTGCTCGGCTTCGGGACGATCGGCGTCACCGCTTGCTGGGCGGTCATGACCGGCGTGGTCGTGGTGCTCGATCTCTACTGGCTGCGAAGCCTCGTGCGGATCGACGTGCGGACGAACCTCCAGCGGATGGTCTCGCTCGCGAAGGCGAGCCTCCCGTACTGGGCCTTCGGGGTCTTCTTCATGCTCTACCTCTGGATCGACTTCGTGATGCTCTCGCTGCTGACGACCGACGAAGTCGTCGGCTGGTACGCGGTTCCGACAAGGCTTTTCCAGACGCTGATGTTCCTCCCCGTCGCGGTCGGCACCGCGTGGCTTCCGCACTTCGTCCGCGGGTTCGAGGAGGGCGACGGGAAGCTCAGGGAGGCGGCGCGCCAGCCGATCGAGCTCGTGCTCCTGCTCAGCCTTCCGATCGCGGCGCTGACCGCGGTCGAGGCCGGCCCGGTGATCCACTTCCTCTATGGCTCGGACTACGCGAACTCGGTGCCGGTGATGGCGATCCTCGGCCTGTGCATTCCGGCCATGTACATGAACATCATGCTCAGCCAGGTGCTGATCGCCATGAACAGGCAGGCCAGCTGGACCTGGGTGATGGCTGTCACGACGATCGTCAACCCGCTCTTCAATCTCGCCCTGATCCCGCTGACGCAGAACCGGTACGGCAACGGCGCCATCGGGGCCGCGATCAGCCTGCTCCTGACGGAGATCGTCGTCGTGGCCGCAGGCATCTGGCTGATCGGGCGCCGCGTGTTCGACGCGGGCTCGGGCCGCCGGGCCGCGCTTGGTCTCCTCGCGGCGGCCGCGGCCGGAGGGGCCGCCTACTTCACCCAGGGCGTCATCGGCTGGGTGGCGTCGATCCCGATCGGCGTGCTGGCGTTCGCCCTCGCTGCTGCGATCCTCCGGGTGTTCACGAGCGCGGAGATCGATCTCATGCGCCAGGGGCTCATGCGGCTGACCGGAAAACTGCGGCTGACCGGCCGCACCGGGTCGCGCCCGGCACGCCAGCCTTCCTAGCTACTCCGCGATCCGCTCGTACAACGTCTCGAGCCGCGCGCCGGCGCTCTCCCACGAGTACTCGTCCTCGACGAAGCGCCTGCCCGCAGCACCCAGCCTGCGGCCGAGCTTTCGGTCGCGGAGGAGCCGGACGACGGCCGCGGCGAAGTCCTCGGCACTGTCCGCAACGAGCAGGTGCTCGCCGTCGCGCACGCCGATCCCCTCGCAGCCGACGGCCGTCGAGACCATCGGAGCCGCGACCGCGAGCCCCTCGACGACCTTGAAGCGCGTCCCGCTTCCGGCGCGAATCGGGACCGCCACCACCGCCGCCTGCTGCAGGTACGGCCGGACGTCCGGAACCTCGCCGGTCGCCTCCACGTTCGGCCCGCGCACGCGTGAGAGCTCCGCCGTGTCGCCACGCCCCACGATCGTCACGCTCGCCTCGGGGTGCTCGGCCCGCACGAGGGGGAGCACCTCCTCGATGAGGAAGAGCGCAGCATCCAGGTTCGGCCGGTAGTCGAGCACGCCGTTGAAGACGATCGAGGCCGCTTCTCGCTCGTCGGTCCCCGGCCGGAAGTAGTCGACGTCGACGCCGTTCGGGACGACCATCGTCTGTGTCTCGGGGGCAACGGCACGCACGATCTCCTCCTCGCGGGCGGACGTCAGCACACAGCCCGCGACCTGCCTCCAGGCCGACTGCTCGTAGCGCCGAACCTTCGCAGCCTCGAACGCGTAGAACGCTTTCCGCACCGGTGAGCCCTCCATCTCCTGGTGGCGCGCGTAGTTCTCGTACTCGATGTTGTGCTCGTCGAGCACGAGCGTGGACTCGCTCGGGAACCGGAACGGCCAAACGAGCGTCGACTCGAGCTGAACGACGTCGAAGGGGCGCTGCGCGGAGAGCCGGTCGATCGCCTCCTGCAGCTCGGCCGAGCGCGCGATATACGACTCGAAGGGGAGCCTGTTGACCAGCGAAGCGAGCTGGTCGCGCCGGCGAGCCGCTTTCGACGGGCGCTCGCGCAGCACGGTCTCGGCACGGATCCCCTCTTCTCTCAGCTCGGCCACGTGCGGCTGGTCCGCGCTCGTCCCGTAGGTGAGGAGCGTGACGTCGTGGCTGCGAGCGAGCTGCCGCGCGAGGTGGTAGACGCGCACTGCCCAGCCCCAGCGCGGCGGATACGGGAACCAGACGCCGAGGACGAGAACTCGCAGGCCGTCTCTATCCATCGCTGCCTACTATCAGACCATGCCGTCGAGAGATACCAGGAGCGGGCAGCGCCCGCGCGTCTGCATCGTGCGCCAGACGCACTACTACGAGATGCCGGTCCGCCGTGAGGCGGAGGCGCTCGTGAGCGCCGGATACGACGTCGAGCTGATCCACATGCGCGGCGCGAACGGCAAGGGGCGCGAGATCGTCAACGGAGTCTCCGTGAGCACGCTCCCGGGCAAGCTCGGCAAGTCGAGCAAGCTCCGGTACATGTTCGACTACGCGTCGTTCTTCGTGCTCACCGCGGCCACCCTCACCGCACGGCACGTCCGCCGCCCGTACTCGGTGATCCAGGTGAACACGATGCCCGACTTCCTCGTTTTCGCCACCGCGCTCCCGAAGCTGTTCGGAAGCGGCGTCGTCGCGTTCATGCACGAGCCGAGTCCCGAGCTCGCGGAGAGCATCTTCGGCCCCGGCCGCGTGAGCCGGACGCTCGCGCGCGTCGAGCAATGGGTGCTGCGCTTCGCTGACCACGCGATCGCCGTGACCGACCAGCTCAAGGAGCGCTACGTCGAGCGGGGAGCGAAGCCGGAGCGAATCACGGTCGTCCTCAACGGAGCCGATCCGGAGTCGGTGCTCGGCGACTGGAACCCGTCGGCCACGGAGAACGACGACGGCCGGTTCACGGTCATCTGTCACGGCTCGATCGAGGATCGGTACGGGCAGGACACGATCGTCGAGGCGGCACGCATCCTGAAGCCTGAGCTGCCCGATCTGCGCGTCGTCATCCTCGGCCGCGGGAAGGCGGTCGACGCCATCGTCCGGCAGATCGAAGACATGGGCGTGGGGGACATCGTCTCCTTCGAAGGCTGGGTCAGCGACGAGCGGCTCAGAGAGCTGCTCCACTCCGCGGATGTCGGGATCGTCGCCCAGAAAGCGACGCCGTACTCGCACCTCGTCTCCACCAACAAGATGGTCGACTACTGGATCTTCGGCCTCCCCGTGATTGCGAGCAGGCTGCGCGCCGTATCGGAGCTCGTCGGTGACGACACGCTCGAGTTCTACGAGCCGGGCGACGCAGAAGACCTCGCCCGCGCGATCCGCGAGCTGCACGGCGACCCGGAGAGACGTGAGGAGCTGGCTCGAAACGGCCGGGACGCGCAAGAGAGGCTGGGCTGGACGAGTCAGCGCGAGAAGTACGTTCGCGTGATCGACGAAGTCGCCGGTCGCGGCTAGCGATAGCCCCAGGGCAGCTGGCGCACGACCTGCGCGGGGTTGCCCTCGACATACGTGTTGGGCGGCACGTCCTTCAGCACGACCGCGCCGGCCGCGACGATCGCTCCCCTTCCCACAGTCACGCCCGGGACGAGGATCGCGCCGACCCGGATCCACGCGCCCTCCTCGATCGTCACGGACAATGCGGTGAACGCTCCGATGCGCTTAGAGCCCGGGCCGATCTGGTGGCTTCCCGTGTAGATCACGACGTGCGGGGCGATGGCGACGTTCTTGCCGATCGTCACCTTGCCGTCGAGGTTGATCGTGACCGCGTCGGCGATCGTGGCGCCTTCGCCGATCGAGAGCTTGCTGTAGAAGTCGGGCGAGGCGCTCTTCAGGCGCAGGTTGCCCATGAGGAAGGCGCCCTGGCCGACGTCGAAGCCGGCCCAGCGGTAGATGCGCGCGCGGATGATTCCGCTCGCGAAGTCCGGGAGCAGGCCGCTGAGGACGGACGCGATCCAGAACTTCAGGTGGATGCTGCGCTTGACGAGGTTCGCGTAGCGGCCGAGCCGGCCCAGCCCTCTGGTCTCCGTGCCGGGCTCGACGATCTCGGGCATCGGCGGCGCCACGTCCTCGCGGGGAGCCCACGGAGCCGCGCTCATGCCGCCACCTCGGCTCTTCGCGTGAGGGCGCGCTCGAAGAAGTCGCGAACGTGGCCGCGTAGCGAGGTCCCCTCGGGCGTGATCGTGTCGCCGTGCCTGGCACCGGAGACGAGCACGAGCTTCTTCGGCTCCTGCGCCGCGCCGTGGTTCCGCTCGGCTTCCGAAGCGCCGACGACCTCGTCGGCGCGTCCGTGGATGAGCAGGATCGGACGCGGACTGATCCGGGCGACGACGTCAGCCGGCCTCAGCTCGTCGAGGTCGATCCCCGTTCGACGCTCCGCGAGCTTCAGCGAGAGCGCGGTGAAGGGATCGCGCGGATGCAGGAAGGAGTCTTTGACGCTCGGCTGCAGCCATGCGCGCACATCCGCCCAAGCCGAGTCGGCGACGACCGCCTTGAGCCGCGGCTCGCGGGCAGCCGCCATGATCGCGGTCGCCCCGCCCATCGAGAAGCCGAAGACGCCGAGCCTCTCGACGTCCGGCCTGGAGGAGAGGTAGTCGACGACCGAGATCAGGTCGTCCTGCTCGCGCGCGCCGAACGTGATCTCGCCGGTGCTCGCGCCGCAGCCGCGCTGGTCGTAGGTGAAGACCGTGAACCCGGCCTCGTGCAGCTGGTTCGCGAGCGGCAGCACCTCGTCCTGGTTGCCGCCGTACCCGTGGAGGAGCACGACCGCGGTCGGCATGCGGCCTGGAGAGAATCGCCCCGAGAGCCTCGCGCCCGTCGACGACTCGACGACGACGTCCTCGGCGGAGAGCTTGGGATAATCGGCGCGGCTCCAGTCGTACGACCCGCAGCCCGGCTGCATCGTGCGGCTCGAGGCGTTCCAGCCGAAGCCGAGGACAGCGCTCGCGAGCACGAGGATCGCAAGGATCGGGACCAGCAGCATCATGATCTGCGACACGAGCCTTTCCCCTGTAGGAATACGGGCCTCATAGTTCTTAAGGTATAGAGGGTTTCGGGGTTTGTGAAAGTGCTTTGGAGGAACCCTCCGAAGGTTTAGCCCGAGCGGAGGCGCGCGTCCCGACGGACCGGATCACTCCAGATGCGCGATTGGCCGACTGGCTAGTGCGGACGGCGCCGAAAAGCGCCTTCCGAGTCGGAGCTGCGCGCCTTCGTGACTGACCATTCGGCCAGTAGAGTCCGATTGTCAGTGGGCTCGGAGCGACTCGACCTGCCCCGAATCGGGATGGCGACGATCGTCGCCGCCGGACTTGCCCTCGGCCTCGCCTTCGTCTTCGTGCGGCATGCGCAGTCGACCTCACACGTCGGCCCCACCTCGGCAACACTCGACGAGGCGTTCAGCTTGCTGGCGGGAGCGGCGCTCGGGCTCGGGCTGGGGGGCGCCGTTGGCGCGCTTGTGGTGCGACACGGGCCTCGAGCTCTCTCGGGGATGATCGTCGGTTTGCTCGCCTACCTCGTCGTCCTGCCCCCGCCTTCTACGACGCGGACGGCGAGTTCATGTGGAGGTGCTCGGGTTCACTTCTGACCGACCGGGTTTTCCTGACCGCCGGCCACTGCACCGATCAGGACGCCGAAGAGTCGCCGGTGATGGCGCGGATCTGGTTCCACCAGAACGTCGGTGGCGCCTTCGATCCGGTGACGGGCGCAGAGGATCCGAACACGGGTTATCCGAACAGGTGCTTGCCAGCGGATCCGCTCTGCGCCGAGTCGACGCTGCTCTTCGACTTCGGCTTCGACAACTTCGCCGGCTTCCCGAACATCCACGATATCGGGCTGATCATCCTGCCCGAAAGCCAGGCGGTCGAGCTGCCGGAATACGGCGTCCTCGCTCCGGCGGGGTTCCTCGAGGATGTGCTCGCGGGGCCGCGTGGACAGGTGAACGCCACCTTCACGCTGTCGGGTTACGGCGTCACCTACTCGAACCCCGCGAAATCGGTCTCGTTCCGTGAGCGGCTGATGGCGCTGACGCAGCTCGTCGGCGGCAATCTGAACGAGAGCCGTAACACGGCCGGTTTCAACTTGGCGCTGGGCGGCGCACCGGGCGGCGGTCGTGGTGGCAGCTGCTTCGGTGACTCCGGGGGGCCCGCGTTCTATGGCGGGTTCAGCTCCAACGTGATTGTCGGTGTGACTTCGTGGGGCTTCGGCTTCAACCACCAGACCTGTGGCGGGCCCGGCTTCGCATTCCGTACTGACACGGAAGCTGTGATCAATTGGATCCTCGGGATCGTCAGCCAGTACGCACCCGGCGAGCTGGATGAGATTCAGTTCGCCGCCTAGACCGGCGGAACTGACATGAGTAATAGGGAGAGGGCGTTCGCGCCCTCTCCTCGTTTTTACGGTCGTGAGGAGCGCTTCAACAGAATGAATGATCCCTCGCCCCGCGGGGCGGGGCGAGTTAGGCCGCATCGCCCCAAGTTCGCGGTAGCGGTTCGCCTCGACGTAGTAGACATCCGCCGCCGCAGGAACCCGGAGAACGGCAACCCGAGACGAGCCGCAGCGCCAGCAATCTTACTGCGCTCGGGGGCTGACAGCCGCACCGGGACGACCGCCCCGCCCCGTATTACGCTCCGTTGCCTGGATCGACACCATACGCGCTACTTTGCCGCATGGTTAAGCCATTCTCCGAAAATGTTTCGCGAAAACCTAGTTCGGGGGTCCTCCGATCGCGACTTAAAGACCGCCATTTCAGTGCCCACACCCACTGGCTGCAGGTTCAGTGCCCACACCCACTGGCTGCAGGAATACCTGCCCGGTGCAACGAACCCATGCCGAGAGCCGGGGCGTCGCCACTCCGCCTCCCCGGGCGGAGAGTCGACCCCTTGAGCCGCAGATAAGGTCGTACGGGGCGCGCCCCGGCTTCCCGCGCTCCAGGTGTTACCGAGCAGACCTTTCGAAACACCCCGCAGCAGTCCGCGCCTCAGTCAATCCGATCGCGGACTAAGAAGCCCGCGCTTCACGTCGCCGCCTTGATCCCGTTGCAGGATCGGCAAAGGGTTTGCAGGTTCGACAACTCGCCTCGTCCGCCTCGAGCGAGCGGCACGATGTGGTCCACGGTCAGGTCGACTGTCGCTCCGCACTCGGCGCAGTACGGCTGTTGTGCAAGCTGCACCCTCCGGAGTTCCTGCCATGCACGGCCGTAGCCACGCTGCGCATCGAGCCCCGGCGTTGCCTCCTCTCCCGCTCGTACTCGCGCAGGCATTCGCGGCAGCGGCCACGGCTGTTGCGGTACGGCTGGTAGCGGCTCCGCATCCGTTGCAGATGCGGAGCTGCACGTCAGCCTCGCAGGCGCTCAGAGCTGTTGTGCAACCTCGGACATCGTGAGCAGCGTGGTGAGGCTTCGTCCTCCTTCTTCATCTCAGTGTGGCGGAGGCTCGGCCATTAGGCGCATCGCCCGCGCAATGGACTCGCACGAATCGCTCGTGAGCTTCGGGCCGGAATAGATAGCAGCCTCTAATCAGCCTTCGCCGCCCTGACGGTGCATGATCCGCCTGTGCCCGAGCCGGGAACGATCGCCCCCGACCTCACCTGCGCCGCGTGCGGCCGCTTGCCTCGAGCCGGCGAGACATGGCGGATCCTGTTCGCTGACATCGGGGAGGCCGTGACCCACTGCCCCCAGTGCGCCGCGCGGGAGTTCGGCGACTAGCTCTAGCGTTCCAACCCTGGCAGGGCGGGGAAGCAGAGACGTTACTGACGTAGGCCGGATTGAGTTGGCCGCATCCGTGCGACAACTGCGTGGTGCAGGCCGTCCTCGAGCGTGCCAGCGGACGCCCACATTTCTGTTCCGGTAACGCGTAGCGGCAGATGAGGTCCAATGGCTTCGCGGGCGTCGGAACGAACGCGGTCATTCACCGTCCGGACGACCGTCATGTGGTAGGCAAGATCAGGGCGATTGCCCTTGTGTGGAGGCAGCTCCGGCCAGGACGAGCTGACCGCCTCGGTTATCGCCCGGAGGTCGTCGTCTGGCTCGGCAAGGATGACCAGCCCTCCTCGTCGGTTTTCGAGACGCGCGAGCGTCACCTCAGTCGGAAGAAATCGCTCCAGCAGCGACAGTGCGGGATCGTGCCAGTCTTCGGGCGGCAGGAAAGGCGTGTAGACGGTCACGTGCGCAGGGATACCGAAACGCGCTGCACGGTCGTGTTCGGCGCGCCACCCATCGACCAGTGACTCAGCGTCGGGTGTCATCAGGAGGAGCCACACGAGCCGAGCCTAACGTGGCGAGTCGGGGGGCTCCCACCTGGGGCGCAGCCGCGCAGCGTCTCGCTCGGGGGGCCGTCGTGTAGTGCCCGGAGTGCGCCGAGCGGGAGTTCGGAGAGAGCTGGACTAGCTTCCCTTTTCTCGGCCTTGGCTAGATACTGGAGCTACTGGCCGCTCCGTGATGGGCCTAACCCACAACGGAGGTTGATGTGTTGCTCGCAACTCACGGCTGGTGGCCCTGGCTTCTGACGTTGTTCATTCTCATTCTGATCGCGTGCGTACTCGCTTACCTCGTCAAACGCCGGAGGACGGCGGTCTAACTCGGTCCGTCAGGGGTCGAGACGCGGTTCGTGGACGATGAGCCGCTGCTAGTCGTTGAGTGTGCTTAGACGGGCCCCGCCGCCTGCGGTCCTCTGGACATCTAGTTGCGGTCGTCAGGCGGCTCGCGGATTGTCCAGACGGTAGTCAAGTCAGGGTCGACGATCTCTTCGCCAGTCGAGCGGAGACGGTAAATGCCTGGCTTTGCGTCCCGGAACCCGTCTGGATTCGGGGGCAGAGTGAGGACCTCTCCATCGGCAAGCGTGACTTTGATCCCGGCGTGACCATCGACCGACGTAATGCGACCGTGACGCTCTCCCTTCTCGAGTAGGGAGCCGGCTGCGTCGATGCGCGTGATCCCCACCAACACGTACTTACCGATGAGCGAGTATGGATCGCGGTCCACTTCCGGGGAATCGGCAGTCGGTGCGGTTCACTCAAGCGGGCGACACGATCCCGCTCCACGCCGGCTCGGTCGCCGGGTTCGAGCTGGCGAAGCGCATGGCACGCCGCAACCGCGGCACGCCAACCGGCCAGGCGCTGGACAGGCTCCTGGGCGAGATCGAGGCCGATCGCGTGACGCTCGAGAACGTGCTCGCCGCAGTCGGAGTTCAACCGTCTTTCGTCAAGGACCGGTTTCGCCTCGACGCTCGAAAGGGTCTGAGGGCGACATTCATACCGTCGTTCTTCCCGAAGCCCCCGCTTCTACTCTGGCGGTGAGTTGAGATGGTGCTGGCTGCCGTCGGAAAGGAAGGGCCTCCAGCCCTTGCCCTTGAGGGCTCACGTTTTGGCCGCAGCGCGGCCCTTTCGCTCGAGAACAAGCCCGCCCGTCAATCGTCTTTGCACGTAGCGAGTCGTTGCTCCCGTTTTTCTCGCGAAAACCTAGCCGGGGAGCCGAGCAGCGCCAACCAAAAAAAGGGGGCGGCGACAGAGGTCGCGGCGGATCCCTTAGGGCGATCCTTGCGCGTGGAGTGAGTCGGCTGACCGAAGTCTTAATACTCGGCTCACACGCAGCTAACGAAGCAAGAGTAGATCGAGAGTTAGGGGCCGTATTGCGGCGCGGCCCCCACAACAACGCTAGGTCAGCGCAACGCATGGGCTCGCGGTGCGTCGACCGTTCCATGACAGGAGCGGCAGAGCGTTTCGTAATCGGCCGGGTTCGCGCTGTGCCGTCCTCCGGGCTTGTAGTGCAGCGTCAGATCGGCTGTGCTTCCGCATCGCTCGCAGCTATGGCCGAGATAGGCACTGCGAAAGCTGGGCCACCATTGCGAACTACGACCGTGCTCTGCTCGTTTGGCGTTGCGGCGGCGGTTGTCTTGACGTTGGCAATCCGTGCAACGCCCGCGCTTGATCTCCTGCACCGGGGAAGACGCGGGAACAGCCGTTGCAGAGCTTGGCGATCACGGGCGCGCGATCTTCTTCGGCGGGGGCGAGCTCGGAAGCTGCTTGATCGGTAGCTTCTTCGGGGGGATTGGCTTCGGTGCCATGCTCACCTCCCTGCCCATAGGCTTGCTGCCGCCGCGCCGTCTCTCATTCGCCCGATGTCGATCTGCGGCTCGGGCTGCGGCCTGCGGTTGAGATGCGCGGCCAACTCCTCGCAGTCAAGGCGGAGCTCCGCGAGCATGCGGTCAAGGGTAGGCCCGTCGTGGCTTCGCCCAGGTCGCCGCTGTCCAGCCAGGAGACCAGGGTTGCCACGTCGATCAGCACTTCACGTGCGGCCCCCAACTGATCGCTGCCTCGTATCGCTGCTTCTCGCGAGCGAGATCCCGCATCGCCTGCCGTCGCCAGCCGGCTCGGTTCGCGTCGACGAGCTTGGGGATCTCGCGACACGCAGCCGTCGACCGCGAGCGCGAGCGACTCGACTCGCTCCTCCTCACGCTCGAGCTCTACCTTCAGCTTCGCCGCCTCGCTTTCCGGCTCGGCATTTCCGTCGACGAGCGTCCTGCCGAGTGCCTGCTTATCTCGGTACTCGGCTCCGCCAAGCGCGGCCCTCAGTTCTTCGAGGCGGGCCCGAGACGCCGTGTGCATGGCCTCGGCCTTGGCGATCCGCTCCCGCGCCTGCCTGATCTCCTTGTGGCGGCTCGCGGCAAGATCCTCAGGGTTCATTCGCATCCCTCCTTTTCGAGTAGGTAGCCGAGCAAGACGAGCCGGTTCCATGCCCGCTCGAGGCTCGGGAAACGTTGTCTGACTGTGCCTGAGCGGTATTCGGCGAAGGCGCGACGACGGAGCTCCGCTTCGACCGCCGGCCACGCGCCGCGCTTCGCGAGCTGCGAGTAGAGAGCGACCAGGTTCATCGCTCCTCCCCCGCGCGCTGCGCCCGGGATCGACTGCCCGCCGGATCCGGGTCCCGAACGTGCGCGGCAGGGGTCTGCGGGTGGGAAGGAAGGGAAGACACGTCCGCTCTCGACGGAGCTGTCATTGACCCACCGCCTGTCCGGCGCGGAGCTGTCCATGGCCCACCGCCGATGCCTCGTAAACCTTCGCCAACTCGCTGCGCGGGATGCGCAGCGCGGCCGACCCGCCGCCGAGTCGAATGGCCGGGATTTCGCCGGCGGCAACCTTCCGGTAGATCGTCGCACGGTGTTGCCGCCACTCTGCGGCGAGCTCGTCCACCGTCAGAAACTCCTCGCGTTCGTGAACGTTGGTTTGCATCGCTTCGCCTCCGTTAGTGAACCTTCGCCCCGAGGTCGACTTACCTCAGCCGAACCAAACGTGGGGCGCTACGCTCGGCCTGTGAAGCGCGAGCCGCGCCGGGTCGTCGTCGGGGTCGAAGCCGACCGCGAGGAGTTAAGACGTGGGGCAGGGCTGCGGCTCTACGGCGTCAGGAACTGCCCGCGTGGATCAAACGGTCACTGAACGAGACGGCGCAGGCCGACGAGCAGCGCAACTCGCCTCTCGCCCGCAGGACTAACCCAGGGACGAGCGCGTCGTTGCCCCTGCGGCGCACCCCTATGCTTCGCGGACCAAATGCCCGCGTTTGAAATTGAGCGATTGCTGCGGATTGCACACACCGTGGAGCGCGAGGGACTCGAAGCCTTATCCGACGACGACCGCGCATACTTCGAGGAAGCCACGGAGGCGTTCCAGAAGACAATCAAGGCGATCACGCCTGAACAAGATGCGGCCTTTCAAGCGCTCAAAAGCCTGCCGGAAGAGATCGCGAAGGACTTCGGTGACTGGACACTGAGCGAGTTCGCGTTGCTCTGGCCACTGATTCGTACGCAGCTCTACGCCCAGGGGCCCTTCCCACCGATCTGAGAAGTGCTTCGTATTCTTCTCGCTCGATTTCGTCCATCGCCGGCTGAGAGCCTAAGAGCGTCTAACAAAATGGCCCTCAGAGTGTCCGGAGGCAGATGAGGGAGCAGGCGAGGCTGACGAAGGCTTCGTGTATTTCGGCCGTTCGCTCGTAACGGATGCGCAAGCGGCGGTGTTGCCGTAACCAGGAGAGTGTTCGTTCGACGACCCAGCGGTCGCTGCCGAGACCGGAGCCGTGAGCGGTCTTGCGCCGTGCGATTACGGGTCTGATCCCGCGGGCGCGGAGTGCCTGCCGGTGTGCTTTCGAGTCGTAGCCGCGGTCGGCGAGCAGCAGACTCGGCCTGCGTCTTGGCCTTCCGACGGTGCCGCGGATCGGCGGGATCGCCTCAACGAGCGGGAGCAGTTGCGTGACGTCATGTGCGTTGGCGCTTGTGAGCAGGCAGGCGAGCGGTGTGCCGTTGGCGTCGGTAAGCAGGTGGTGCTTGCTGCCGAGTTTGCGCCGATCAACGGGGCTAGGGCCGGTCTTCTCGCCCCCAAAAGCGCCCGCAGCGAGGCGGAGTCGCAGACTGCCGTGGAGAGATCGAGGCGTCCGGCGGCACGGAGCTGGGCGAGCAGGCGTTCGTGTAGGGCCTGGAACACGCCTGCTTGTTGCCATTCCTAGAGGCGCCGCCAGCACGTCATACCGGAGCCGTATCCGAGTTCCTGCGGCAGCTGTTGCCAAGCGATCCCGGTACGCAGCACGAACAAGATGCCGGCAAGCGTGCGGCGGTCATCAAGCCGTTTCCGACCGGGATGGCGGAAGCGTCGCTTCCGCACCGGCAACAGCGGGCTCGATCAGCCGCCAGAGTTCGTCGTCAAGAAGTCCTGTTGCCATCGAAAACCTCCTGGTCTGAAGAGTGCCGAGGCCTTGAGCTAAGCGCTTCTAGTGCGACTCGCGCTCGTGTCTTCTGACTGCGTGTCCTAGACTCGGCAGGTGGCGTCCTGCCCTGCGTGTGGCAAGGAGCTTCCGGGCGAGTTTCCGTTCTGTCCGTTCTGCGGCGCGCCGCTCGCTGAGACCGCGCCGACGCCGGCGCTGGAGGAGCGGAAGGTGGTGTCGGTGTTGTTTTGCGATCTGGTCGGGTTCACGGCGGCGTCGGAGCGGGCGGATCCGGAGGATGTGCGTGCCCGGATCCGCCCGTATCATCAGCGCCTACGGGAGGAGATCGAGCGCTACGGGGGGACGGTGGAGAAGTTCGTCGGGGATGCGGTAATGGCGGTGTTCGGAGCGCCGGTGGCGCACGAGGACGACGCCGAGCGGGCGGTGCGGGCGGGGCTGACGATCCTGGATGCGATCGCGGATCTGAACGAGGCCGATCCCGAGCTCGGGCTGCAGGTGCGAGTTGGCGTCAACACCGGCGAGGCGGTGGTAGTGGTCGACGCTCGCCCGGGGCAGGGGGAGGGGATCGTGACGGGCGACGTGGTCAACACGGCCGCGCGTATCCAGAGCGTCGCGCCGGTGAACGGGGTCGCGGTGGGCGAGCAGACCTACCGGGCAACGAGCCAGGTGTTCGAGTACGAGCCGCTGGCGCGGGTCTCTGTGAAGGGGAAGGCGGAGTCGCTTGCGCTTTGGCGCGCGGGCCGGGCCCGCTCTCGCTTCGGCACCGACATCACCCGCCAGCACACTACGCCGCTCGTCGGCCGCGACCTTGAGAAGCCGCTCCTGATCGGGACGTTCGAGCGCTCGGCGCAGCAGCGCTCCGTCCAGTTAGTGACGATCGTCGGCGAGCCGGGCGTCGGCAAGAGCCGGCTCGTCGGCGAGCTCCTCGCGTACATCGAGGCGAAGCCTGAGCTGACCCGCTGGCGGCAGGGCCGCTGCTTGCCCTACGGAGAGGGGATCACTTTCTGGGCGCTGGGTGAGATCGTCAAGGCCGAGGCCGGGATCCTCGAGTCGGACTCGGCGGAAATAGCGGCGGCGAAGTTGGAGGCGGTCGTGTCCCCCGACGAACGCGAGCGGCCCTGGCTCTTACAGCGGCTGGCGCCCTTGGTCGGGGCCGAGTCGGCCTCGCCGGCGGAGCGGCAGGAGTTGTTCACCGCCTGGCGGCGCTTCCTCGAGGCTCTCGCCGCCGCCCGCCCGACCGTGCTTGTCTTCGAGGATCTCCACTGGGCAGACGAGGCGCTGCTTGCCTTCCTCGAGCACACGGCCGAGTGGGCAGAGGGCGTGCCCCTGCTGCTGCTCTGCACCGCCCGCCCGGAGCTCTACGAGCAGCATCCGCGCTGGGCGGGGGGAATGCGCAACGCGACCACGATCAACCTCGCTCCGCTCTCCGATGCGGAGACCTCGCAGCTCGTCTCCGCCCTCGCCACGACCACCGTCCTCAGTCTGGAGCTCGAACGAGCGATCCTCGAGCGCGCGGGCGGTAACCCTCTCTACGCGGAAGAGTTCGTGCGCCTGCTCCAAGAACGAGGCCTCGCCCCCGGGGAGACTGCGCTACCCGACAATCTGCAGGCGCTGATCGCCGCGCGTCTGGACACGCTCGCTTCTGAGCGCAAGAGCCTGCTCCAGGACGCAGCCGTGCTGGGCAAGGTCTTCTGGGCCGGCGCTCTGCAGGAGATGGGCGGCCGCGAGCCGGCCGAGGTCGAGCAGGTCATGCACGAGCTCGCCCGTCAGGAGCTCGTCCGCCCCGCACGGACGAGCTCGATCGACGGGGAGAGCGAGTACTCGTTCTGGCACGTGCTCGTGCGCGACGTTGCCTACAGCCAGATCCCCCGCGCAGAGCGCGCGCGTCGCCACCGCGCTGCGGCCGCGTGGATCGAACGCAAGGCGGGCGAGCGAATCGAGGATCTCGCCGAGGTGCTCGCCCACCACTATCTGCAGGCACTCGAGCTCGCCGAGGCCGCCGGCGACACGGAGCAGGCCGGGGAGCTCGCCTCGCCCGCTCGGCGCTTCCTCGCGCTCGCCGGCGAGCGGGCGCTCGGGCTCGATGCCGCCCAGGCCGAGGCGCGGCTTGCGAAGGCGCTCGAGCTCTGCCCGCACGAAGATCCCGACCGGCCGGAGCTGCTCCTACGCTGGGCGGATGCCGCTGCCCAGGCCGGCCTGAACCAGCGCGAAGCTGCGGCCGCGCTCGAGGAGGCGCTCGCCCTGTTTCGTGCGCGCGGTAACGCGGAGGCCGAAGCGCGGGCACTGATCATGCTCGCGCGAGCGGATAGCCGCCTCGGCGAGGGCCGCCATGTCGCGCTCACCGCCGAAGCGGTCGGCCTGCTCGAGGCCAATCCTGGTTCCGCGCTCGTCGAGGCCTACACACAGCTCGCGACGTCGCACTTCCTCGTCGGCGCCCATGACGAGGCGATCGCAACCGCCGACCGTGCGCAGTCCCTTGCCGAGAACCTTGGGCTACCTGTACCGGCGGCCGCGTTCGGCTTCCGCGGCTTCGCCCGCGCCAGCGGCGGCGATCCGGGTGGCCTCGCCGAGATGGAGCGGGCGCTCGCCCTGTTCCTCGAGCAGCGCGCAGGAAAGGAGGCCGCGACGCTCCAGAACAACCTCGCGATCGCGCGCTATCCGCTCGAGGGCCCTGCGCGCTCGCTGGCCGCCTTAGAGCAGGGGCTGGCCTTCTGTGCTCAGCGCGGTCTCGCCGACGTGGCGAGGTTCATGGAATCCGACTGTCCCGGCCTGCTCGTCGAGCTCGGACGCCCCGAGCAGGCGCTCGAGCGAGCCGGGCGGCTTGCCGCCGCCCTCGAGGCGAGCGGCGCCACCCACGTGCTGATCTGGGTGCGCGCGTTCGAGCTGGCGACCCAGCTCGCTCGCGGTGAGTTCGAGGCCGCGCCGCCCGGCATCGCCGACTGGCTCGTCGAGACGGTGCGCGCCGACGCATCGGCCGACGTGACTGTGGAGGCGCTCACGGCCGCCGCCGCCGCCCGGCTAGCTGCTGGCGCGTCTGAGCAGGCCCGCGCGCTCCTCGCCGAGCTGGAGCAGACGCCCGGCGCGCGTCAAACCTCCTACTACTCCAGGCAGCTTCCGGCAATGCTGCGAACGGCGCTCGACGACGACGACCCCGAGCTCGCGGAGCGGCTCGTTGAGGGCATCGAGCCGATCTTCCCTCTACGCGAGCACGCGCTCTGTGCTGCGCATGCCCAACTCGCCGAGCACGCCGGTGACCACGCCGGCGCCGCAACCCTCTACGCCGAAGCGGCGGCACGCTGGCAGGAGTTCGGGAACGTTCCCGAGCGCGCGTATGCCCTCCTCGGCCAGGGCCGCTGCCTGCAAGCCCTCTCAGAGCCTGCCGCCGAGCAACCGCTCCGCGAAGCAGCAGAGCTGTTCAGCTCGATGGGCTACAACCCCGCGCTCGCCGAGATCGAGGCGCTACTCCAGCAGACAACCTCCGCCGCCTCCTAGAACAGAGGTCATTCTGTTACAGGCTCTAAGTGACCAACGGCGGCGCTGCCGTTTCCAAAACTGGTTCCAAAGGCGGGCATCGAGCAGGAGCCATCTCAGCCCCGGTAGAGAAAACCCGCCGTTACCAGCGGCTTTCTCAGTGGGCGCGCCTGGGATCGAACCAGGGACCTCCCGCGTGTGAAGCGGGCGCTCTCCCGCTGAGCTACGCGCCCGGGAGAGACCAAGCGTAGCGCGCTCCTATGGAACGTCCAGACGAAGCACGTCGTCGATCGTTTCGCGCCTCCTGATCAACCGCACGCCGCCTTCGGCGACCAGCACCGCCGCCGGCCGGGGGACGACGTTGTAGTTGGACGCCATCGACAGCGCGTACGCGCCGGTGGCGGGCACAGCGAGCAGGTCGCCCCGTCGCGGAGCGGGGAGTGGGAGGTCGTGGATCATCACGTCTCCCGACTCGCAGTGCTTGCCGCAGACGACGTAGTTCCCGGACGGCTCCTCGTCCGCCCGGTTCGCGAGGAGGCCGCTGTAGACCGCCTCGTAGAGCTGCGGCCGGGGGTTGTCCGACATGCCGCCGTCGACAGCCACGTAGGTCGTGTCGCCCGCGACCCGCTTCACGACTCCGACCTCGTACACGGTGACCCCGGCCCGGCCGACGAGTGAGCGCCCCGGTTCGAGCACGAGACGAGGCTCAGGAAGGTCGCGCTCGGCCCAGGCTCTCGAGACCCGTCCCAGCAGCTCGCCGACGAAGTCCTCGATCGACTGGGGCGCCCTGCCCTCCACGTACTGGATGCCGAGCCCGCCGCCCAGGTCGACGACCTCCGGCGTCCACCCGAGCTGGTCGCGACAGCGAACCGAAAGGTCGGCGATCCAGTCCACGGTGGCGAGCCCTGCGCGCGCGTCCATGAGCTGGGAGCCGACGTGGACGTGCACTCCCGCGGTCTCCAGCCCAGCCTCACGCGCCTGCCTGAGAGCCTCCAGGGCGTCCTCCGGCGGCAGGCCGAACTTCGACCCTTCGTGGGCCGTCTGGATCGAAGGATGCGTGTCCGCCTCCACGCCGGGCGTGACCCGGACGAGGATGCGCCGAACCCCGGCCTGGGCCGCGCGCTCGACCTCGTCGAGGGCGTCGACGACCACGAACGCGGCCTCGGCCCCGGCTGCCGCAGCCAGCTCCTCGTCGCTCTTGTTGTTGCCGTGCACGATGAGCCTCTCTCCAGGCATCCCGGCCCGGAGAGCCAGCTCGAGCTCGCCGAGCGTCGAGACGTCGGCGCCGACGCCTTCGTCCGCGAGCAACCGCAGGACGGCGGCGTTCGGAAACGCCTTGACCCCGTAGACGAGGAGCGCGTCGGGCGCAGCGGCCCGGTAGGCGTGAACCGAGCTCAGGATCGTCGCCTCGTCGTAGACGACGAGGGGGGTCCCGTATTCGGCGGCGAGGTCCGAGAAGCGGATCCCGGCGACTGACAGCTCACCGTCCGCGAGCGCGGCAGTATCGGGGAAGAGCTCGACCAAGGAGGACATGGTGCCCGGAACCGCGGTGCAGCTACTGAAGGAGCGCCTGCGCCTGGACGTCGGGTGCCTCGTCCAGGAGGTTCATCATCTCTGCGCGCCTCGTCGCCTGCGTCCGGTTCGACACGTTCATCTTCCGGAAGATGTTCGACAGGTGGAACTTCACCGTCTGCTCGGTCACGAGGAGCGTCCGGGCGACCTCGGCATTCGACAGCCCCTTCGCCACGAGCCTTACCGTCTCGATCTCGCGGTCGGTCAGGCCCGGATCGTCTGCGACCGGCTTCGGCTTGAGCAGCGGCAGGGTGGCCGGCGCGAAGTGGATGGAAGGGTCGGTCGCCTGCCGGATCGCGACCGCGATGTCTTCCGGGGCCGCGTTCGGCGCGATCAGGGCGCTGACCCCGGAGTCGAAGGCCTCGGCGAGGAGCTTGCGATCCGAGCCGGACGAGAACGCGATCACCTTCAGCGAAGGCTGCTTGTCGAGCGAGTCGCGGATCAATTCGAAGACCTCTTCAGGCCCCGCCGCTGCCTCGACGCCGGCCACGAGCAGGTCCGGCCGGTGCGCGTCGATCAGCAGCGCCGCGTCCGCGGTCGTCGTTGCCCGCCCGGCGATCTCGACCTCTCCGCGCAGGGAGGGCTCGAGAACGTCGAGCAGGAGCGGGTAGCTGTTGAACAGCACCGCAACCGGCAGCCGCCGCATCGCGGCCGGATTACTGGCGGTGTTCACTACCAGTCGAGCAAGGTGGAGTTTTGTTCGGAAAACATCAGATTTGCTTCTCTTGCTTCTAGCACACTGGCTAGGCCCTGTAAACAGCGCAACCGTCGTTACGAACTGGGTTCACCCGCCGAATAATGACACGGGAATGGCTTTTCGTTGTCAGATGGCGACGCGGGCGCCGTCGTGCTGGAGCGACTCGTCTACCGCCTCGATCGTCCGCACGACGTCCAGGCCGAGCTGGGCGCTCGAGCGCGGCGTTTCGCCGTCCCGGATCGAGCTCGCGAAATCCTGGAGCTCCAGGAGGAGAGGCTCCGACGCTGCGATATGCGGTGAGACGATGTCGCCCGTCCGGTACGTAAGCCGGTACTCGCCGAACGACTCCGGATTCCGCAGGTTGACGCCGCTGTCGAAGACGCGCACGGGCTCGTTGCTCGTATCATCGTAGACGACCATCTTCTTCGAGCCGACGACCGTCGTCCGGCGCAGCTTGCTCGGCGCGAGCCACGAGATCTCGACGTTCGCGATCGTCCCCGACGGAAACTGGAGGTTGATGAACGCGACGTCCGGGCTGTCCGCCATCACGCAGCCGCGCGCCATGGCGGTCACGTTGATCGGCGCCTCCTCGAGCCAGTAGCGCAGGATCGAGAAGTCGTGCGGGCCGAGGTCCCAGGCCACGCTGACGTCGGTCTGGTGCAGCCCGAGGTTCACGCGGCTCGTCGAGATGAAGTAGATCTCGCCCAGCTCGCCGCTCGTGATCAGGTTGCGCACTGCGTCGACGGGCGGGCTGTACAGGAACGTGTGCCCCGGCATGAGCACGAGCCGGCG
>Ga0126305_10000288_pt1 | contig 22213 bp, 22 predicted proteins | sample Plot26_FD_92536 | JGI IMG/M metagenome (GOLD analysis project Ga0126305, IMG submission 92536) | Serpentine soil microbial communities from UC McLaughlin Reserve, CA, USA - Plot26 | ecosystem: Environmental > Terrestrial > Soil > Grasslands | place: USA: UC McLaughlin Reserve, Lake County... | reverse complement strand
CACCCCAAGCCGCTCTCGGACTTCATCTACGGCACCTTCAACAACTTCCGGGGCAAGCACCCCTGGGTCGGCGGGCAGGACATCCACCCGAAGTCGATCGGCCGCGAGCTGTTCGAGGGCTACATGAGCTTTGGGGACTACGTGAAGCGCTACAGCCTGCAGCGCAGCGAGGGAGTGCTCCTGCGCTACCTCTCGCAGCTCTACAAGACCCTGGACCAGAGCGTGCCCGAGCTGTCGAAGACGGAAGGGGTGTGGGACGCCCTCGGCTTCTTCCGCGCCCTGGTCGAGCAGACCGACTCGAGCCTCCTCGAGGAGTGGCAGGGCCTCCTCCATCCCGAGATCCTGGTGCGGACCAAGGAGCGCAAGGCGGCCCGCGAGATCCTCTGGATCCAGGAGCTGCTCGCCGATCCCAAGACCTTCACGGCGCGGGTGCGGGCCGAGATGCACCTGCTGGTCCGCGCCCTCTCGCAGCGCGCCTGGGAGGAGGCCGCCGAGCTCGTCAAGCACGACCCTGACGATCCCCAGACCCTCTGGGACGCCGAGCGCTTCGAGCGGACCCTGGCGCCTTTCCTGGAGGAATACGGCGAGCTCCCCTTCACCCCCGAAGCCCGCCGCCACCACTGGACCCAGATCCAGTCCTCCGGCGATCGCCAGTGGCAGGTCGCCCACACCCTCCTGGACCCCCAGGGCGACAACCTGTGGGCCATTCAGGGGACGATCGACCTCCGGAGCCCCGACGAGGCGGAAGGGCCGATCGTGCGGGTGGGGCGGATTGGGGCATGAACGTCTCGGTACCCTGAATCCGTATTTCCGTATCAAAGTTGGGTAACATCCTCCGATTCAAGGGAGGAAAGACGCGTGCTACCCTACTTAAGGAGCGCCGAGGAGGGGCTGCCATGGCCATACGAGACATCGTTCCCCACAAGCTCACCTACGAGGACTACATCCTCTTTCCAGAGGATGGGCAGCGCCACGAGATCCTCGATGGAGAGCACTACGTGACCCCGGCCCCTACGCCGGATCACCAGGGTGTTTCCTCGAACCTGCACCTGAAGCTTGGCCCCTTCGTGCGCGAGCGCCGGCTCGGCGTCGTTCTCTACGCGCCCTTGGACGTTCTCCTGTCCGAGCATGACGTCACCCAACCTGACCTCCTCTTCATCTCGAACCAGCGCGCCGGAATTCTGACGAAGACCCACCTCCTGGGGGCTCCGGACCTGGTGATCGAGATCCTCTCCAACTCGACGCGTCGGCGGGACGAGACTCTGAAGCGCGACCTATATGAGCGGTTCGGCGTGCTCGAATACTGGCTCGTCGATCCGCTCCACCGGAGCGTCCGGGTCTTCCTCCGTTCGAGCAAAGGCTTCCTCCCTCCCCTGCGGCTCTCGGCTGCGGCGGGCGACGTCCTGACCACGCCGTTGCTTCCTGGCCTCAAGATCCCGGTGAGCGAGATCTTCGAGTAGCCCCGACCGTCTCCCCTAGTACGACGTGCCCGAAGTTCGTTCCGGGTTCGCGTCCCTGTCGAGGCACCATTCGTCCACCACTGGGCGTAGCAGACGGCCCCCGACTTGGCCCGTGCCCCCTCTGCCCTGGGAAGCGGCCACCTTGACCTGCTCTGCCTGCGTCCACCGAGCCGGGGCGGATGAACGGCCCCCGGTCCGTGCCCCTGCAACGGGCCGGGGCGGACGGTTCGACCTGGCCTGGCGGCCCGTGGCCCTGCGGGGCGGATGGGCCATCCTGCAGGACCAACCGACCGCTGGGCAGGTCGGACGGTTGACCCCGCGGGGCCAACCGCCCACGCCCCAGAGCGGACGGTTGACGAGGGAGGTCGAACCTTTCAAGACCCCTCGTGGGAGTTCCACGGGGGGCTGTCAACCGTCCGCTGGGCGCCGGTTGCGTCCTACGAAGCGGGGCCAACCGTCCGCTCCGCGGGGCCGACCGTCCACGCCGAACCGACCGGAACCGGTTGACGCCGCCGCAGTGCTGAGTAGGAACGAGCCAGGCATCACCCTTGCAACCTTCCTGAGCCAGAAGCAACTGGCGAGGCGGAGCCTTCCCGGACTACGCAGGCAACTTGAACGGAGACAATACTATGCGGATCGCAACGCGAACCCTTTTGACCCTGATCCTGGGAGTCGTGCTGGCCGCCATGGCCGCCGCCCAGGGGAACAAGCCCATCGGCCAGGTCGAGATCGTCGTCAAGGACGTGAATTCCAAGCAGGACATCGCCACCGTCCAGCCCGGCGGCACCGTCGAGCTGCCGGCCGGCGCCCACGTGCGCCTCATCATGACGGCCCTGCCCACCGGCTCGGCCCGCGGGCCCATGTATCCGGCGACCACTTTCTCGGACACCGCCCAGGGCGGCGTGACCATCACCCGGTCGAACGCCGAGAACTCCACGGCGGACCTCAGGCTCAACAACGCCAAGAACAGCGGCCGGCTCGAGACCATCCGGTACCAGATCACGGATACCAACGTGCCGGCGAATCTGCGGACGGGGAGCTTCACCATCCGCGTGATGCCCGCGAATGACTCCGGCGTCTCCACGGGCGGCGTCTCGACGGGCGGCACCATCGGCTCCCGCGCCGAGCAGCTCACCCGCCTGCTCTACCAGGCCATCCTGCTGCGCGACCTCGACTCGGGCGCGCGGGGCACGATCGAGAGCATCCAGCGCGGCGGCTATGACGCCCTGGTGCAGGCTGCCGTAGGTATCGCCAACAGCGACGAGAGCCGGCGGCTGGCCGCCACTCCCGCCGATCAGCGGCTGGCCTCGCTGTACCGGGTCCTCCTCGGCATCACCCCCGAGCAGGCCGACGCCGGCCAGTGGTCCGCCGACATCGATCTCATGAACCGCGGCCGCTTTGGCGACGTGGTGTCGGGCATCGTCCAGTCGGACCGGTTCCGCGAGCGGCACAACCTCGCCGGCGTGCGCTACTAGGAACGCCGTTCCCAGCCGAGAGGCCATCTTCAGGGCGCCCCCTTACGGGCGCCCTTTTCACATCATTGAAAGAGGAACATCATGAAGAACAGAACTCTTCTGCTGGCCGCCGCCGTGGCTTCGCTCTGCCCGCTGCTGGCCTTGCCGGCCGCGGCACAGCCCAGCCGGCCGAACATCGGCTCAGTCCAGGTGGTCGTGCGTGACATCGACGGCAGGCGCGACATCGCGACGGTCCGTGCCGGCGAAACGGTCAATCTGCCGGAGGGCAGCCGCGTGCGGCTGATCATGACCGCCCTCCCCACCGGCTCGTCCCGCGGGCCGCTCTACCCGGCGACGACGTTCACCGACGTCGCCAGGGGCGGCGTCCGGATTACCCGGTCGAACGCGGAAAACTCCACGGCCGACCTCGAGATCGTGGCCTCGAATGACTATGACCGGCGAGACGACCGCCGGGACGACCGGCGCGACGACCGGCGAGAGGACAGGAGGGACGACCGGAGAGACGACGACCGGCGCGCGGACCGGCGGGACGACCGGCGGGAGAACATCCGCTACGAGATCACGGACACCTGGGTGCCGGCGAGCCTGCGGACCGGCAGCTTCTTCGTGCGCGTCACGCCTGCCGGCACGGCCCCGGGGACGAGCTCCGGCGGCTGGACCGGAGAGCGGGCCCGCGACCTCACCCGGGCGCTCTATCAGGGCATCCTGATGCGGGAGCCGGATTCCGCGGCGCGGAGCACGACCGAGGCGATCCAGCGCGGCGGCTATGACGCCCTCGTGCGGGCCGCCACCGGCATCGCCAACAGCGACGAGAGCCGGATCCGGGTCTACGAGCGGGAGGGCGTCTGCAACGAGCAGCGGCTGCTCGCGCTCTACAAGAACCTGCTGGGCGTCTCCGGCAACCAGATCGAGCGCCGCCAGTGGGACGCCGACCTCCGCCGGCTGAACAACAGCGAGATCACGCGGGTGGTCGAGGACCTGGTCCGCTCCGACCGCTTCCGCTCGCGCTACAGCCTCACCGCCGTTCGCTGACCCCGGCGCCGGTCCCGAGCTTGGAAAGCCCTCCCCACGGGAGGGCTTTTTCTTTGGAATGAAATACAATTGGGGAAAACGTCAAGAGAAGTGAAGCCCAAGCAAGGGCGACTCTGCTCCTGGAGGATTCCGCAATGACGAGACGCCTCTTCCCGCCTGCCGCCGCGGCTTGCGCCGCCTTTTTCGCTCTTTGCCTCGCCGCAGCGGCTCAGCAGAAGCCGGCCGCGGAAGCGCCGCCGGTGTTCGGCGAGGAGGTCGACGTGCGGGTCGTCAACCTCGAGGTGGTGGTCACGGACCGCCAGGGCAACCGGGTGCCGGACCTGAAGCCGGGCGACTTCGTCCTGCGCGTGGACGGCAAGGACGTGCCGATCGACTACTTCAGCGAGGTCCGGGAGGGCAGGTCGGTCGCCGCGCCCGCCGTGGAGGGCCAGGCCGAGCCTGAAGCGGGCGAGGTGCAGAGCGTGGCTCCGGCAGGAGCGGTCGGCACCTACTACCTCGTCTTCGTCGACGACTACTTCACCATCGCCAACCAGCGGAACGTCGTGCTGGCGGCTTTCAAGGCCGACCTCGCCCGCCTGGGTCCGGAGGACCGCATGGCGATCGTCGCCTACGACGGCGGGCGGCTGGCGATGATCTCCAACTGGTCGAGCTCCAGGAGCGACCTGGAGCGGGCGTTCGACCAGGCGATGGCAAGGTCTTCCCACGGTCTGGAGCGGCTGGTCGAGCGGCGGAGCTTGCGCAACGACGAAGGCTTCGCCGGCACGCGGGCGGCCGACGGCAGGGTCCTGGACCTCGCGGTCACCAACATCGGGCTGAACGACCGCGAGCGCGCTTACGGGACCACCCTGTATCGCCAGGTCCAGGGGGCCATCGGCGCCGCGGTGAGCGCGATGCGCGGCTTCGCCGCTCCCCAGGGACGCAAGGTCATGCTGCTGCTCTCGGGGGGTTGGCCGTTCTCGATCGCGAGCTTCATCCGCGGCGGCGAAGCCGTACCGCTCTCCCAGGATCTGGCGGATGGCGATCGCTCCTTCCGGGAGCTGACCAGCACGGCCAACCTCCTGGGCTACACCGTCTACCCGGTGGATGTGCCCGGCTCGCAGACGCTGGCCGCGGACGCCGAGGCTTCGGAGCCGGCCCGCTCCGGCTTCGGCAACATCCCGGAGCAGGAGGTCGAGGGGACGCTCTACTTCCTCGCCAGGGAGACCGGCGGCAAGCCGATGCTCAACAGCAACCGCACGTCGGCCCTGGCGAACGCGGGCGCCGACACCCGCTCGTACTACTGGCTCGGCTTCTCCCCCTCCTGGCAGCGCAACGACCAGCGCCACGCGGTCAAGGTGGAGGTGCGGCGGCCCGGCCTTGAGGTCCGTTCCCGCGCCAGCTTCCTCGATCTCTCGCGCAAGGCGGAGGTCTCGATGAAGCTCGAGAGCGCCCTGCTGATCGGCAGCTTCCCGGGCGCCCTGCCGATGGAGATGAAGCTGGGGACGCCGGTGCGCTCGAAGCGGGGCCGGTTCGAGGTCCCCGTGACCCTGGCCCTGCCGGTCGACGTGATGACGGTGGTGCCGGTCGACGGCAAGTACGCCGCGCAGCTCGAGCTGCGTTTCGCGGCCTCGGACGCCGACGGCAACGGCTCGGAGATCCCGGTCCTGCCCCTGAACCTCACGTCCGCCAAGCCGCCGACGCCCGGCAGGTTCGTGCGCTACGAGACCAAGTTCACGCTCCAGGGGAAGGCCAACCACGTGGTGGTGGCCGTCTACGATCCGCTGAGCGGCAAGATCGCCACGGCGGAGTCGGACCTCGTGGCGCCCTGAGCTTAAAGAGCCAATTTACCGGCGCTGCCGCCCGATGTGGTCCTCGCGCAGCAGGGCGTACAGGAAGTTGTCGATCCGCCGGCCGCGGAGCTTGAAGTAGCCGCGCAGGCGCCCTTCGCGGTCGAAGCCGCTCTTCTCCAGCACCCGCTGGGAGCCGACGTTCTCGACGGCGCAGCGGGCTTCGATCCGCTCCAGGAGGGTGTTCTGGAAGAGGTCGTCGAGCAGGAGGGAGAGGGCCTCGCTCATCACGCCCCGGCTCTGGAAGACGGTCGAGAGGGCGTAGCCGACCTCGGCCAGGCCGTGCTCCCAGTTGCTGACCACCAGGGTGATCCAGCCCGCCGGCTGGGAGTCCACCTGGACGATCCACTGGAACTTCTCGCCCCGGCCGCGGTAGAGGTCGGCCATGCGCTGGCTGGCGACGTCGGCCCGGAGCTGCGCCGTCGGCAGCTCGTTCAGGGGTTGATACCGCCGCACGCTGGCCTCGGAGCGCCACTGGCGGAGGAGGTCGGCGTCCCGCGGCGCCGCCGGCCTCAACGTCACCTGGGGGTTCGATCGGCGCTCGAGGAATGCCATGACCTATTTTAGACGGTGCGATCCGGAAAAGTACCTAAAGAAGGAACCCTCGGCCGCCGCTCGCGCCAGGCCGGCAGGTAGCTCAGCACGGCCATGTAGCCGTAGCCCTGGACGAAGAGGTACAGGAAAGGGATCGACATCCACATCCCGCTGACCGCCGCGTAGACCGTGCAGCCCAGGAAGTAGCAGGCCAGGAGGGCCTCGACGGCGCGCGTGCCGTCGGTGCCGGCCCGGTAGCTCTTGGCCGCCCAGTCCTGCCCGCGGGCCTCGATGCGGTACTTGGGCGTGCGGTGGAAGGTGCCGCCGCGATGGAAGAGCCCGGAGAGCACCGCCCGGGCGTTATTCACCGACAGGCCGATGCCGACCCCCATCAGGGCCGGGAACCAGCGGAGCTCGCGCCGCCAGGAGCGGCCGGCCGCCACCTGGCTCATCAGGTAGAAGGTCAGCACGGACGCCGTGGCGGCGAGGAACAGCGGCAGGTCCACCAGCAGCAGCACCGCCACCGGGGTGCCGCGGCGCAGCAGCATGGCGGGGAAGATGAGGACCGCGAGCACCACCATCAGCGGATAGCTGGCGTTGTTGGTGAGGTGGATGGCGGCTTCCATTTTCACCCGCGCGGGGAGCGGCGCCCGCAGGATCCGCCCCAGCAGCTTGCGGCCGGTCTGCACCGCCCCCTTGGCCCACCGGTACTGCTGGCTCTTGAAGCCGCCGGCGTCCACCGGCAGCTCGGAGGGCACCGCCAGGTCCGGCAGGTAGAGGAACCGCCAGCCCGCGAGCTGGGCGCGGTAGGAGAGGTCGAGGTCCTCCGTGAGGGTGTCGTGCTGCCAGCCGCCGGCGGTCTCGATGGCCTGACGGCGCCAGATGCCGGCCGTGCCGTTGAAGTTGAAGAAGCAGCCGGTGCGGTTGCGGGCCGCGTGCTCGATCATGAAGTGGCCGTCGAGCAGGATGGCCTCGACCCGGGTCAGCAGCGAGTAGCCGCGGTTGATGTGCGTCCAGCTCCCCTGGACCATGCCGAGGCCGGAATCGGAGAACCAGGGCACGGACCTGGCGAGGAAGTCCGGCGCCGGGACGAAGTCGGCGTCGAAGATGGCCAGCAGCTCGCCGCGCGCCCGGGCCAGGCCGGCCGCGAGGGCGCCAGCCTTGAAGCCCGTGCGGTCGGCGCGGTGGAGATGATGGATGTCGAGCCCCCGCGCCCGATAGCCGGCCACCACGCGGGCGACGATGCCGGCGGTCTCGTCGGTCGAGTCGTCGAGGACCTGGATCTCCAGCCGGCCGGCCGGATAGTCGAGCCGGCAGACGGCGTCGATCAGCCGCTCGGCGACGTACATCTCGTTGTAGAGTGGCAACTGTACCGTGACCACGGGCCAGGCCATCGGGTCGGCCGGCAGCTCGGGCGGCGGCAGCCCGCGCCGCCGGGTGCGCAGCCAGAGGGCCACCAGCACCAGGCGGTGGAGCCCGAAGCACGCGAGCACCACCAGGACGGAGTAATAGAGTGCCAGCAGGGCCGGCGCCCACGGAAAGCTCATCACGACCGGTATCGCGGCTGGGATTGGCCGCCCTCTGGCTGCCGCTCGGGATTGCCGCCTGCGGTCTGCTGCTCGTCTTCGATCTGGCTCATCACCTGAGTACGGCGCTGGCCCTTCTCGGCGCCGCGTTCCTCGCCCTTCCCTTCGTGGTGAAACGGCTCGAGGCCGCCCGCGTCCCCCTGGGTGGCACGCTCCTCCTGGGAGCGCTCCTGCTGCGCCTGCCCCTGCTGCCGCTGCCGCCGTCGCTGTCCGACGACGCGCTGCGCTACCTGTGGGATGGCAAGGTGGCCGCCGCCGGCTTCAACCCCTACGCCCTCGCGCCGGCCGCCGGGGAGCTCGCTGCCCTGCGGGACAAGAGATGGCGGCGCCTGCCTCACGCCGACGTTCCCACGGTCTACCCGCCCCTCGCCGTCGCGGCGTTCAGTATAGCGAGTCGCCTGCCGTTTCCGCTGCTCGCCTGGAAGCTCATGGCCACCGGCGCGGACCTGCTCGGTTGCTGGCTGCTGCTCGCCGTGGCGCGCCGGCTGGGCCTGCCCGAGGGGCGGGTCGCCTGGTACGCCTGGAACCCGCTGGTGGCCCTGGAGGTGGCGGGCATGGGGCACGTCGATGCCCTCGGGGCGGCGGCGGCGGTGGGCACCGTGCTCTGGCTCCTGCCGCGCCCCGGCCGTCCCCGGGGCCTGGCCGCGGCGGCCACCCTGGCGACGGCGGGAGCCCTCGCCAAGCTCGTGCCGCTGGCGGCGTTCCCGATGTGGGCGCGGCAGAGCGGCCGGCCCTGGCGGTTCCTGGCGATGGCGGGCGCCCTGGTGGCCGCCGCCGGGCTGCCGGTGCTCGCGGCCACCGGCGGCATACCTCCGGGGCTGGTGATCTACGGCGTCTCCTGGGAGTTCAACGGCCCCCTCTACGAGCCGCTCTGGCGGCTGCTCGACGCCGCCGGCGCGGCGCCGGCCCTGGCCCGGGCCGTGGACCGGCTGAAGGACTGGACCGGGATCTACGAGGCGTGGAACCCCATCTATCCCTATGTCTATCCGCGCTTCCTGGCCAAGCTGGCGCTGGCGGCGGGGGCCGGCCTCGCCGTCCTGCTGTCGCTCCGGGAGCGCGATCCGGTGGCCGGGACAGGCCGGCTCTTCGGGCGGCTGCTCCTGCTCTCGGCCACTTTCTACCCCTGGTATCTCCTGTGGGTGCTCCCCTGGGCGGCCCTGCGCCGCGACGCCGCCTGGCTGGCGCTGTCGGGGCTGATCCTGCTCTCCTACGTCCCCCAACTCATGGGCGTGCCTCTGATGCCGTGGGTCTATCTGGCGATCTGGGGGCCCTTCGGGATCCTGCTCCTCGTTTCTCGGCAATCCTCATGACCACCTACCGCCTCCTTCTCTCCTACCGCGGCACCGCCTACGCCGGCTGGCAGCGCCAGGAGAACGCCCTGGCGGTACAGCAGGTCGTGGAGGAGGCCCTGGAGCGGCTGCTGGGTCAGCCGGTGCGGATCGTGGGAGCCAGCCGCACCGATGCCGGGGTCCATGCCCGCGGCCAGGCGGCGCACCTGGAGCTGGCGCGGCCGTTCCCCGCGCGCGGGCTGGTGCACGGCGCCAATCATTACCTGCCGGCGGACGTGCGGGTGATGGCCGCCGCCGTCATGCCCGCCCCCTTCCATGCCAGGAAGCACGCCTGGGGCAAGGAGTACGCCTACCGGCTGAGCCGCGCCGCCGTGCTGTCGCCCCTCGACTCGCTCTTCGTGGCGCCGGCGCCGGCGGCGCTCGACCCCGATCGAATGGCGCGGGCGGCCGCCAGCCTGGCCGGACGGCATGACTTTTCGGCCTTCGCGCTGGCGGGGGGCTCGCACACGCAGCCGTTCCGGCATATCTTTTCCGCGCATTGGGAAGAGAGGGGGGAGGAACTGTGCCTCCGGGTGGTCGGCGAGGGTTTCCTGCGCGGCATGGTTCGTGCTTTGGTGGGAACCCTGGTCGAAGTCGGGAGTGGCAAGAGGTCGCCCGAGAGCTTCGCCGCGCTGCTCGCCGGCCGGCCGCGGTCCGAGGCGGGGCCGACGGCGCCCGCGCACGGGCTGGTGCTGGAGCGCGTCCTCTATCCTCCTCCATGGAATGTGGAAGGCGATCCCAATTTGCCTGGGTCCGAAGGGCCTGTGATAACTTAAAGGCGTCCAATCATGGTGGAAATGTCCAAACTCGCGGACCCGGGATCCCCTGAAGAGCTTCTGGTGCGCCGGATCGACCTGGACCGGCTGCCGCGGCACGTCGCCATCATCATGGACGGCAACGGCCGGTGGGCCAAGTCGCGCAGCCTCCCGCGGGTCGAAGGGCACCGGGCCGGCGTCGCGTCCGTGCGCGAGACGGTGGAGACGTCGCGCCGGCTGGGGCTCGAGGTGCTCACCCTCTACGCCTTCTCGGTGGAGAACTGGAAGCGCCCGCGCTTCGAGGTCTGGACGTTGATGAACCTGCTCAAGGAGTACGTCCGGAAGGAGCGGGAGGCCCTGGCCGAGAACGACATCCGCTTCAATGTGCTCGGCCGCTGGCGGGAGCTCGACCCCTCGGTGGTGCGCGAGCTCGAGGCGACCGTCGAGGCGACCCGGCACTGCCGGACGATGAGCTTCAACATCGCCCTCAACTACTCGGGCCGCTGCGAGATCGTCGACGCCTGCCGCAGCATCGTGGCCGACTGGGCGGCGGGCAAGCGGGCGGACATCGACGAGGAGACGATCGGCCGCTACCTCTACACCTCCGGGCAGCCGGACCCCGACCTGCTGGTGCGCACGTCGGGCGAGCTGCGCGTCTCCAACTTCCTCCTCTGGCAGATCGCCTACTCCGAGATCTGGGTGACGAACACCCTCTGGCCCGACTTCCGGCGCCGCGACCTCTACGAGGCGATCCTCGACTACCAGCGCCGTGAGCGCCGCTACGGCGGCGTCCAGCAGCCCGACGAGGCGGACGTCTTCGCCTCCGGGCGGCTGCCGGGCTGAACCGCGGCCCCCCGCGTCCATGAAACGCCTCCTGACCGCCGCCATCGCGGCTCCTCTCGCCCTGGCGGCGGTGTTCCTGCTGCCGGGGTGGTGGTTCTTCGTCTTCATGGCCGCGATCATCGACTGGGCGGCCTTCGAGTACCTGGCCATCGTCCGGCCGCGGGCGCCGCGGGCGCCCCTGCGCCTGCTGCTGCTGCTGGCGCCGCTCGCCGCCTTCGCCCTCAGCTTCGCCCTGTCGGAGAGCGCCGGCCTGCCCGTGCTGCGCCTCCACCTGCTGGCCGGCTCGCTGGCCCTCTCCGTCGGGCTCGGCACGCTGCTGCTGTTCAGCCGCACGCCGCTCGAGGAGACCATCCCCGCGCTGGGGATCCTGGGCTTCGGCATCCCCTACTTCGCCCTGCCCATCGCCTGCTCCCATCTCCTGCAGCAGCTCGATCCCTGGGTGGTGCTCCTGCTGCTCGCCATCGTCTGGCTGGGGGACACCGCCGCCTACTATGTCGGCTCGCGCATCGGCCGCCACAAGCTGTCGCCGGTGGTCAGCCCGAAGAAGAGCTGGGAGGGAGCGGCCGCCAGCTTCGCCATCGCGATGATCGCCGCCGTCCTCTGGTGCCATTTCCGGCTGCACCGGCTCGACCCCGGGCTGCTGGCGGCCGCCGGGCTCACCGCCGTGGCGGCGCAGGTCGGCGACCTGGTCGAGTCGATGATCAAGCGCGGCTCGGGCGTCAAGGACTCGGGCCAGGTCCTGCCGGGGCACGGCGGCGTCCTCGACCGTATGGACGCGCTGATGTTCGCCTCCCCCGTCTTCCTGTTCGCGCTCTGGCTGCTGCGGGTCGACGTGGTGCCGCGGTAGCCCCCTCCCCCCCTCCGCGGGAATCTCGGGAACGTTCCTTCCGTTCGGTATAATCGACCCTTACGTCTCGACTTCCGTTGCGGGCTTAAATACATGACACACCTGACCGACATCCTGACCAATATCCTCGCTTTCGGCTTTGCCCTGGGCGTCATCATCGTGGTCCACGAGGCCGGGCATCTGATGATGGCCAAGGCCTTCGGCGTCCGCGTGCTGACGTTCTCCGTCGGCTTTGGCCGGCGGATCTGGGGCTTCCGGCGCGGCGAGACCGAATACCGGCTGTCGCTGGTCCCCCTCGGCGGCTACGTCCGGCTGGGCGGCGAGAACCCCGACGAGGTCTCCGACGACCCCCGGGAGTTCCTCAACAAGCCGCGCTGGCAGCGGATTCTGGTCTATCTCGCCGGGCCGGCGATGAACGTCATCCTCGCCGTCGTGCTGTTCGCCGCTCTGTTCATGGTCGGCATCGAGGTGATGAACCTGCCCGACTCGCCGCCCCTGATCGGCGGCGTGGAGGCGGGCTCCTCGGCGGCCCAGGCCGGCCTTCGGCGGGGCGACCTCATCCTGCGGGTGAAGGGGGAGCCGGTGGACGACTGGCAGGACGTCGTCCTGACCCTCATGGGCTCGCCCGAGAAGCCGGTGCCGCTCTCCGTGCGGCGCGACGGCCAGGTCGTCGAGGCGAGCGTGACGCCGCGCCGGGTGCCGAAGTACGAGATGGGCGACTTCGCCGGCCTGCTGCCCAGCTTCCGGCCGCAGATCATCCAGGTCATCGCGGGCCAGCCCGCCGAGGCCGCCGGCTTCCGGCCGGGCGACGAGGTGCGGGCCGTGGACGGCCGGCCGGTGGTGGACAGCCAGGCCTTCGTCGACGCCATCGCCAAGCGGCCCGGCCAGCGGATCGACGTGCAGGTGGTGCGCGACGGCAAGCCGCTGCTGCTCGCCGTGACGCCCAAGAACGTCGGCGGCGCCGGCAAGATCGGCGTGCAGATCGGCTTCTTCCAGCGCTACGGGCCGGCCAAGGCGTTCGTCGAGAGCGTCCGCTACAACATCCAGACGGTGCGCGACACCTTCAAGATCCTGGGCAAGATCTTCAGCCGCGAGCTGTCGCCCAAGGGCGCCCTCGCCGGGCCGATCGAGATCGCGGCCCAGAGCGGCGCCGCGGCGCGCAGCGGCTTCAAGTACCTGCTCCACCTGATGGGCTTCATCAGCATCAGCATCGCGATCATGAACCTGATGCCGATCCCGATCCTCGACGGCGGCCAGATCTTCATCCTGATGGTCGAGGGGGTGATCCGGCGCGACCTGTCGCTGCGGCTGAAGGAGGTCATCAGCCAGGTCGGCTTCGTCATGATCCTCTTGCTGATGTTCGTGGTGATATGGTTCGATCTGATGAAGAACCTGCCAGCGACCCTGCTCCCGGGCTCCTGACCCGGCGGCGCGGGGCGCTGCTCCCGGTGTCCCCTTATGGTCATAGGAGATGAGCGATGCCCGGACCGGTCTCGATCGGTGACGTAGCCCCGAATTTCGACCTCAGCTCGACCGAGGACGCCCTCCTGATGCTGAGGGACGAAGTGATCAGGATGGCGGTGCTGGTCTACTTCTGCGCCGACCTCGAGAGCGAGCGCGTGCGCCGCGACCTCGACGCGCTCAACCGCCATGCCGCGGCGCTCAAGAAGCTGGACACGCGGGTGCTGGTGGTCTCGCCGGCCAAGCTGGACGACCTCAAGAAGGTGCAGGTCGAGCGCAAGCTCCTCTTCCCCCTGCTCCACGACGACCGCAACTTCTCGGCCGCCTACGGCGTCGCCGCCGCCGAGGAGGGCAAGCCGGCCGACCCCGCCCTGGTGCTGGTGGGCCGCCGCCAGCAGGTGAAGTGGCTGGCCAACCCCGTCGCCTCGGCGGAAGACGCCCTGCCCCAGGTCGAGGCGCTCCTCAAGGGCCTCCCCTCGCCGACCAAGAGCTATCCCAAGAGCGTGATCAACCGCTGGGTCGACCGCTGGGTGAACTAACTGGGTCCATCGGGCCGCCGCCGGCGCGGCTTCCGCAACCCCCGCAACGCCTCCAGGTCCCTTCGGTGCCCCTCCATCTCGTCGCCGGGCTCGGTCTCGACGACCATGGGCACCGCTTCGAGCCGCGGGTCGTGGAGGAAGCGGGCGAAGGCGGCGAGGCCGATCTCGCCCTCGCCGATGTGGGCGTGGCGGTCGCGCCGGGAGGCGAAGGGGCGGACGGAGTCGTTCAGGTGGAAGCAGCCGAGGGCGTCCAGGCCCAGCAGCTCCTCGACCCGGGCCAGGAAATCCTCGTAACCGGCAGGCTTGTGGATGGCGTAGCCCGCCGCGAAGGCGTGGCAGGTGTCGATGCACACCCCCACGCGGTGCGGCGAGGCGACCCGCTCGCGGATGGCGGCCAGGTGCTCCAGGCGGTAGCCCAGGCAGGAGCCCTGGCCGGCCGTGTTCTCCAGCAGCACGCGGACCGGCGGCGCGCCCCCCTCCGGAACCTCCGGGACCTCGGCGAGGACGGCGTCGAGCGACGCCGCCACGCAGTCGATCCCCGCCTCCTCGCCCGCCCCCAGGTGGGCCCCGGGGTGGAGGACCAGCCCCTGGACCCCCAGCCGGGCGCAGCGCGCCAGCTCATCCGCCAGGGCCTCCCGCGAGCGCTCGAGCAGGGCCGGATCGAGGGTGCAGAGGTTGATCAGATAGCTCGCGTGGGCCACCACGGGCCCCACCGGGCTGGCGGCGTGAGCGGCCCGGAAGGCGGCGGCCTCCTCGTCCCCCACCTCGCGGCCCCGCCACTGGCTGGCGTTCTTCACGAACAGTTGGATGGCGGTGCAGCCGAGGGTGGTGGCGCGCTCGATGGCGGTGGTCATGCCGCCGGCGACGGAGACGTGGGCGCCCAGCGGAGGGAGGCGGGAAGGCTTCGGCATCGCCCCGATTCTATGGGGATCGTATGAAGGATCGTACGAGCGATTGTATGAGCGACCGTACGAGAGGTGATGGCCTCTCGCTTTTGGTACACTGCGCCCCATGCTGTCTAGGCTTTTCCGGGGTCTGAGCCTGCTCGCTTACGCCACCCTCATCCTGTTCGTCTTCGGCATCGCGGCCTACACCTCGTTCAGTCTCTTCGTGCGCAGCGGCGTCACGACGGTGCCGTCGGTCGCCGGCATGACGCGCGCCGACGCCGCCGCCGTCCTGGCCGACCAGGGGCTCACGCTGCGCAGCGCCACCAGGGAATCCGAGCGGTACGACGACAAGGTGCCGGCGGGCCGTATCGCCCGCCAGAACCCGGACCCGCGGACCCTGGTCAAGCGCGGCCGGCCGGTCACCGTGGTGCTCTCCAAGGGACCCCGGCGGGTCGACGTGCCGGACCTCCTCGGCAAGACCCTGCCGGCCGCCCAGTCGGCCATCTCGGGCGCCGGCCTCGGGCTCGGACGGATCCTCGGCGCCTTCGCCCTGGACCGCGAGCCGCCGGGCTCCGTGATGCAGCAGGACCCGGATCCCGGGGCCACGGCGGCCCCGGCCAGCGGCGTCGACCTCCTGCTGGCCATGGCCGCCACCGGCGAACGCTACGTGATGCCCGATCTCGTCTACCGCGACTACGAGCAGGTGAGGCCCTACTTCGAGCAGTTGGGATTCTCGTTCGGCAACGTCAAGTTCGAGCGCTACGAGGGGGTGGCGGCGGGCGTCATCCTGCGCCAGTTCCCCCTCCCCGGCCACCCGCTGACCCGCGAGGACTCGGTGTCGCTGGTGGTCGCCACGGCGGACGGGATCCTGTGATGCGGCTGGCGCCCTCGATCCTCGCCGCCGACCTGGCCGATCTCGCCGGCGCCCTCGCCATCTGCGAGCAGGGCGGCGCCGACCTGGTGCACGTCGACGTGATGGACGGCCACTTCGTGCCCAACCTGACCTTCGGCATCCCGGTCCTGAAGGCGCTGCACCGGCGCACCCGGCTGCCGCTCGACCTCCACCTCATGGTCTCGAACCCCGACCGGCTGCTCGACGAGTACCTGGAGGCCGGAGCCTCACGGGTGGCCCTCCACTGGGAAGCGGCTCCCCACCTCGACCGCCAGCTCGAGCGCATCCGGCGGGCGGGTGCCCAGGCCGGCGTGGCCGTCAACCCCGCCACTCCCGTCGAGCTGCTGGTGGACGTCCTGCCGCGCCTCGACTACGTGCTGCTGATGTCGGTCAACCCGGGCTTCGCCGGCCAGGCCTTCCTCCCCCAGTCGCTCGACAAGGCGCGGCGCCTGAAGCGGATGATCGAAATAAGCGGGGCGGGCGTCGAGATTGAAATAGATGGCGGCATCGACCGCGATACGATTGGCCGCGTGGTGGCCGCCGGGGTGGAGGTCTGCGTGGTTGGCTCCGCGATCTTCGCCGCCGGCGATCCCGTGGCAATGATGGCCGAGTTGCGAGAGCGCGCTCGGCGGGAGATGGTATGAGACGAACCGTTCTGCTGTTTGCGGTGGCCGCTCTGGCCCTCGCGGGAGCCGGCTGCCGCGGCGGCGCTCCCGAAGACCCTCTCCTGCGGCTGTCGGCCGAGGAGTCCCTCACCCAGGGCAAGGACCTGCTGGCGCGCGAGAAGTACGACCGCGCCCGGCCCTACTTCACCCATGCCTTCGAGGTCGAGCCCAACTCCGCCATCGGACGCGAGGCGCTGCTCCTGGCCGCCGACACCTACTTCCTCCAGGGCGGCACCGCCAACTTCGTGCAGGCCGAGGCCAAGTACCGCGACTTCCTGAACCGCTTCCCCACCAGCGACCAGGCGGCCTACGTGCAGTTCCAGATCGCCAACAGCCTCGCCAAGCGGATGGAGAAGCCCGACCGCGACCAGAACGTGACCCGCAAGGCCCTGGCGGCCTACGAGGAGCTGGCCCGCCTCTATCCGACCAGCGAGTACGCCTCGCAGTCCCAGGAGCAGATGAACGCCGTGCTGGCGAACCTCGCCGAGCACGAGTTCCAGATCGGCCGCTTCTACCTGCGCTACGGCCTGCCGGTCGCGGCGGCGGACAGGTTCGAGTTCCTGCTCGCCACCTATCCGCAGTACAAGGAGAAGGACAAGGCGATCTATCACCTCGGGCTCGCTTACGAGCTGGGCCGGCGGCCGGAGGACGCCGTCAAGGCGTTCCAGCGGCTGCAGGACGAGTACCCCCAGAGTCCGTTCCTCCAGGAAATTCCGATTCAAAAGGCAGGAAAATGAAGCGTTTCACCCCCTTCCTCATTCCCGTCCTCGTCCCATCGCTCCTCCTCGCCGCCGGCTGCGCCGGCTCCGCCCTGCGCCCCGACGACACCCGGCAGCAGGAGGTCCAGGCGCTCAAGGCCCGCATCGTCGAGCTGCAGCGCGAGGCGGCGATGAACCAGGTCGAGCTCGCCCAGCTCCGTCAGCAGATGGCCGAGATGGAGAGCCGCGGCGGCGGTTCGCGCCCCGCCGCGCCGGCGCCCCGTCCCACCGCGGCGGCAACGGCTCCGTCCCGGCCTGCTCCGGTCGCGGCGCCTCCCCCGGCCGCAGCCGCGCCGGCGCCGAGCCGCCGCGAGCCCGCCGCCATCGTGGAGCCGATCGAGGAAGTGGACATCGACCTGCCCGAGCCCGAGACCCAGCCACCACCCCGGCGCACGCCGCCGCCGGCCGCCAGGCCGGTGCAGACGCCGCCCGTCCAGACCCCGCCGGTCCAGACGCCGCCGGCTCCAGCGCCGTCGGCCCCGGCACCCGCAAGGCCGGCTCCGGCGCCCTCCGCCGCCGCTCCGGGCGGCAGCGAAGAAGCATCTCCCGAGGCACTCTCGCCCGCCACCCAGGTGCTCTACGACCGCGGCTACACGCTCTATCATCAGGGGCGCTTCGTGGACGCCGAGGCGAGCTTCCAGCGCTTCCTCCAGGCCAACCCGGAGAGCGAGCTGGCCGACAACGCCCAGTACTGGATCGGCGAGTGCCGCTACTCCCGCAATGACATCAAGGGCGCCCTCGCCGCCTTCCGCGAAACGGTCGAGCGCTTCCCCAGGGGCAACAAGGTGGCCGACGCGATGCTCAAGTCGGGCCAGTGCCTGGAGGCGATGGGCGACGTGGAAGGGGCCCGCGTGACCTACCGCGAGGTCGGCCGCCGCTTCTCGGGCACCGCCGCCGCTGCCGCCGCCGACGAGCGGCGGGCCAAGCTGCCGTGAGAATGGATCGTTCCCTGCCACGCTTTACCCCCCAAAGCTCAAGCGCCACCTGAGCCTCGGACCGGTAAAGCTTGACAGTGGCAGGGCGAACGTTCTATTTTAAGCCATAGAGACTCGACTATAGTTTTCCCTCCCTGCGTGCAGGAGGCCTTCATGAGAGTGCGGCATTCCAGTTTCGTGCTCGCGATCCTATTGGCGGGTACCACGGCCTCGGTCTATACGACCGAGATCTTTGCCGCGGACCGTCCGCCCCAGGATCTCCATCTCGTCGGCGATCACTGGACCGCGTGGAATCCTCCCACGCCGGCGCCGGAGGATCAGGTCCACGTCGTCGTCCGGGGCGACACGCTCTGGGACCTTGCCGCCAAGTACTATGGCAACGCCTATCTCTGGCCGCAGATCTGGGAGAAGAACCAGTACGTGCTGGACGCCCACTGGATCTATCCGGGAGATCCCCTGGTGCTGGGCCTCAACGTGGCGCCGGCCGACAGCCTGGCCCAAGGCGGAACCGGGACCGACGGCAGCGGCGGCGGGCCGGGTGACGCGGCGTCCGTTGCGCCGCCGCCGGGCGCGCTGACCGCCGCCGAAGCCGCCGGGGCTCCCGTGCCGCTGGGCGCCGAGACCGACATCTACTGCCAGGGGTACGTCGGCGAGCTCGACGAGACGTTCTCGTTCTCGATCGTCGGCTCAGAGTTCGATGCCCTGGGGCTGCAGCGCCGCGCCCAGAGCGCCGTGGTCGGCGCCAGCGTGCAGACCCCCTACGGCCCGGTCGGCACCGTCAAGATCGGCCTGACGGCGGGCGACATCATCTACGTCGACGGCGGCCGGGCCAAGGGCCTGTCGCCCGGTGCGCTGTTCACGGCCGTCGCTCCCCAGCAGCCGGTCATCCACCCGCTCCGCGGGGAGGTCGTGGGCCGATACTACCGGTACCTCGGCCGCGTCCGCATCCTCTCCGTGCAAGACACGACGGCCATCGCCGAGATCATCCAGACCTGCGATCCCATGGTGGTGGGCACGGTCCTCCAGCCCTTCGAGCCGGAGCCGGTCCCCCTGGGACGCAGCACCGCCATGCGTCCCGTCAACTTCCCCACCTCCGCGGAGAAGCTGGAAGGCGCGCCCTCCATCGTCTACGTCAGGGACGACATCCTCGCCCTCGGCGCCGACCACGTCGTCCACATCGACGTCGGCGAGGAGGATGCGACCCCGGGCGACATGTACACCATCTACCGCGAGAACCGGCCGGGCCTGCCGCCCATCGTCGTCGGCGAGCTCGCCGTGCTGTCGGTCCACAAGCGGTTCTCGGTCGCGAAGATCCTCGAGTCGCGCCACCTGGTCCGCATCGGCGACCGGCTCGACCCGAAGTAAGCGTCATTCCCCGTACCACGGGCGCCTGGGATCCCCTCCGGCGCCGGCGCCTGTGGTAAGCTCTCAGCTTCCGCTTTCTTTTCCGAGGGAACGCTCTTGGCTGATCAAAATCTCAATGGACGCTTGTACCAGATCGTCGATGAGCTCGTGCACCGAGGCGTGACGCTGGAACAAGCCCGACGAGAATTCGAGCGGCAATTCATCGTGGCTTCCCTCAAATCCAACCGGGGGAACTTCTGCCGCTCCGCCCGGTCGCTCGGGGTTCACCGCAACACCCTGCGCAACAAGGTCTCCGACCTTGGGATCGGAGTGGAGGACTACGACCTCACGGGCCGGCGCCAGCTTCGCCGCAGAGGCCGCCCCTCCAACGGTGCCGTTCCCGAGAGCCCGATCTGACCCCGGCCTGACCCGCTGATGACCCGCTGAGAAGCGGTACCCGGTCGCCGCTGGCACCCGTTTCGCAAAGAAACCTCCTCCAGAGTAAAGCTTTTGGCGTCACCCCGGCCGCCCTGGCCGGGGTGTGCACGCGTATTCCGGAGGAAACCGGCTGATGGAGCGACACCGAACCCGAGCGTCACTGGCCGTCCTGGCGACGGCCTTGTTCCTTGCAATCTCATTGAATCCCACGCCTTCCGATCCCGCCGTTCCCCCTCCACCGAGCCCGGCCGAGGCGGAAGCGACCGAGCTCCGGGACCTCGCTCACTGGATGGTCTCGGGAGGCCTTTCCGGCTCCGGCCGCTTCCAGGCCATCCGGCGGGAAGATCTGGAAGCCGCCGAGGCCCCGGGTCCCCGCGAGGTCTCGCTGTTCCAGACCGGAGGTTACGACGAAGACGCCGAGGCGCAGCGCCGCTTCCTGCGCGACATCCCTTACGGCACCGCCATCTCCCTCGCCGCGGAGCGCCATCGGGTGGACGGCCTCCTGCTCGCGGCCATCGTGGCCGTCGAGTCCGGCTTCACGCCCGGGGCGGTCTCGCCCCGGGGAGCGCGAGGGCTCATGCAGATCCGTTCCGCCGTGGGCGAGGCCTACGGCGCCAAGAACCTCTTCGACCCCTACGTCAACGTCGACGTGGGGTGCCGCTACCTGAACAGTCTGATGAAGGACTACGAGGGGGATCTGGAGCTGGCGCTGGCCGCCTACAATGCCGGCCCGGCGGCCGTCGCCCGCTACGGCGGCGTGCCCCCTTACCGCGAGACCCGGGAGTACGTGCGGAAGGTCACCGCCCGCTATCAGGAGTACAGCCGGCGCGCGGGAACGGGACGGGCGCCCTTGGGGTCAACGTAAAGGAGCGGAGCCGGCTGCGCCATTCGGGCACGTCCGGGCGCCAGAGCGGCGCGCGGACCGTGCTTCGCGAGGGAGGGAACCTAGGAGGAGGTCCGGTTGCCGGTCTTCTCGGGAAGCTGCTCCGGCTCTTCGTCCTCGGCGCCCTTGTTCAGCCCCTTCTTGAAGTTGCGGATCCCCTCGCCGAGGCCCTTGCCGATGTGCGGGATCCGGTTGGCGCCGAACAGCACGATGATGATGAGAAAGATGATGACTAGCTCTGGTACACCGAGGGAAGGCATATGGATTCATCTCCAAGGGCGGTCTTCGCCCCTATAGGGTGATCAGTCTAGCAGATCAGTGCCGCGGCGGCTCCAGGGCGGGACTCCAGGCCCCGGCGAGCCGCGCCGCCAGGACCTCGCCTTCTGGTATGCGGGCGAAATGGTCCACGAAGCGTGCCAGCGTCGGCGGGATGAGCGGCAGATGCCGGTCCGCGCCCCGCCGGGCGAACGAGGCATAGGTGCCCACCGCCTTGAGCGTGCGCTGGGCCGCGGCCCGGTGATACCGCGCGCGGTCCGCGGGCGAGGCGGCGACGGCGTTCAGGATCGCCGCCTCCGCGTCCGCCGGCGGGAACAGCGTGTCGTTGAGCAGGGATGCCACGTCGTAGAGGGGAGGCCCGAGGCGGAGGTCCTGGTGGTCCAGCACCGCCAGCTCGCCGGTGCCGGACAGCGGCATCAGGTTGCGGACCATGAAGTCGCGGTGGCAAGGCACGGGCGCCTCGGCCCCGAGATGGCCGCACATTGCGTCGAGCGCCGCGCGGAGGTCCGCCGCCAGGGCCGGATCGCTCACCAGCCCCTCAGGCTCCAGGAAGAGGTCCCAGGTCTGCTTCAGCTCACGCGCCAGCAGCTCGCCGCCGAGCACCGGGTTGAGCTCCGCGAGCCCGTCCGCGGGCAGGCGCGAGACGCGGGCCGCGAGATCGAGGGCGCGCTCGAACCAGGGGTCGAGCTCGCTCCAGGGCCGTCCCTTCCCCCAGTCGCCGAGCGTATCGGGCCCGAGGTCCTCCACCAGCATCCAGCCCGCCTCGCAGTCGCTGGCGAACACCCGCGGCACCCGCACGCCGGCGCCGTCCAGGATCGCGGTCGTCCGCAGGAAGCGCTCGCACGTGCCGCGCACCTCCGCCGGATAGGTGGCGAAGATGGCGCTCGGCCGATCCTCGAACACGGCGCGGAAGTAGCGGCGGGGGGAGACGTCCCCCGGCAGGGGCTGGATCTCGCGCGGCGCGAAGCCCGCCGACTGGAGCCACGCCACCGGCCCGGCGGTCTCGGTCGGGGCGCTGATCGGCTCGGTCATGCGGAAATCCTTCGGAAATCGGGTGCAAAGAAGGGGCTAGACTACCATGCCAGGCTTTCCCGAAAGAGCCTTGGAATGGGGAGTCGGCGCCTCTTGTTGGACGCGGCGGAGCGGTTTGACACCCCGTGGAACGCGGGGGATAATCCGTCGTCGGCTCCGTTCGACGGTTTTGGAGGGTTTCAAGCTGGACGACAAGGTTCACCAGATGCTGCGGGAGTTGCGGCGTGCGCTCTCCGACGCGATTTCGGAATCGTCGGAGGTCAACCGGACTCTGCGCAAGATCCGAGAGGAGGGTTACTCCCTCTACCTGCTGGTGGACTGCAAGCGGGACGCGAACGAGCCCGAGCCGGTGACCATGAGCACGGTGCCGCGGCTCTCTTCCGGCGAGCCCGCCTTCCAGATCGACGGCCGCGACCT
>Ga0126305_10000287_pt1 | contig 22217 bp, 24 predicted proteins | sample Plot26_FD_92536 | JGI IMG/M metagenome (GOLD analysis project Ga0126305, IMG submission 92536) | Serpentine soil microbial communities from UC McLaughlin Reserve, CA, USA - Plot26 | ecosystem: Environmental > Terrestrial > Soil > Grasslands | place: USA: UC McLaughlin Reserve, Lake County... | reverse complement strand
GGCCCTGGTATCCCCATCCAGTGCCTCGGTCGCCTCGTGCGCTGCCTCGCGCACCACTGCGTCGATATCTGAGCTCATCGTTCTCCTCCGCGGTTTGGGTCGCTTTCCCCAACTTGCGGAGCGCTGGTGCCTCCGGATCACCGGAAGGGAGATCTTTTCGATACGAAATCGCCAAGAACGCCCCGAAGTACGCCATACTTTTGTGCGTTGGCCGTGACCCCTAGGGCATGGACCTATGAACTCCAATCTCCTCCTCGATAACCCTCGTCCCCCCGTGGCCGCCCCCGCACTGCGTACGAAGGCCGAGCTTCGCTCTGCCCTGCCGCACGCCCGCCGCGCCGGCAAGACGATCGGCCTGGTGCCGACGATGGGCTACCTGCACGAGGGGCACCTCTCGCTGATCCGCGCCGCCCGCGCCGAGTGCGACCTGGTGGTGATGAGCCTCTTCGTCAACCCGACCCAGTTCGGCCCCGGCGAGGACCTCGAGCGCTATCCGCGCGACGAGGAGCACGACCTGCAGCTCGCCGGTGAGGCGGGGGCTGACCTCGTCTTCGCGCCTCCCGTCGGGGAGGTCTACGCGCCCGACGCCTCGACCGTGGTCGAGGTCAGCGGCTCCCTCACCGGCGTCCTCGACGGCGACCCACAGAGCCGCGGCCCCGAGCACTTCCGCGGCGTCACCACCGTCGTCGCCAAGCTCTTCAACATCGTCGGCCCCGACGTCGCCTACTTCGGCCAGAAGGATGCCCAGCAGGCGGTGGTGATCCGCCGCATGGCTCGTGACCTCGACTTCCCGGTGCGGATCGAGGTGATGCCGACCGTGCGCGAGGCAGACGGCCTGGCGATGAGCAGCCGCAACGCCTACCTCGAGCCCGCGGACCGCGAGCGGGCGACGGCGCTCTCCCGTGCCCTCGCCGCGGCCGAGCGCGACGCTCGCGCCGGCTCCCTGGAGGAGGGACTGGCGGCCGCGCGCCGCGAGCTCGAAGCCGCCGGGATCGAGCCCGAGTACCTCGAGGCCCGCGACGCGGAGACGCTGGAGCCGGTGCAGGCGCTGGAGGGCCGCCCGGTCCTCGTCGCGCTCGCCGCCCGCATCGGCTCCGCTCGCCTCATCGACAACGTCTTGATCCAGCCACCAACTGCAAGCAGCGACACCTAGCCCGAAGGGGGACCGAAGTGCAGAGACAGATGCTGAAGTCGAAGATCCACCGGGCCACGGTGACCGACTGCGACGTCGACTACATCGGCAGCATCACGATCGACACCGAGCTGATGGCCGGGGCCGACATGATCACCAACGAGCAGGTGCACGTCTGGGACGTCGACAACGGCGCCCGCTTCGTCACCTACGTGATCGACGGCGAGCCCGGCTCCGGCACGATGCAGGTCAACGGCGCCGCCGCCCACCTGGTCGAGCCCGGCCACAAGATCATCGTCGCCAGCTTCGGCGCCTACGACGAGGCCGACCTCGAGCGCTACGACCCGGTCGTCGTCCACGTCGACGACGACAACAAGGCGATCGCGATCGACAGCCACCCGGAGGTGCTGCTCAAATGAGCTCCGGAGGCCGCTCCCACACCGCTCCGCAGTCAGACCGCAAACCGGTCAGCCTGCCGCGCCTCGGCGAAATGAAGGCCAATGGCGAGCCGATCGTGATGGTGACCGCCTACGACTACCCCTCGGCGACGGTCGCCGAGGCGGCCGGCGTCGACATCGTCCTCGTCGGCGACTCCGCCGCCAACGTCGTCCTCGGCTACCCGGGGACCGAGATGGTCTCGATGGACGAGATGGTGATCCTCGGCAAGGCCGTCCGCCGCGGCCTGAAGACGCCGCTGATGGTCGGCGACATGCCGATGGGCAGCTACGAGGCGAGCAACGAAGAAGCGATCCGCAGCGCCCAGCGGCTGATCAAGGAGACCGGCTGCCAGGCCGTCAAGCTCGAGGCCGGCGGCGTCATCGTCGAGCGCGCCCGGGCGATCGTCAACTCCGGCATCCCGGTGATGGGCCACATCGGCCTGACGCCGCAGACCGCGACCGCCCTCGGCGGCTACAAAGCCCAGGGCAAGAGCGCCAAGAGCGCGATCAAGCAGCTCGAGGACGCCCTCGCCCTGCAGTCGGTCGGCTGCTTCGCGATCGTGATCGAGGCCGTCCCCTCGGCGATCACCGACGAGATCGTCAAGAAGCTCGAGGTGCCGACGATCGGGATCGGCGCCGGCGCCGGCACCACCGGCCAGGTCCTCGTCTTCCACGACCTGCTGGGGATCACCACCGGCCACATGGCGAAGTTCGTCAAGCGCTACGCCAGCGTCCACGAGACGATGGTCGCGGCGGTGAAGCAGTACGGCCAGGAGGTGCGGACCCGCCACTTCCCCGAGCCCGAGCACGTCTACAGCGTCGAGCCGGCCGAGCTCGACGAGTTCCGTCGCTACCTCAGCGAGGAGAGCCTGGCCAGCGCCAAGGGATGGGAGTGGGAGCCGCTCCCCTGAGCGGCGAGCACCCTCGCTTCCGCCTGCCGGAAGCACGGGCTCTGCGGGCGGAAGGCGCTGACGCGGCAGAGGCTGGCGTGGAAACCCGGTCCCGTGAGGGGAAGGGCGCCGGTCCCCGGCAGCCTCACGGCGAGGTCGCCCTGCCAGGAGGCGCGTGACTTCGAGTTCCCGTCCCTGAAGAAGGCGGTGCCGCTGAAGGGGGAGCCGAGTGCGACCCGCGCCTTTGCAGGCTGGGTGCCGCGGCGGCTGATCCTCACCTGACCCGCGTCGGTGCTGAGGAAGGTCGAGCGGAAGACGCGGATGCGGCCGACCCGCTCCTGGCGGTAGGCGGTGACGATTGAGAGGCGCTCGCTGCGGGGGATCGGGATCCCGAAGGGCGATTCCAGGTTGATCGCGCTGAAGTGAGTGAGCGAGCCGTCGACCCGCGCCTGCGCGCTCAGCACGGCGATGGTGAAGCCGATGCGCGGGATAGAGGCTCGCGGCACGACGGGGACGCTGCTGCTGACGTGGGCTCGTGCCTCTGGGCCGATGTGGCGGAACCAGCAGACCTGCCGGTATGAGCGGCGGAGTTCGCCCTCTAACCCGCCCACCGCGAGTCGGGTGTAGAGGCGCTGACCGTCGAATTCGACCCCCCCGCGGAAGTAGCCGACTTCCCGTTCGGCTTTGCGCCCCCGACAGCGACGCCGCTTGTCGCGGGATTTCTCATCCTTCGGATCGACCTGGAACGGCTGCTCCTTGCCGTGGAAGTGGAGGTTGACGCGGCCGAAGCGCCCGAAGTCGGCGCGGATGAGGTGCCGGTTGACCTTGCCGCGGACGGTGTAGGTGGCCACCTGTTCGTGCTTGCGGGCGGTGAGGACGACCCGATGGTGGCCGATGGTTTCGATGTCGACGATGTAGCCCCGGGTCGCAAAGGAGGAGGTGGTCAGGTGCAGGCTGCGCGGGTGGACTTCGGTTCCGGGGCGTGCAGCGGCACTGCCGGGAAGGGCGAGCGCGGTAACGATGGCCGTCCCTGCCGTCAGCTTGGAGGCGCGCTTGAGGCGCCGCAGACGCGTCGATGCATGCATGGCTCTGGAAACTTCGCGGTTTCCCGCCCGTCTCCTACCCGGTGCGGCGCGATTACGATGCGTGGGGATGCCGATCTACGAGTTCGAGTGCGAGGAGTGCGGGGTGCGGTTCGAGGAGCTGCTGGCCGCCGATGGCAACGCTGCTTGCGCGTCGTGCGGAGCGAAGCGGGTCCGCCGGCTCTTCTCGACCGTCTCGCCGTCGGGACGGCAGCCCCGCGGCGCCGCCGTCCGCTCCGACGAATCGAGGCGTCGCGAGCGCGAAGCGGCGCGGCAGGATCGCATGGGCGAGGCGCAGAAGCGACGGGCGGCGGGGGAGAAGCCGTGAGCGCGACGGCGGAGGAGCGGAGGCAGCAGCTGGTCCAGCTGTTCGAGGAAGTCAAACGCTGCGAGAAGTGCCCCCTGCACGAGACCCGGACCAAACCGGTCTTCGGCGCCGGCAACGCCGATGCCGACCTGATGTTCGTCGGCGAGGCGCCCGGGGCCGAAGAGGATCGGCAGGGCCTGCCCTTCGTCGGCCGTGCCGGCCAGCTGCTGAACCAGATGCTGGAGGAGATCGGGCTTGCCCGCGACGACGTCTTCATCGCCAACGTCCTCAAGTCCCGCCCGCCCGGCAACCGCGACCCGCTGCCGTTGGAGATCCAGGCCTGCGAGCCCTACCTGCTGGAGCAGGTGCGGCTGATCGAGCCGCGGGTCGTCTGCACCCTCGGCAACTTCGCGACGAAGCTGCTCAGCGGCAGCCCGACCGGGATCACCAAGGTGCGCGGGACGCCGCAGGTGCACACCCTCGGCGAGCGCACCGTCTACCTGCTGCCGCTCTTCCACCCGGCGGCGGCGCTGCGGACGCCGGCGGTGAAGGAGACCCTGCGAGCCGATTTCGCGACGATCCCGAAGCTGCTGCAACGGCCTCTGCCGGGGCCGACCCCCAGCTCCGAGGAACTGGAGGAGCTGGAGGAAGAGGGCGGCTCGACCCCACCGCCTCCCAGCGACCAGCTCGGCTTCTTCGGCTAGGCGCGGCCGGATTCATGGAGGTACTGGTGACCAACGGCGCTGCCGAGACCGAAGCTCTCGGAGCCCGGATCGCCGAGCGCCTTCAGCCCGGCGACGTCGTCCTTCTCTCCGGCGAGCTCGGGACCGGGAAGACGACCCTGGTCCGCGGCGCCTGCCGCGCCCTCGGCGTCCCCGGCCCGGTCACCTCGCCGACCTTCACGATCGGCCAGCGCTACAGCGGCGGCCGCCTGTCGGTCTCCCACCTCGACCTCTACCGCCTGCAGACGCTCGAGGGCGAGGACCCCGCCCTGCTCGAGGACTACCTGCGGCCCGAGGGAGTGGCGTTCGTCGAGTGGCCCGCCGCCGGCTCCGGTCACCTCGACCGCCCGGCGCTCGAGGTCCGGCTCGCGCACCTCGACGAGGAGCGGCGGCGGGTGGAAATCGAGTGGTAGGCGCAGTTACGCAGCGAAAAAGCGCAGCCAACGGTCGTCGAGCGTGTTGAGGGAGCACTGCGCCCAGCTTGTAGCATCGGCGCTCGGAACTTCGATAGGAAAGGCAAGGACGGGATGAAGGGACTGAAGGCGCTTGCGGCAGTGATGTTGGTGAGCGGATTGCTGATCGCGGCGGTGCCCGCCACGGCCGGGGCGGTGGCCTACAAGCACTACGTCGGCTGTGGGGTATCCCAGAACGCGAAACCTGCCCATGCCTGCCCGAGGAAAGCCAAAAAGGGCGCTTTCTTCAAAAGCCTCAACGGTGAAGTCGCCTACAGCGTCTGCGTCAAGTTCCCGAGCGGGAAAAACCTCTGCGCCCAGGCTCAGAAAGCCGAGCAGGGGACCCTCTACGTGAACAAGATCACCTCGACCATCCCCGGCCGCCACGTCGTCAGCTGGTTCGTTCAGGGCCAGAAAGTCGGCTCCTGGGCCTTCCGCGTCACCGGGTAGCACCGCTCTGATCGTCGTCGGCTTCGACACCGCGACGGTGGACACCGTCGCCTGCTGCCGGCGCGACGGCGAAGTCCTCCATGAGTCGCAGCTGGGGCTCTCCCCGCAGGGAAGGCCCCTGCACGCGACCCGGTTGCTGGAGGAGGTAGAGCAGGCGGCGGCGGCCGGGGGCGGTTGGGAGAAGGTCGACCTGATCGCGGTCGGCCTTGGGCCGGGAACCTTCACCGGGCTGCGGGTCGGGATCTCAACCGCCCGCGGGCTGGCGCTCAGCCTCGGGCTGCCGGCGCGCGGCGTCTGCACCCTCGACGCGCTCGCGGCCGGGATCGGGGAGACGGAGCCTTCGTCTGTTCCTTCTCGTGACATAGCAACGAAAAGGAACAGGTCAGCGTTGGCGGTTCTCGATGGCTGGCGGGGGGAGGTCTTTGCCGCGCTGTACGGCCCGGACGGAGAGCGGATCTGGGAGCCGGCGGTCTACCGCCCGGAGGATCTGGCCGAGCGGGTCGCCGATCTCGACGAATCCCCGGCGATAGCCGGGTCGGGGGCGGTACGCTTTCGAGAGGAGCTGGCCCGAGATGGCGTCCGCATCGCGGACGATTCCGATCCCGTCCACCGGGTCGCCGGGCGCCACATCTGCGCCTTGGCGGCCGAATCGACGGGGGAGGACCCGGACGGACTTGCCCCGATCTACCTCAGACCCCCCGACGCGGAGCGGTGGCGTGAGCGAGACGCTTCACAAAGAGCCGAATGAGCTGACGGAAGAGATCGCGGTCCGCAGGCTCGCCTACAGCGACCTGCCGGCGGTGATCTCGATCGAGCGGCGCTCCTTCCCGACCCCCTGGTCGCTGGCGATGTTCGTCCTCGAGCTCTCCAAGCCCTCGGGGATCTGCCTCGCCGCCCAGGCCGGCGACGAGCTGCTCGGCTACGTGGTCTGCTCCCGTTACGACCAGGTCTGGCACCTGATGAACATCGCCGTCGCCCCCGAGCACCGCGGCAGCGGTGTCGCCGGGAAATTGCTGCGGCGCCTGATCGCCGAGTCGGAGAGCAAGCTGCCGTTCACGCTCGAGGTCCGCGTCACCAACCACCGCGCGATCGGGATGTACGAACGCTTCGGCTTCCGTTCCGCCGGCGTCCGTCCTCGCTACTACCACGACAACGGCGAGGACGCCCTGATCATGTGGCTTGACTAGGACTCGACGTGCTGCTGGCGATCGAGACCTCCTGCGATGACACCTGCGCCGCCGTCCTCGACGGCCCGCGCATCCTCAGCAACGTCATCTCCTCGCAGGCTGCCGCCCACGAGGGCTTCGGCGGCGTCGTTCCCGAGGTCGCGGCGCGCCAGCATCTGGAGTTGGTGGAGCCGGTAGTCGAGGCGGCATTGGCTGAGGCGGGGGTTGCCTTGGACGCGGTTGATGCAGTTGCCACGACGGCGGGCCCGGGCCTGATCGGGGCGCTCCTGGTCGGGATCAGCACCGCCAAGGGGATCGCCGCGGCGCGGCGGCTGCCGCTGATCCCGGTCGACCACCTGCAGGGGCACGTCGCCGCCAACTTCCTCGAGCCCGAGCCGCTGGAGCCGCCCTTCCTCTGCCTAGTCGCCAGCGGCGGCCACACCCTGCTCGCGGGGGTCCGCGACCACGAGGGCTACGAGCTGCTCGGCCAGACCCTCGACGACGCCGCCGGCGAGGCCTTCGACAAGTCGGCGCGGCTGCTCGGGCTCGGCTATCCCGGCGGCCCGGCGGTCCAGCGCGAGGCCGAAGCGGGCGACCCCGAAGCCTTCGAGATGCCGGTGGCGATGTCCCGCAACCCCGGCCTGGACTTCAGCTTCAGCGGCCTGAAGACGGCGGTCCTCTACCGCTGCCGCGAGCTCGGGCCCGAGGGGGTGGAGGAGCGCAAGGCCGACGTCGCCGCCTCCTTCCAGGCGGCCGTCGTCGGGCAGCTGACGGCGAAGCTGAAGCGGGCGCTGAAGAAAGGGGATTGGGAGGCGGTCGCGCTCGGTGGCGGCGTCGCCGCCAACGGCCCGCTGCGGGAGGCGGTCGCGGCGCTCTGCGAGGAGATGGGGGTGCGGCTGAAGCTGGTCCCGATCGGCCTCTGCACCGACAACGCCGCGATGATCGGGTCGGCGGCGCGCTACGCGAAGCCGATCCCCTATCCGGACTACCTCGGCTACGACGCCTTCGCGACGGGAGAATCCACCACCCCCGCCGTCGCCCACTGAGCCGATGGCAACCGTCGTCGTCTACTCCCGCCCGGGGTGCCATCTCTGCGAGGAGGCGATCTCCCAGATCGTCGCCCTGCACACCGAGGGCTACCGCTTCGAGCTGCACGAGGTCGACATCGAGAGCCACGACCTGCTGCTGCGCCGTTACCTCGAGCGCATCCCGGTCGTCGAGATCGACGGAGCCGTGGTCTCCGAGCTCGTCCTCGACCGCGATGCCGTTACAGCCAAGCTCGATACTGTGGGGGCATGGTCGAGGTGATCGAGGAGTTTGATGCTGCAGGGGCGTTTCCGATCGAAGGCGAGCGGCTTTCGCTCGGCGTCGCCGCCCGCCTTTCGCGCTACCTGCAGGTGCTAACCCAGGCGCGGAAGATGGGCCGGGAGACGATCTCCTCGCAGGAGCTCTCCGAGTACACCCACATCAACCCGACCCAGATCCGCCGCGATCTCTCCGGCTTCGGCAAGTTCGGCAAGCGCGGCGTCGGCTACAACGTCGACTCGCTGGTCTCGGAGATCCGCAAGATCCTCCGCACCTCCGGCCAGCACAACATCGCCCTCTTCGGCGCCGGCAACCTCGGCCAGGCGATCGCCACCTCTTCGATCTTCGCCGACCACGGCTTCCAGGTCGTCGCGGTCTTCGACAGCGATCCGAGCGTGGTCGGCAACCCGATCGGCGAGCTGGAGGTCCGCGACATCGGCGACCTGCCCGCCGTCGTCTCCGAGGAGGAGATCGTCGTCGGCGTCCTCGCGGTCCCGGCCGAGGCGGCGCAGGACGTCGCCGATCGGCTAGTCAAAGCCGGGGTGAAGATCATCTTCAACTACTCCGAGCAGCTGCTCCAGGTGCCGCCGGAGGTGACGGTCCACACGTCCAGCCCGGCTGTCGACCTGCTCTACGCGCTCTACTTCTACCTCGCCTAGCGGCTACGGCAGGCGGATCTTGTCCCTGGACCTCGACCTCGCCCGCGAGAAGTTCGACGCCTCGCAGGACTTCACGGTCGGGCTCGAGGAGGAGTTCGCGATCGTCGACCCGCGGACGCTGGAGCTGGAGCACCGTTTCGAGGACGTGATGGCGGGCTGCCAGCGCGACGAGGTGCTGGCCGAGGCGGCGGCGGGGGAGCTGATCGCCTCCGAGGTGGAGATCCGCTCCGGGCGCTCGGAGAGCTTTGCCGAGGCAGTTGAGCGCCAGCGCGAGCGGCGGACCCGGCTCTTCGATGTGGTCGGCGGACTGGGACTGGAGCTGGCCGCGATGGGGACCCACCCCTGGGCGAACTACCTCGACCAGCGGATCATCGACACGCCGCACTACAACCGCCTGCGCAACGAACTCGGCTGGGTCGCCCAGCGCAACAACACCTGGAGCCTGCACCTGCACATGGGGGTGCGCGGGGCCGACCGGGCGGTCGCCGTCTGCGACTGGCTGCGCGAGTTGTTGCCGCTGCTGTTGGCGGCCTCAGCCAACTCGCCCTTCCTCGACCGTCGCGACTCCGGGCTGCACAGCGTCCGCACCGAGATCTTCACCCGCACCTTCCCGCGTTGCGGTGTCCCCTCGCCGTTTCGCGACTGGGAGACCTACGCCGGTTTCGTCGGCGACCTCGAACGCTTCGGCTCGGTGGTCGAGTCGACGCAGCTGTGGTGGAGCGTGCGGCCCCACCACAGCTTCGGCACCGTCGAGGTGCGGATCTGCGACGCGCAGACGCGCGGGGACGACTCCTTCGCTTTGGCCGGGCTGATCGCCGCCTGCATCGCCCAGACGGCGCTCGATTACGACGAGCACGGCTACGAAGGCAAAGGGACCCCGCTGGCCGATCGCGAGATCGAGGAGAACCTCTGGCGGGCGATCCGCTTCGGCGCCGGCGGGCGGATGATCGATTGGCGGCGCGGCGTCGAGGTACCGACCCGGTCGCTGCTCGAGCAGGTGGTTGTCTGGACCGAGCCGGCGCGGACCCAGCTCGGGATCGACCTGGCGCTGCCCGAGCGCAACGGCGCTCAGCGGGCGCGGGAGGCGCTCGACTCAGGGGTCTCGATTGAGGACATCTACCGCGATGCCGTGGCCGAGACGCGCCGCACCTACGCCGGCGCCGGGCAGGCTTCCGAGCGCGCCTGATCCACAGCCTGCACTTGGCAATCCGCTCCCCGAGCGGGTGTCAACGCGCTTTCGCCGCCGTCGTCTATAGACTCCCGCGCCGCCCAAACCACCGGAGGAATAGGAACTTTGACCGACTTTCTGACCGATTACGGCGTGGTGGTTGCGCTCGTCTGCGCTGCCGCCGCCGTTGTCTATGGACTTATCGTCACCCAGCGACTGCTCGCGAAGCCCGCGGGCAACGATCGCATGCGGGAAATCTCAGGCGCAGTGCAGGAGGGGGCGCAGGCCTACCTCAGCCGCCAGTACACGATCATCGCCGCCCTGGCGATCCCGATCGCGGTCCTGCTGCTGGTCCTGCAGAACTGGGAAACCTCCGTCGGCTTCCTGATCGGAGCGGTTCTCTCCGGCGCCACCGGCTTCATCGGGATGAACGTCTCGGTGCGGGCTAACTCGCGTGTGGCCGAGGCCGCTCGCGGCGGTGTGCCGCCGGCGCTCGACGTCGCCTTCAAGGGTGGCTCGGTCACCGGCCTGCTCGTCGTCGGCCTGGCGCTGATCGGCGTCGCCGGCTACTTCGGGTTCCTGATCCTGATCGGCAGCACCGACAAGGAGGCCGTCGACGCGCTGATCGGCCTCGGCTTCGGTGGCTCGCTGATCTCGGTCTTCGCCCGGCTCGGCGGCGGCATCTTCACCAAGGCCGCCGACGTCGGCGCCGACCTCGTCGGCAAGGTCGAGGCGGGGATCCCCGAGGACGATCCCCGCAACCCGGCCGTGATCGCCGACAACGTCGGCGACAACGTCGGCGACTGCGCCGGCATGGCCGCGGACCTGTTCGAGACCTACGCCGTCACTTCGGTCGCGGTGATGCTGCTCGGCGTTCTCACCTTCAACGCCGACTTTGCCCGCGAGGTTGCGATCTACCCGCTGGTCATCGGCGGCGTCGCGATCATCGCCTCGATCATCGGCGCGCTCGTCGTGCGGACGAAATCCGACCGCGTCGAGGGCGCTCTCTACCAGGGCGTGATCTTGGCCGGGCTGATCTCGATCGCGGCCTTCTACCCCGTTACGGACTGGCTGATGGGCGATGCGGTGAAGCTGGGCTTCGCCAATGCCGCTGCCGATGCGGTCAGCGTCACCGACCTCTGGCTCTGCGCAGTGATCGGCATCGCGGTCACGGCGCTGCTGTTCGTGATCACCGAATTTTACACCTCGACCCGGTTCCGGCCGGTGAAGTCGATCGCCCAGGCTTCCGAGACCGGGCACGCGACCAACATCATCCAGGGGCTTGCCCAGGGCTACCAGTCGACGGCCGCTCCGGCGCTCGTCATCGCCCTCGCGATCCTCGCGGCCAACGAGCTCGCCGGCATCTACGGCATCGGCGTCGCGGTGATGGCGCAGCTCTCCCTCTGCGGTCTGATCGTCGCGCTGGACGCCTTCGGGCCGATCACCGACAACGCCGGCGGCATCGCCGAGATGGCGGAGCTGCCGGAGGACGTCCGCAACGTCACCGACCCGCTCGACGCGGTCGGCAACACCACCAAGGCCGTGACCAAGGGTTACGCGATCGGCTCCGCCGCCCTGGCGGCGCTGGTGCTGTTCGCCGCCTTCAAGAGCGAGCTCGCCGACGAGGCGCCCGCAGGGTTCGATCTCAACAGCCTCTTCAACCTGAGCAGCCCGGACGTGCTGATCGGGCTGATCATCGGCGGCATGATGGTCTACCTGTTCGCGGCCTTCGCAATCGAGTCGGTCGGCCGCGCCGGCGGCCAGGTGGTCGAACAAGTCCGCGAGCAGTTCCGCGAACACCCCGGGATCATGGAGGGGACCGAAAAACCGGAGTACGGCAAAACGGTCGCCATCGTCACCGCCGCGGCGCAGAAAGAGATGATCCTGCCGTCGCTGATCCCGATCGTCGTCCCCGTCATCGTCGGCGTCCTCAGCGTCGACGCGCTCGGCGGCCTCCTGATCGGCGTCATCGTCGTCGGCCTCTTCGCCGCGATCAGCATGACCGCCGGCGGCGGCGCCTGGGACAACGCCAAGAAGCTGATCGAGGACGGCGCCCACGGTGGCAAAGGCTCACCGGCGCACGAAGCCTCGGTGACCGGCGACACGGTCGGCGATCCCTACAAGGACACGGCCGGCCCGGCGATCAACCCGATGATCAAGGTCGCGAACATCGTCGCGATCCTCATCATCCCGATCGTCAAGTTCTAGGAGTTCGAAGCGGTTTCAGGGGGAGGGGCGTGGTGCCCCTCTCCCGAAGACCGTCGCGCAGCTGAGTCGGACTTCAGGGCCCAGGCGTGACTTCTTGAGCCTCTGTGAGAGGGGCACCACGCCCCTCTGCCAGCCGCTCTGTTGAGGTGCAGCAGTTAGACGATGCCGCCGCGGGGTGGGTCGAGCCACGGGGGGAGGATGCGTGGGTCGTCGCCGCCCTCGGACTTGGTCTCGCGGGTTTCGGTTCCCGAAGGTGGTCTGGCGGGTGGGAGGTTGATCTTGGCTACCTGCCATTCGCCGTCTTTGCCCTGGACCGGGACCCAGCGGTGGGTCTCGCGGTGGGGGTGCTCGGCCGTCAGCTGCTCGCACCGCCTTTTGCTTCCCGCTCGTCCATTCCCTAATGGTAGATCTGCTCATGTCGAGTTTGTGGCCCTATAGGACTACAAACTCGACACTGGGTTCCCTGATCGGCATCAGCAGCTCGCCAGCGAGTTGGCGTAGAAGCGGAGGTATGCCGGCCAGTGGCGGGTCCAGTAGGTGCCGTCGTGGCCGCCGTCCCAGGTGTGGGCGCTGAGGTCGGCGCCGTCGCTGCGTAGATAGCCGACGAAGCCTTCGTCGTAGACGCGGAAGGGGTCGGCGTCGCCGTAGTCGTTCCAGACCCGCATCCCGTCGAACGCATCGGGGTTGCCGCGGACCATGCCGACTACGTCGTTGCGGTTGAAGTCGGCGGCGCTGTCGAAGGCACCCGGCGCGGTTTCGCCGCCCTCGAACCAGAGTGCGGGAGAGTGGCCGCCGACGGCGCAGAACCGCTGCGGGTGCTTCAGCGCCAGGTCGTAGGCGCCGAAGCCGCCCATCGAGATGCCGCCGATCGCGACCAGATGCGGATCGGTGCCGAAGCGCCGTTCCACCGTCGGGATCACCTCCCGCATCACGTACTTGCCCCAGTCGCCTTCCCTGCGGTCATGCCAGTAGCTGTGGTCGCCGCCGTCGGGAAAGGCGACGATCGGCGCTTTGCGCCCCAGCTTCGCCAGGCCTTCGAACACCGCCTCGTTGCCGATGAAGGTCTCGTCGGAGCCGCCGCGACCGTGGAGGAAGACGAGCAGCGGTCGCTTGCCGCGAGGTTTGGCATTCGCCGGCACCACGATGTTGACCCCGAGCTCCCGCCCGACCGCCTGGCTTTGGACTTTGATGTTCTCCACGCGTGCTCCATGCTCGTCCACAGGCGCGAAGACGGTGGCCGCAAGGGCGAGGTAGACGGCAGCAGTTGCAATCACGGCGAAGACGATAAGCGCCGCCGCTCTGCGTCGCCGGACCTGCGCTGGCGTCGGGCGGCGGTTTCGGTTCACACGGCGGCAGGATAGACCTGGCCACATCGCCCTCCACCCAGCAAGTAGAGGGTGATGTGGCCAGGTCCTCGGCGCGTTGTCATGGGAGTAGGGTCGCGCGCGTGATCACCGACTGGATCAACGTCGCGGACGCACAGCGCGAGGGCGAAGCGCAGCTGGGGCAGGGCCCGCGCGACTACTTCGCCGGCGGCGCCGGAGACGAGCTGACGCTGCGGGAGAACGTCGCCGCCTGGAGGCACTGGCGGCTGCGGCCGCGGGTGCTGAACGACGTGCGGGAGGTCTCGACCGCGGCCGAGGTGCTGGGCAAGCCGGTCGGGATGCCGGTTCTGGTCGCACCTGTCGCCTATCAGCGGATGGCGCACCCCGAAGGCGAGGCTGGGATGGCGGCGGGTGCCGCCGCAGCCGGCACGGTGATGTGCCTCTCGACGCTCTCGACCACCCGCCCGGCCGAGGTCGCCGCCGCGGCGCCCGAGGGCCGGCACTGGTTCCAGCTCTACGCCTTCAAGGACGCCGGCGTGACGCGGGCATTGATGGACGAGGCGATCGACGCCGGCTTCGAGGCGATCCTCGTCACCGCCGACGCCCCTCCCGGCGGCGACCGCGAGCGCGACCGCCGCAACCGCTTCACGCTGCCGAAGGAGCTGGGCACGCCGAGCCTCACCGCCGCCACCGGTGGCGAGGAGGCGCTGACGATCGAGCAGACCTTCGCGCTGATGAACCACGCCCTCACTTGGGACGACGTCGCCGGCCTCGCCTCCGAATGCAGCCTCCCCGTCTTCGTCAAGGGCGTGTTGACCGCCGAGGACGCGGCTCTCGCCCTCGACCATGGCGCCGCCGGCGTCGTCGTCTCCAACCACGGCGGCCGTCAGCTCGACCGCTCGCTCGCCACCGCCGACGCCCTGCCGGAGATCGCCGAAGCGATCGGCGGGCGCGCCACGCTCCTCGTCGACGGCGGCATCCGCCGCGGCATCGATGTCGCCACCGCGCTGGCCCTCGGCGCCGACGCCGTCCTCGTCGGCCGCCCCGCACTCTGGGGCCTCGCCGCCGGCGGCCGAGAGGGCGTCGCCGCCGTCCTCGAGCTCCTGCGGTCCGAGCTCGAGCTCACCCTCGGGCTCTGCGGCTGCACCTCCCCTGCGGAGCTGACCGCCGCGCACGTGCGAAGAGCCCCGATCGCGTCCGTATATTCGGTCTGAGTGACCGCATCTCGTTCCTCATAGATGGCCCAGCGGATTCCAAGAGACGAATCGCTGAGCCGCGTCCACGGCGTCGGGTCGCTGTTCTCCGCCGCCTACGGCAACGTCGGCTCCTCGATCTACTACGCCCTCGGCGTCACTGCCGCCTTCGCCCTCGGCCTGACCCCGGTCGCCTTCGTCATCTCCGGCCTGATCTTCGCCGCCACCGCCGCCACCTACGCCGAGGCGACGGTGATGTTCCCCGAGGCGGGCGGCTCCTCCAGCTTCGCCCGCCACGCCTTCAACGAGCTCGTCAGCTTCGTCGCCGCCTGGGGGCAGATGCTCAACTACACGATCACGGTCGCGATCTCGGCCTTCTTCGTGCCTCATTACCTGGCCGTCTTCTGGCCCTGGCTGGGGGACAGCCCCGGGGACATCATCGGCGGCGCGGTCCTGATCGTCGGGCTCGCCCTGATCAACATCCGCGGCACCGAGGAGTCGGCGAAACTCAACCTCATCCTCGCCGTCGCCGATCTGGCGACGCAGGTGATCCTGGTCGGGATCGGCCTCGTCCTCGTCCTCAGCCCCGACGTCCTCGTCAACAACGTCCACCTCGGGGTGGCGCCGACCTGGAGCGACTTCCTGCTCGGGATCGCGGTCGGGATGATCGCCTACACCGGGATCGAGACGATCTCCAACATGGCCGAGGAGGCCAAAGACGCGGCGCGGACGATCCCCCGCAGCGTCGGCCTCACCGTCGTCGCGGTCCTCGCGCTCTACCTGCTGATCCCGATCGTCGCCCTCTCGGCGATGCCGGTCACCCAGGATGCCGCCGGCCACTACGCGACCGAGCTCGGCTCCACGTTCGCCGACGACCCGATCCTCGGCATCGTCGAGAACCTCGGCCTCGCCGGCACGCCGACCGAAATCCTCCGCTACTACGTCGGCGTCCTGGCAGCGGTCATCCTCCTGATCGCCACCAACGCCGGCCTGATCGGCGTCTCCCGCCTCACCTACTCGATGGGACAGCACCGGCAGCTGCCCGAGGGCCTGCGCCAGGTCCACCCGAAGTACCGCACCCCCTACATCGCGATCCTGATCTTCGCCGCGATCGCGATCCTTACCCTGCTGCCGGGCCAGACCGACTTCCTGGCGACGATGTACTCGTTCGGGGCGATGCTCTCGTTCACGATCGCCCACGTCGCGGTGATCCAGCTGCGGCGGGTGAGCCCGGACGTCGAGCGAACCTGGAAGCCGCCGATGAACATCCGCGCCTTCGGGGTCGAGGTGCCGCTGAGCGCCGTCCTCGGCGGCCTCGGCACCTTCATCGCCTGGCTGGTGGTGATGGCGCTGAATCCGCGCACGCTCGTCGTCGGCCTCGGCTGGATGGCGCTCGGGATCGCCGTCTACGTCCTCTATCGCCGCAACCAGGGCCTGCCGCTGACCGAGACCGTGAAGGTCGTGGTGCCGGAGCCGCTCGGGGTCGAGGAGGTCGAGTACCGAAGCGTCCTGGTCGGCTTCGAGGACGACGAGGACTTCTCCCCGGAGATGGTGGCGACGGCGGTCAAGCTCGCCTCCAAGCGTCGCCGCGGCATCCACGTCCACTCGATGATGACCGTCCCCACCAACCTGCCGCTGAACGCGGCGATGCCGCAGAAGGAAGCCGACGCGCAGAGCAAGATCGAGGAGGCGAAACTGATCGGCGGCCAGCGGGTCACCGGGCACGTCTCCCGAGTGCGGCCGGGGCAGGCCGGTTACTCGGTCGCCGACGAGGCGGCGGAGATCAAGGCCGAGGCGATCGTCATCGGCCTCAACTACCGCAACGGCGTGCCGCTCTACGACAAGACCCTGCAGACGGTCCTCGGCGAGCGCCCCTGTCGCGTGATCGTCGTCTCCGACCCGACCGAGAAGTCGCCGGTGGTGCCGGGCGCGGCCCTGGCCGAGGCAAGCCGGTGAGCAGCGACCGCGTCTACCGCGGCGCCGTCCGCGCCTTCTCCCTCGCCTTCCTCGCGATCGGCATCGTCGTCCTCGTCGTCACCCTCGCCAACGGCGGCGGCCCCGCCTCGGTCGGCTTCCTGCTCGGGATCGCCTTCCTCCTGGTCGGCGCCGGCCGGCTCTGGATCGGGACGAGGAGCGGGGAATGAGCCCGCCGGAGCCACCCGCCAGCGGCGACGGCAAGCGGCCGGCACGACCGCAGGAGCCGACTTCCGAACGGATCCTGATGCGCGGCCTCGGCGTGCCCGCGCTATTCGCCGCCGCCTACTCGGCCGTCGGCTTCTCGATCTACTTCTCCCTCGGCGTCGTTGCCGACCGCGGCCTCGGGTTGACGCCGCTGATCTTCCTCGCCGCCGGCCTCCTCTTCGGCCTCACCACGCTCACCTATGTCGAGGGCGGGGCGATGTTCCGCGAGCGCGGTGGCTCCTCGACCTTCGCCCGCCACGCCTTCAACGAGCTGATCGCCTTCATCGCCGGCTGGGCGATCCTGATCGATTACCTGATCGTCATCGCCCTGGCAGCGCTCTCGGTGCCCCATTACCTGGAGCCGGTCACCGGGGACTTCGCCAGCCCCGGCTGGGAGGTCGGGATCGCGACGGCGGTGATCGTCGCCGTCTGCGCCCTCAACATCTTCAACGTCACCGGCCGCGAGCGGCAGCGCTCGCTCACCCTGCTCGCCCTCGCCGACCTCGGCCTGCAACTGGCGGTGATCCTCGTCGGGGCGCTGGTCGTGATGCACCCGGACAGGCTCACCGCCGAGCTCAACCTCTTCGGCGACCCCAGCTTCCGCGACATCGTCTACGCCGCCGTGGTGGCGATGCTCGCCTACGCCGGAATCGAGGCCGCCTCCGACCTCGCTCCCGAGATCGACGTCAGCCGCAAGGACCTGCGCCGGGTGACCAGCGTCGGGGCGCTCGGGGTGCCGCTCGTCTACGCCGGGATGGCGGCGATCGCGCTGATGGCGGTTCCGGTGGTCGGCGGCGGAGCCGAAGGTCCGCAGACCGCGCTCGGTGACGAGTTCGTCGAGGAGCCCGTGCTCGGCGTCGTCTCCGCCTTCGAACCCACCTGGGTGGCGACGACGATGGAATGGCTGGTGGCGGCGGTGGCGACGCCGGTCCTGATCTGGGCCGCCAGCACCTCGATGCTCGGCGTCTCCCGCCACATCTACACGCTGGCGATCAACCGCCAGATCCCGAGCTGGCTCGGCAAGCTGCATCGCCGCACGGCGACGCCCTACGTCGCGATCGTCCTCAGCGGCCTGATCGCGATCGGCCTCGTCATCCCGACCAACGTCAAGTTGCTGGCCGGGATCTACGCCTTCGGGGCGACGCTGGCGATCACGATCGCCCACCTCTCGATCATCCGCCTGCGGGTCTCCCAGCCCGACAAACGGCGCCCGTTCAAGATCCCGTTCGGCTTCGCCTGGGGCCATGCCGAGGTGCCGCTGCCGGCGCTCTTCGCCGCTCTCGTCAGCGCCCTCGCTTTCCTCAGCGTCCTCGCCTACCACTCGACCGCGCGCTGGGTCGGGCTCGGCTGGATGGCCTTCGGCCTCACCTTCTACGTCGTCTACCGCAAGGTCTTCGAGGGGACGACGCTGACCAGGCGCGTCACCGTCACCGAGCAGGCGCTGACCAAGCAGGTCCCGGAAATCGAGTTCACCAACATCCTCGTCCCCGTCTTCGGGACCAGGTTCGACGACGACATCGTCGCCACCGCGGGCCGCCTGGCGGCGGCCGACGCCGGCGGCCGGAAGGGCCAGGACTCGCGCCTCGACGTCGTCTACGTGATCGAGGTGCCGCTGACGCTGCCGCTCGGGGCGAAGCTGCCGAAGGAGCGCGAGGAGCAGGCGCGGCGGGCGCTGGAGCGGGCCCGCGAGGTGGGGGAGGAGTACGAGGACGTCGAGGTGACGACCGACGTGATCCGTGCCCGCAAGGTCGGCGCCGGCATCCTCGAGGCCGCCCGTCGCAGCAATGCCGAGGCGATCGTGATCGGCGGCGAGCCGCCGACGAAGATCCGCGGTGGTGGCGTCTTCGGCGGTATCGGGGCGGCGAAGCCGGAGGAGATCGGGGCAGCGACCGAGTACGTGCTGAAGAAAGCCCCCTGCCGGGTCCTGCTCACGGCTCCTCCGGAACCCGGATAGCGCAACAGCCCGTCTAGTATCCGGCGCATGTTCGTTCTGATCGTGGGATGCGGCCGGGTCGGCTCCTCGGTGGCAAGGGCGATGCTCCGCGAGGGGCATCAGGTCTCCTGCCTCGACGAGGACCCTGAGTCCCACGCCCGGCTCGAGGTCGGCCTGGATAAGAGCTGGGAGGACCTCGGCGGCCAGTTCACCGTCGGCGCCGGGCTCGAGACCGAGGCCCTCGAGGCGGCGGGCATCGAGAACGCGGACGTCTTCATCGCCTCCACCGACGGCGACAACACCAACATCGTCATCGCCCAGATCGCCCAGCGGCACTACGAGGTGCCGACGGTGATCGCGCGGGTGCTCGACCCGCTGCGGGCCGAGTGGTACCAGCGCCAGGGCCTGAACACGGTCTGCCCGACCAGGGTCGCGATCGACCTGCTCGAGGGCGAGGTCCGCAGCGCCACCGGGCGTGCCGGCGTGGCCGGCGACACCCCGGCGGCGACCCCGGAAGCGGGAGGCTGAGGCCGGATGTACATCATCGTCGTCGGTGCGGGGAAGGTGGGGTGGAACCTGGCGCGCGAGCTGCTCGACAAAGGCCACGAGGTGACCCTGATCGAGAACGACCGCCGTCGCTACCTGACCGTCGAGCAGGAGCTCGAGCACAACGTCTCCTACGGCGACGCCTCCGAGCTCTGGGTGCTGGAGCGGGCCGGAATCCAGCGTGCCGACATGGTGATCGCGGTCACCGGCGACGACGAGGACAACATGCTGATCTGCCAGGTCGCGAAGGAGAAGTACCTCGTCGACCAGATCATCGCCCGCGTCAACAACCCGCGCAACCGCCGCCACTTCGACCTGCTCGGGATCAAGCCCTCGGTCTCGGCGACCGACCTGATCCTGCGCCTGCTCGAGCACGAGGTGCCCGAGTACGGCCTCGTCCACCTGCTCGACCTGCAGGAGGAGCAGCTGGAGATCATCGAGATGCTGCTCGGCAAGGACTCCGGCGTCACCGGCCGCCGCGTCGGCGACCTGCAGATGCCCGAAGGCAGCCTGCTGATCTCGGTCCTGCGCGAAGGCAAGGGCTTCGTCCCCAGCGCCGACACCGTCCTTCAGGAAGGCGACGAGATTCTCGCCGTGCTCGACCCGGGCAAAGAGGAGGACCTGAAGGTGCTCTTCGGCCCCGAGGGCAACGGCAACGGCGCCGGCGGCGGGTAAGACCGCCGCGCAATCGGACACTAACGGGGCATGGCCGACCGAGAAGTCGATTTCCTGCTGATCGGGGGAGGCATGGCCTCCGCCCACTGCGCCGCTGAGCTGCGCCGGCGCGGCTCGGAAGGCTCGATCCTGCTGGTCGGGCGCGAGCCGGAGCCGCCCTACGAACGGCCGCCGATCTCCAAGGAGTACCTGCGCGGCGACGCCGGGCGAGAGGAGGCCCACGTCAACGGCGGCCGCTCCTGGTACGAGGGGAACGGCGTCGAGCTGCTGACCGGGAAGAACGTGATGGGGCTCGACCTCGAGGCGCGGACGGCGAAAATTCAAGGCGGGGAGGAGGTCGCTTTCGGCAAAGCCCTGCTCGGGACGGGGGCGATGGTCAACATCCTCCGGGTAGAGGGAGCCGAGAACGAGGGCATCCACTACCTGCGCGCCTTCGGCAACGCCGACGCGATCCGCGCCGACGCCGAGGGTGCCGAGCACGTCGTCTTAATCGGCGGCAGCTACATCGGCTGCGAGGTCGCTGCCTCGCTGACCGCGCAGGGGACGAAGTGCACGATCATCGCGATCGAGGACGTGGCCCTCTCCCGCACCTTCGGCGAGGACGCCGGTCGCTGGTTCCAGGGGCAGCTGGAATCCCACGGCGTCAGCTTCCACGGCGGCGAGACCCTGAGCGCCTTCGAGGGCGACGGCCGGGTCAAGGCGGTCGTTTGCGAGAGCGGGCTCGCGGTCGAGTGCGACACGGTCGTCGTCGGCGCCGGTGTGCGGCCCGACGCGATGCTGGCGCAGCGGGCGGGGATCGAGGTCGGCGACGGCGGCATCGTCTGCGACTCCAAGCTCGAGACCTCGGCACCGGGGATCTACGCCGCCGGTGACTGCTGCTCCTATGACAGCGTTGTCCACAGCCGCCGCATCCACGTCGAGCACTGGGACGTGGCGATGCAGCAGGGGATCCACGCCGCCGCCAACATGCTCGGCGCCGATGCCGACTACGAAGTCGTGCCGTACTTCTTCAGCGACCTCGCCGACTGGGCGAGCATGGAGTACGTCGGGCCTGCCTACGAGTGGGACCGCGAAGTCTGGCGCGGCGACCGCGAGGGCGGCGAGTTCTCGGTCTGGTACCTGCAGGGCGACCGCGTCGCCGGCTGCCTCAGCGTCGGCCGCTCTGAAGAACTGGCCGAAGCAAGGCAGATGATCGCCGAGGGGACCGCCTTCGTCTGAGTCCCTTATCCTTGGGAGGTGCCGTTGCGGCCTGGTGTAATGGCAGCACACCTCTCTCTGGAAGAGGCAGTCGGGGTTCGAGTCCCTGGGCCGCAGTCTCAGCAACTCCCCTGCAAAGGCGTCGAATCCCTTTGCTAGCGTCGCGCCCATGCGGAACACCAGTCAGAAGACGATCCTCCTCGCGCTCACGGCGCTCCTCGCGCTGCTCATCGCCGGCTGCGGCGGCGGTGACGAGACCGAAACGACGCCGACGCCGACGGTCGAAGAGCCGGCTGCGCTGTCCAAGAACGAACTGATCACCCAGGGCGACGCGATCTGCGCCGAGGTGAATGCCGCGGTCGGCGCTCTCACCTCTTCGGAAGAAACCGAAGAATCCGCCACTGAAGGCAGCGAAAAAGTCGCCAACCTCTACACGGGGATGGTCGAACGGCTCCAGGACCTGGGGGAGCCCGAGGGCGACGGAACCGAATACGCCGCTTTCGAGGAAGCGACCGCCGAACTGGGCCAGGTCGAGGCCGACCTGAAGCTCGCCGCCGAACGCGAAGACGTGGCAACGGTCGAAGAAAAAGGCCAGGAAGCCGCCGCCGCCCTCGAAGAGTTCCAGTCGCAGGCGGCCACCTATGGCTTTGAAGACTGCAGCGCCGAACCGGGTCTGCCCCCGGCAGTCGACGGCGGCCCGACCACCGGCGGCGAAGAAATCGAAGGGGGCGAAGAAGAAGGGGGAGTCGAAGTCGAACCCGAATTCGAAGAAGCCGCCCCCGAAGAAGAAATCGTCCCTGAAGAAGAAGTCGCTCCCGAAACGGGAGGCGCCGGCGGTTCTCCAGAAGCGCCTGCCCCGGAACCCGAATCCGGCGGCGAATCCGGCGGCGTCGGACCCGGCTGAGGTTCAAGCGGTCTTAAGAGGGAGGGAGCGGTACCCCTCTGCCAAAGACCGTCGCGCAGCTGATCGAACTTCCGGGTTCAGACGTGACTTCTTGAGTCTTTGGGGGAGGGGTGCCCCATGCCTGTACCGCAAGTGCTTCTGCCTCGGAAGGTTCTAGCTAGGTGTAGTTCCCAAGAAGGTTGTTCCCAAGCAGCTCGTTGAGGCGAGCTGCTGGCGGGCGATGGCCGAGGGAGCCGTGCTTGCGATGGTAGTTGTAGCGATTGAGCCAGCCGGGGAGAGCTTGGC
>Ga0126305_10000285_pt1 | contig 22335 bp, 23 predicted proteins | sample Plot26_FD_92536 | JGI IMG/M metagenome (GOLD analysis project Ga0126305, IMG submission 92536) | Serpentine soil microbial communities from UC McLaughlin Reserve, CA, USA - Plot26 | ecosystem: Environmental > Terrestrial > Soil > Grasslands | place: USA: UC McLaughlin Reserve, Lake County... | reverse complement strand
AGGCCGCCGACGCCATAAACCAGTGCCGTCGCCAGTGCCGCGACCAGGCCCAAGGAGGTGTAGAAGAAGCGACCGCTCATGGCCAGCCGGACCGACACGTCACGTACGGCGCCAGCCCGCACGGCGAAGCGATCGTGTTCCTCCGGCAGCCGGCCGAAGAGCGTGACCAGCAACGCACCGCTGACGCTGAACCGCTCGGTCATGGTGGACGCCATGTCCCCGTTGAGCTGCATCTGCTGCCGGGTCAGATCGGCAAGTCGGCGGCCAACGATCTTCGCCGGGATCAGAAATATCGGCAGCAGGATCAGCGCCGCAAGGGTGAGCTGCCAGCTCAGCACGAGCATGGCGGCCAGCACCAGAATCAGGCTGATGATGTTGGACAGCACCGTCGACAAGGTCGAGGTGAAGGCCTGCTGAGCCCCGATGACGTCGGAGTTGAGTCGCGATACGAGCTTGCCGGTCTGGGTCCGGGTGAAGAAGGCGACCGGCATCTGAACGACGTGATCGAAGACCTGAGTCCGGAGATCGAAGATCAACCCTTCGCCGATCTTCGACGAGCACCAGCGTTGCACCAGGCCCAAAACCGCCTGAAGGACGGCGAGCGCGGCGACGGCCAAGGCAAGGACGATCAGCAGCTGGCGATTGCCCTTGAGTACCCCCTCGTCGATGATCTGCTTGAACAGCAGGGGCGGCGTCACCGCTAGGCCGCTGGTGATGATCACCAGGGCAACGAAGACGCCGATCATCAGCCGGTACGGCTTCGCGAACCGCAGGATTCTCGGCAACACGCCCTTTGTCAATTGATGTTGGGCCAGCTCCGGATCTTGCCCCAGTCGCCGCATCATCCCGACACCCATTGGACGCATCGAAGACATGGGGTGAGGTTATTCCGGGCAGACAACAGACCGGCCCGGGCGCAAAGCCCGGGCCGGTCTGCAGGGGGTCTGGTTCAGCTCTTCTTGGCTGTGGACTTCTTGCTGGTCGACTTGCTGGCGGTCGACTTGGCAGGTGACTTCGCGGTGCTCTTGCTCGCCGATCCCTTCTTGGCCGCGGCCTTTGAGGCGCTCGCCTTTGCTGGGGCTTTGGCGGCTGCCTTCTTGCCCGTTGACTTCGCCGCCGTCTTCGAAGGGGTTGCCTTCTTGGATGCTGCCTTGGCCGCGGACTTCGCCGGAGACTTGCTCGCCGAAGCCTTGGTCGCGCTCGACTTTGCCGGTGCCTTGGTCGCTGATGCCTTCTTCGTTGGAGCCACTGTCGCCTTCTTTCCTGCGCTCGAGGTTGTCTTCCTTGTTCCGCGCGTAGCGCCCCCGCGGCCGCGCAGTTGAACACCTGACTCTTTCAGAACGCCATGGACGAAACCGAACGAACGACCGGCATCCTCGGCGATCTTGCGAATGCTTTCGCCTGCGGCATACCGCTTGGCGTACTGGGACGACAGCTGCCCCCGCTGCGAACCAGTGATGCGTGAACCTTTAGCCAATACATTGGCCACGGCGACCTCCTGGGTCTGTTTCTCATCGTGCTGCGGCGATGAGTCTTCGGCAGTCCTTGCCTCAGACAATGATCAACCCAATCAAGATCATTGATCAAGGATTTCGGGAATGTTTTTGGCAACTTTTCGAGCGCATGCCAAGATCGCCCTTACCCCAAGATCAGCAGGAATGGACCTGCCGGTCCCCGTGCGTGCACCAATTACACGTTGAAACCCAGGGCCCGTAGCTGGTCTCGGCCGTCCTCGGTGATCATCTCCAGGCCCCAGGGCGGCATCCAGACCCAGTTGATCCGGTAGTCCGGTACCAGGCCGTCCAACGCGGTCTCGGTCTGATCCTCGATCACATCGGTGAGTGGGCACGCGGCCGAGGTCAATGTCATGTCGATCGTGACCGAGTTGTCCTCCTCGACATGCAACCCGTAGACAAGTCCGAGGTCAACCACGTTGATCCCGAGCTCGGGGTCGACGACATCCTTCAGCGCCTCAGTCACATCCTCGACAGACGGGCGGGACGCCCATTCGACGAGATCAACCTCCGGCAACTGGTCGCGAACCAGGTCCGAAGGCCTCGCCGCATCCGCTGTCTGCTGGTCCGTGTCGGTGGTTTGCCGTGTCTCGGTCATGATCATTGCACCTCTACTTCTGGTTTTCTCGACTCACCGCTGATCGCTCGACTCGCCGCGTCCCTGAACGCCGACCAACCGAGCAGCGCGCACTTCACCCGGGCTGGGAAGCGGGCCACTCCGGCAAAGGCGACGGCATCCTCAAGCCGTTCCTCGTCCGGCACCATCTCGCCCCTGCCCTGCATCACGGCGAGGAACTCCTCATACAGCGCGAGCCCCTCGCTTGTCGTGCGTCCGATCACCAGATCGGTCATCACCGAGGTTGAGGCCTGAGAGATCGAACAGCCCGCACTCTCGTACGACACGTCGCCCACAAGATCGCCGTCCAGGAAGATCCGCAATCTCACCTCGTCACCGCAGACCGGATTGACGTGATAGACCTCGGCGTCGTAGGGCTTACGCAGGCCACTGTGGTGCTTGGCCTTGTAGTGATCCAGGATGATCTCTTGGTAGAGCTCGTCGATCTTCATCGGAAGAAGTCCCGGGTGTAGTTAAGGGCATCGACGAGGGTGTCGATCTCGACTTTCGTCGTGTAGAGATAGAACGAGGCCCGCGTCGACGATTGGATACCGAAACGCTCATGCAGCGGCCGGGCGCAGTGATGGCCGCCGCGTACGGCGATGCCACGCGCGTCGAGCAGCTGGCCGACGTCGTGGGGATGAATAGCTGACCCATTGGCAGCAGCCATGGTGAATGCAACGGCGCCGCCACGATCACGTATTTCAGTCGGCCCGAGGATCCTCAGCCTAGGGACGGTTGCAAGGCCCTGCAGGGCATAGTCGGTGATCTCCTGCTCGTGCGCGGCCACCTGCTCCATGCCCAGCTCCCTGAGATATTCAGCCGCAACACCCAGCCCGACCGCCTGGGCGATCGGAGGCGTACCGGCTTCGAAGCGGTGTGGCGGCGGTGCAAAGGTCGACCCGCTCATCCGGACGACTTCGATCATCTCGCCGCCGCCGAGGAACGGGGGCAGCTCGGCAAGCAGGTCGTAGCGTCCCCAGAGCACGCCGATGCCGGTAGGACCGAGCATTTTGTGACCGGTGAAGGCGAGCAGATCCGCGCCGAGTGCCGCAACATCGACCGGCAATTGGGGCACCGCCTGGGACGCGTCGACCACCAGGACTGCCCCGGCCGCGTGGGCGATGCCGGCAAGCTGGCTGATCGGGTTGACTGTGCCGAGCACATTCGACACGTAAGCAACTGAGATGATCTTGGTCCGCTCGTTGACCAGGCCACTGGCGAACGCCCCATCGAGATCCAGCCGGCCCTCATCTGTGACGTCGAACCAGCGCAGTGTGGCGCCGGTTCTTTCCGCCAGGAGTTGCCACGGCACGAGGTTGGAGTGATGCTCCATGACTGAGATGACGATCTCGTCACCCGGCCTCAGTCGAGTTCCGAGCGTGTAGGCACAAAGGTTCAGCGCCTCCGAAGCGTTCTTGGTGAAGACCACTTCCTCGGACCGCCGCGCACCGATGAACTTAGCCAATCGGGCGCGGGCGCTCTCGAATGCCCCTGTCGCCTCCGCCCCCAGTGTGTGCATGGCGCGGGCAACGTTGGCGTTGTGGTTGAGATAGTGATCTTCTATCGCCTCGACCACGACCCGCGGCTTCTGCGAGGTGTTGGCACTGTCCAGATAGATCAGCGGCCAGTCACCCGAACGGCGTTCCAGGATCGGGAAGTCGGCGCGAATGTGCTCGACATCGAACGGAATCGGCTCGGCCGAGGTGCCGACCTCGTCCAGATCGATGGTGGCCGCGTACTCAGGCCCACCCGAGACTGACATCGCGGCTACTCCACTCCTAGGGCTGCGTTGAGGTAGCGGTCGTAGCCTTCGGCCTCGAGCCGTTCGGCCAGCTCGGCACCGCCCTCTTCGGCAATCCGACCGGCGATGAAGACATGGACGAAGTCGGGGTGGATGTAGCGCAGGATCCGCGTGTAATGGGTGATCAACATGACTCCGCGGTCACCCTGGGCCGAGAATCGGTTCACTCCCTCCGCCACGATCCGCAACGCATCAATGTCAAGCCCGGAGTCGGTCTCGTCCAAGATGGCGAAGCGTGGATTGAGCAACTGCAGCTGGACGATCTCGTGCCGCTTCTTCTCCCCGCCGGAGAACCCCTCGTTGACGCTGCGGTTGGCAAAATCGGGGTCCATCTTGACCCGCTCCATGACCGCATTGACCTCCTTGACCCAGGTGCGCAGCTTGGGTGCCTCGCCGTCCAGCGCGGTCTTGGCCGTACGGAGGAAGTTGGCCACGGAGACGCCCGGCACTTCGACCGGATACTGCATGGCCAGGAACAGGCCGGCCCGGGCACGCTGGTCCACGGTCATGGAGAGCAGGTCCGCACCGTCCAGGGTGACAGCGCCTGAGGTGATCGTGTACTTGGGATGGCCGGCGATCGAGTAGGCGAGCGTGGACTTTCCCGATCCATTCGGGCCCATGATCGCGTGCGTTTCACCGCTGCGAACGATGAGGTCGACGCCGCGGAGGATCGGCTTTGCACCCGCCTCGGTGTCGACCGAGACGTGCAAGTCGCGAATTTCCAGAGTGGACATCAGAGGATCAAGACTCCTGTGCGTTGGAGGTGTCAAGTGAATCTGGCACGGTTTGTAGCGTGGGGTCGAGCGGGTCGTCCCCTCCGCTGATATATGGCGAAGAGACGTCGACCATGACAGCATCGCCCTCAACGTGGCAGCGGTAGATCGGCACCGGTTCGGTGGCCGGCAGCCCGGTCGGCTGCCCGGTGCGAAGATCGAAACGCGAGCCGTGGAAATAGCACTCGATCTCCCCGTGGCCCACGTCACCCTCGGACAGCGGCACTGCAGCGTGCGAACACTCGTCGGCGATCGCGTAGAACTGTCCGTCGCTGTGCACGATCGCCAGTTCCGTGCCACCGATCTCCACTGGGATCGCCGACTCGGGCGAGACATCACTGACGGAGCAGGCGCGGAGAAACTCACTCACGACGCCACTCCGAGATTGTTGATGTTGACCGCGAGCTCGGCTTCGAGGGTTTCCAGCAGCTGGCGCTCGAGCTCAGGTACACCGATCTTGCGGATGATGTCGGCGAAGAAGCCGTGCACCACGAGTCGCCGAGCCTCGGCCTCGTTGATACCCCTGCTGCGCAGGTAGAACAGCTGCTCGTCGTCGAAGCGCCCCGTCGTGGAGGCGTGGCCAGCGCCTTCGATCTGACCGGTTTGGATCTCGAGGTTGGGCACCGAGTCTGCGCGGCAACCGTCGGTCAGTACCAGGTTCTTGTTTGACTCGTAGGTCTGGATGCCCTCGGCCACTTTCCGGATCAGCACATCGCCGATCCATACCGTGTGTGCACCGCGGCCTTGCAGGGCGCCCTTGTAGTCGACATTGCTGCGAGTTCGAGGCTGATTGTGATCAACAAACAGCCGGTTTTCCAGGTGCTGTCCGGCATCGGCGAAGTACAGTCCGAGCAGCTCCGCCTGACCACCGGCGCCGTCGTAGCGGACCGAGGTGTTCATCCGCACCAGATCGCCGCCAAACGCCACGGCGAGATGCCGAAGTGTGCCGTCGCGCCTGATCAGGGCGTGGTGATGAGTGTGGTGCACCGCATCGTCGGCCCAGTCCTGCACTGAGGCGACCGTCAGGTGGGCACCCTCGCCGACGACGATCTCGACATTGTCGGCGAACGTCGCCGAACCGCGGAACTGAAGGGCGACCGTTGCCTTGCTGAAAGGCTCGGCAACGATCACCGTGTGTCCGGCGGAGGCCGGTGAGAGACCGCTTCCGGTGTAGGTGAGCACCGTGGCGGCGTCGACCACGGCCTCCCTGGGGATGCGCACCGCAACGGTCTGAGCCGCCGCCTCGTACGCCCGGGCACTGATCCGCTCATTGGGCACGTATCCAGTGACTCCGTTGATCGGATCCCCGGCCGGTACGGTTGCCACCTTCACCTCAGCCGGTCGCTGGACGTCGACGCTGACCAGCGAGCCGTCGAGCGGGGCACTCTTGTGCAGGTCGCGCAACCGCTTCAGCGGGGTGAAGCGCCAGATCTCCTCCAGCCCGGTGGGTATGGGATGATCATCGACCCGGAACGAGCCGGCTGGATGCAGGTGACTGGCGACATAATCTTCGGTCTCGACCGCACCCGCAACATTGGGAATCGCAGTCAAGTCAGCCCACCGCGCCTTCCATCTGCAACTCGATCAGCCGGTTCAGCTCCAGCGCGTACTCCATCGGAAGTTCACGGGCAATCGGCTCGACGAACCCGCGAACGATCATCGCCATCGCCTCGTCCTCGCCCAGGCCTCGACTCATCAGATAGAAGAGCTGATCGTCGCTGATCTTGGACACAGTCGCCTCGTGCGCCATCGAGACGTCGTCCTCGCGGACGTCGACGTACGGATAGGTGTCGGAGCGGCTGATGGTGTCGACCAGCAGCGCATCGCACTTGACGATCGAGGCCGAATGCGCGGCACCCTCCTGGACCTGCACCAGGCCGCGATAGGAGGTACGCCCGCCACCGCGGGCCACTGACTTGGAGATGATCGAGGACGAGGTGTGCGGCGCACAGTGCACCATCTTCGAGCCGGCGTCCTGGTGCTGACCCTCGCCGGCGAAGGCCACCGAGAGGGTCTCGCCCTTGGAGTGCTCCCCCATCAGGTAGACCGAGGGGTACTTCATGGTCACCTTGGAACCGATGTTGCCGTCGATCCACTCCATGGTGGCGCCCGCTTCGCAGGTGGCGCGTTTGGTGACCAGGTTGTAGACGTTGTTCGACCAGTTCTGGATGGTGGTGTAGCGGGCGCGGGCGTCCTTCTTGACGATGATCTCGACCACAGCGGAGTGCAGGGAATCGGAGGAGTAGACCGGCGCCGTACAGCCTTCGACGTAGTGCACATACGCGCCCTCGTCGACGATGATCAGAGTTCGCTCGAACTGCCCCATGTTCTCGGTGTTGATCCGGAAGTAGGCCTGCAGCGGAATCTCGACGTGCACGCCCTTCGGCACGTAGATGAACGAGCCGCCGGACCACACCGACGTGTTGAGCGCGGCGAACTTGTTGTCGCCGACCGGGATGACGGTGCCGAAGTACTCCCGAAAGAGTTCGGGGTGCTCCTTGAGCGCCGTGTCGGTATCGAGGAAGATGACACCCTTCCGCTCGAGCTCCTCGTTGATCTTGTGATAAACAACCTCGGATTCATACTGAGCCGCAACGCCGGCAACCAGCCGGGCCTTCTCGGCCTCGGGGATGCCGAGCTTGTCATAGGTGTTCTTGATGTCGGAGGGAAGGTCCTCCCAGGACGTCGCCTGCTTCTCAGTGGAGCGGACGAAGTACTTGATGTTGTCGAAGTCGATGTCGTCGAGTTCCGCACCCCAGGTCGGCATCGGCTTGCGCTCGAACAGTTTGAGGCCCTTCAGACGCAGATCGAGCATCCACCGCGGCTCGTTCTTCAGCTTCGAGATATTGGCCACGATGTCCGGAGTGAGGCCGCGCTGCGCCGTCGCACCGGCCACGTCGGAGTCGGCCCAGCCCCACTCGTAGCGGCCGAGCGCCTCAAGATGTTGATCTTGGGTCTGCCCGGTCCCCGCCGGGCGGGTGCGCGTCGGGTCCTGAGTTTGGGTCATATCAAGGCCTTCCTGGTGTTGAGGCTGTCTTGCGCGGGACGTGGGTCGTGCATACGCCATCGCCATGGGCGATGGTGGCAAGTCGCTGTACGTGAACGCCGAGCACCCGGGAGAACATTTCCGTCTCCACTTCACAGAACTGTGGGAACCGCTCGGCGACGTGCGCGATCGGGCAATGGTGTTGACACAGCTGCTCACCCGTCGCCGCTGGCAGCGTGGACGCAACGTAGCCGTCCTCAGTCAGAGCGGCAGCCAGTGCATCGGCAGGAGTGGTGCCGGGAGCGGCATTATCTACGTTGTCGCGATAGCGATCCTCGACCTGGGCAATGCGGGATTGTGCGAACTTGCTGACCGCATCCTCCCCGCCCGCCTCGGACAGGAACTCGAGCGCAGAGATGGCCAGATCGTCGTACGCGGAGTAGAAAGTCGCGCGTCCGGCATCGGTCAGCGCGAAGACCCGGGCGGGTCTGCCCCGACCGCGGGCTCCATACACTCGCTGCTCTCGAGCCTGGACCTTGCCGCTGGCAAGCAGGACGTCAAGGTGGCGGCGGATACCCGCCGGGGTCAAGCCCAGACGTCGGGAAAGCTCGGAAGCCGTTGACGGTCCGTACTTGAGGATGGAACTCATCACCCGCTGCTGAGTCGAGGTGTCAGCCTGGCCTGGAGTTGACCCGGCGATGCCGATGGCTGATCGCTGGGTTTTCACAACATCAGTGTGCCCTTATTCGAGTGGGAGGTTCAAATAAGGCTCGCCTTAGTCGGCGAGAGGTTCATCACAGCCGATTCAGCGGGCCCCAGTTCCATCGGGGCTGGTCCAACCGGCCGACACCCTCCAGCGTTGTTGCGCCGAAGTCCTTGACGAGGCGCATTGGCTGGGCGCCGCACGAACTCAACGCCTCGACCAGCCCTCGGGCATGTGTCACCACGACAATCTGAGTGTGCGCGCTTGCCCGGGCGATAAGCCGGGCCAGCGCGGAAAGGAGGTCGACGTGCAGGCTCGTCTCCGGTTCGTTCAGCACCATCAGCGAGGGCGGCCGAGGGCTCAGTAGTGCGGCGACCAGCAACAAGAAGCGCAGGGTCCCGTCGGAGAGCCCGGCGGCGCCAAGGGGCCGCAGCAGACCATGGGCACTCAGCTCTAGGTCGAAGCGGCCGCGGCTTTCCACAACCTGGAGTCGTGAGCCGGGAAAAGCATCGTCGATCGTGCCGTGCAAGGCGTCTGAGTCGCCGATTTCGATGATCGTCTGGAGCGCAGCTGCGAGGTCCCGGCCGTCCGCGTCGAGCACCGGCGTCCGGGTGCCGATCTGGCTTTGTCGGACCGGGGAGTCGGTGTCGGTTCGAAACTGGTCGTAGAACCGCCAGGTGCGGATCTGCTCCCGTACTGCCAGCAACTCGGGCGCCCGAACCGGGTCCAGGACCTCGGTCAGCACGCTCTCGTACGGCCGCAGCCTGCTCTCGAAGCTCTCCCACTGATCGCCGCGCGAGGAGGATCCGCGAAGTTCGGCCAAAAGCCCGCTTGCGCTTGACCAGCACGCCCGCCGGACGCATCACCGGACCGCTCCAGATCACCTCGCGTTTTATCTCCGGATCGATATTGAATGCCGAGAACTCATCTCGGGTGGGCAGGCCGAGGTCGATGAGATAGGAAAACTCCTCAGAGGCGAAGCCGAGCTGGAGGCTCACCGACCGTGACCTTACGGTGCCCTGAACGGGATGCCGTCCGGCACGGACGGAGGCACCGACGTGCTCTGGTCCCGCCCAGAGGACGGACTCGAGCCCTCCCTCGTGAGCGAGTGATGCGATGACTCGTCCCGAAGCGCAGTCGGCCAGTAGCCGGAGCGCGCGATAGACACTTGACTTCCCTGTGCCGTTTGCGCCGGTGACGACGTTGAGTTGCTCCAGAGGGAGCCGCAGGTCGCGCAGAGACCGGTAGTTTTCGATTGCGATCGTGGTCAACATGGGCAGCCACAATCATCGTTGGTCGGTGAGAATTGACCGCATGCAGCTGCCAGTCATGCCGCCCGTCCCGCCGATGCTGGCGAAGTCGGTGCCTGAGATTCCGAGCGGGTCGATGTCCTACGAGCCGAAGTGGGACGGTTTTCGGTCGATCGTCTTTCGCGACGGAGACGAGGTTGAAATCGGATCGCGGAACGAGCGTCCCATGACCCGCTACTTCCCCGAGGTCGCAGAGGCCATCAAACAAAGCCTGCCGAAGCGCTGCGTCGTCGACGGAGAGATCATCGTGATCCTGGGCGATCGGCTGGAGTTCGAAGTCCTGCAACAGCGGATCCATCCAGCGGCGAGCCGGATCAAGTTGTTGTCGGAGCAGACCCCGGCTTCATTCATCGCGTTCGACCTGTTGGCGCTGGGCGATGTCGATTACACCCACCAGCTGTTCGAGAAGCGTCGCGCTGCTCTCGAAGAGACTCTGGCGGACGCCAAGCCGCCGATCCATCTGACTCCAGCCACGCGCGATCACCGTCTTGCTCTGGATTGGTTCTCCCAGTTCGAAGGCGCCGGTCTCGACGGAGTGGTGGCCAAGCCCCTGAGCGGCACATACCAGCCGGACAAGCGAACGATGTTCAAGATCAAGCACCACAGAACGGCTGACTGCGTTGTCGCCGGCTACCGGGTGCACAAGAGCGGCCCGGACAGCATTGGTTCACTTCTGTTGGGCCTCTATCGAGACGATGGCGAGCTGGCCAACGTCGGCGTGATCGGCGCTTTTCCAGCAGCGCGCCGAAAGGAGTTGTTCAACGAGTTGCAGCCGCTGGTCACCACCTTTGACAACCATCCGTGGGACTGGTCGAAGCTTGTCGAGGGTACGACCCGAAACCCCCGCAGCTCGGAGTTCAGCCGTTGGAACGCAGGCAAGGATCTGTCGTTTGTCCCCTTGCGGCCGGAGCTCGTCGTGGAAGTACGCTACGAGCACATGGAAGGTGATCGATTCCGCCACACCGCCCAGTTCAACCGGTGGCGGCCAGACCGCGACCCGCGCTCTTGCACCTATGAACAGCTCGAGGAACCTGTTCAGTACGATCTCGCTGACATCCTTGCCTCAGGCCGCTCGTGAATAACGATCCGCCTGGCGGGTATGGCTGGACCGCACGCCACGCTTCTGAAGGAGAACAACCTTGTGGCTCTTCGTCACCCGCCGGCTTCGTACCTGGCTGCTGTTCGCGCTGGTGGTGCCCGTCGCCACCACAGCTGTCCACATGCTTAGGCAGGCGATCGAAAAGCGCAAAGGCGTGACGAGACTGACCAGAGCCCTGACGATGGTCGAGGATCTCGGCCGCCGCAGTAGCCGTTAGGAAAGTATTGGGCTGAAGCGCCGCGACTTAGAATTCAGCGGTGCCCAATCGTCCGGTCGACGCACTGGTCGTGGACGGCCTCACAGTCCGATTCGGCAGCTACGCGGCGCTCGCCGATCTGACTTTGAGCGCGAGGTCCGCCGCGCTGACCGCGGTGCTTGGACCCAACGGAGCTGGCAAGACGACGCTGATCCGCAGTTGTACCGGGCTGCTGAAGCCGGCCGAAGGCCACATGACCGTGTTGGGCGGCGCACCGGGCACGGCAGGAGTTCGCAGCCGCATCGGCCTGATGCCACAAAATACGGCTGCCTGGTCTGGCATCAGGGCAGGGGAACTTCTTGACTACCTCGCCGGTCTGTACTCGCAGCCGCTGAATGTGGAGAGGTTGATCACCCGGCTCGGCATCTCTGGCTACGCAACGACCACGTATCGGCGACTCTCCGGCGGCCAGCAGCAGGTGGTCAACCTGGCGGCCGCGCTGGTCGGTCGACCGGACCTGGTATTCCTCGACGAGCCCACCGCCGGACTGGACCCCCATGCCCGGCGGGCTACCTGGCAACTCTTGCGCGAACTACGGGCAGCCGGAGTGACCATCGTCTTGACCACACACGCGATGGACGAGGCGGAGGCGCTCGCCGACGAGATCTACATTCTCGATCGTGGCCGGATAACGGTATCCGGAACAGTTCGGGATCTGACCAGAGGCGGACAGAATCTGGAAAGCGTCTACCTGGCCAATACCCACGCCCAGGCGGGGACATGACGGCCCTCGACTTCAGCCCGGCGCCCGGCGCGGCACCACCGGTTCGACGAGTGCTGCGCCATGGCCGGCTTGAGGCGCGGCTGTTGGTCCGCAATGGCGAGCAACTGCTGCTCGCACTCGTTATCCCGCTCGTCATCCTGGTCACGGTCCGAGTCGCCGGCGGGCGACTAGGTGACTTTGCGGAGCTGGCCCCGTCGGTCCTGGCGGTCGCTGTTTGGTCGTCGGGATTCACCTCAGTAGCAATCTCGACCGGATTCGAACGACGGTACGGAGTACTGGAACGGCTGGTCGCCACCCCCTTGGGCCCGTCCGGCTTGATCGCGGGAAAGTCACTAGCCGTTCTGATGATCTTGGCCGGACAGCTGGTGATCTTGGCCGGAGTCGCCGCAGTCCTCGGCTGGCGTCCCGCGTTCACAGCAGCATCCGGACCGACTGCTGTCCTGCTGGTAATCATGGCTACAGCGACATTCGTGTGCCTCGGTCTACTGTTGGCCAGCCGGCTGCGTGCCGAGGCTACGCTCGGGCTGGCCAACCTGATCTATCTCCTGCTTCTTGCCGGTGGTGCCTTGATCGTCCCGTTGGACCGATACCCGGCGGCAGTGCAGCCGGTGCTGGAGGTTCTGCCCACCGCAGCGCTCGGTGAGGGTCTGCGGGCCGCAGCCGGCGGGATTACGCTCGGCTGGCCGCTGCTGGTGCTGGTGTTCTGGCTGGCAGCGGCGGGATTGGCAGCCTGGAAGGGATTCCGATGGACGTCCTGAAGCGGATGACTCGGGTCGTCAATGGCGAACGTGCGCTGCAGCGCTGGGCTGCCGCCACTCTGGTCGCCAACATCGTGATCGTGATCACCGGAGGCCTGGTGCGGTTGACCGGCTCCGGACTCGGCTGCCCCACCTGGCCGAGATGCACCGAGGATTCCTACGTCAGCCATCCCGAGCTCGGCTATCACGGTTTGATCGAATTCGCCAACCGGCTGCTGACGTTTGCCTTGATTCTCATCGCGGCGCTCACCCTGATCAGCGCAGTGCTCCACCGAGAGAATAGAGCGCCCCGCCGGGATCTGCGCTGGATTGCTGCCGGTCTCGCTCTCGGTATCCCAGCCCAGGCGGTGATCGGTGGGCTTTCGGTGCTCTACGAACTCAATCCGTATGTCGTCGCTCTGCACCTGCTGGCCTCCATGATCTTGATTTGCCTCGCCGTCTGGCTGGTGCGCAAGACCTGGCGGATTCCCGGCCGGCCGGCGACGCGCCTTGCTGTGCTGCTGAGTCGAGTGACGTTCGCCTCAATGGTCGTCACAATCGTGCTAGGCACTCTGGTGACCGGCAGCGGCCCGCATGCGGGTGATCAGAATGTCACCAGGTCCGGCCTGGACGGGCTACTGCTCACTCGACTGCACGCCTCGGTGGTCTATCTGACCGTGGTGCTGACCCTGCTGTGCCTGGTCCTGCTTCGCAGTCGGGCGGCGATGCTGCTACTGGCAGTGGAGGTTGTGCAGGCCGCCGTCGGCGTGACCCAGTACTACACCGGGGTGCCGATCTGGCTGGTCGCCCTTCACTTACTCGGAGCAGCGTTATCGATGGCCGCTGCCACAAACCTGGTGTTGTCAGTGACCCGTGGGCGGCTCGGTCGACCAGAGGACGGTGCGCCGGGCGCCGTCCCAGCGGCGGCAGTGTCGTACGACTCCGGTCAGCTCCGCGGTTGAGCGGCCCAGCACCTCGACGGCAGCCCCGAGTTGATGCAGCCCCATTCGGCGCGCCAGCGTTATGTGCGGGTTCCAGTTCCCGGTGCCGAACTGGCCATGCGGATCGGCGTGGCAAACTCTGGCGACCTGCTGCTGGAGGGTCAGCAGGTCGAGTGAGGGAATGACCTGCCGAACCAGGATCACCTGGCCGCGGCGAGGGCCGAAGATCATCAGGGCACCGATCCGTACGGGTAGATCAAGATCACCGAACAGTTCCGGAAGTCGTGCCTCTGCCACTGCGGCGATGCGGTCGGCGGCGTAAAGGGTGAGATGCGGTCGATGGTCCGGATCGGCACGGACGGGCCGTGCGCTGGGCAAGCCGCTGTCGGCCAACCGATCCCAGTTAACGCGGAGGGCTACCTCGGTCGCCGGATCGAAGATCAACTCGACCGACTGTGCCATGGGCTAGCCGACGGACGTCACGTCAACAGCGGGCTGACCGCGGCGGCCACGAACACCAGCGCCAGGTAGGAATTGGACCAGTGGAAGAGCCGCATTGGCCTCAGCGCGGCATCTCGCAAACCAGCGTTGGCTCGGCCCAGCAACTGCAATGACTCCCACACCAGGACGGCTCCAGCTACCGCGGCAACGATCGGGTACAGCCAGCCGGTCTCGGCGACGGGCCAGAGGACAAGCGAAATGCCAACCGTGGCCAGCGCGTAGAGCAGGATCCGAGCTGTGACCGCCGGCGCGGATCGGACGACGGGCAGCATAGGCACGTTCGCTGCCTGATAGTCCTCGCGGTATCGCATGGCCAGTGCCCAGGTATGAGGCGGGGTCCAGCAGAAGACGATGGCGAACAGGACGAACGGCGCTAGGTCAATCGATCCGCTGACCGCTGTCCAGCCGATCAGTGGTGGGAAGCAGCCGGCGATACCGCCCCACACGATGTTCTGCGAAGTCCGGCGCTTCAGCCACAACGTGTAGACAAAGACATAGAAGGCGTTGGCGGCAAGAGCAAGCAGAGCTGACAACCAATTGACGAAGAAGCCAAGCCAGAGTGTGGCTGCCACCCCGAGCACAACTCCGAAAACTGTGGCAGCTAGCGGACCCACTGCGTGCCGCGGCAACGGCCTTCGGCGAGTTCGGCGCATCCGCTCATCGATATCGCGATCGAGGACGCAGTTGAACACGTTTGCGCTGGCCGCGGCCAGGCATCCGCCGACCATGGTCGACAGGACCAAGATCAGGTCGGGCACGCCGCGAGCAGCGAGGAACATCGCCGGCACCGTTGTTACCAGCAGCAGTTCGATGATGCGCGGCTTGGTGAGTCCAACGTAGGCGCCAAGCACATCGGCCAGCCGCGGGAACGCGCTCGTTCGAGCATCCGGATCTGCAAGAGTCGCAGACCTCACCCGCCTGGCGCCGTCCTCCGTCGCTATCCGAGCGGACACGTCGATGGTCGTCACAAGCCGGAAGTCTAGGGCCCGCGCTGATGATTGGCATTCACCGGGCGACTTCGAAGTCGGACGGTCCCATATCCGCCAGATCCGCTCCCCGATAGGCTCGACATATCCGCAGAAAACGAGCCCGCATCGGAAGGAACCGGCCCGCCCCGTGACTGACACCGCAATCACTCCCGATGGCTGGACCGAGCTCGACTCACGCGCCGTCGACACCATACGGGTGCTGGCCGCCGACGCCGTACAGAAGACTGGAAATGGGCACCCGGGCACCGCGATGAGCCTGGCTCCGGCGGCGTACCTGTTGTTCCAGCGCGTGATGCGACACAATCCGGCCGATCCGCAATGGCCCGGCCGGGATCGCTTCGTACTGTCCTGCGGGCACACCAGCCTGACCCTCTACATCCAGCTCTATCTCGGTGGGTTCGGCCTCGAGCTGGACGACTTGAAGTCGTTGCGCAAATGGGACTCCAGGACGCCAGGGCATCCGGAATATCGGCATACGCCTGGGGTTGAGGTGACCACCGGACCTCTCGGCCAGGGAATCGGAAACGCGGTGGGCATGGCCATGGCGGCGCGACGTCAGCGCGGCCTGCTGGATCCGGATGCCGCGCCCGGCACGTCCGTATTCGATCACCACATCTACTGCCTTGCCTCCGACGGGGACATCGAGGAGGGAGTCTCCTCCGAGACATCCTCGCTGGCCGCAACCCAGCGGCTCAGCAATCTGACGCTGATCTACGACAGCAATCGCATCTCCATCGAAGACGACACCAACATCGCGCTCAGCGAGGACACCGTCGCCCGCTACGCCGCCTACGGGTGGCACGTCCAGGAGGTCGACTGGACCAACGAGGACGGTCCGTACTCCGAGAACATCGCCGCATTTGCTCAGGCGCTGGAGGTCGCCCGGACGGTGACCGACCGGCCCAGCTTCATCTGTCTCCGGACAATCATCGGCTGGCCCGCTCCCAAGGCGCAGGGCACCGGCAAGGCCCATGGTGCCGCGCTTGGTGACGAGGAAGTCGCTGCGACGAAGAAGGTTTTGGGTTTCGATCCGGACAAGACCTTTGAAATATCCGGCGAGATCTTGGAACACACCCGCAAGTTGCGTGACCGTGGTCAGCAGGCGCAGCAGGAGTGGCAGAAGGCCTACGACCAGTGGGCCTCGGCCAACCCCGAAGCACACGCCTTGCACCAGCGGCTCGTGAACCGCGAGCTCTCTCCCGGCTGGCAGGATGAACTGCCGAGCTTCCCCGCCGACGCCAAGGGCATCGCAACCCGGAAGGCCTCCGGCGAAGTGCTCACCGCGATCGCGCCGAAGCTGCCCGAACTCTGGGGCGGTTCGGCGGATCTGGCCGAGTCCAACAACACAACACCGGAGGGCGAGCCAAGCTTTCTGCCGCCCGATCGGCAGAGCAAAATGTTCCCCGGCGGTCCATACGGCCGGGTGCTGCACTTCGGCATCCGCGAGCACGGCATGGGCGCGATCCTCAACGGGATCGCCGTGCACGGCGGACTGCGCCCATACGGTGGCACCTTCCTGGTGTTCAGCGACTACATGCGGCCATCGGTTCGGTTGGCGGCGATCATGAAGCTGCCGGTGACCTACGTGTGGACCCACGACTCAATCGGTCTCGGTGAGGACGGCCCGACTCATCAACCGATCGAGCACTTGACCGCGCTGCGAGCCATTCCAGGTCTGGACATCGTCCGGCCGGCCGATGCCAACGAAACCGCGGCTGCCTGGGCGGAGATTCTGCAGCACACAGACCGCCCCGCCGGCCTGTGCCTCACCCGGCAGAACGTACCGACATTCCCGCGCGGTGAGGACGGTTTTGCCGACACCTCCGGTGTCGCCAAGGGCGGGTACGTGATCAAGGACCCAGACGGGGTTCCGGACGTGATCTTGATCGGCACCGGCTCCGAAGTGCAGCTGGCGATCCAGGCACAGTCGCAGCTAGCCCAGGAGGGCATTGCAGCACGGGTCGTCTCCATGCCCTGCCGGGAGTGGTTCGACGAGCAGGACCAGGACTACCGGGACTCGGTCATCTCGCCCGACGTTCGAGCGCGAGTCAGCGTCGAGGCCGGCGTGGGTTTCGGCTGGCGAGATCTGGTCGGGGATGCCGGCCGGTCGATCGGCATCACCCATTACGGAGCGAGCGCCTCGGGCAGCGTGCTGTTCGAGAAGTTCGGCTTCACACCGCAATCCGTCGTTGCGGCAGCAAAGGAGAGCATCGAGGCCGCAGCCCGACCGGGCGGGTCGGTCCACACTGCGGCCAGCGGGTCGGCCGGGCCAGCCGACACCGAGTCCGATTCAGCGGCCACGATCAGCTGAGGAAACGCCGAACGTGGCCAAACCCATTGAATCCGGGGAGCTACCGAAAGGATCATCATGAACGATCGACTGAAAGCGCTCGCGGACGCCGGCGTCTCCATCTGGTTGGACGACCTCTCCCGCGAACGCATCAACACCGGCAATTTGAACGAACTGGTTGCCGATTGGGGAGTGGTTGGCGTCACCACCAATCCGACGATCTTCGCTGCTGCCATCGCCCAGGGCCACCTCTATGACGAGCAAGTCAAGGAGTTGGCGGCCCTGGACTCCAGCGTCGAGGACACCATCAAGGCAATCACGACCGAGGATGTCCGTAACGCCTGCGACATCATGGCGCCGACCTTCAAGTCGACCAACGGCGTGGACGGGCGGGTGTCCATCGAGGTCGACCCCGGCTTGGCGATGGACACCGACGCCACGACCGCGCAGGCCGCTGATCTCTGGAAGATCGTGGACCGTCCCAACGTCCTGATCAAGATTCCGGCGACGGTGCCCGGCTTGCCGGCGATTACCGCGTCCATCGCTGAGGGCATCTGCGTGAACGTCACGCTGATCTTCGGGCTTGATCGCTACGATGACGTGATCGATGCCTACCTGGCCGGCCTGGAGCAGGCTGCGGCGAACGGGCACGATCTCAGCCAGATCCATTCGGTGGCGTCGTTCTTCGTTTCCCGAGTCGACACAGAGGTGGACAAACGGCTCGACGCCATTGGCACCGACCAAGCGAAGGCGCTGCGGGGCAAGGCGGCCATTGCCAATGCGCGGTTGGCGTACGCACTGTTCGAGGAGAAGTTCGGCACTGACCGGTTTGCGGCTCTCGCTGAGAAGGGCGCCAACAAGCAGCGGCCGCTCTGGGCCTCGACCGGGGTCAAGGATCCGGCTTACCCCGACACCATGTACGTCAGCGACCTCGTCGTGGCCGACACAGTGAACACGATGCCGGAGAAGACTTTGAAGGCCTTTGCCGATCACGGCGAGGTGCAAGGCGACAAGGTCAGCGGCACCAAGGCCGAGGCCCAGCAGGTCTTCGAGATGCTTCACCAGGTGGGCATCGAGTTCGACGACGTCGTCGAGGTGCTCGAGCAGGAAGGCGTGCAGAAGTTCGATGCCTCATGGGCCGAGCTGGTCGAGGATGTGCAGGTCATCCTTGATGAGTTCAAGTCTGGCAAAGAGCATCACGTGCCGGCTGACGACGTCGAGTGATCGCGACGGATCGCCCCAATCCTCTCCGCGATCCGCAAGACCGCCGACTGCCGAGGATCGCCGGGCCCTGTGTCTTGGTGATCTTCGGCGTCACGGGGGATCTATCGTCCAAGAAGCTGATGCCGGCGGTTTACGACTTGGCGAACCGAGGGCTGTTGCCGCCCGGCTTTGCCTTGGTCGGATTCGCTCGACGGGATTGGGCACACCCGGACTTCGCCAGGGTCGTGCATGACGCGGTACGGCAGAACGCCCGCACTCCGTTCCGCGAAGAGGTCTGGCGGCAGCTGTCCGAGGGCATCCGCTTTGTGCCTGGCGAAATCGGGGATGACGAGGCGTTCGACAGGCTCGCTGAAACGATCGCCGATCTCGATGAAGCCCGCGGCACCGGCGGAAACCACGCTTTCTATCTGTCGATACCGCCAGGTCTGTTCCAGACCGTTGTCAACCAGCTCCGCTCGCACGGCCTGGCCGAGGAGCGCTACGGGCAATGGAACCGGGTGGTGATCGAGAAGCCGTTCGGACATGACCTGGCCAGCGCCCGGGAGCTCAACCAGATCGTGTCCAGCGTCTTCCCCGCCTCATCGGTGTTCCGCATCGACCACTACCTCGGCAAGGAAACGGTGCAGAACATGCTGGCGCTGCGGTTCGCCAACCAGTTGTTCGAGCCGGTCTGGACCAACCACTATGTCGATCATGTCCAGATCACCATGGCCGAGGACATCGGGATCGGCGGCCGCGCAGGCTATTTCGATGGGATAGGCATCGCCCGTGACGTGATCCAGAACCACCTGCTGCAGCTGCTGGCCCTGACAGCCATGGAGGAGCCGACATCGTTCGAGGCGGGCCAGCTGCGCGCCGAAAAGCAAAAGGTGCTGGCGGCCGTAGAGCCTCCAAAGCGGATGGATCTGCACACAGCCCGCGGCCAGTACGCAGGGGGCTGGGCCGGCGGCGAGAGGGTCAAGGGATACCTCGATGAGGACCGGATCCCGCAAGACTCGAAGACTGAGACTTTCGCGGCAATCCGTGTGGACATTGAGAACCGGCGTTGGGCTGGGGTGCCGTTCTACCTGCGGACCGGCAAGCGGCTCGCCCGGCGTGTCACCGAGATCGCGCTCGGCTTCAAACGAGCTCCTCACCTTCCCTTTACCGAGACCGACACCGAGGCGCTCGGCTCTAATGCCTTGGTGCTGAGAATCCAGCCGGACGAGGGCGTCACGCTGCGCTTCGGCGCGAAGGTACCCGGCACTCAAATGGAGATCCGCGAAGTGAGCATGGACTTCGCCTACGGTGGCTCGTTCACTGAGTCCTCACCGGAGGCGTACGAGCGGTTGATCCTGGATGTGCTGCTCGGTGACCCGCCGTTGTTCCCGCAGCATGAGGAAGTTGAGCTGTCCTGGGAAATCCTCGAACCCATCTTGGACTACTGGGCTTCGCTGTCCGATCAACCCGAGCCGTACGAGGCCGGCGGCTGGGGGCCGGCCGGCGCATACGAAATGCTGGCCCGCGATGGCTTCACCTGGCGGCGGCCGTGACAACGGGGGGCTGATCATGATTTTGACGTTGACGGACACCAACTCAGCAAAGATCTCCTCCGCGCTGCTGAAGGCTCGACGCAGCGCCGGCAGCCCTGCGATGGGAATGGTGCTGACTTTGATCGTGGTCTGCGACGAGTCGGAGTACGAGCCGGCCATGAAGGCTGGCATGCACGCCGGCCGGGAACACCCCAGCCGTATCCTCCTCGTGGTAACCGGCCCGGGCCGGAATTCCTCGCTGAATGCAGAGGTTCGGATCGGAGAAGGCACCCCTGGTGAGGTGGTGATTGTCCGGATGCGCGGGGCGGTTGCCGCCCGCCCGGCATCGGTGATTCGGCCGCTTCTGCTGCCAGATTCACCAGTCGTTATCTGGTGGCCGGGCAAGTCCCCGGCAAACATCGCCGAGGACGAGCTCGCCCATCTCGCCGGTCGCCGGCTGACCGACGCCTCGACCGCGGGGCGGCCGCTTGCCGCGTTGCGTACCCGGGCAGAGACCTATCGGCCGGGCGACACCGACCTTAGCTGGACCCGAACGACTCCGTGGCGCGCGTTGCTGGCCGCAGCGCTCGACCAGTACCCTTCCAAGATCACGTCGATCCTGGTTGAAGCTGAACGCAACAATCCATCGGCCGACCTGCTGAGCGCCTGGCTCGGTAGCCGGCTCAAGCTCGACGTCACACGCCGGGTCAGCGACGGGCCGGGCATTACTGCCGCACGTCTGGGTACCGCGGCCGGCGACATTGCCATCACCCGGCCGGACGGCCTGCTTGCCTCCTATGCGGTGCCGGGTCAGCCTGAGCGCCTGGTCGCCCTCAAACGTCGCGATCTCACCGACCTGATCAGCGAGGATCTGCGAAGGATGGATCCGGACGACGTATACGAGGCGACCATCAAAACCCTCGCAGCCGAGCCGAAAGCGAAGAAAGCAAGAACAAGGAAACCCACCACCAAGAAAGCGACAGCCAAGAGGCCGGCAACCAAGAAGTCGGCGGCGAAGCGGGGCGGTGCCAGGGTTTCGTCAGGTCGTTCTCGTGGTTGAGGTCGGCGGCAATGAGGTTCTTGTCCATGCCGGACCGGATGAGGTGGCCGAAGCGCTCGCTGCCCGGCTGATGGCTCGGCTGGTTGAGATCCAGCGAGAGTTCCGCACTCCGCAGGTCGCGCTGACTGGTGGGCGGATCGCCGGCAAGGCGTACTACCGGCTCGCTGCCGAAGGGGCTCGTTCTGCTGTCGACTGGTCGCGGGTTGACTTCTGGTGGGGCGACGAGCGGTTCGTCCCCGCTGACGACTCTGACCGAAACGCCAAGCAAGCGCTCGATCTGCTGGCCGGTCCGTTGCAGCTCGGGCCGGACCGGGTGCATCCGATGCCGGCGAGTGACGGTGGCATTGATCTTGACCAAGCCGCCGAGGACTATGCTCGCGAGCTCGGCTCGACAGTCTTCGACGTGTGCCTGCTGGGCATGGGGCCGGACGGGCATGTCGCCTCGATCTTCCCAGAGCACCCATCGTCGTACGAAACCGGCGATGTGGTCGCCGTCCGCTCCTCTCCCAAGCCACCGCCAGAACGGATCAGCCTGACCCTGCCGGTGATCAATCGCTCCCGCGAGGTCTGGTTTCTTGTCAGCGGTGCCGACAAGGCCGCGGCCGCCAAGATGGCACTCCTAGGCGCCGGGCCGGTGCAGGTGCCAGCAGCCGGAGTATCCGCCGCGGGGCGAACGCTGTGGCTGATGGATCGGGAGGCGGCCTCGGAGTTGCCTGCGGACCTTCAGCAACGCGGCCGCATCTAGCGCGCTGCGACGCTGCTTCGACCAGGCCGCTAGAGCGCCCAGTGAAATGAGCGAGAGTGTCCGGCGGGCTGCTCGCGCTCGTAGAAACGGTGGGCTTCGAGCCTGGCAGCTCCCGATTCAAGACCGAGGCGCTGCGCACCGCAGTCCCGGGCCCAGGTTTTCGCCCGCGACAGAAGCGCATGCCCGACGCCCTGAGTGCGGCGGTCGGGAGCGACTGCGAGATCCTCGATCCAAGCGCGCTGACCGAACCGGACGGACATCAGATCCAGGTAAATCGTTGCGAAGCCAACCAACCGCCGATCCTCCTCCGCCACGAGGACGGCGGATCGGTCACCGCTAATGGCGGCCTCGAGTCGATCAACGGCTACAGGCACCGACCAATCGGCGGGTTGCTGGCCTGGTGGCGCGAACAACCATACGTACAGGGCCGCGATGCTGGCACCTTCACTGGCACGGGCCGGACGAATGGAGATGTTCAGTAGATGACCTCACCGCGGGCCCGGCGGTCTCGCAGAGCCTGCAACGCTTCGGTCAAAATGTCGGCCGCCTCCT
>Ga0126305_10000284_pt1 | contig 22363 bp, 30 predicted proteins | sample Plot26_FD_92536 | JGI IMG/M metagenome (GOLD analysis project Ga0126305, IMG submission 92536) | Serpentine soil microbial communities from UC McLaughlin Reserve, CA, USA - Plot26 | ecosystem: Environmental > Terrestrial > Soil > Grasslands | place: USA: UC McLaughlin Reserve, Lake County... | reverse complement strand
CTCTTTAATATTATGTTTTTTAAACCATTTAAGTTGCCATTCAATTATTGGTACGTTTAGTACCTCTATCATAGGTTTAGGTCGATCATTTGTTAATGGTTTTAATCGTTTCCCTAACCCACCGGCAAGTATAACAGCTTTCATCAAAATAGAATCACCAGGCAGATTATTAAAGATTAATGAATTAAATGTATGTAATATTTTTTTATATAAATTTAAAGATATCTGTATTGGATAGTTTTTAAAATAATATAATAAATCATGAGATGAGGTAACATAACTTTAATACAATCATTTTGCCTAATCATTGATATTATAAAATTAATAGTGTTATTATAAAAAAAATAAACGCCGCTGATCAGACTCGAACTGATGACCCACTGGTTAACAGCCAGCTAAGCTTTAAAGCGAATTTCGCTTTAAATTTGCTCTACCATGCTGAGCTACAGCGGCATTCAACTATCATTTTTTTAATCAAAATAAAAATGTTTTCTTATTACAATAAACAAGTGGGAGGCTATTTTATTACAATAAACATTTGTAAATCTCTATAATTGTTATCTCTTATCTCAGTTTAAATTGAAATATTAAATGAAAAGAAAAAGAGTCAAGTATTACATTATGACATTCCATCTTCTTTTGCATATAAATAAACGCCGTCCAAAAATACTCTTTGATCTTTATTTTTTATTTTAGTAGAAGATTCAATATTTGTGGCTGTTTGAGAAACATCTTCTAAACTAGGTCCTTTGACTATAACATCTTCCCCAGCTACTACGACTTGTGTTAACCCAACAATTTTAGAGATACGCATAGATCTTTCTCCAAAATAATTTTCAACAATTACTTTTTTATCTTTGACTTTGACGGATATGGGAAAGTGAGAAAATATTATTTTAAGTTTATAAGTAAATCCGCTTTCTACTCCTTTGATCATACTAGAAAGAATACTTTTTACAGTATTTATTAAAGCCAAGTCTTTTCTTCTCTTACCAGGTGGATGGATAATGATCTTATTATTTTCAAAAGCTAATGTTATAGGAATTTTGGTAAAATCCTTAGAGATTTTTCCGTTTTTACCTTCGACAATTATGGTATTTTTCTCCTTGATAACGTTGACATTTTCTGGAATGATGACTTCTCCAGACTGACTAGGTGCTTTTCTAGTAGACATAACCTATAAGAACACCTCCAAGTCCTTGACTCTGAGCATCAGTATGAGACATTATTCCTTTACTTGTTGATACCAATAGTATCCCAAGGTTGTAGGCAGGTAAAAATTGTCTTTCCCAATTTAGAAATTCATTTTTTTTTACACCATACCTAGGCGTAATAATACCACACTTGTTTATTTTAGCTAATAATTGAATTCTAAATTTTCCTAGTCTATTGTCATCGATCAATTCAAATTCTCCTATATATCGATACTTTTGCATAACTCTAAGAATTTCACTAGCAAATTTAGAGGTAGGTATAACTAAACATTCTTTTTTTCTTCTTATTTCGTTATTATATAAAGTATTAAACAAGTTTGAAACAACATTTAATGATGGCATTTAGAGGACATTCTCCAATACTATATTTAGTCTATGCATTCTTAGTATACTTTTCTCATCTAGTTTCTTTAGCTTTTCGCTATCAATATATATTTTATTCATATTTCTTGAATCCCATATTGATGGCTACATCTCTAAAACATTGTCTACATAACATTATATCATATTTTTGAATAAGTCCATTGAATGCTCCACATCTTTTGCACCATCTTGTTCCTTTACCATGGGGAACCTGTTTCCTGCCTGTTTCTGAATATTCGCGTGGCTTAGGCATTATACCGCTTCAACTCCAAATTTTTGTTGAAAAAAAATTATTGATTCTTCTTTTGTTATTCTGTGGTTTTTACCGATTTTATTTGGATGTCTTTTCTTTGAAATTCTATACCCTGGTCTCTTCAAAGATATACAAACATCCATGCCAAAGATTCCAATATCTGGATTATATTTTATTCCTGGTATGTCGATATGTTCTTTAAGTCCAATAGAAAGATTCCCATTATCATCTATAGAACTTCTTTTAAAAGAATTTGATTTCGCTAGAAAAATTCTCTTTAAGAACTCCACCGCGTTTTGTCTTCTTAAAGTTACCATTGCACCAATTGGTTCCCCTTTGTGTATCCCAAAATCCCTAACAGACTTTTTTGCCCCTCTGGGACTAGGTTTTTGCCCTGTCAAATCTGTTAAGGCCATCTTTGCTCTTTCGAAAGGATCTCCGGATTTTCCTACTCCTATATTTATTACAATTTTTTCAATATCTATCCTTTTCATTTTTTCATTTGAATCGTTAATATTTTGCGACATTATTCACTCAATCACTCACTTTTATCTTTGGATTATCATCAGCAGGATCACTAACAACCATAATCATATCAATCGGAATTTCCAGCAACCTAGAATCTACTCTCATAATTACCCGTTTAGGAAGGGAAAATGTCCCTTCTTTTATTTCTTGGATTTTTCCTATGCTCCCAGCATTATCACCTCGTGTCAGTATAGCAAGACAATCTGATTGTAATTTTAGAGTACCAATAATTTCTAATTCAGGTATTTTTACAAAACATGTATCACCTACCGAATAAATAGCCTCAGAAATTAGAGTTTTACCGTCATGAAAACCGTACTGAATTTTATTTCCTTTTATAATATTCTTAGTTTTGATCTTTAACAGTTTTAGTATCTTTTCATTATCATTTATTTCTATTGGAGATAATAATAATGAATTGTTTGGTACTAATCGATAAATCTTTTGAGATGATATTAATTCGATTGTATCCATTAAACCTATAGCAAAATGAATATTGTATCTAATTACATTATCTACTTTAACTTTACCTGCATCTATAATTTTTTTGGCTTCATGCATATTTTTTGTAACCTTTAATATATCGCGTAAAAGGATGCCAAGTGAATACGCATATTTTTTTGGATGTGTTCCTGGATGTGTCCGTAGAATAAAACGTCCTTGTTTTCTATTTATATCCCAAAAAACAGGAGCTAATTGTCGTTTTACAGTGGTTCTTCCTCCTTTATTTGCCATTGTTTATTTCCTCTCCGTATAATACATTGATAACATTTTATTTTCTAACATCATCATAACTAACTTCTCCTTTATTATCTTGACTAGAATTTGAATTTATTGTAGTATTTTGTCGTGGTTTAAGAACCTTTTTAACATTTAAGTTTCTTCTAATTCGATTTTTTGTCAAAGTAGGTTTTTTACTTATCTCTTTCTTTTCCCCTGGTTTTGCAGATTTCACTTTTCTAATAACATTCGATCTATTCTTGTCGTGTAAGTTAAAAGACGTAATAATAACATTAGATGAGTGTATTTGAACTTTCACTTTTCCTCCCTTGGAAGCTTCTCTTTGGATGCCTTCAATAAAGAGAGTTGACCTTCCTGTCTTTACTTTCTCTACTTTACCTTCGACATTTTTGTATTCTCCTCGTAACACCTTTACAGTATCTCCTTTAATTACCCGTGCATTTCTTTTCTTGTATTCACTTCGTAAATTTTCTGAAAGAGGAGAACGAATATGTTTATCGAGTTTGTGTTTTTTTATATTTAAAGTAGTATTTTTATGTATCATATAAACCACCATAATTTAAACAATTGATGAAGCAAGATTTGCTATCCTTGGCCATTTTTCCGCTGCTTCCGCAGCAACAGGGCCTTTTATGTCAGTACCTTTAATTTCCCCTTCTGGGGTTACTAAAACAGCAGCATTGTCTTCAAAGGTAAGTCTGATACCACTCAGCCGCCGTATAGGATATTTTTGTCTGATTATTACAGCTCCAAATATCTGTTTCCTTAACTGGGCTGGCCCTTTCTTAACAGTAACAGTTACTAAATCGCCTACTGCACCTGATGGCATTCTTGAATGTCGACCTTTATATTTTGTTACTTGAACAATTCTCAGAACCTTTGCTCCAGTGTTATCAGCACAAAAAAGTTCTGCGGAAACTGGTAAAGCTCTTGTTATATATGGACGGAATTCGGATGCTCCTTTGGCTGAGACTGCTCTTGACTTAGATGCCATCTTTATTGTCTCCTTCAACGACTACAAAAGATACAGTTTTAGAAAGCGGACGGCATTCGGCTATTTTGACCTTTTGTCCTTCAGACGCCTCAATACAATCAGGTAAAAATGCATGTACTTTTGATTTACTTCGCTCGTATCTCTTGTATTTTTTAACTAACCTGTTATAGTCTCGTGAGACGACAATCATCTTAGCAGATTTATTGCTTTCTACAATACCTGAATATAATCTGCCCCTTACTGGTAAGCTACCATGGAAAGGACAATGTTGATCGTCACATGTTTTTTTGGGAAGTGAAACCATAACACCAATATTTCTAACCATATTTTATTATCATCTCTTTATCTTTAATACTCTATCTTCTGGTCTTCCTATCAATTGGTTGCCCCTTATAAAGCAAGCGGTCGAGGGAAGATAAAGAATACATTTTAAAATATTTTGTTTCGGAATTTTTTTAATACCATTAAGCGTTCTCACAATAAGCATATTTTTACTTTCAAAAATGATTTTACCTGATAAATTTTTCAAGCTCGTTTGTGAAGATTCAGATATTTTTATTTTTAATCCTATCAATTCATGAAAAAGAATATTTTCGATCGATCTCATATCTCACTAAACTCTTTTTTGGAGATTTCTCTCATTAATGAGTGTTAAAATCCTTGCAATATCCCTTCTAGCCCATCGAATACTAGAGCTCTCTTTTTTTAAGGTTCCTTTTGCTCCTTCTGACCTTAATTTAGCAAGGTCCGCTTTTAATTCTAATAACTTGTCTTCGAGATCATGATCATTCATTTCTCGGAGAGTTGATAATTTTATTCTACTCATTTGCTCTTCACTAGCAAACTCCCTTTTTCCTTGACTTGATTTGAATTCATGGATTTATCTTTTACATCTTTCGATTTTGGAATTTGTTTTTGTAGTTGTTGTGGTCTTTTCATATTTTGGTTACTTCTTTCTAAACTTATTTTTTTGGTACTATTTTCTTGTTCTGTATTGGAATTAGCTTCCCTGTCACTTTCTTGAGCGGGTTGTAGATCACTAGTAGATGAAGTTTCTTGTTTTGTTTCAATAAGTTCAAAGTCTGGTGGCACCTCATTTTTTAAGGCAATTCGCAGTTGGATACCCATTAAACCCATTTTTGTTAAGACGTCGGTTATACCCAATTTGACTATTTTGTCGGCTGCGTTACCACTCTTAGGTATAACACCAGATGAATGTTTTTCAAAATGTGCTCTTTCACTTCGTAACTTTCCAGCAATAGTTATTTCTACACCCATAGCTCCTGCTGCTATTACAGTGTTTATCGTCCACATCGAGGCTCTTCTAAATGCTGTTCCTCTCTCTACAAGTTGAGCTATTCTATTGGCCATTATTTGGGGGTTTAACTCTGGAATCTCTATTTCCATGACTGAAATTTGAGGATTATTCAATCCAAATCTTTGTTCTAGTTTAGAGGTAAGATCTTTTATTCCTGAGCCTTTTCGTCCTATTACTAATCCAGGACGGGTTACGTATAATGTTATTCTTGTTCCAATAGGCGTTTTTTGAATATCAACCCCTCCATACCCGGTTTCTCGAAGAGTTTCTTTTAAATATTCGTCTAGCTCCATATTTTTATAGTTACTAGACATTACGTTTTTGGCTGCATTCATTCTGTTATTACGCCTTCTTGTGCGACCATTTCAACATGTACAAGTGTATCAAATTTGGGACTTGCCCTACCCATAGCACGTGGTGTAAATCTTTTTAATCGAGTCCCTTTATGAACAACAATATTAATAATTTTTAACCTATCCAAGTCCATGCCTTTATATTCTGCATTACTTTCTAAATTATCTAAAAGTTTCAAAAATTCATGAGTTGCCTTTGATGGAAAGCGACCAGCGCTGAATCCATCTCGAATATTTGACCTGTGCGCAACTTCGTTATTGTATCGTCGAAATGGTACAGCTATTTCCTTTCGTAATACTGATTCTAGATAATCTCTAGCTTTTTCAATTGAAAGATTTGTAAGCGCCAGTGCAATCTCGCGTGCATGCTTATGAGAAATATCCTTTTCGCGGAGAGCAGACCTTACTTGTCTACTTTTATCAAAATTTTGATATGCATAAGAATAGTTTGGCATAAATCAATCACTTTAAAGGAACATACAAACTAGATCTGGATGAACCCACACCAGGTGAGCCATGTTGAACTCTCTTATTTGTAATAGCATATTCTCCTAAATAATGTCCTACCATTTCTGGTCTAATTGTAACATCAAAAAATTCTTTACCATTGTGTACACTAATAGATAAACCAATCATATCAGGTAATATTATCATATCCCTAACATGAGTCTTCAGTTTTGTCTTTAACTTTCCATCACGTGCTAGTTTAATCTCTTCCCGCAAGGTTCGTTTCTGATCATTCATATACTTTCCTACCCTTTTGTTCAAGGATCTGCGTTGTCTGGCATTTAATAATGGTAAGAGTGACTCTATTGAAATGGATTTTAACTGATCTTGATTATAACCTCGAAACTTAAATTCCCTAACCAATCTGATATTATACCTCTAGTGGCTTATTTTTAAATCTACCGAGAAAGTAAAAAATATAGATTTTCATATCTTAGACTAACCCAAGCTTTGTTGCTAGGTCTCTAGCAGAATCCAAGTCCTTGAACTTGGCAAATGCTTTTTTTCCATCTATGGTTCTTGCAGTATTGACCTCAATTATTTCAGCTTCGTAGAGATCATGTAATTCCTGTTTTATCGATTTTTTATCTGCTTGTTCATCGACAATAAAGGTTAACTTTTTCTCTTTTTCTATCAAATTGAAAGATTTTTCCGTAATGTAGGGTTCTATGATTATTGGTTTCCCTTTTTCTAATTGTAAATTTTTTCTTTTTTCTTTCGATGATCTTTTAGATTTGAGTAGAAACAAATTTTTCTTCATTGACGACTCAGCTCCATTATTGCATTTGAGCTACACTTTAAATTAGTAAGTTCTTTGATAGCATTTTCAGAAAAAATAGTCAATCTCACTGGTTTAGAACCTGGAGCTAAATCGAGAACACTAACTGATTTAACAGATTTAACTGTAATTCCAGGAAGCGAATTACTCAATCTGCCTATCTTTTGATCATTTCCGACAAGTATCAGTACACTTAATGCAGATCTACGATGGATGCCATTTTTGTGGAAGGATTTATTCCGTCGAATAAATGTTCTTTTCAAATCCTCTTCTAATCCTAAATTAAGCAAAATTTTTTCTAAATCCTTTGACTTTACGACTGATTCAATTTCATTTGAAACAACAATTGGCAATTGTATTTCATCCTTTATCTTGTGTCCTCGCCTTTTAATCAATTCACTGTTAGTTGTTGCTGCAATAGCAGAACATAAAGCTAGTAATTTCTCTTTTTTATTTATTTTTTTATAGATATTTTTCCATGAAACAGGAGGATGAGCTAGTCTACCATGTCTTACGCTTGAGACACCTGCAGCTTGTCCAGCCCTTGGAAAACCTTCACCACGTGCTCGTGCTATTCTTGCAATACCTAATCCAGTATTACGCGATTCTGCACTCACCATCTGTCCGGCTGCAGGATATCTGCCTTGCCTTTGAAAAGTATAGGAATTAAGATTATTGTAAACTCTTTGAATTACTTCAGGGCGATATGGAGTCTCGAAAACCGCTGGCAGGGTTATAGTACTTCTATTACGTCCATCAGTTTCTAATATATTGATAGTACTCATTTAGCAATTACCTCAATGACTTTAGGTTCAATAACTTTCTTCGTAGTATTCCTTATAGGTTGTCTCATTTTAACTAATCTCTTTGGAACTCCAGGGATTGAACCTCTAACTACAATATAATCAGTAGTAACTAATCCAAAATGTTTGAATCCGCCTGGGGGATTGATGGAAGCCTGAGAAGATAATGACGCTGCTGGGAAAGCCCCATCAGAGGATACCACTAATATTCTTTTATTATATTCAGTTCTTTGATGAAAACCTCTTTGTCCTTGCCTGGGGACAGAATACATTACGACTGCTGGAGATATGGGACCTAATGTGCCAAGGGCTCTTACACTTTTTCTTGATTTGTGTTGTTTTCGCTTAACACCAAAACGGGTAATAGGACCCTCAACACCTTTACCTCTGGTAATTCCTGATATATCTATTAATTGACCATTTTGGAAAACATCAGATATTTTAATTTCTTTTCCTAGAATACCTTTTAAATATTCGTATTTTGATTTGTTATCTTTTCCGGAGACACCTATCTCAAATACAAATGGTTTTTTTTGAGATAGATTTGCTTTTTTAGGAAAGACAGATGCAATTGCAAAAAAAGAAGAGATCAAATCTAAAGACGATTCAATTGTTTCAAGAGATGTTTCCTTATATTTAGTCTTAAATTTTCTCTCTAGTCCTTTCGGTAAATCCTTAGAATAAGCATCGATAAACGCCTTTTCTCCATAGACATCTTTTTTATAACATCTTATACCAATAATATTGATTGGCGGAGTTGCAATTACCGTTGATGAATTGTCAAGTTGTTTACCAAAATTAGGAGTTTTTTCTTTGTCATCTATTGTCATGACTTGTATTTGGCCTGCCTTAAACCCAGCAAAACCTAAAAGGGAAGTATTATCATTGAGTTCAGGCCAATTTCTAACTCTAGCTTCTTCACTCTTAGCTCTCACACGAGGATAAAATGCAAGGCTTCCTCTTCTTGGTGCGCTATACTTTCTATGACCCATTGATACAGCATGAAACCTTTCAATCCATTAATAAATTTATATCTTCAAAATATGTAAAAATAACTAAAACTGAAATAAAACAATTTAAAAAAGAAAATTATTGATTGTAGTTAAAGTTCCAAGTAGTGCTTCTTCTAATCTTATAGTCTCAGTCCTTTGGTAAGGAAACATATTTAGATACATTGAATGTTTAGTCTTGTGAAAATTAGGATAAATTTCTTTAATACCTTTGCTAGGTGAACCAAAAACAATTAACAAATTTTCAAATTTGGTAATGCTTTCATTCAACTGAGGTTCAGCACTTTTGAATACCTGTCCTTTTCTTGATGTAAATATAACAAATGTCTTTGGGTCAAGATTTTTAAAAAATTCTTCAAGTGAAGCTACTCTTGCTATATTGTATCCGAAATAGAGGTTATCCAAATCTTTTGTAGATGCCCTAACGACTTTTAACTGGGGATATTTATTAATAAACTTTACAACAACTTTTTCTCCATGGCTCCCTTTTCCTATAAAGGGGATAAGACAATCCAATCCTACATCTACATATAATTTATCACTTTCCTTGTTAATATTGATGAAGAATTTTTGACCATTAGTAAATGTCTTTCTCTCCATTTCTTGAATGATGTAATTTCGGTCTTGTAAAATTCCTATTCTTATTTCACCCAGATTTACATCCTTGAGTCTAACCTTCTTCAAATGATGAGGAGCTTTAATTGGAGGAAGAAGTCCTGTAAATGATAAATCGGCATTCATTGGATAAAGTGACTTTCTTAAATAGGCGGGTGTATTCAAAAATTCAAGAATCAATTGAATTAGAAACATATCCGAGTTTTTTCTTTTTTCAGTAGGATCTTTGTATATAACAATTTTTTTAACACCAAATATAGAAAATGCCCTCGCAAACTTACCAATCTTTAATGTCTTTTCTCTTAACCCCTTTTCATCAGATAAGGAAGAATCTGGGATAGCGACGCAAATTCTATCTCTTATGTTCATTCGTTCACTAATTGATTTACTAAGCCATTGAGGTAATTATTTGCTCCAAAAAATACATTTCGCAAGTTACCTTTTCTATCAACTAATATTGCAGATGGAGTACCCTTAAGTTTGTACTCATCAAACGTCAAAGCAGAATATTTTTTATTCTTGAGATATTGTTTGACTCGCTCAAATAATAGTGTCTTATCTGACTCACTATAGGAATTATAGTTGTCAATATTTGATTCAATAAAATCAATAACGTTCTTATCAGAAAAATCTTGAGTATTTTTACGTAATACATCCATTGCAACAGGGAATGTGATTTTATAATTAATTTTATCGCCATCAATTAATTGACCATATTGGCTTAGTGCATTGAAAGTTTCACCAATAACTTTTCCTGAAGATAAGAGTAATTTAAGATTCTCTAGTGTGTTTTTATCATAATCTTCAAATGCAGTAGCCAACCCCAAAACTACTACATCATCTCTGCTATTATTTTTGTATATCTCTATTGCATTGGGAAGAGCATACATAAAACATCCAGGACAATTCACTTGAAATACTTCCACAAGAACGACTTTTCCAATATTCTTATCAATGTTTGTGGGTAACCCTTGCACCCATTCGGAAATATGCAAGTTTGGAGCCTTAGTACCCATTGGATCTCAAATAGACAAAAATAAATATAAACATTCGTAAAAATAAATTTACTATAATTTGTCTTTTGGATTAGTTGGACTTTCTTTGGCTATTTTTGCGAACTTTTCTATCTCTTCTTCTCCAACTTTTCTCATAATTTTGCTTTCATTTTCTATCAATGACATCTTTATATGAGAGATTCCTGTTTTTTCTTCACTTACCATATTAATGGATTCTAAGGCGAGCTTACCGGCATCCTCTAAAGAAACATCTTGTGTATAGTATTTTTCTAAAAATTCATTTACCTGGTCACTTCCTTGACCTATGGCAATTGCATCATATCCAATGAATGTGCCACTGGGATCAGTTAAAAATAATTCGCCTCCGGTTGTATCTACACCTGCGATGATTAATGCAACACCAAATGGTCTGACACCAGCATATTGTGTTAATTGTTGTGACATATCTGCAATATTTTTGGCCACAATTTCTACATCTACCGGTTCATCATAAATTAATTTATTGCTTTGAGCAAAAAATCTAGCATGATCAACTTGTGCTCTTGCATCAGGGATATAACCTGCTGCCGCTACTCCTATGTGATCATCTATTTGGAAGATCTTTTGAGTAACGTCAGAAATTTGTAATTTCCTGGTTTTTTCTTCGACTGCCAAAAGAACGCCATTTTTACATTTTATTCCTAAAGCAAGAGTACCTCTCCTTACTGTCTCAATTGCATACTCAACCTGATATAACCTTCCATCAGGAGAAAATACCGTTATAGCTCTATCATAACCTGCTGCTGCTGGTAACAATTCGATTCGATATTACTACTTCCCAGTGTTTAATTTAAATTTACCTTATTAACGCAGTTTCATACAAATTGATAGCGGATGAAATTAGGTTTTATGGTCATCCCAATGTTCTTGCTACGCATCCCAGAACAATAGAAATAACAAAAGACAATTATCTGACAAAAGAAGGAAATTGTATTGTAGGAATCAATGCTAACAAGGCTTGTAATGATCTAAACCCAGAATTACGAAGCTTGATGACACAAGATAATATTCCAATAAAATTTGAGATAATTGTTGGAAGTCTATCATTTAAAATCAACGGATTCGGAAACAGCAAATTAACGTTAAGCAATCCACATGATATTGTAATTAGAATGAGTAGTTATATCTCAACAAGAACAGCCTCGATAAAGTGTAATAAAGCTGCAATTCATATACCAAGAGATATAATATTGTTATTACAGGATAGTAATACCAAGGGGTCCTTAATAATTTCTGCAACTGGCTCTATATAAATATAAAATAAGATTATCTAATTTTATTACCAGTTATCATTTCATACGAAAGAATGTATCTTTTTGATATCTTTTCTATTAAACTTAAAGGTAATTTGGGAGCTTGCGGTTTAGTTTTAGAAGACTTCTGTTCATTAACTTTTTTCTTAAATCCTATATTTGTGAGCCAGTCTCTTAAAATTTGTTTATCATAACTTTCTTGTATGGAACCTTTTTGATAATGAACCTTTTTCCATATTCTATATTCATCTGGACCAAGAGAATCTGCCAAGACTATTTCTCCTTTCCTATTAAATCCAAATTCAAATTTTACATCTGCAAGTAAGAATCCTGCAGGGTCTACAAATTTGCTCATTTGGAAATAAAGTTGTTTGGATTTATTTTTCAAAAAATCAAAATCATTATGTGATAAAATATTAGATGAAATTATTTCTTTTTCAGATATTGGAATATCATGTTCCAAAGATTTAGTTGTAGGATCGAATACTGGGGATGATAGTTTTGAAGCTATTATTGGATCAAAATTATGAGACAAAATTTGAAAGTCTGGAGAATTTTTCCAATCAATTTCATTGTTGTTGTATCGTTCAATTAGGCTTCCATAATAATAACCTCTTACTACACATTCGATAGGAATCATAGATAGCTGTTCGACCAGCATTTTATTGGCATCAATAGTTTTAATCATATGATTTTGAACGTCGAGATTCTCAAACCAAAATTTTGCAAACTTACATAAAACTTCACCTTTTTTTGGAATGTCTTGAGACATATTAACATCAAATGCAGATATTCTGTCAGAAAAGACAAATAATAAAGTATTGTTTCGATTTTCACTGTTATAATATAAATCTTTGACTTTTCCTCGATGCAATAATTTCAATAGTACTTAAATATTAAAAAAATATCTTTTTATAATTATCGATTATAAAAATAATCATTAACTAATATGATTTTAGATAAGGCGAATCGCTATTTCAACAATAACATATTTGATTTACATTATAATACGTATATGTTAAAAGTTTATCAGATCTTAATTATAGCATATACAACTGGTATATTATGGTTAAGAAGAAATCCTCTTTCGCTAATTTTTACTGCAATTACTCCTTTTTCATTATTGTTTGTTTTATTTATCATTAGCGATGGACAATATACACAATATGCTATCAGCGGGAGTTTAGTAATGGCTTTAGTTGGTTATGGACTAGCACTAGGTCAGGATATTACATATTATAAAACTGAATATAAAATCCAAGATATGTTTGTTGCCTCTCCTATCTCACCGTTAATATATATGACGGGTTTAGCTTTATCAGAAATTCTATTTGGATTTCCAGCACTAGTCGTTTTATTATTCTTGATTTTTTATATAGGAGTTTCCTTCTTATATATTCCATTACTTATTTTTATAATACTTATTGTCTGGATCTCTACTTCTAGTATGGGTTTCTTTTTATCTTCACATATGTTACATATGAAAAATGCAACTCAGATAATATCTTTTGTTAATATTTTTTTAGCTATATTACCACCTGTTTTTTATTCTATTAATAAGCTCCCCGATCTTCTTCAATATGTTTCCTATATTGCTCCTACAACTCATGCATCGTTAATGATTCAATACGCTATGGGATATACGACTCCTGAAAATTGGTCTATTTTTATTGGAATATCAGTTCAGTTAGTATACGCTATTGGATTTATTACCTTAGCAAAAGTTCATGCATTATGGAGAGAAACTTGAATAAAGTCCAAATTAATTTTAACTCATAGGTCATGGTGGGATTTGGACCCACGACCTAAGGTTTACAAAACCTTCGCTCTGGCCAGGCTGAGCTACATGACCATGAATATCATCGATTTTGTATTATTACTATAATTAATTCTTTGCCAATAATTAAAATATATTTAAGGAGCTATAATAATCAGGTTATAATATTGACGGCTAGAGAATTTAATGTCATCGTTACCATAGCAAACAAATCTTTTATAAATGACCCCGAAGGAGAAACAATTTATCATGATTTAATTTTAAAAAACCAATATAATAGTATTAAATCTGTGAGAACTGCAAAGCTATTAAAACTAGTTGTAAATGCAAAAAACTCTCGTGAAGCAAGATCAAGTGTAAAAAAAATGTGTGAAGATTTACGAATATTTAATCCAATTGTAAGTGATTGCCAAATTAACATTCTGTCTGATAAATAGTTAGTAAAATATTGCAAAGATTAAATATATAAATTTTTGATCAATTTTGTTAATTTAATAATTTTCCACATTGCTCTGAGATAAAATACTTGAAGAAAGTGTATTATTCAAGAGTAATATAGTGCGCAAGTGCTTGGCTAAATCAGTTACAGTAATTATACCGACAACTTTGCCATTTTCTATAATAGGTAGTCTTCTTATTCTATTATTGACCATTCTTTGAACTGCGACATCAATAGGAGTATCAGGTAATGCTGAAGTTCTGATTCTTGACATCATATCTCCTACTCTCACACTTGATAGTTTTAATTCTTTTAGACAAATTTTTTTTATAAAATCTCGTTCTGTAACAATTCCAATAGGTTGATCATCAGCTAAAACAATTAAACAGCTTACTCCATTTTCAGTCATTACCTGAGCAGCTTTTAAAGCACTTTCATTTTCAGATATTGTGAGCAGATCTTTGATCATTATATCCCTTACAGATTCAATCATGGCAATAAAATATATTATAAAATTAAAAACCTTATAATTCTATCAATTTGAAGGATCTTTTTAAATCACCTTTTAATAGATCCAAAAATATTAATCTCCAAAAATGTATTTTTAAATATTCGAATGCTAAAAATTGGAATTCCAGTTTTCCCAGGAAGCAATTGTGATAGGGATATTTATTATGTCTTAACCAAGATATACAACATAAAAACTGAATTTATATGGCATAAGAAAGACAAAATAAAAAATTACAATGCAATAGTCATTCCAGGTGGGTTTTCTTTTGGTGATAGATTACGAGCAGGAATCATCGCTGCACATAGTCCCATAATAAAAGAAGTTAAAAGACTTGGCAATGATAGAGTTCCAGTTTTGGGAATTTGTAATGGTTTCCAAATTTTGGTTGAATCTCAATTACTGCCTGGCTCCCTGATTAAGAATAACTGCTTGAATTTCACTTGTAAATGGACAGATCTCAAGGTTAGAAATACAGATACTCCCTTTACATCTAAATTTAAAATGAATGAATTATTTAAAATTCCTATTGCTAATGGAGAAGGACGCTATATTTTAAATGAAGCTCAGTTAAAAGAGGTTAAAAAAAAAAATCAAATAGTTTTTAGTTACCACAATGACGATCCTAATGGTTCTATTTATTCTATTGCTGGCGTTACTAATGATAAGAGAAATATTGTAGGAATGATGCCACATCCTGAAAGAACTTGTCAAAGCGAGTTGAAATTATTTGGATTGACAAATTCGGCTATGAAAATTTTTGAGTCATTAATTGCATATATAAAAAAATAAGCTCATAAAGAGTCCAATCATCATAGATAGTATTTGGAAATACTAACTCCATCGGAATTAAATTATCTCAAAAAAAAATTAAAACGTGAACCCAATGTTTTAGAAAGGGAGATTGTTGGAGCACAATGGTCTGAGCATTGTTCTTATAAATCCTCTAAAAAATATATCAAATTACTAACGAAAAAATCGGAAAGCATCATAAAAGGGCCAGGCTATGATGCAGGAATCATTGATATAGGTAATGGTAATGTAATTACCATACACATCGAAAGTCATAATCATCCTTCAGCTGTAGAACCATATGGAGGAGCAGCTACTGGAGTTGGAGGGATAATTCGTGATATTCTATCTATGGGAACTATGCCAATTGCTTTACTAAATGCGCTAAGATTTGGACACATCAATTCACCATATACTTCAAATGATATAAAAACATCAATAGGAATAAAGAATGAATTATACTCAGCTTCTAGATGGCTATTGAAAAATGTCGTAAGAGGGATAGCTGATTATGGAAATTGTATAGGAATTCCAACAGTAGGAGGAGAGATAGAATTTGATGAATCTTTCACTAATTATTGTTTAGTGGATGTTGCAGCAATTGGACTAGGAAAAAGAAAGGATTTGATCAGAAATATTATCCACAAAGATGATATTCTCATTCTAGCAGGGAGTAGTACTGGCAGAGATGGCATACATGGGGCATCATTTGCATCGAAGGAATTGGCAATGGAAAATAGATCCGCAGTACAGATTCCTGATCCATTTATGGAGAAGTTATTAATGGAAGTCACTAAAGAAGCAATAGAAGCTAATATTCTAAAAGCTGTTAAAGACCTAGGAGGAGGAGGTCTCTCTTGTTGCCTTTCGGAAACCTCCGCTAATTTAAATAAAGGTTTTGAGATAGACTTGGATAAAATTCATCTAAAATATAGGGATATGGAACCAGAAGAAATCATGATCTCTGAATCACAAGAAAGAATGTTATATATTACAAAGAAGGAGAACTTCAAAAGTTTTGCAAAAATACTAAAAAAATATGAGGTGCCCTTTGCACTGATTGGGACAGTTAAGAATCATAAAAACCTTATAATAAATAAGAACGGAAAAACCATTGCAAAAATGCCTTCACATTTGATTGCATATGCTCCTTTGTTAACCAGAAATAGTAAAAAGCCCAAATACATTGATGATTTGAAAGTCAAGAAAAAATTCGTCAAGCTTCCACCCGATCTAAATAAAACCTTTCTAAGTATGCTAGGTAATCCTACTATTGCATGCAAGAACTGGGTATTTCAACAATTTGATCATGAAATAGGACTAAGAACCATTATCAAGCCAGGGATAACAGATTGTGCAGTCCTAAAATTAAATAATAATAAATTCCTGGCAGCAAAACTTGATGGAAATTCTAAAGTATGTTATCAGGATCCTTATCAAGGTACTTTAACCTGTCTTTCTGAAGCCCGAGCAAATATAATTACTTCAGGAGCACACCCAATAGGAATAGTTGATCATCTACAATTTGGCAATCCTGAAAATCCTGAAATCTTTTGGACCTTTAAAAAAAGTATAGAAGCAATGATAGATTTCAGTAATTTCAATAAAATTCCAATAGTTGGTGGAAAGGTAAGTTTTTATAATGAGACTAAAAATGGACCAATAAAACCTTCTCCTGTAATAGGAATGTTAGGCCTTATTAAGGGCAATGTAGGTATATCTCAAATTAATCCTACTCCCGACGACACATTATATATCATAGGAACTACGTCTGATGACATGGGTGGTTCAGAATATTATGAATTTTTAAATGGGATAACAGGTGGATTTGTGCCACAACTGGACTTACAACTTGATTTGATGAACTCAAATTTAATTTTAAAAATTATTAAAGAACAATTAGTTAGTCGTTCTCACGATTGTTCAAAAGGAGGTCTTGCTATCGCATTGGCTGAGATAGCTATTAGTTCTAATTGTGGACTCAACATTGACTTGGACAAGGTGCCTAATACTTGTAAAAGGTTAGATTTTCTTCTTTTTGCTGAAACTCCTTCTAGATTTATCATTGGAACAAAAAAGGAAGAAAAACTTGAAAAAGAATTTTCTAAATATACAAATTTAACATATTCAAAAATTGGAAAAGTAACGGATTATGGCGATAATATAACTTTTATTTCGAAGAATAAAAAAATCATAAATTTGGAAATGAAAATTGCAAAAAAAAATTTTGAAAATCTATTCCATATTATGAAAAACCAATGAACCAAAGTAATGAATAGTAGTTTTTTAATAAAAGCTTCAGTGACTAGACATATGATTAAAATATTTTGATGGCATAGTAATGGTATATTGAAATGGTAACAGAAAATTGTGGGGTTGTAGGGGTTTTTTCTTTAGATCAACATAATGTAGTTCCATTTCTCATTGATTCTTTGCGAGCCCTTCAACATAGGGGTCAAGAATCATGGGGAATAGCCATACCCAATAAGAAACCATTCAGACAATTAGGTCTAGTTTCCAGTTATGCAGATAATTTTAAACATATCATGAGAAATTATAAATCGAATGCTGGAATAGGCCATGTTCGATATTCTACTTTTGGAAAGAGTACAATAGAGAATGCTCAACCATTAAAAGTCAAAGATTTGTGCATTGCCCATAATGGAACAATTGCAAATGTTGAGGAATTGGCAAATATGGTTGGAGGATGTACGTTTACCCCCCAAACAATGAGTGATACCTTTATCGCTGCTAAAAGACTTGTAGAGCATCTCTCTAATAAGATGAATGTAAGTGATTCTATCAAAATTCTAAAACAAGAGATGATAGGATCTTTTTGTTTCACATTCTTGACCGATAAAGGATATGTTTATGCTGCAAGAGATACCAAAGGGTTTCGACCATTGGTTTTGGGATTTCACAAGGAAACAAATACATATATTGTTGCATCAGAATCCTGTGCCTTTTCTGCAGTAGGCGCCTATCTGATAAGAGATGTCGAACCCGGAGAGCTAATCAAACTAAGCATGAAAGGTTTGGAAACTGAAGTGTTTTCTTCTGATAAGCCCCATTCCCATTGTGCATTTGAATATACCTACTTTGCTCATCCTGTAAGTATTATGGAAGGTGTGAATATATATGCAGCTAGAAAAAGAATGGGAGAAATCTTGGGGAAAATGTTCCCAATTCCCTCAGCAGATTTAGTAATTCCTGTTCCTGATTCCGCAAGGCCTGCTGCCTTAGGTTATGCACAAAAGACAGGATTACCTTTTGAAGAAGGTTTAGTTAAAGATAGGCATATCAATAAAGGCGCGTTAAGAAGTTTTATCGAACCTTATCAATCTGATAGATTAGAAATAAATAAAGGAATACTTCCGATCAAAGATATTATTAATGGCAAAAATGTCGTAATAATAGATGATAGTATAATTCGAGGTACAAGTTCCGCATCTATTATTCATACCTTGCGAGAAGCCGGAGCAAACAAAATTTATATGATTGTTACATATCCTCCTGTTCGTTTTCCTTGTTATGCTGGAATCGATTTTCCATCTATGGATGAACTATTAGCAAATCAAAAATTTCCAAATGATGGACAAAAAATTGGTCTTAATAAAAAAATAAGTAAATTAATTGGTGCAGATAAAGTATTCTATAATGACACAAAAAATCTTGCTAAAGCAATAGGTCTAGCAGAAGAAGAACTATGTTTTACGTGTTCTACAGGAAATTACAGTTCCCTAGGCATAACTCCTAAGTTTAGGACAAGAGAAGAAGTAAAAGGAGAATGAGAGTTAATACTAGAGATTTAATGGAAGGATAAATTTATAAAGTAACATTATCTCCCATGACTTCTTTTATTAAAGCTTTTGCCATAGATATTGACGGTACTTTGACAGAGAATGGTGGGGGGATTATACACCTTCCTGCTGTGCAAAATCTTCGGACATTAGAAAAATTAGGTTATAGAATTATCTATGTAACAGGACGCTCTTCTGTTGAAGCCTATATATTATCTGTATTTACTGGAACAACTAAAATTGCAGTTGGAGAAAATGGGGGAGTTGTTACTATCAGTCCGACCGAGCATATTATTCTTGGAAACAAGGCAGAATGTATTAATGGATATAGAATGTTAAGTAAAAAACTAGAAAATGTTAAATTAAAAAATGTTTTTGATAGAATGACGGAGGTAGTCTTAGAGAGAACTTTCAACATTGAACTAGGAAAACAAATCCTCCAAGATACTAATATGGATGTGAAGCTAACCGATAGCAAATATTCCTTTCATATTAATAATATAGGAATCAATAAGGCAAGTGGTCTTGCAAAAGCATTAGATATTTTGAAAATAAAACCTTCAGAAACAGTAACAATTGGTGATAGTGAAACTGATATTCCCTTGTTCCAATTTTGTGCTTTTTCCATTGCACTCAATCATGCTGACGAAGACGTAAAATCAAAAGCCAATTATGTTGTTTCTCAAAATTCCGGAAAAGGATTAGTAGAAGCATTAGATTATATTGCTTTAAATTTTTTTGGTAAAAATGCTATCAAATGACTCTACAGGAAGTAATCAACCAAATTAGACAGATTGTTGATAAAGCTTTATTAGATTTAAAATATGAAAAGTTAGAATATGATGTTTCCGAACCACCGAAAAAAGAATTTGGTGATTTAACAACAAATATTGCATTTTTAATTAGCAAAAGAATACACAAAAACCCTAATGAAATTGCTACAGAACTTGTTGATAATTCTATTAATCTTCAATTAAAAAATATGAGCAAAGATTCTTTGATTTTAAATGCAAATGCGCATATATCAGGGCATATTAACTTTAACATTAATTATGTTACTTTTAACAGATTTCTTTTAAAATGGGTTAACCAAAACGATTTATTGTTACCACCTGATGGTCCTAATAAGCAAATAGTCATAGAACATACTAGTGTAAATCCAAATAAAGCTTTACATATTGGACACCTTAGGAATGTTATAATAGGTGATACATTATACCGATTGTTTAAATTTACAAACCACAAAACTATTGTATTAAACTATATAGATGATTCAGGTGTCCAAGTTGCAGATCTTATTGTTGCTTTTAAGTTTGCTGGTTTTAGTCCGAAGAATATCGAGGAAAATATTAAATTTGACCAATATTGTGGGGACATATATGTTCGAATGAATGAAATATATAAGACTAATTTAGAGTTAATTGAAAAAAGAAAATTAGTTATTAGAGAGATAGAAGAAGGAAACACAGAATTAGCTCAATTTACACATTATATAGTTGAAAAAATCGTAAAACAACAACTTGAATCTTGTTGGCGGATAAAATCTCGATATGATTTACTAGTCATGGAATCACAAATCTTATTATCAAAGCTTTGGGAAAAAACATTTAACTTGTTGAAAGAGAAAAATATCATATATTATTCAAGTAATGGTAAAAATATTAATTGTTGGGTGCTTCGAGACGAAAATAATGAAGAGAAGGTATTAATAAGAAGTGATGGGACGGCTACATATGTTGCAAAAGATATTTCATTTGCAGTATGGAAATTAAATCTTATAAATGATCCCTTTATCTATAACGAATTTTCTCTACAATGGGATAAGTCCATATTATGGAAAACTATGTTAAAGTCAGAAAATACTGCTGATTCCTTCCTCCAACAAATTGCCTTTTTTTTCATGGAAAATCCACCTAGTAAGGTAATAACTGTAATCGATTCTAGACAAGAACGATTACAAAAAATAATTTCGATTGTTTTAAGCAATATAGCCGCAGAAATCAATAATCGATACATTTATCTTGGATATGAGACCGTTGCATTGAGTCCTAAAAGTGTCCAGGATATCGGAGTGGAACTTGATAATATAAACAAGAAAATAATTCATATGTCAGGGAGAAAAGGAATTTTTATTAATGCCGATACTATTTTGGATAAATTGCATAGGAAGGCATGTTATGAAGTCAAGAAACGGAACCCTAGTTTGGATGATACTACAATTGACGAAATAGCAGAGGGGATTGCTGTATCAGCAATTAGATACAATTTGCTCAGACAAGATATAGATAAAATGATAACTTTTGATATGGAAGAGGCATTAAACCTTGAAGGAGATACTTCCTTATATTTACAATACTCGCTTGCACGTGCTATGAGAATTCTGGAAAAAGGTGATTGCTCATTAGAAGAATTAATCAAGGAAACAAATGCTAGTCTAAGATGTGACCTTTTAAACAACACTATTGAGCGAGATCTTATTAAAGAGATATCAAAATTTAACATAATTATTGAAGAATCACTAAATACACTAAATCCCAAGCTTATAACCAAATATGCAAATCGAATATCTACAAAATTCAATTCATATTATGAGAACGTACCTGTTTTAGGTGCAGACCGAATTTTGAAGGTAAGCAGACTAATGCTAGTAAAGGTATTTGTAAACGTTTTAACTAATCTTTTCCAAATTTTAGGAATCGAATCATTCTCAAGAATATGAACATTCATCATCTCCTGTATATTTATAATAAATATTAATTGTAGATTATTTATAGTAAATAATATGAAAATCAATATCGATGATTATGTATTGCTTTATCATACCATGAATAAGAAATGGCTTATAAAAATAGAAGAAGAAAAAAAGATGCATACCCATTTAGGGATTATTGATCTTTCTTCTCTAATTGGTTTAGAATACGGTACTACAATAAATACGACTCTACACAAAAAAATTTACTTGATAGAACCTACTATCCATGATTTCATTATGAAATCACAAAGAAATACTCAAATTGTTTATCCCAAAGATTTGGGATATATAGCTATAAGAAGTGGAATTCAAAATGGATCAAAAGTATTAGAAATAGGAACTGGAAGTGCAGCTTTAACTACATTTTTAGCAAGTATAGTAAAACCTAATGGACATATTTTTTCATTTGATATTAATCCAGACTTTATGAAAATTGCAAAAAAAAATCTTGTTAAAGCAAAGATGGAAGAATATGTTACAATTACTGAACAAGATATCCGCGAAGGCTTT
>Ga0126305_10000281_pt1 | contig 22470 bp, 19 predicted proteins | sample Plot26_FD_92536 | JGI IMG/M metagenome (GOLD analysis project Ga0126305, IMG submission 92536) | Serpentine soil microbial communities from UC McLaughlin Reserve, CA, USA - Plot26 | ecosystem: Environmental > Terrestrial > Soil > Grasslands | place: USA: UC McLaughlin Reserve, Lake County... | reverse complement strand
TAGACCACCAGATTGTTGTTGGCCACCATCACCATCCGGATCGCCACCTCGCGCTCGTAGATCCCGTCGACCCGGTTCATCGACACCACCATGGCGGCCAGACCGCAGGCGACCGCCGCCGGATTGGGCGCGCAGACCGCGGCCGTGTACTCGCCGGTCCCGGCGACCGCCAGGCGATAGGTGCGGAGCTGAGAACCCGCCGCGGCCTTGGCGATGATCGCCTCCGGATCGAGCAGCGAATCGCCGGCATGCGCACTTGCCAGACCCGGGCGCCCGTCCCGGACACCGCACCGGAAGGCCGTCCCGGCCGCCTTGCGCGCGTCGCTCTTGAAATAGGAGAGGACGTAACCCGGATCCCAGCGGCGGTAAGGGTCCACGAACACTGTGCCCGACGCCGACAGCACCATGGCGTGGAAGCCCAGCGGAGTGAGGCTCAGGCGGGCGGTGGCGGTGGGATCGTCGATCCCCTGCGCCACGAAGGTGCGGATCTCGGGGAAGCGGGCCGCCAGCTCCGGCGCGAGGATCGGTGACTCCTCGACGCGGAAAAGCTGATCGGTGCCATCCGGAAACGGCAGGGTGAGCAGCGTCGGCATCGCCTTGGCCTCCGCCGAGCTCTCGGCCGGCGTCCGGTCCAGCAGGCTCTCCAGGGCTTTGACGTCCACTTCCAGGGCGCGGAAGCGGGCCGGCAGGGGGACCTCCCAGGCACCGCCGCGCGGCGGGAGATTCTGGAGCGACTTCAGGGTGAGGTCGCGGAAGACGGGCTCTTCCGCGGCGAGTGGTAAGGCGAGACTGCACATGGCGACAGCGAGGGCGACGACGACACGGCGTTCGAGCATCGGAATCCTCCAAGGCAAAAAGTGGGACACGGCTTGGGTCGAAAAGAAAGAGCTGGGCTCCCGCAGGAGCCCAGCCGCGTGCGATGAAGAGGACGCCGGTAGCGCCCGGCGGATGCGGCCGCCGCCGGCCGGCGATCGGCGCGGTAGCGGCACCCGGCGCTCCGGCGCTAGCGCTCCCCTAGGGTCAGGGCGTGCAGGTCAGCCCCTTGCTGTTCGCCAGCTGTTCGAGATGTTGGATACAGGCCTGGGCCTCCGCTTCCGTAATCGTCATAGGGTAGCCAGGGCTGTGGAAGAAGCCGGAATAGTCGTCGTTGCAAATCCAATTGGTGCCAGCGCCCTTAAACACCGTGACAAAGGCGCTTAAAGAACGGACCCGGATGCCGGAGAAAGGCGAGGAGGGCAGAGTGGTGCAAGCCCTGATCGGATCTGCACCGGAAATGAAGTCACCGTAAATGAGTGAGGTTCCGGGAAAGCAGGGGCAGGTCACCGGGGGCGCTTCGCAGGGCAGGTCGCGGCCGGTCGTCTGCTGGAACTTGGCGCGCACCTTGGAACAGGCGGTGTCCGAGGCCTGGGGGTCGTCACTCTCGCAATCCATCGCTTCGCAGTAGGCGTTGCAGAGGCCGAAGGCGGCGCCGGTCTCGTTGTCGCAGACCGTCTCCTCGGCCGGCGTCTCGCCGTCCGGGGTCTGCGCCAGGACGGCGCCGGTACAGATCAGCAGCAGGGCGAAGGTCAGGGTGAAATGGGCTTTCATCATCGTTCTCCTTTTTGTCAGTTTTCCAGGGACCCCAGCGTGCTGGGGAGGGTCACGGACTGTGTACCGTCATTGGGCGTCGAGGCCAGGAGGTTGTTGAAGGTGGCGCCGCCGTCGGTCGCCCGGCGGATACGGCCGCCACCGGCCGGCGATCGGCGCGGTAGCGGCACCCGGCGCTCCGGCGCTAGCGCTCCCCTAAGGTCACGGTGTGCAGGTCAGCCCATGGCTGGTCACGTACTGCTCCAGGAGCTGCCTGCACGCCTGATCCTGCTCGGCCGAGATCGGCAGGGGGGTCCCCAATCCGGCTCCGACGGTGCCACAGGTGGAACCTTGGTCAGGTTGGGACCCGGAAAACACAATAGGAAGGGGAGAACGAATGGTGCTGAGATAGATGCCTTCAGAATTCCCAAAGGACCGTGAGCAGCTATTGACCGACAAATTGCCGGCCAGAACATTGGCGAAGTTGCCTTCCACCTCGGCACAGGGGCAGGTCACCTGCTCGCACGGCAGATCGCGGCCGGTCGTCTGCTGGAACTTGGCGCGCACCTTGGAACAGGCGGTGTCCGAGGCCTGGGGGGCGTCACTCTCGCAATCCATCGCTTCGCAGTAGGCGTTGCAGAGGCCGAAGGCGGCGCCGGTCTCGTTGTCGCAGACCGCCTCCTCGGCCGGCGTCTCGCCGTCCGGGGTCTGCGCCAGGACGGCACCGGTACAGATCAGCAGCAGGGCGAAGGTCAGGGTGAAATGAGCTTTCATCATCGTTCTCCTTTGTGTGGGTTGGAGGGTTGCCTGGCCTCAGCATAGGGAAACTCGATGAATTTCGTCATACAAATGTATGAGATCCGTCTCATTGTTTGTATTGGGAGGGGCGGACCGTGCTCGCGCACAAGACTACGGTTAGAGCCTGCGATGCGGCCTGTCTATCCTCTCTAGGGAGGATATTGAGGAGGATGTTGAGGGGGTTGGCATCCTCCCTGGAGAGGATGCCGGAGCTGTTTTTCTGAGGATTAAGGTTGCGAGGCCCTACCCGTTCGCCTTCACGCGGCGGCCGGTGACGGTGTCGGTGGCGATGGGCTCGCCGGTATCGGTCGTGGGATCGAGCGGATCCTCACTGCCAGTGAACTCGCGCACCTCCAGCGAGCCGGCGATGTTGTCGCACCCATTGCCCACGGTGTGCAGGGAGACGTCGACGCGGCTGACGTTGAGGAGGCTGCCGTCGTCGTTGAACACGAGGGCGAGGACGGCGCCCTTCAGGCCGTCGTTGCCGTGCTTTTCCCAATTTCCTTGCTGGTCGGAAAACTTGAGGATCCCCTGGAGAGAGCTGGTGGCGAAAAAGGTGCCGTCGGCTTCGAACGTCCAAAGGGACGTCGCGCCGCCTGCTTCGGCCATCAGATAAGTCCCGGAGCAATTCCCCGAGAAGCCGCGGGCGAGCAGGGAGGCGGACGAGCCGCCGAGCAGGCAGACGAAGAGGAGGGCGTGGACGAGCTTGGTTTTCATGACAGATTCTCCTTGCCAAGAGGTGTGACCGGTGATAACAGAGGAACGGTTTGGTACCCGCCTGGAAAATGATGGACGTGCTCATCGATCAGGTCCAAAAGCCGCCGCGACCGCTCTTGATGGAACTTGCGGGCAAACAAGGCCTCGGAGGCCAGCAGATCTTGGAGGTCGCGCTCGTCGAGCGTCAGGTTCTCGCGCTGGCGCCTGCCTGCCCAGTCGATGTAGTGATTGGCGTGGTGCAAGTCGTCGGCGCACGTTCCGCGCTCGAAGTCGTGAACGATCGCCTCGGCAAAGGGCGAAGCTTTGACGATGGAGTGAAAGAAGATCTCATCCGGGGCGAAAACGTGCTGGTGGAGGTCGATGAAGCCAGGGTTCTCGTTCAGGAAGGCCAGGATGAAATGGACGCAGCCGGCGGTGAGAGACCAGTACATGCTCCCATGATAGGGGATCAGGTCACCAAAGTACGTTCCCGGCGGGAGTCGCTCGATGAATCTGAAGTGCTCGTTCCTTGGCTCACCCACCAGCTTGCGGTCGATGCGAATGAATTGGCGGCTCGAGGCCTGCAACCGGGCATGGATCTCCCGTCTGTCTTTGATCGGATAGTCGCTGCCGCTGAGCAGGGTGTAGTACTTGAAGGCGCGGTTCGAGCCGACGGCCCTGCGGAGGAGCTTCAGCACGGCCAGCACGACGCTGAGCTCCCCCCAGCGGACGGGCACCCGGTCGCGCAGAAACACGATGTTCGCCTGCCGGGGGACCGCGGCCTCGAAGGGTTCGATCGCGACTCCCTGGTCGATATGGATGAAGAAGCAGTTGTTCTCGTGGTCCATCGCACGGATGAGCCGCGCCAGATGCTCCGGCTGGTGATGGGCGACGATCAGATAAGCCATCATCAGGAATCGGCTCCTCTACACGTTGCAACTGTCCTTGAACTTTTCGAACAGCCAATCGTCGTCGCGCACCCGGCGCGCCGCGAATTCGGCCCGCTTCTGCCAGACGTCGCTTTCCACCGCCTGCGCCAGAGCGGCGCCGAAGCGAATGTGATTTCTCAGCGCGGAGGCCACGCGGGCAAGGCGCTGGTGGCTGAAGTGAAGCAGGGCCACCCGCAACAGATTGTGGGTGAGCAGATGCCATTGAACCCCGTACGGACGCGCGTTCCGGAAGTAGTGCATCACCGTGACCTCCGGCACCACCCAGACCTCATATCCCAACAGCCAGTAGCGCACACAAATCTCCAGGTCCTCCGAGCCCCATTGCGGCATGCCCTCGTCGAAGGCCCCAGCCCGCTTCAGGGTGTCGTGGCGCATGGCCATGAAGCCGCCTCCCAGCGTCGGCACGGGACCGGGCTCCGTGGACTTCAAGGGCAGCCATTCCAGGCGTAGATTGGTTTCGGCGATCCGTTGTCCACAAGAAGTTGGGTAATCCGGACTGCCCATCACGCCGATGCCGGGGGCGGCCACCCCTACGTTCGGCAGGTTGAGCGTGCGGACGAGGGGTTGCCACCAGCGCTCGGGCACGTCCATATGGGCGTCGCAAAAGACCACGACCTCGCCGCGCGCCTCGGCCAGCCCGCGATTGCGCGCGGCGGCTACGCCCAAAGGCTCGGTCGAGCGGATGAGACGAACGTTCTCCCAATTGCCCTTGGCAAGGAAGTCGGCGCACCCGTCCGTGGAGCCGTTGTCGACGACGATGACTTCACTGTTCGCCGGCAGCGTCGCCACGAACTGCTCGACGGTGCGCCGCAACATCACGGACTCGTTCGTGGCCGGCAGGATGACGCTGATCCTCAGCGGGTAATCTCCCATGGAAGAAGCGCCCCGAAACAGGCTTTCCACTTCGTCCGCGGGTAGCGGTGGCGGCGGCGGGATCACGTGAAAAGGCGGAGGAAACGGGTTGATGTCTTCCGTTTTGGCAGCCGCCTTTGCAGGCGGCTTGGAAGGTGGCTCGCTGGCGGGAATCCCCAGGTGCTCCTGAACGAGCGCGCCGTAATCCTGCCGCCACCGCGGGCGCAACTGAATTCTTCCCCGCGAGGGCTCGTGGCCGTTCAGCGCCTCGCCGCGGTGAATGGAGAACACCTCCGCCGGCTCCACCGCCTGGAGGTGGACCGCACCGGGGCCTTCGCTTGCGCACAGCGCCTCGAACGCGCCGGCATAATCAGTTTCGGTGTGCGAATAGCCATGGTGTTTGATGAAGGTTTCACGCCGAAAGCAGCTTCCTCCGTGAAGCGCCTCGGTCTCCGGGCTGCTGAGCTCTTCTCCATTCCAGAGCCAGGCCTTGTCGGCCTTCCAGAAAACCGCCGGCTCCGCGAGATGGGCCACCGTGAACGAAAGCCGGTGAGGCAGGCTGATGTCGTTCTCCGGCCACGGGAAGAGGAGATCGTGCGAAGCGAGGCCCACGGCCGCCTTGAGCTTTTCGGCGTCGGAATGAAAGCGCCGGGGCACGTTGACGACATGCACCTCGGGGTGGTCGTACTCCAGGGTTTGCCCCTCGACGTCGTTGAGGACGATGAGCTGTTTCGGGCCAGGGTAGTCCTGCCGCAGGAAGGACTGAATCGCCTCTTCCAGCAGCTCCACGCGGCCCTGGGCCGGACAGATGCAGGTGACCTCGGGAGGCGTTGCCAGGCCGGCGGCCCACCGGCTTTTCGCGGTTTGACGCACCGGAGCCGCGGCGTCTCCCGCGGCCAGGCGCTGGAGGACGTCCTGGAGGCCCTGGCTTTCGGCCAGGCTCTCGAGGGCCAGGTCGTAGTCGTCCAGGCTGCCGGCTGGTTGAATCACCTCGACCGTCACGCCGTCCAGGCCAGCCTTGGGATAGGGCAGGAGGGTGCAAAAAGGCTCTCCCGCTTCGAACCGGACGGTCTGTCCGGGACGCGTGAGGCGCCATTGAATCGTGAGGGTGCCCGGGAGGATGGAGGTGTCGATCACCGACTCCAACGGAACGATGCCGTCCTTGGACGCGTTGATCGGCCCGCGCACCCACAAGGCGTGCTCCGCTTCGGTCTTGCATTGATACCCGGGATAGAACGTGAGCCGCCCCTCGCCCTCGAGGCTCTGCACGAACTCGATCTGCCCGGGGGCGCTCTCCGCCAGGCGTATCTCGACGTCCCCGGCGGCGGGGCCTCCATGCCAGACGGCTTCGAAGGCGCACGGGCAGAGGAAATGCCAGCCGTTCCCCTCGGGCAAGGGTTGCAGGTCGGCCGCGGGGCCGTATAGAGGATAGGCGGTGATCTTCATGTCTGGACCTCGGCTCCCGGCTTCGTTGGCTGCCCTGGTCCTTCCCCTCAGGGCAGGGGAAGGACCAGGTAAAAAGGGTTTTAAGCCGGCGTCGTCGTCGGCGCCATGGTGGTCGGCCGCATGGTCGTCGGATGCATGGTCGTCGGCGTGGAGCAGGCGTCGGACAAGGCGCTCGCCACCACCTGGTGACGCTTGTCTCCGTCGGCCTTGAGCATCCATTTGATTTCATCGGTGGCATTGAACACCACCGAAAACACATTGAGGTGCTCGCCCGGCAGGAATTCGGTCGGCTGGCCGAAATCCAACTGGCCGGGCACGAACATGTTTTTGGGCCCGATCGGCACATCGATGGTGGTGTCGGTCTGGTTGAGGTAACCGAAATGGGCCGTGAAGGTGCCGTCGCCATTGTCGTCCACGCATTCCAGCAGCGGGATCAGGTTATGCCCGCCTTGGGCCTGCGCCACCTGCGCGACCATCGGCACCAGGGCCAGCGAAAGGCCCAGGGCCGCGAAGGAGGTGAGGGCCTCCCGGCGTGTGTACGTGGCCGCGGGAGGCGGCAGGGACGCGCCGCTGGATTGCAGCAGGCCGGCTGTCCGGAGCTCGTCCAGAGCGAGCCGCATCAACTGCTCCGCCTCGGCCGGCGCCACGTTGAGCTTTCGGCGCAGGAGCTCCGTCAACTGCTGGGGCGTGGTCTGCCCGTCGCAGTGTTGAAAGACCAGCGCCGAGGTGGCATTCAGGACAAAGGACTGTTTCTGCTCGTGGTCGAACACGCCCAAACCATCACCCACCGCCTCGGTGGAAACCGTGCTGCTTCTCAAAGGATTTTCCATCTCGTGCCTCCTTGGTTCGGTCAATAGAATGTGTTCTCGCGTCCGCGGCTCACCGAGCCGCGAGACGATCGGCAACCAACTGCGAATAGTTCTGTTTCCAGTGCGGCTGCAACACGATGCGCCCGAGGGGGATCTCGCCGAGACGGGCCTGTTGCTCCACCGCGGCCGCGGACCCGGCATCGCCAACGTTCTGACCGGCTTTCAGCTCGCCGAAGCCGCTCATGTGATAGCTGCCCGTGCCGGCCCATCGGTAGACGTAGTAGATCTCGTCCGGCGTGACGGCGAAGGGCGCGGCAGCGCTGGGAAAGCTGGCCGCCAGTCGCTGCTCGAAGATCAGATCGTAGCCGGTGCCCTCCGCCGGATAGCCGCCAATGGCGTCGAACCGGCTGCGCGACCAACAGCTACCGGCGTGAAAGATGTTCCCCCCCGGACCGCTGATCTCGCCGTCGTTCCAGTGCCAGGCTTGATCCGCCTTGAAAAAACCCTTCGCGGGGTCAAAATTCGCTACGGAAAAGCTCAGCCGGTGGGACAGGTAGACGTCGTCGTCGTCCCAGACGAAGAGCAGGTCGTGCGACGCCAGGGCGGCCGCGGCGTTCATCTTCTCCCCCACGGTCCGAAAGCGCTTGGGAAGGTTGATCACCTGCACCTCGGGATGGTCGAGCTCCAGGGTCTGGCCGGAGTAGTCGTTCAGCACGATCATCTCTTTGGGTCCGGTGTAGTCCTGCTGGAGAAACGAGTGAATCGCCTCCTCCAGGAGCCGGGGCCGGCCGTAGGTCAGGCAGAAGCAGCTCACCGGGGGTTGGGTCTCCATGCTGCCTCGTCTCCTCCTTGCCAAAGGTGTGTGTGACCTGTGAGCCGACCGTAGCAGACTGGCAACGCGTTGGGCATCCTCTCTAGAGAGGATGGCGGGGGATCGCGGAACATGATAAGAGGCCTGCGCACAAGACAGGAGGAGGATTATGAGCCAGGAAACGAGCCAGGAAACGAGCCGCCAGGAAGCACCGCTGCGCTACGATCTCGGGGGGTACAAGCCGGCCGCCAACGGGCGGATCACGGTCAACCTGGCGGGCGACAGCGACATTCGCCACGACATCCGGGACCTCGATGCCTACATCTCCGAGGATGGGGTCGCCGACGAGCTCTATCTCTCCCACACCCTCGAGCACATTCCGGTGTTGGACTATGGCAAGTTCCTGCGCGACCTCTACCGCAAGCTGCGGGTTGGCGGCAGGGTCATCGTGATCCAGACCGACGCGGGAGAAGTGCTCCGCGCATGGTCTGCCGGCCAGCTCTCGTTCCGCGCCATGCGCGCCACGTTGTTCCCGCCGGCGGCCCAAATTCGCCAGAACGTCTTGCACATGCATCACAACATGTGGACGGCGGAGGAGCTGGCCAAGGACTTCCGCGCCGTCGGGTTCATCGCCGAGACGTTCGACGCCGGCGCGTGGCCCTACGATCAGCCCGACGAGCTCCTTCCCGAAGAGACCCGGCCCTACTTCGGGTTTCCCATCAGGAATCTGGGCGTCCTCGCGACCAAGATGGAGTGGGGGGGAGGAGACCGTTGATTCCCAACGTGATCCATTTCTGCTTCGGGCTTTCCCCGGACCAGGGCGGCAAGCCCTTCTCCCTCGTCCACTACCTTGCCGTCCGCTCGGCGGTGGAGACCAACCGGCCCGAAGCCGTGCGCTTCCACTACCGCTACGAGCCCAGCGGCGAATGGTGGGAGCGCGCCCGGCCGTTCCTCGATCTCCATCCCGTCGAGCCGATGGCCGCCCTCTACGGCGTGCCGGACCCCCATTACGCACACCAGGCGGATCACATCCGGCTCTCCAGGCTCCACGAGCACGGTGGCATCTACCTGGACATGGACGTGCTCTGCCTGCGCTCCTTCGAGCCGTTGCGCCGCCACGAGACCGTGCTCGGCGAGGAGGGGGAAGACCGAGCCTACGGGCTCTGCAATGCGGTGATCCTTTCGGCGCCCGGCTCCTGGTTCGTCGGCAAATGGTTGGAGGGATACGATCCCAACACCTCTCTGTGGAAGGGTTTCCGTTCGGCCGGGCTTGACGACCACTGGAATGAGCTCTCCGTCCGGTACCCTGCCTATCTGGCGAGCCTCTACCCCGAGCGCCTGCACGTCGTCGGTCACCGCGCCTTCTTCTGGCCCACCTGGACCGACGAGGATCTCCATCTCCTCTACCGGGGGACCGGAACGAGCTTCGCGAAGGCCTACTGCGTGCACCTCTGGGAACAGTTCGCCTGGGAGCCGTACCTCAAGGACCTGAACGTCGATTTCATCCGGTCGGTGGACAACAACTTCAACCGGCTCGCCCGCCGTTTCCTCGATTCCTGATCGATTCGTGAGCGATTCCTTACATCGCGTGCGAAGCAGGCGGCATCCTCCTGAGAGAGGATGCCGGGAGCCGTTTCAGCCCGCGTCTAACAGCCGATGTTGGTTTTGATGGCGTTCGCGGCGTCGATCAGCGCCTGCCCTTGTGCGGCCGTGAGGGTGCCGTTGCCGATGTAGGCGTTGACCTGGTTGATAAAGGCGCCGAACTGGTTGCAAGCCGCGCCGACCTGTCCCGCATCCAACTTGGCAGAAACACCTTCGAGCTTGGTGATCAGCGGGTTGGCCTTGTTCGGTGCCAGAGCGCCTTGCGCGACCAGTGCGTTGATCTCGTCGATGAGCGCCGCGATCTGTTCTTCGGGCGTGGGCGGGACAAGCTCGAAAGCGCCCATGTCGCAGAACGGGCCTTGCGGCCGGGTGACGCCGCGCTGGTCCGCCGCCGGGCAGGTGGAGTTGTTGCCCGCGTCGAGCGCCGGGCTGCCGGCGAGCAGGGCATAGGTGTCCGTCGGGCCGCCATTGTCGGCGAGCGGTCCGAGGAGCGGGTTGGTCCCCGGCAGGTCCCCCGGACCGGTCAGAAGACAAGTGTTGTCGCCGTCCAGGTTGTGGTCGGTCATCGCACTGCTGAGGCGGCAATCCCCTCCCACGTTTCCGGCGATGATGTTGTTGCTGAGAGTGAGATCAGCAAAAAAGGAGGAGATCGCAGCGACAAGCCTCGTCGCCTGATTTGCCGTGACCGTGTTGTTGATCAGGCTCACCGGAGCGATGGAAATGCCACCAAGATTCAGAGCGCTTGCAGTCCCCGCGGTGTTGCCGCTGAACGTGCTGTTGACGATGGATCCTCCCACTCCGAGAGCAGAGATCGCGCCGCCGCCTGAGAAGAAGCCCGCGTGGTTATTGCTGAACGTGCTGTCCTCGATGGTCAAGGCGACGCGCTGCAGGTTCATTGCCGCGCCCTGGAAAGAGGTCTGGTTATTGGCGAACGTGCAGCGACGGATCGTAAGCGCCAATACAGCCGGCGGAGTGAAGCTGATGGCCGAAATGGCGCCGCCCTCAGTGTCGTTGCCGTTGACCAGAGACAAGTCGTCGAGCTCGACGTTGAAGATCCCAACGATAGAGAAGATCTTGCTGCTCGCATTGCCGTCGATCACGGTGGTCCGGGCCCCGGAGCCCGCCAAGGTCAAGTCCTTGGTGATGTCGATCCTCCCCAGGGTTAGAACGTAGTGGCCGGCCGGAATCTGAATGGTATCGCCGGGGCTGGCGGTAGCCACAGCATCGCGCAGCGAGCAGGAGCCGCCGCAGCTTCCGAGGGCCTGGTCGGTGGTGGTGTCGACAATCACGGTAGCCGCGGAGGCCGGAGCCGCCGCCAAGCCGAGGGCCGCCACGGCCAGCATAGTCGCCAGTGGCTTGAATCCCTTTCCGAGAAGCTTCTTCAGACAATTCATTTGTCATCCTTTCCTAAGTTCGGTTCGAGCCGATACCTACCCCCGCCCAATCTCGCACTCGCGGATCGGTACGCGGCGTCTTTCGGTACTAGCCTGTCCGTCAAGGTCCAATCAGAGGGTAACGGACTGAAACCGCTTTGGGTATCCTCTCTAGGGAGGATATTTGGAGGCTCGGCATCCTCTCTAGAGAGGATGCCCTCCCAGCGGACGGGCGACTTCCACGCCGCCTTTCCAGATCTTGCGTAGAGCCCGGGTTGCCTTGATGTCCACGGTCGGATCGCCCTCGACCAGCAGCAGGTCGGCCTGTAGGCCGGGCGCGATACGGCCTCGGTCGCGGAGGCCATAGGCCCGGGCCGCGTCGGAGGTCGCGCCGATCAAGGCCTCGCGAGGAGTGAGCCCCGACTGCACCAGCAACTCGAGGTCGCGATGGACCGTCGGACCGTGGAGCGGCGTGTCGGAGCCGGTGAGAACCGGGATGCCCGCGGCGTGGAACCGGCCGACGTTGTCCTTGAGGATCTCGAGGTTCTCGAGCGTCAGCGGGTTGGGCGATACGGGGGCGAGCAGGGAGGCGATCTCCTCCGGGGTGAGGTAGGGCGCAAGCTCCGGGTCGGCGACCAGCGCCTCGCCGCCGGCGGTGGTGATGAACGACTCCGTGACCGCCACCGTGCCGACCAGGAAGATCCCGCGCGTCCGCGCCAGGCGGAGCAGCGAGTCCGTCACCGGAGTGTCGGGGAAGGCGTGGACCAGGGCGTCGACGCCGTCCTCGACCGCCTGCCGGCCGAAGCGCTGCACGGTGACGTGGGCCACCGCGAGCCGGCCGCGGTGGTGCGCGGCGCGGACGAGCGCCCGCACCGTCTCCCGGCTGAGCACCGGCAGTGGTGACGCGAGGCCGAAAAGCTCGCCGTCCTCGAGAAAGATCTTGATGTGGTTCGAGCCCTCGGCGATACGCCGCCGCACGAACTCGTCGGCCTCCTCGGGGCTGTTCAGGGTGGGGGTCTCGACCTCCGGGGTGAAGTTGTAGGGGTAGCCCTCCTCCACGGTCGCGGGGTTGATGGCGCTGAAGAAGTCCGCCCGGTCGTGCGCCTCGTCCCGCCGCTGCTCGCCGTACATCTGGGTGGCGAACGGGTTGACCGACTGCATGTCCATGACGGTGGTGAGGCCGAACTGCGCGGCCCGCTCCAGTTGCCGGCGCTCGCGCCGGGGTGGTTTGTCATCTCTCTCCTCACTGGTAGGTCACCACGAGCTGCGGCCGATTCGCCGAGGTCGTGTTGTCGCCCGAGTAGTAGCCGATGTAGTCGTTGCCCGTGTCGTCGTTGTCGTCGAGATTGAAATAGACGCGGAGCTGTGTCGTCCCCGTCTTGTTGAGGGCCGCGAGGCCCGCGGCGCTCAGGCTGCCTTCGGACCACGCCCCGTTGGACGCGGCATTGCCGAGGCTCGCCGCCTGGACGGCGGCCGCCGCGGCCTGGAAGTCGCCGGTCTGGAGCGCCGTCGATCCCGAGAAACCGGTGCCCGGCTGGACGTCCACCCAGCAGGTGCCGTGGGTCGTGAAGGGACTGGTGCCGGAGAGCGTGCCGCGGCGCAGGCGCAAGGTCACCGAGAGGATCGTGGCGCCGTCCGGGATCGAGGAGGTGTCGAAGGAAACCACGGACTTGTACTGCTTGTCCTGGTTGTCGTCGCCCACCCGCAACGCGCTGGTGGTGGTGGCGTTGACGTCGATGGAGCCGCCGGCGTTCGAGGTCTCGGTCGACTCCAGCACCCAGCCATCTTGAGCGGCGACGGAGGTGAAGGTCACGACGGTGGGCGGAGCCGCCGGCGTGGCCGAGGCTTCGTTCGAATTCGGGCTCTCCCCCACTCCGTTGGTCGCGGTCACCACGTAGTAGTAAGCCGTCCCGTTGGTCAGGCCGGTGTTGGTAAAGCTGGTGGCGGTGATGTTGCTTTGGAGGGTCGTGTACGGCCCACTGCTTGTCGTTGCGCGGTGGACGCGATAGGCGGTGGCGCCGCTCACGGTCGTCCAGGCGAGGCTGATCTGCGCGTTGCCCGGCGTGGCCGAGAGCCCGGCCGGCGCGGCTGGCGCCGCCTGGCAATACTGGACCTGCTTGCCGATCACGGTGTAGGGGCAGGCGGCGTTCTCGAGCAGGTAGAGCACCGCCGCGCGGTTGCGGGAGGTCTGGGCCGGAATCACCTCGTCCGGAGGATAGAAGCCGCCCTCGGCGGAGGTGACCGGGTACATTTCGAACGTAAAGCTGAAGATGCGGTGGGCGCCATAGAGCCAGTCTCTGATCCCTCCATCGCTGATGTAGAGGTCGCTGGCCTGCTGCGGGGTGTAGCCGTTCGTCCCCGCCATGGTCTGGCCCATGGCCACGAACGTGTCGTGGTCGTCCTGGGTCATGTCGGCCGGCACGTCGGTGGTGGTGTAGCCGTAGGGCCACATCACCAGCTCGGCGTAGCTATGAAAATCGATGTGGGCCTTGATCTGCTGCTCGCCGCCAACCACGCGGCTGTCGACGAAGTCGCGCACCACCGCGGTTTCAGGGGCTGAGAAGGCGGCCGCTCCCCGGTAGGTCTCGCTGCTCGGCGTGCCGCTGCTGCCGCCGCAGCAGCCCCACCTGTAGCCCCAGTTGCGATTGAGGTCGGTGCCGATGGCGGTGGAGCCCGCGTTGGGCTGGCGGTTCTTGCGCCAGGAGCGGTAGGTGCCGGTCGCGATGTCGTACTCGCCGCCGTCTGGATTCACGTCGAAGACGATCCAGATCTCGCGGTTGTCCACCAGGTTGGTGATCTGCGAATCGGTGCCGTACTCGTCGGTCAGCATCTTCAAGGTATAGAGGGCCATCTCCACGGTCAGGTGCTCGCGGGCGTGCTGATGGTGCGTGAGGAGCACCTCGGGCTCGTCCTCGTCGGTACCCACGTTGTCGGAGATCTTTCCGGCCCACACCGTGCGCCCCTCGTAAGAGAGGCCGAGGCTGAACAGCGAGAAGATCGCCGGGTGGTCGGCTGCGGCCTGCTGCAACTCGGCAATCATTTCGCTGTAGTCGTGGTACGCCGAGTCGGCGGCCGGGAAGGCTTTGAGGAATTCGCCGGGCGTTTCGAAGCGCACGAGCCGCAAGCCGAGCCGGCGGAGGTTCATCGCCTCGGCGGGCGTGGCCTCGACGAGCACGTAGTCATGGCCGGCCTCGAGGATGTCCGCGCCGGTGGCGGCGATGGCGGAACGGGAGCGGGCGTCGAAGACCCGCGAGATCTTGTAGGTCCCGGTCTCCTTGAAGGGCTGCGCGGCGGCGGGCGAACCCGTGAGCGCCACGAGGGCCATCAGCACAAAGACACCGGCGGTTACGGTTCTCATGGGTGAGCTCATCGGACTTCTCCTTTGTCGAATCGTTACGAGGCTACGGCGCGGCGATGTGCGCGGAGGGTTCTTGGATTCCAGGATAGGGCTCGGCCGGAGCCGCGTCTATCCTCTCTAGGGAGGATATTAAGCGTCCGGCATCCTCCCTAGAGAGGATGTCCACGGCGGATCAAAGCTGCTAGTTTCAGGGTGAATACCAAGGGAATAGACGATGGACGACCCAGAAAGGAGTCAGCATGAGACGCTTATGGAGCTCGACCTCCCGCCGGATCGGGGGCGGTCTGGTGGTAGCCGTCCTCACCCTGTGCGGCCTGGCGGCGCCCGCCGCTGCCAATCAGGTGCCGTTCACAGCCATCGGCACGGCCGAGATCACGGGGGTGACGCACCTGCCTGGCGGGCTGATCCAACTGGACTGTAACGTTACGGGCACCGCGACGCATCTGGGGAACGTCTCGGGACCGTTGACGCGTATCCAGGATCATCAGGGGAACTTTGGCAGCACCGCGGTCTTCGTCGGGGCCAACGGGACGGACAGTGTGTTCTTGACCATCAATGGGCACTTTGAGAGTGCGGGCGGCAGCGGCAAGTGTGTGCTCACTTCCACGGGCACTTACACCGTGACCGGCGGCACCGGCTCGTTCGCCAACGCCACGGGGAGCGGGACCATCACCACGCAGATCGACCAGTGCGCCGGTACCGCCACGGGGACGTATACGGGGACGATCTCCCAGCCGAACTCCTAAGGCCGAGCCGGCGGTCCGTCCCAGCCCTGGATTGAAATCCAGGGCGTAGGGGCGGCCCCATGTGGCCGCCCTGGGCGGGGGGCTCGCCGGGGCTGATTCAGAGGGGAGTCCAAACCGAGAATTTCCCCCACCCCAGGGCATCCTGCGGACCGCCCCTACGACCCATCAATCCTGGCTTGACAACAAAGCCCCTCGGTCGCCGTGGGGCATCCTCTCTAGGGAGGATCTCTGGAGGCTTGGCATCCTCCCTAGAGAGGATAGACGTGGGGATCTCCAGGGATTAATCTGGGCTTGCAAGAGACGGGATCCCCTTGCAACTCTTCCCACGCCGGGGCTCGAAGGAAACGCGAGCCCCGGCCTTTTTCCCCGCGATCCGATCGCGGGGGAGCTCGTGTGTCATGAAGCCAGGACAGGAACTGTTCGAAAGGAGACTTCCAATGAGACCGCAATCTCTCAAGACCTTCCTGGCGCTCGGCGCGCTGCTCTCCGCCGCCGCTCTGCAAGCCGCCACGCCGCCGCGCTGGCAAAAGGTGCGGCAGCATGGAGACGTGCCGCCGCCCGTCTGGGAGGCCGGCGTCGCTTTCGCCCGCACCGATGGCCAGCCGGATACCGTCTATCGCTTCGGCGGCCAGCGCGGGGCCTTTCCCGCCGAATTTACCGTCAAGGATTTCTATGCCCTCGACCTCGACACGGCCACCTGGACCCGGCTGACGTCGCCGCAGACTCCCTCCCCGCGGGCCAATCCCTTGCTCATTCCCGGTCCCTGCGCCGGCTGCGTGAGCGTCCTGGGCGGCCGGGGCGTGTTCGACGGCGTGGACCGGACGTTCTCCGAAATGTTGACCTATCGCGAGACGAGCGGACGCTGGGCGCGGGTGCCGTCCGAGAGTGTGGGAGACCCGTTCGCCATCCGCCGCTCCGCGGGTGCAATCGTGGAAGTGCCGAATGCGAACGATCCTCCGCAGAAGACCTATTACGCCTTCGGCGGCCTGGGCAACACCCTTTTCACGCCCGACGGGCTACGCAACGACGTGGCCCTCTATGACCGTGAGACGGGCTGGCGCATTATCAAAACTTTCGGCACCAGGCCCGTTCCACGCGCCTGGACGGCGGGCGTGTACGATCCCGCCAGGAATTCGATCCTGATTTTTGGCGGCTACCGCCTGACTTCGGAAGGAGGCGCCTTCGGGCCTGACACCTTCGAGAACGACCTCTGGTCGCTCAGCCTCGACACTTTAACCTGGACGCGGCTCCATCCCCAAGGCCCGCTTCCGTCGCCGCGGGACAATCCCACGCTCTTTTTCGACACGGCCCACGGCTGGCTGGTGCTCTTCGGGGGCCAGGGTTTCGACCGGGTTCCCAACGATCTCTGGTACTACTCCGTGGCCGAAAACCGCTGGACCCAGGTGGCCTTGCCTTCTACCGCCCGGGTCCCCCGCGGACGCGTCGGCGGAACCTCCTTCGTGCGCGAAACCCGTAAGGCTTTCGAGCTCTACATCCACAGCGGGGCCAGGCCGGAAGGAGGCAAGACGGTGCTCCTCAACGATCTCTGGAAGCTGACCTGGCCTAAGCATTGAGGGCGCTGGTAGCTCAAAGTGAGCTATTCAATGACCTCGAGGCTTTCGATGATCCGCCGGATCACCCGATCGTAATGCGTCGGCTGAGATGGTTATTTCGTTGCGGGCCCTTAGAGGGAGAGCGAGGGCCATGCCAAGCCTGAAGAGCGCTACGTATGTCTCTGCCAGGCCTGGGTTTATCACCGGCGGGCCGTTTCAAGTCCGGACCTCAGGAGATTCGATCGTGACATCCCGCGTACAGCAGGCGCGCGCGTGATGTACATCCGTCCTCCCCTGCAAGGAGAGGACGGGGGCAGATTAATCGATCAGACGGATCACGTGATCAGATGCCGTAGCAGGCATCTCCCCAGGGGCCCGCGTTGTCGTACTCGCAAATTCCTTCCCAAGCCGTCGAGGTCCCGCCGCCAGGGAGGCTGCAGACGTTGACATAGGTTTGCGTGAACGTACCGCCGGTATTCTCGCACTCGAGCCTCCTGGCACCGCAGTAGTCGGGCGGACAGTGTTTTTCGCAAAGAGGCGGGCAATAGGCTTTCTTGCGGGATGCGCGCTCTGGCGGCCGGCGGGCACCTTGGTCCTACAGATGCTGTACGACGAAAAGGAGCCGATCCCATGAAGAGCCGTTTCGCTATGAAGGCCGTTTGGGCCGCCATACTCCTCGTTTCCATCCTGGCCACGGGCGCCTCGGCGCAGACGTTGCCCATGGCGCCGTCGGCGGAGAAAGTCTGCGCCGAGACGGCGCTGCCGCCGTCCGATCTCCTCCTGCCCCAGCCGACTTTGACCTGCGGTCCCTATTGCATGCCGACGCAGCGCACCACGGCCACGATCTCCGGATCCGGATCGAACTGCACGAACGCCCAGAACAGCCTGAACTCGCAACTCCAGAGCATCGCGCAAAATCGTTGCGTGAACGACCTGGTTTTCCTCGGCTCCTGCAGCGTCGTGATCCATAACACCACGAGTTGCACCCTGATCGCGGCCGGGACCTATCAGATCCAGGGCTACGCCACGTTCCACTGCAAGGAAACGAACTGCTGAAAGTGATTCAGGTGTCAGCGCCTCGCCGCGAGTCGATCGACTCGCGCCGGGCAGCCATTAATGCATGCATTGGTTTTAAGGAATATCAGCCAAACCCGAAAATCAGCACCTTCAATCTTTGCATTGGCTTCTTGCGAAGAACTGAGTAAACTATAACGGGGCCGCCCCGCTTCGATGCTTTCCACACACCTTGGTATTGGGGCGCGAGTCAAAGCTGATGCCGTGGCCTCAACACGATGTAACGTCTCTCAAAGGAGGCCATGCCAATGCCGAGTCCGTATTCGCGGTCCCGCCGGTGCATCACCCTCGCCGCGTCAGCTCTTCTGCTGACGCTCCCCCTGGCCGCGATGGCCGAAACGAAGCCCAAGCCCGCGAAGCAGCAGGAAGAGGAGCAGAAGGAGGGCTATCTCCGCTCCCTCCCCTATCCCAAGGGCCCCCTCGAGGAGTCGGACCTCATCAAGATGCACTCCGCGCGCATGCTGTACCTGCTCACCTACCCGACGGGCGTCCTGCCCTCGGAGCCGTGGGACAAGGCGAAGACGCATGTGAAGCGGTACGTCGCCGACGCCGAGCCCTGGCCGGGCGAGGCGCTCGCCCCGCCCCGGAAGGGTCGACAGAAGGCGGTGGTCGCCCCGGGCACCAACACCTGGGTCGCCTACGGCCCCAAGCCTCTCGACAGCGTCGGGACGACCAACAACGCCTACCAGTACGGCATCGTGTCCGGCCGCGTCTCGGCGGGCGGCCTGGCGGTCAATCCGAGCAACCCGAGCGTGGCGTACGCGGGCTTCGTCGCCGGCGGGCTGTGGAAGACCACCAACCTCGGCGCGGCCGCGGTGACCTGGACGCCGCTCTGGGATGACAAGGATTTCGTCACCCAGTCGGCCGGCGCCATCGAGATCGATCCGACGAACAACAACGTCGTCTACGCCGGCACCGGCGACTTCGACGCCAACGATCAATTCAGCGCGGGCATCATGAAGACCGCGGATGCCGGAGCGTCCTGGACGCAGCTCGGCGCCGACGTCTTCACTCCGTATTCGCCGGCGCTGCCGGCCGGCGGCAACCGCTGGCCCAACCAGAACGTCCGCGTCATCGAGGTCGACCCCAACAACGCGAACAATATTCTGGTCGGCACCCGCTACGATCTTTACATCTCGCACGACGCCGGATCGAGCTGGCAGATCTGCCCCTTCGGCAACAACTACACGAATCCGTCGGTGAGCAATCCGACGTTCACGGCGATCAACCGCATCGGCGGCATCTATCTGGACGGCCGGGGCGGCAGCACGGTGGCCTACGTGGCGGTCGGGTATTACGCCAACAACGGCAACGGCAACAACGGCGTCTACCGGTTCAACGTGCCGGCGAGCGGCTGCCCGGCGTGGCCGGGCGGCTTCACGACCCTGTTCGGCGGCTTCCCGGCGGGCACGGGCAACGGCGTCAACAACGCCAGCGGCGGCAGCCTCACCGGGCGCATCGAGATCGCCGCCGGCATGGGCGCCGACGCCAAGCTGACCCTCTACGCCCAGGTCTCCAAGGCCTCGGATCAGTCGGCCGAGGGCACCTACGTCCTGCGGCCGGACGGCGGCTCCACGGCCTGGACGAAACTGACGGGCAGCACGACTTTCCCGACCTGCTCCAGCGGCTCGAGCGGCACCGGGCAGGACTGGTACGACCTGTTCATCGCCGTCGACCCGGCCAATGACAAGACCCTTTACACGGGCCACATCGACGTCTTCAAGTCGACGGTGAACGCCACCTACACCTCGATGACGTCGTCCAACCTGACCAACGTCTACACCACCTCCTGCCCGTCGTACGGCAAGGTCCATCCGGACCAGCACACCCTCACCTTCGTGCCCGGCACGAGCGGCTCGACGTTCCTGCTCGGCAACGACGGCGGCGTGTACTACAACAACAACCGCGGCGACGTGGCGGCCTGGAAGCAGCTCAACGACACCATCAACACCAACCAGTTCTATGCCGGCCAGATCGGCAAGGACTTCGCCGGCGGCGGCGCGCAGTGGTGGTTCGGCGGCATGCAGGACAACGGCATCGCCAGTTGGGACAGCACGAAGACCAACCTCACGGCCACCGGCCGCTCGGTGGGCGGCGACGGCTTCTTCTCGGTCTTCGATCCGCTCGCCGGCACGGAGACGGCCGGCTGGTGGTTCACCGAGTACACCAACGGCTCGGTGTACTGCTCGAAGAACGGCGGCGCCAACGGTCCGTTCGCCTCGGGCTGCGGCCCGGCCATGACCGGCACGGCGGATTGGAGCGCGCCGCTCCAGATGGATACGCTGCACTGCACCAACAGCATCTGCCGCAACCTGTTGTTCGCCGAGGATTACGTCTGGATGGCGGGCACGTTCACCGCCACCAAGCCGACCTGGAGGAAGGTCTCCGGGCTGCTCACCCGCGGCGGCTCGGCGGATTCGATCATCGCCGTCAACCTGGCGCCGAGCGAGCCCAAGTCGGCGGTGGCCGGCACGAGCGACGGCAAGGTCTGGTGGTCGGAGAACACCTACACAGGCGCGAGCTGCACCCAGGCGGCGGCCAACACGGCATCGTTCAGTTGCAGCCCGAACACCTCGGCGACCTGGCGCGACGTCGACTCGACCAACGCCGTGCTGCCGAACCGGGCGATCCTGGGCGTGGCGCACGATCCCACCAGCAACCGGACCGTCTATGCCGCGGTGGGCGGCTTCGACGACAACACGCCGGCGACGCCGGGGCATCTCTTCCAGTTCATCTGGAACGGCACGGCCTGGACCCGCGCCAACAAGACGGGCAACCTGCCGGACGTGCCGGCGGCGTCGGTGGTGGTCAACCCCCTCAACCGCAAGCAGGTCTTCGTCGGCACCTACTTCGGCTTCTACTTCACGGATGACATCGACGCCGCGACGCCGGTTTGGCAGCGCTATCAGTGGGGCCTGCCCAACACGGTCATCCAGTACCTGACGGTCGACCGCGGCCCCGCCGCCAGCCCGTTCGCGGGCACGACGCTCATGGCCTTCACCTACGGCCGCGGCGTCTACGCCATCAAGCTGCCCACGGGCGGCGCCAGCTTCCCGACCCACTGATCGGGACGTAGCCCGATGTGACCTGAAGGGCGCCCCGGTTCGCCGGGGCCTTTTCCAGGCTGACGGCGGGCTAGCGTATGACGCGGATCTCGATGGCGAGTCCGAGGTCGGGCCAGATCCGATCGGCGGTGAACGCTGGAAGGTTCAGGACGGCGGCCAAGGCCAGGCAGGACCGGTCGCCCAAAGACAAACCTGCGCGGCGGGTGGAAGCCCGAAGGCGGGCTGTCGTTTCGGCGAGAGCCGCGGTAAAGGGGAGGATATGGAGTCCCAAAGCTTCGAGCTCCTGCCTGAGCCCCTCGATCTCTGTCTGTGAGTCGAGAGCCTTTTGGACCACCTCCGACCAGTTCACGCTAGAGATCGCCGCGGTCTCCAGGAGCTCCTGGACCACGTCGGCACCGGGCTCATCTTGAAGCATAGCGAGCACAGCGGAAGCATCCAGCACACAAGTCCGCCCATCAGTTGGAGGCATATACCTAGTCTTCCCGCTTGGACTCGGCCCGCCGCTCCGCAATGAGCTCGTCCGCGAGACTTACTCCGGTGGGGATGTGCGCAAAACGCCGGCGTAGCCGCTCGAGCACGGCTTCACGCTTTTCGAGCACGAGGCGCTGATCCTCGACGATGGCAACGAGGACGTCTCCGGGAGCGATCCCTAACTTGCGGCGGATCTCAGACGGGATCACGAGGCGGCCCTGTGGCCCAACAGGAACTTTCGTTGAGACAAGAGGCTCTTTCATAGCAGCTCCATGGTGCCATAGAAAACAGAATCGTGCCACGCCGGCCCAGAATGGCACTGAAGAAAAACATGGCACGCTACTCTTCCGTCCCCCGGCAGAGGGCCGTGCTAGCATTCCGCCGCGCTGAAACTCTCTCTCGGAGACGGAGGACCATGGCGAACGAGCTGCTCTTCGGCCTTTACATCTTCGTGCTGGCAGGCTTTCTCGGCCACTACGTCATCCACCGCGTGCCGCCCCTGCTCCACACCCCGCTGATGGCGGGCACCAACGCCATCTCCGGCATCTCCCTGGTGGGATCGCTGGTGGCGGCCGGCGGCGGCTATGGCCCCCTCTCCACCGTCCTCGGCTTCATCGCCGTGGTCTGCGCCACCATCAACACGGTGGGCGGCTTCCTGATCACCGACCGCATGCTGCGGATGTTCAAGAAGAAGACCCCGGGGAACCGCTCATGAACGTGAACCCCTGGCTGCTGTTCAGCTACCTGATCGCGTCGCTCTGCTTCATCATGGCCCTCCAGGGCCTCTCCTCCCCCACCCATGCCCGGCGGGGCAACCTCCTGGGCTCCTTCGGCATGCTGGTGGCCGTGCTGGCGACGCTGGCGTTCAACGAGATCCTCACCTTCCGGTGGATCGCCATCGGGCTGATCATCGGCTCGGCCATCGGCGCCGCCATGTCGGTGTGGATCCCGATGACCAAGATGCCGGAGCGGATCGCGCTCTCGCATGCCTTCGGCGGCCTCGCCGCCGCACTGGTGGGCGTCTCGGAGTACCACCACCTGGGCGAGAACATCGACCGCTTCACCATGGGCGCCCTGGGGCTGGAGGTCTTCTTCGGCTTCCTCACGTTCACGGGCAGCCTCATGGCCTTCGGCAAGCTCCAGGGGCTGATCTCGGGGGCGCCGCTCACCTACAAGGGCCAGAACGCCACCAACATCACCCTGTTCTTCGGCGCCCTGGTCCTGCTGGTGGTGCTGATCGTGAATCCCGGCCAGCATGCCCTCTTCTACCTCATGGGCGCGATCGGCCTGGCGGTGGGGG